>Ga0207004_1001_pt1 | contig 158407 bp, 130 predicted proteins | sample Alteio_BWMinCont_86_FD_153468 | JGI IMG/M metagenome (GOLD analysis project Ga0207004, IMG submission 153468) | Enriched cells from forest soil in Barre Woods Harvard Forest LTER site, Petersham, Massachusetts, United States -... | ecosystem: Environmental > Terrestrial > Soil > Temperate forest...
TTTGCTTGGTGTGGGCATGGTTCAGATGGTTCACAATAGAGAGGCGTACGCGGAAAAAGGGCCCGTAAGCGCCAAAGCACGCGAGAAACGCTGCGAGAAAAACTGTCACAGGAAAGGGAAGGTTCATTTTGGTGCCAAAGCTCAGCATGGCACAGCCGATGGGGATCCCGTTTGAGAAGCTGCGGAAAATAAGCAAGAAGATGGCAATCGCCTGCATCCACCATTTTTCGCCATCAGTGGGTTCAGAATAAATGTCGGGGTTAATGTCAGTTAAGTTACTTTCTTCGCTTTCGCCAGAGAGGATTGACTGGGAATCCAAGCTATTTTTAGGCTCTGTGTTGGATTGAGAGCTTGACTCCCCCTCCGTGCCTTCATCCTCATCATCTGAGTCTGAGGCCAGAGCTTTACTTCCTTGCTGAGACGGCATCATAATCCTGTCACAAAATTCGCCTTGTGATGGGGCGACTACTCACTTGATATCCGGAAAATAGCCCCTTGCCCTCGCAAAATCAACATTGCTTTGCACGTTTTATAGCGATTTTTTACGATTTATCTAGTGTTTTTAAAAGTCAATGGGCGATCTCTTACGTGTCTGTAAGTAATGTCAGCTCGTGACCGCAAGACATATTCCTGCACTAAAATAAAGTTTGAAGCCGAAGAGTTTTGTGGCTTAGAATCTGTTCGGTAAGAATGGGCTATGCACGCATTTGGCTTAAAATCCAGTTTTGGCGTGCTTGATGTTCTTTCTGATTTCAAATACAAAAGAAGTGCGGTTTGTTTGCCTAATTTTGGGTAACACGTGGTGTAGTCGTTCCGAAGAAGGTAAAAAAAGAGATGATGGGTCAAAAACAAGTGCAGGGTCGAGAGAGTCAAAGTCCAAGCGTGTTAAGTAGGTTGTTTAGCAGCTGGTGGAGTAATCCTCATCCGCTTCCGGATGAAAGAGAAGCGCAACAAGAAATACTGGAGCAACGGGCCCAATTTATGGCTTGGCCGTCTTTGTTTGATGAAGCAGGTGTTCCCACTGAGCTTCTTTTTTTAATTTCCCCTTCAATTGCAGACATATTCCGTAAAAGTGAGCCAGATTCGGAAGGTGTCTCCTTACCGATCGATTCAACCCTAAAAAGTGGCAGCCCACCCAAGAAGCTCTATTTTGTTAACTCTGAAGCAGGCGCTTTAAAAAACAAAACCTTGCGATTGCGAAGTGGCTTTGACAAAGTTCTGTCAGCAATGCAGGCTTTCATGAAGTCTGAAACAGGTTCTTGTTTACCCAGAGATCTCAACGCGGTCATCATTTTGGCATTTGCCGATATTGCCATAAAAGGTTTTGATAAAACGGTTATGGGGCAACTGGATCCCACAGTGGGCCGTTTATCTGGCAACATCCAACTGTGCGACGTAGAGTATAATCGTTTCGCCAACGCAATGGAGATGTATGCGGGCTTGGTATTTGAGGCAAAAGGCCTTTCACCTGCCATGAGCAGCATTGCAAAGCTTCTGTTTCACTTGTTTAACCTCAAAATGCTTTCTACTAAAACAACGGTTGAAGCCCATAAAAAGTTTTTACAGAAATCGAGTGTGCCGGTCGAGTATTGGGCCGAAATCCCGATGGATCTTTTAAGTGCGTATAATCAAATTTTGACCATTTTGAATGGGTCTGAATTGAATGTTGAAGATAAAGACGAGCTGAATACGCTGCTGCGCATTCTGTTTCAACCTAAAAGTTTTAAAAGTGAATACGATGGATTAACAGAGGCCTATACAGATGCGGCTGATGTTTCTGCTGAGCATATTCCGCTTTCGGATTTGTCTTCGGGATCCCAGAATGGCATCTGTGAGACAGATCTGAGCGATAAATTGAGCGGCTTCTTTTGGGATATGTCTCGGAGTCTGTCCGACGTGGCCGAGGTGCTTAAGCAACCATTGCCGAGTTTTCGGGTCGGATAGAATGTATTTTTGAATGCGAAAGAAGAGCCACCACTTGATGATATGGTCGCGAACACCAAAGTGGTGTCGTATATGCCAACAAATGCTGGCAGCAAACCCATCAATGTAAGATTGCCGAGTACAGATTATGCTTCCGAAGTTATCAAGCGGCTTAAGAAGCCTAAAGACAAAGAGCAAAAAAGATCGCACGCTCCAAAAATGGGTTTAGGCAGCGGAAGTGGTGCATTCGGCGGCCAATAACGGATCCTTTCACACACTTTCTGTGAGTTTGGCCAACAGCGCCCAAGCATCACGGGGTGTCAGCTGATCCACGTCTAAGCCTCTTATCGTGGATATGATTTCTCTTTCAGCCAAGGAAGGCTTTTCACCCTTCTGTGCCTCTTTTCCCCTTTCACTTCCTTTGATTTCAATCGTTTCCAAATCTGCCAGACGTTTCTTTGCTTTCGTCAAAACACGCTCAGACAATCCTGCCAAACGCGCCACTGCCAAGCCATAGCTTTTTGTTGCTGGGCCATTTTCAATGCGGTGTAAGAAATGAATAGCCTCATTGTGCTCATGTGCGCTCACGTGCAAATTGCGGGCAGTTTTGTGCTGTTCAGGCAAATGTGTCAATTCAAAATAGTGGGTGGCAAAAAGGCTGGCAGCTTTTTGTTCTACCAAAGTTTCTGCTACCGCAAAAGCCAAGGCCATGCCATCGTAGGTTGAAGTGCCGCGCCCAATTTCATCAATCAACACCAGACTGTTTGCGGTGGCTTGTTGTAAAATTTCTGCGGTTTCTGTCATCTCTACCATGAAGGTGGATAGGCCTTGGTTGATGTCGTCTGACGCGCCTATGCGTGAAAAGATTTTGTCTATGGGGCCCAGGGTGGCTTTTTCTGCTGGCACAAAACTGCCAATGTGCGCCAAGATCACAATCAGCGCCACTTGGCGCATGTATGTGGATTTTCCGCCCATGTTGGGGCCAGTTAAAATCAAAAGGGATTGCGTGTGATCCATGAAAGTATCGTTGGGTACGAAAGGATCGCGTGAGATCATTTCTACCACAGGGTGTCTGCCGGCTTTTATATCAATCACAAATTGATCGTTGAATTCTGGTTTTTTCCAATCGCAATGTAAGGCCGTGAGCGCCAAGCTCAATAAAGTATCAAGCTCTGCAAGTGCGCGAGCGGTTTGCATCAAAGTCACAATGCTTTGGTTGATTTTGTCGATAAGCTTTTCATATAAATGTTTTTCACGTGCCAAGGCTTTGGCTTGGCTGCTCAACACTTTTTGTTCAAAGGCTTTCAACTCTGGCGTGGTGTAGCGTTCTACGTTTTTCAAGGTTTGCAAACGTTGGTAATGGGCGGGGGCATTTTCTGCTTGCACGCGGCTCAGCTCTATGAAAAAGCCGTGCACGCGGTGAAAGCTCACTTTTAAAGTACTGAGGTTTGTGCGTGCTTTTTCTTCATTTTCCAATTGCAAAATAAAACTGGAAGCGTCTTCGCTTAAGGCGCGCAATTCATCCAATTGGGGATCAAAGCCTTTTTTGAATACGCCGCCTTCGCGTACATGCATGGGCGGGGCATCGTGTAAACCGCGCGCCAAAATGTCATGCAGATTTTCAAAATCGCCTAAGTTTGCCACCAAATGTTGTAAGTGGGGAATGTGAAAAGGCGTAAATTGTTTTTTCAGATCAGGCAAAGCTTGTAAGGCATCACGTAGCTTCACAAGATCACGGGGCTTGGCAGATTTCATTGCCACGCGTGACAACAGCCTTTCCAAATCCCCAATGGGGCTCAGTTGATTTTGCAATTGGAAGGCATTGCCCTCATTCATAAAAGCTTCGATTGCGTTCTGACGCGAGCGCAGCACATTTTGTTTGCGTATAGGTTGCTGTAACCAACGGTTTAACAAGCGTTTGCCCATGGGGGTCACGGTTTTGTCTAACACGCTGAAAAGCGATGTTTCTTTGCCTTTGTGAAACAAATTTAAATTTTTACGTGTGGCAGGATCCAATATCAATTTTTCGTCTGCAGCCAAGGGGCTTTCTTCTTGCAGGTGCATGGGTTGCTGTTGTTGCAGGTGTTTTGCATCTTCAATCAACAGGGCTTGTGGCAAATCTTGATTTTCATGCGCTTTGGCGCGGGCCAAATGGATCTCTTCGTAATAACGCACAGGCAGGGGATACTTGCACAAAGTGGTGATATCAAAACCTTTGGGCAACAACAATTCAGTGGGGGCCAAACGCGCGATTTCACTTTTCAGCTCAGACAAATTCAATTTCAATTGCGATTCGATGCGGCCGCTTGAAAGTGACAAATACCCCACATCAAACAGTTCACCATTTAACAGCACTGCCACAAGGCCGTTTTCTTCGTCATCTGAAAGCAGGGCTTCTTCAATCAAAGTGCCAGGGGTAATGATGCGTGCGACTTTGCGTTGCACCAAGCCTTTGCCTTGCGTGGGTTCGCTGATTTGTTCACATAGGGCCACCGTTTCGCCCAAGTTCACCAATTTTTTCAGGTAGTTGTCGAGCGCATGGTGGGGGATCCCAGCCATGGGCACTTTCATGCCTGCGCTTTCACCACGGGCGGTCAGCGTCAAATTCAAAAGGGCGGCGCCTTTGATGGCATCGTCAAAAAACAGTTCGTAAAAATCACCCATGCGGTACATCAGCAAACAGTCTTTGTGTTGTTGTTTGAGCGTCAAATACTGCTGCATCATTGGGGTGTGCAAGGCTATACTGCTTTCTAACATGATGAAATGGGCTCGCTGATCTAAAAAGGGCATGGCGCCATTATGAAAGGAAATCTCTCTCGCTTAAAGAGCATTGCGGCAGTTCTTCAGAAAAGAAATTTAACCATCACTGCAGCCGAGTCCTGCACAGGCGGTGGCTTGGCCTTTGCTTTGACGCGTGTGTCAGGCAGCTCAAGTTGGTTCAAACAAAGCTGGATTACCTACAGCGTCGAATCCAAAACCAATTGGTTGGGCGTGAGCCTGGAAGCCATTGCCCAAGGAGCCGTGTCTGAAGCCTGCGCCAAAGAGATGGCAATCTGTGCCCGAGAATCCGCAGTGGCTGACTTTGCAATCAGTATCACTGGGGTGGCAGGACCCACCGGCGGCACAGATGCTGTGCCAGTGGGCACCGTGTGGATTGGCTTTTCTTGGGCTGAAAGCACCCAAGCTTTTTGTTTCCATTTTCCCGGCGATCGCAATGCCGTGCGAGAAGGCGCCATTGAGGCTGCGTTGCGTGGCTTAGAGTGGTGGCTACAAGATCGTTTGACCTCAAACGCCTTCCAAGATTTCAAGCGACATTATTCGCGTGTTTTTTTGGCCGCTTGGCCATCACCTGCCACCCAAAGCCAGTTGTTGACTGTACAAAGCAAAGAGTTGGCCTTTCTTGAAAAGCTGCACCGATCTGAAGATTTGCACATGACGGTGCGATTCTTGGGGGATTTGTCTGTCGATCAATTGGAAAAAGTGCACCACGCCTTGCAAGGCTTGTATTGGCCTGAAATGGAAATCGAATTTAGCCAATTGGCATATTGGCGACACAGCCAAGCCTGGGTGGTTTTGCCTAGAATGGTGCCAAGCGTGCTGTTATCCGCCGTAGGCGCCATCGAAGCCCGCCTAGAAAAGTGCGACCTTCCAAGAGACGGCCGCTTTTTCCTACCCCACATCACCCTGGCTCGCGGCAAGGGGGTAGATGCTGATTATTCCATGGCGATCCCCCCCATTACCTTCGCCACCCAAGACCTGGCCTTGGCCTCCGCCAATGGCGACGGGCCCATGAAATACCAAAAATTACACACTGTGACGGAATGATGGGCATTCGTAAAAATACGGCGTGTTTCTGCTTTATTTTCTGTGCCATAATCAACGCCCTCTGGTGATTTTTCTACCCATAAAGGAACCCTCCAAATGAAAAATGACGAACGTGTAAAGGCCTTGGCTGCCGTCCTCCAACAAGTGGAACGCCAATTCGGCAAAGGTTCCGTGATGCGCCTGGGTGACAACCAATCTGTGGGCGACATTACTGCTATTCCTACCGGTTCTTTGGGTTTGGACATTGCCTTGGGAATAGGCGGCCTGCCACAAGGCCGTGTGGTTGAAATTTACGGCCCTGAATCTTCCGGCAAAACCACTTTGACCTTGCAAGTGATTGCCGAATGCCAAAAGCGTGGCGGCACAGCAGCGTTTATTGACGCAGAGCACGCATTGGATCCTGGCTATGCGCGCAAACTGGGCGTGAACGTGGACGATTTATTGGTGTCGCAACCTGACACCGGCGAACAAGCCCTTGAAATCACCGACATGCTCGTGCGTTCAGGTGGGGTAGATGTGGTGGTGATCGACTCTGTCGCAGCCCTGACACCCAAAGCCGAAATCGAAGGCGACATGGGCGATACCCACGTGGGCCTACAAGCACGTCTGATGTCACAAGCTTTGAGAAAACTGACTGGTAACATCAAGCGTTCCAACACCTTGGTGATTTTCATCAACCAAATCCGCATGAAAATTGGCGTGATGTTTGGTAACCCTGAAACCACGACTGGCGGTAACGCCTTGAAGTTCTACGCCTCTGTGCGTTTGGACATTCGCCGCATCGGCGCCGTGAAAAAAGGCGACGAAGTGTTGGGCAGCGAAACCCGTGTGAAAGTGGTCAAAAACAAAGTGGCACCTCCTTTCAAAGAAGCTGAATTTGAAATTCTGTATGGTGAAGGCATTTCACGTTTGGGCGAAGTGATTGACTATGGCGTGAAGCTCAATTTGATTGAAAAAGCAGGCGCTTGGTACAGCTACAATGGCGAACGCATTGGCCAAGGCAAAGAAAATGTCCGCCAATTCTTGAAGGATCATCCTGAAACTGCCACAGCATTGGAAGCGACCATTCGTGAGCACTATTTGGCCAAAAATAAAGCTGATTTTGTGCCAGTGGGCAAAGCCGTGGTGGAAGAAGAAGCGTTTGATTTGGAATAAATGAAACACAACACCGCGGCAGACCGCGCGCTTTTATTGTTACAACGGCGTGAACACTCTAAACGAGAGTTGGCCGAAAAATTAAAAGCGCGCGGCTTTGAAGAAAATGTGGACACAGTGATTGAAACTTTGGCAGCACAAAACCTGCAAAGCGATGTGCGGTTTGCCGAATGTTTTGTGCGGGCTCGCGCCGCAAAAGGCTTTGGCCCCATGCGGATCACTGAAGAATTAAAAGCCAAAGGCGTAGACAGACAAACCATCACCGTGGCTTTAGAAGAAGTTGAGTGGCAAGCCGTGTGGCAAAGCCAATATCAAAAACTGCAAAAAAAATATGATATGAGCACAAAAGAAGGTCAATTCAAATTAAAACGTGCCTTGATGTTGCGTGGTTTCACCAACATGGGGCGTGCAAGTCTTGACGATTGATTTAGAGTGGTAACCATGAAAGTACAAACCCTGCGAAATACGTTTCTAAATTTTTTTGAATCCAAAAAGCACACCATTGTGCCTTCAAGCAGCATTGTCCCTGAGGGGGACAAAACGCTGTTGTTCACAAATGCTGGCATGGTTCAATTTAAAGATGTGTTTTTGGGTTTGGCGACACGCCCTTACAACCGCGCCACATCCATACAAGCGTGTGTGCGTGCAGGTGGCAAGCACAACGATTTAGAAAACGTGGGGTTCACGGCAAGGCACCATACATTTTTTGAAATGTTGGGCAATTTCAGTTTCGGTGATTATTTTAAGCGTGAAGCCATATTCTTTGCGTGGGAATTTTTGACAGAAGTGGTGAAACTCCCCAAAGAAAAATTGTGGATCACGGTGTTTGAAACGGACGATGAAGCTGCAGACATTTGGTTAAAAGAAGTGGGCGTGGATCCCAAACGTTTTTCACGTTGTGGTTTCAAAGACAATTTCTGGGCAATGGGTGAAACCGGCCCATGTGGCCCATGCACTGAAATTTTTTACGATCATGGCCCTGAAGTGGCCGGTGGCCCACCTGGTACACCAGAGGCCGAAGGCGATCGCTACATCGAGATCTGGAACTTGGTGTTCATGCAATATGAACGCAACAGCAAAGGCGAGTTGTTGCCTTTGCCCAAACCGAGTGTGGACACGGGCATGGGGCTTGAGCGTTTGTCCGCCATTTTGCAGGGCGTGCACAGCAATTATGAAATTGACCTGTTCCAGCACCTTATTAAAGCCGCAGCCAAAGCAGTGGATGTGACAGATCTCAATCACGCTTCTTTAAAAGTGATAGCCGATCATATCCGTTCCTGTTCATTCATGATCTTGGCAGGCGTGTTCCCTTCAAATGAAGACAGGGGTTACGTGCTTCGCCGCATCATTCGCCGCGCTGTGCGTCATGGTTTTACATTGGGTCAGAAGTTGCCATTCTTTTTCCGTCTTGTGAAACCTTTGTGTGACGTGATGGGTGAAGCGTACCCAGCATTGCTTGAAAAGGCAGATTTTATTGCGCGTGTGTTAGAACAAGAAGAGCAGCAGTTTGCCAAAACTTTGGCCCAAGGCATGATTTTGGTTGAAGCGGCTTTGCAAGAATCAAAGTCAAAAGAATTGTCCGGTGAAACGGCATTTCGTTTATACGACACCTATGGCTTTCCGTTAGATTTGACAATGGATTTTGCGAGAGAAAAAGGTTTCACTGTAGATGAAGCCGGTTTTGAAAAAGCGATGGAAGTGCAGCGCGAGCGTGCGCGTGGCGCCAGTGCTTTCAAAGCCGATGACATGAAAATGGTACAAATTGATGTTGAGTCCAAATTCATCGGTTACCAACATTTAGATGGCGAAGCACAAGTATTGGCCATTTTCAAAGATGGCCAGTGGGTAGACACGCTGGATGCAGGCGAAAATGGCGCAGTGGTGCTTTCACGCACGCCGTTTTATGCAGAATCTGGTGGCCAACGTGGCGACAGTGGCAAAATTGCTGTGGCAGGTGGTTGGTTTCAAGTTGAAGACACGCAAAAACAGCAAAATGCCATTTTGCATATTGGCAATTTGGTGTCAGGACAGATCAACGTGGGTGTTACGGCTTTTGCAGAAGTGGAGCCTGGCACACGCCGCGCCACCATGCGTCACCATTCAGCCACACATTTGATGCACGCAGCTTTGCGCCGCATTCTGGGTGAAGGCGTGGTGCAAAAGGGATCGCTGGTCACCTACGATCGCACGCGTTTTGATTTTGCTTATCCCAGCGCAATGACAGCGGAAGAAATACGCCAAATCGAAGATTTGGTGAATGCAGAAATTCTCAAAAACACTGAAACCGAAGTGTTGGAAATGTCCATTGATGAGGCCAAAAAATTGGGCGCGATGGCCCTTTTTGGTGAAAAATATGGCGACAGGGTACGCGTCTTAAAAATGGGCAATGATTTTTCGATAGAGCTGTGTGGTGGCACGCACGTGAAGCGCACGGGTGACATTGGCCTGTTTAAAATCGTGTCACAATCCAGCGTGGCAGCCGGTGTACGCCGTGTTGAAGCGGTGGTGGGTGAGGCATTGGTAGACATGCTGCGCACGCAAGACAAAATTTTAAGCGAGATGTCTTCCACGCTCAAAACCGAGCCTGCACAATTGTTGCAGAAGGTTATCGACAAAGACAATGCGATAAAAGCACTGGAAAAAAAGCTAAAAGACTTGGAAAAAGTGCAAAACAAAGGCGAAGCTGAAGGTTTGTTGCAGAAAGCCGCGCAAGTGAACGGCATGGCCTTGGTGGTAGAAACCGTCAGTGGTGATATCAACACCCTGCGAGACATGATGGACGTGCTCAAAACCAACCTACAACAAGGTGTGTTCGTGTTGGTGAGTGCGCATGATGAGAAAGCAGTGGCTTTGGCTGGTGTCACACAAAACCTGACGTCAAAAATCAAAGCTGGTGATATCATGGCGCAGCTGGCGCCCATGTTGGGTGGCAAAGGGGGCGGCAGGCCAGATTTGGCGCAGGGCGGGGGCAGTGATGTTTCGGCCATCCCCAATGCGTTGACCAACATTCGGGCATGGATCTCAGAACGGATAGGGTGAGAGTGGTGAGTATTTTAGTCCAAAAATTTGGTGGCACATCGGTCGGCTCAACCGACAGAATTTTGCATGTGGCAGAAAAAGTCAAAACAACCTACGAAACACACAAACGTATCATCGTGGTGTTGTCTGCCATGAGTGGCGAGACAGACAGGCTGGTCGAACTTGCCGAAAAAATGACTTCAAAACCCGATGGCAGAGAGTTAGATGTGCTTTTGTCCACTGGTGAGCAGGTTACTATCTCTTTGTTGGCGATGGCTTTGAAGCATTTTGGCATTCCGGCCAAATCTTACACGGGCGGCCAAGTCAGGATTGTTACCAATCGGGCTTACAACAAGGCCCGGATCTTGAACATTGATACCACACCCATTTTGACAGATTTAGACGAAGGCACCGTGGTGATCGTGGCAGGTTTTCAAGGGGTGGATGAGTTTGGCAACATCACGACCCTGGGCCGAGGCGGGTCGGATACCACCGCCGTGGCCTTGGCTGCAGCCTTTCAGGCCGCAGAATGCCAAATTTATACCGATGTGGACGGGGTTTACACCGCAGATCCCAGAATTGTCCCTGCTGCAAGACGCATGGAACGGGTCACTTTCGAAGAAATGTTGGAGTTAGCCAGCCTTGGTGCTAAAGTACTGCAAATTCGGGCAGTCGAGTTTGCAGGAAAGTACAATGTGCCCCTTAGGGTGCTGTCCACCTTCGAGGAAGGTCCTGGAACTTTGATTACCTACGAGGATAAAAACATGGAACAACCTATCGTGGCGGGGGTCGCCTACAACCGCAAAGAAGCCAAATTGACTTTGCAGGGCGTGCCGGACTTACCAGGGGTTGCCAGTTCCATATTGACGCCAATAGGCGAAGCCAACATCGAAGTGGACATGATTGTGCAGAATACCGCTGCAAATGGTCTCACTGATTTTAGTTTCACTGTTGGTAGACAGGATTTTCATGCTGCCCATGAGATATTAAAAGGGGTGGCTGAAAAGATTCAGGCCAAGGGATTGAGTGGTGATACCAAGATTGCAAAAGTCTCGCTCGTGGGGGTGGGAATGCGTTCCCATGCCGGTATTGCCAGCAAAATGTTTCAAACCTTGGGGCATGAAGGCGTGAATATTCAGATGATCACGACATCTGAAATTAAAGTTTCTGTTGTGGTAGACGAAAAATACCTTGAGTTAGCGGTAAGGGCTTTGCATGCCGCCTTTGGGTTAGACAAAGATCCTGAAGAGGAGAGTGAAGGGGCATGAGGCCTCGGGGGTATTTCCCTCTATCACGACAGCAAGACGCATGATTGGAGCGTGGGGGCGCGAAGATCATGCGGGAAGTTAGCAATAAAGGAGATTGACCATGTTAATACTAACCCGCCGTGTGGGTGAAACACTGATGATTGGTGATGAAGTCACCGTCACGGTATTGGGTGTAAAAGGCAACCAAGTTCGCATTGGTGTCAACGCGCCTAAAGAAGTTTCAGTGCACCGAGAAGAAATTTACAAACGCATTCAACAAGAAAAAGGCGGCGTAATCACTTCTACCAATGACAATGACAACGATATTGAAGAAGAGATCTAGATCTCGCACCCCTCACCCATAAACTCCCTCTCCCGCGTCTTCGTGGGAGAGGGGTGGGGTGAGGGCGCGCCAAACCCACTCTACTTCGCCCGCAAATACTGCCTAGGCCACTCAACATCCACCTTCAATTCATGCGCCGCATGCAAAGCCCAATAAGGGTTACGCAACATGGCCCGAGCCAAAAACACCACATCTGCTTTTCCGCTTTGAATGATTTCCTCAGCCTGCAAGGGTTCAGTGATCATGCCCACGGCCCCCGTGGCGATTTTCATGTCTTTTTTAATGGCCTCAGCAAAGGGCACTTGATAATTGGGTGCAGCCGGAATGGTGATGGTGGGCAAAATCCCGCCACTTGAGCAGTCAATCAAATCGATGCCAATTTCTTTCAAAGCAGCTGCAAAAGTGGTGCTTTGCGCCAAATCCCAACCATTTTCAGCCCAATCAGAGGCAGATATGCGAACAAACACGGGCCATTTGTCAGGCCAGATGCTGCGTACAGCTTTGGCAATCTTGAGGGGCAGGGCCATCCTGTTGGCGAGGCTGCCACCGTGTTGATCGGTTCTGTGGTTGGCGAGGGGGGATAAGAATTCATGCAAAAGGTACCCATGGGCCATGTGAATTTCGACGACTTCAAATCCAGCCTCAAGACTTCTTCTGGTGGCGGCTTCAAAATCGCGGATCACTTTTTGGATATCGGCCTCATCCATGGCTTTGGGCGTATGCCAGCCTTCTTGAAAGGGCAGCGCACTGGGCGCATAAGTCTGCCAAGCGCCCTCATCAGTAGGCAGAGAGCCCCCCGTTGCCCTGGTAGACGCTTTACGACCTGCATGGGCCAATTGGATAGCAGGCACCGCGCCATGCTGCTTCAAGAACTGCGTAATGGGTTTAAAGGCCTGGGTATGCTCATCAGACCACAACCCCATGTCCTGAGGGCTGATGCGCCCTTCGGGTGAGACGCCAGTCGCCTCCACCATCACAAGTCCCGCCCCACCCACAGCACGGCTGCCCAGGTGAACAAAGTGCCATTCATTCGGCAAACCATTTTCACTGCTGTATTGGCACATGGGTGAAACAAAAACACGGTTTTTAAAAGTAATGTTTCTGAGTGTAAAAGGGGAAAAAAGGGCGCTCACAGACGATCCTTGAAGGGAAATTTGTGATTGAAAGGGTAACAAGCATTTACGCGCTTTGAAAGTTTTGGTACGATTCGGTTCGCTTTCACGGTGAACCACTGTGAAGCCTGCGATGGAGAGATGGCCGAGTGGCTGAAGGCACTCCCCTGCTAAGGGAGTATAGGGGCAACCCTATCGAGGGTTCGAATCCCTCTCTCTCCGCCAAATACCAAAAACCCCGAAAGGGGTTTTTTGTTTTGTGCTTTACTTACATAGCATCAAAACCATCTAGTTCCAAAAAACCGCATCATCCTCCCACGAAGACTGCAAAATAGCCCAGGTTTCCGTTTATATACAAGCATGTTAAGATTTTTTGAATGGTAACATATGTGGTACTATCATGAAGAGTATAAGCATTCAAGAGTTTGTCGATGCTACTGGAAAATCGCCATTTGCGAAGTGGTTTGACGATCTTGCAGCCGTCACAGCAGCGAAAGTGACTGTAGCCTTGAGTAGGTTAGGGGCTGGGAATTTCTCAAATGTTGAAGGGGTGGGTGGCGGAGTATTTGAGTATAAAATTGATTTCGGACCTGGGTATAGAATTTATTTTGGAAAAGAGAGCGAGCATCTGGTTATATTATTGTGTGGAAGTTCAAAAAAAGATCAACAAAAAATGATCGACAAAGCCAAAGCATTTTGGAAATTGTATAAAGCATCTAAACGTTAAAGGCAAGGTGAGAAAGATGGCATTAACACGTGATTTTAAAGAAACCATTAAAGCCAGAGCAATGCGAGATCCAAAGTTTAGAAAGGCGCTGTTGACGGAAGCCATGGAGGCATATTTTGCTAATGATATAGAAACGGGAAAGGCCATTTTGCGGGACTATATCAATGCCACAGTTGGGTTTGAGGAAATAGCTTCCGAAATTAATAAATCAAGTAAAACAGTGCATCGAATGCTTGCTCCAAATGGGAATCCTACTACGGAAAATTTTTTTGGAATAATGAGCGCGATTCAGCATAAAACGGGAATACATATTTCAGTCAAAGCATCATAATAAATGGATCGCTTTTTTTGCGACCCAGCCTACTATTGAAATATTGGATAGACGCCGGCATAAACATACCGTACCTCTAAATAAAAGCCTTAAATCTGGCAAGCAAGTGAACAGGTCAGACTGTGTATTTCAATATTGGTCAACAATATTAGGACTAACTCTAAAGTTACACTGATTCTTTAAATGGTATTTTTTAACGCGGCAGGCATTATACTCAATCAAAATTGAGAAACGAGATCCCCCGATGGAAGACAATTTTGCTAAAAAACTGGAAGGATATCAGGTGTTTCGCGAGAAGTATGCGCTGGGCGATCAGTCGATTATGCGATCGCTTTCGGATGAGGGGCAACAACCCAATATTATGGTTGTGGCTTGCTGCGATTCGCGGGTAGATCCTGCTTTGATTTTGCAATGCGATCCGGGCGATTTATTCGTGGTTCGCAATGTCGCGAACATTGTTCCCCCTTATGAGAAAGACGAATTCCACCATGGTACCAGTGCGGCCTTGGAGTTTGGGATCTGCGTCTTGCAAGTCAAACATCTCATTTTATTGGGACACAGCCAATGTGGGGGTGTTCAAGCCAGGTTGCATGCTAAAAGTGTCACACAAAATGACTTTATTTCAAATTGGGTTTCACTGATTAAAACAGATAATGCGCAAACACAATCAGTCGATGACTGCGCCAAGCAAGCACTGAAGCACTCGCGTCAAAATTGTATGACCTTCCCTTGGATTAAAGAGGCCGTGATCCAAAAACACCTTAACATTCACTTGTGGTTTTTTGATATCAAAGCAGGGCAGATTTTTACCTATTCTGACGCAACGGATCAGTATGCGGCTTTAGAAACTGCTCATAAATAGGCGTTTATTTTAAATCACAATTGTCCTCTACCGTGCCAAATTCCAACTGCAGGGTGCTGTGGCCAATGTTGAAATGCTTCAACAGACCTTGCTTGGCTTCGTTCAATACTTGCTTTTGAAAACCTTCTTCTTTCATCACAATATGGGCCGAGAGTGCGGTTTCAGTCGAACTCAATGCCCAAATGTGCAAATCATGGACGGTAGCAATGTGTTCCACGCTGCGCAAATAAGCAAGCACGGCTGCAGGGTCGATGTTGGCGGGGGCGGCCTGCAGAATAAGGTTGCTGGATTCTTTGAAAAGCGTCCAATTGCTTAACACAATCACCAAGCCAATCATTAAACTGGCAACAGGATCAAGCCAATACCAGGCTGTGAAGGTAATGATCCACGCAGCCAAAAGCACACCAAATGATACCGCTGCATCGCCTGCCATGTTCAAATAAATGGTTTTGAAATTAAGGTCATTTTTTCCGGTTTCAAAAAATAACAAGGCTGTCGCAGCATTCACAATGATGGCCAAAATGGCAACGTAAATCACCGTATGTGCGTGAATGGATTCAGGATGCATCAAGCGCTGTATCGCTTCCCAGCCGATCGCCCCAATCGCCAACATGATAAGCGCTGAGTTGATAAAAGATGCCAAAATGGTGACATTTTTAAAACCGTAGGTATAACGTGAAGAGCGTTTGCGCTTGGCCAAAACAAAAGCGGCCCACGACAATATCAATGAAAATATATCGCCTACGTTGTGAATGGCATCTGAAATCAATGCCACTGAATGCGATTGCAATCCATAAATAATTTCGATAATGACCAAAAACCCATTGAGCAATAGGGCAAGGATAAACCGTGTGCGGGTGGGGTTATCAGCAGAATCATGCACTTCAGTCATGAAGGATCCCAAGTTCATACAAAAGGCGTTGCAAGCCATGAATCAGATGCACTTGCGGTTTCAAGCCCAGTTTTAATGTTCTTCTTGCGTCGCCTCGGGAATGGGTGACGTCACCAGACCGTTTGGCCAAATATTCTTTGTGTAAAGGTTGATGCAACATTTGCTCTAACAAGTTTACCAGATAATTGATGGTGATAGATTGCCCTGTGCAAACATTATATATGCTGGGTGAATGCCCCATGTTGGCCATGAAGAAAATCATATAATCCACCACATCTGACACATGAATAAAGTCACGGGTTTGCTCGCCATCCCCAAAGATCCCCAAGGGTTTTTTGTTTTGAATTTTATCAAGAAAAAGGGAAATCACGCCCGAGTCCACCGTGTCTGGCCGTTGCCTTGGCCCATACACATTGAAAAAACGCAGGCCAATGGTGGGGATCCCGTGCACCTCATGGGCCACGCGGGCATGTAATTCGCAGCCCAATTTGTCTGCGCCATAGGCTGAAATAGGGGAGGTGTAATCAGCTTCACACAATGGCAATTTGACACTGTCGCCATACACGGCGCACGATGAAGCATACAGAATAGGAACGATTTTATTTTTGGTTTCACGAATTTTTCTGGCAGTATCAAAGAGGGTGATGGTGCCTGTTTGGTTGACAAGATGTGTGCCTAACCAATCGGTTTTGCAAATCACCATCCCCAAGCGGCTGGCAAGGTGGTAACAGCCATCCACTCTTGATAAAAGATCCATCACCAGATTTTGATCACGGATATCACCGACGATGAGCTCCGCCTCTTTGGGTAAATATTCTTTGCTTCCATGCGAGAGGTTATCCAAGATCACAACTTTGTGTTCTTCTTTGACCAAAGCATCCACAAGGTGTGACCCTATGAATCCGCAGCCTCCGGTGACCAAATAAGTACTCATTTTATTGGCCCCTAAAGTTTCTTGCCGCGCAAACGGTTGACGCCATACTCAACAGTTGCCACACAGCGACACAGTACATGCATTTGGCGAAAGCCAACAAGCTCGATGATGGTTAAGCTCAGCAATTGTAAAATGTCGATTGGGCGATGGTACTTATTGAATGTGATCAAGTTTAAGCTTGCTGAGGCCAAGGTTAAAATAGCAAGGTAACCCCACGCCAATGCAATGCAAAGCGGGGTGACTTCTGCAATACCACTGACATGACAATACCAACCCAATGCAAAAGTGATGTAGGCCAGCCCTTCAATAAAGCCGCCGAATACCTCAAAGAATATGAAGAATGGGTAAGTGAAAAGCCCCACTACCTTATACTTTGGGTTAAAAAACATTTGTTTAAATGCGAACAAACTGCGCATGAGTCCACGCTGCCAGTGGTTACGTTGGATCCAATACCGTTTTACCGTGCTGGGTACTTCAGTCCATGCAAAAGCGCTGGGCGTGAAGTGGATGCTGTGAGGGTATTTTTTATCGGTCATCATCGAGCGCAATTTCACAATGATTTCAGCATCTTGCGCAAAGTTGTTGAGATCGTAACCCCCAGCTTGTACCACGGCTTGTGTTTCGAATACGGTAAAGGCGCCTGCATAGCTTAATGAACCCCCGAAAGTGTTCCAACCTGCACGGCCGAACATAAAAGATCGCAAATACTCAGGAACTTGTAGGGCTGCCACAAGACCATCTGGGATCCGCGATTCGATGACTTCCCCATCTTTAATTTTGGCACCATTTAACACGTAAACTGCGCCGCCCACTGCAATACAATGGGGCTGTGATAAAAAGGTAAACATAATGCGTGTGATGGCCTCAGGCTCTAACAGCGTATCGGCATCAACTGAAGCAAAAATGGGGGTGGAGCAAGCATCTATGCCCACATTCAGGGTGTCACCCGTGTTGGTGTGCTCTTTGTCTATCACCATCAAATTGGGGTAAGCGCTTGATTCGTAACGTGCAAAAATTTTTGATTGGCTTAAATTTTTGCGAACGATCACGGGAACTGCGTACATTTGAAAATGTTCCACAAGGAGTTTGACAGTGTTGTCGCTTGAGCCATCATTGACCACAATGATTTTAACATTTTTATATTGGCTGCGCATAATTGACAGCACACTATTGAGTATTCGCTTTTCTTCATTAAAAGCAGGGACAATGGTCGTGATGGGAATAAGCCTTTCTTGGTTAATCAATTGAGATACGTTACCATATTCAGCTTCTTTGAATCGCGCCATAATGTCTGGAAATGAGGCTAGCAACAAAATGGTGTGAGTCAAGCCCATTGCAGCAAAGTAAAATACGATGCAGTAGTTTAAAGCCATCAATATTTCATTCATTGTGATGCTCCCGCAAGATAGCGTCGTTGGCATTTCTTTTTAAAATCAGCTCTGCCACTTCGTGTGCATAGCGGTCTGATTTGGGATCTTGTTCTTTTAAAATATCGATTCCTTTCTGACCCAATGCGGCCAAAGCTTCAGCGGCCCTGAACCGTACCCACCATTCTTTGTCTTTTAATTTTTCACCAATATTGCCAATCGACGAGCTGTCATTCAAAACACCCAGCAACCTGACCACTGCAGCACGGACTTCCCAATGGGAATCGTTTGCAAATTTGCGAATGATGCTTACACTGTTTTGTTGATTTTGGTGTGCAAGATAATTTATAACAGCCAACTTCAGATCCAGAACTTCACTTTCAATGTCTTGCTCAGCAGAAGGGACAATCAAAAGGGTGCTGGGGAATTGCAACAGTAACCTGTAACAGAAGGCTTTTGTATAGGGGTTTTTTTCTTCTGTAAGCCGTTCTTCAATAATCGGTACAATTTGGTTTGATGTTTCATCATGAATGGCATAGGCATAGACTGATTGTTGCAAACGTCTTCCTTGCGAGAATGCGTCTATCATTGAATTGATCAAGCCAATTGAAGGGAATTTGAACGCAATTCTGGCTGCATTCAATGATATCAATAAAATCTTGTCGTGCATCAATCTGATGATTGAAGCCTCATCAGTTGCCAAGGGCCCATATTGAAAGCATTGTATGGCAAGGTAACGCCTGTACATGTTTTTAGACAAAGCATACACCCTTGCTTTGGGTAACAATGAGTTTGCAATGAGACTTTGCTTTAAGTCTTCCCAATTGATGGGGCGTATAATGGATTCATCAAACTCAGCGATCATATCTAAAGTAAAATGTATTTCTCTTTTAAAGTGACGAAACTCCTTCAAGGAGAAGGAACGCCCTTTTTGAGAAACCCTTTGAATGATACGGCGCAGCTTAAGGCGTTTTGCTGAGTGAACGCGGGCTTTGAAATATTGGTTGAGTTTGGCAGCATAGGCAAAGAGAACAAACAAAATAATGATGCCAACTTCAAGCTTTAAAAATAATGTGACATATAGTGCAAATGAATTCATGATATGCCAGCCCTTCAGTTAAAATTTAGTCTTCCATGAAAAATTGATGCCTGCCAAGTCACGTTGTGAATTGTTTGGCAAAGTTTGCACTTCATACGAAATACCCAAATCAAGGGTCTCTTTTCTTCGGATGGGCAAATGCCAGCCCAAGGTAACAAATTTGTCTTTAAGAATGATGGTTCCAACTGTTTGCAAATCTGCCAAATCAGGTATTTTACCTGCACCCGTTGAAAGGCTCACAAATTGTTCATCGTCACAGAAATACTTGTACACGGCCAAGGTGTAAAGGGTGATAGATTGGCCCACACTGGGCACATAATATGAAGGCCGGAACGTGGCACTGTAGTTACCGATTCTTTTGGTCAATGAGCCGGTATAAGTGTCTAATTTCACGAGTCCCAGATCACGGTATTGGGCACCCAATGAAAATTGTAAAACCTTGGGCGTGAAATAGGCTTCACCGATGTACGTCCAATTCGGAAATAAATTTAAATCTTGGGCCACGGCCACATCCAAATCCAAATATAGCCAGTTGTTTATTTTGGGAAAATACTCAGCTTCAAGTTGTGCATTGGCATGGTGATTGCGGCTGGCATAATTGACTCTGAGATAGAAAGGGCCTGACTTTGTGTCACGCCCATATTGAGCAGTGGTATAGTTTCGTAGCTCTTCTTCATGAGAGACGTTGTACAGTTGTTCAATAATTGAAAATGAATTTTTGTCTTCGTTTGTTTCAGCTTCTTTTCTTACGACAACCGTTCGGTGCACGTGCTTTCCAATTGTTTCTGGAGCAATGGTGGCCGTTTTTCTTTTGGGTGGAACAACTGCAGCTTTGACTGGCGTTGTTACCTGAGCCGCCACAGTTGGGGAAGGTTTTGCCTTTTTCACAACAGCAGCTTTTGCAGCCACTGAGGGTTTTATTTTTGCGGGTAGAGCCTTTTTAGGCGCAACTGCCACGGCAACTGCTTTGGGTTTTGGCGCTTCGACAGGCTTTTGCTTTTCTTCAGGCACAAGGGCCAGTTTTGGCGCAGGGGCTTTGAAAATTGAAATCAAGTCTGGTGCAAGCTCGGCTTGTTCTGTGGCTTTCTGCAAAAGCTTTGGAGTGACTTCTTTAATAGGTTCGATCACTTGAATGGGTTCAGCCATTGGCCTGACAGGTTGTTGCACCACAGCCACTGGCTTGGGCCGAGTGGGTGGCTTTTCTTTAACTTCAGGTTTTTTACTTGCTTGCAGAACGGCTTTGGGTTGGTGTTCTGGCTGTATGTATATATAGGCGGATACCAATAATATGGAAAGTACCACCGCGATGAAAATGTGTCGCATTTTCCCAGCCATCCATGGTTTCATCCCTTACAGTGACTTGAGTATAGAATATGAAATCAGTAGCCTAACTTTGTCGAGTGGTTTTTTTTGGGTGTAAAGCCTCTTATTTTTTTTGACACCTGAAATGACGCCTCAAAATATCTGCTAAACTGCAGTCCATCTTTGTTCACGGACGATAAAAGGTGCAAGATGGAATTTAAAAATGTTACCAAACTGACAACTCTTGGGGCTTTGGCTACAGTCACGTTGATGTTTTCACAAGTGGCATTGGCTGAACATGAAGACTTTGATAATGAACCAGCACGCGCTGATAAATTTTATCATTTGACGCCAGAACCTGGTCATCATCACCACCATTTGTACCACCACAGACACCACCATTATCATCATCTGCATGGTACAAACACTTCAATCCATTTTATTTTGAACCCACGTTTGGATGCCACGTATGACGTTGGCCCATTCCCTGGTAACTTTATTCAAGCTCCGTTTATCCCATTGAAAGGCGTGAATGGCGCATCCCGTATGCGCTCAAATGCCGACTTGCAAGCATTGGCAACCACTTTTGGTGCAAAAACCAAAACCCAAACATCACTGGGTGAAGTGGATACACACATCGAAATGGATTTTTATGGCGACGACAATTTTGACGCGCGCAAAAATGATGATTATGAACCACGCATGACTTTTGCTTATTTTGACGTGCAAGGTTTCAGAATCGGCCAAGACACCACGAACTTTTTTGATTTGGATTCTATAGGTTCAACAGTGGATTACGGCACAATCATGGGCGGCTTTGTGCGCCAAGGCCAAATCCGTTACACGCATTTCCCACATCACCACCACCATCATTGGAAGTGGAGCGCTGCCCTTGAACGCCCTGCAACAGATTACACCAATGAAGAAGGTGTGATCACAAGACAATACGATGCTTCAGCCGTGCCTGATTTCACACTGAATATCAAATACCAAAAACACAATGCGCATGCCACATTGCGCGGTTTGGTGCGTGAATTGCGTGTGAAAGAAGCTCAAGACGTGAATGGCACCGCAGGCGTGGGCGACCACGAAAGCAGAGACACCGCTTTTGGCTTAGGTGTGTCGGGCCGTTATTTCTTTGTTGATGGCAGCAGCATATTTGGTCAATTCAACTTTGGTGATGGCATTGGCCGTTACATTGTTGATCACCATGGTCAATCTGCATTCTTTAATGATGAAACGGGCATCTTCAGATCCCAGCGCGCCTCATTTGGCACAGTGGGTCTTGAAGTGATTTGGCCAACGCATTGCCATAACATCCGTTCAAACTTCATTTACTCGCATTCACAAGTTGATGTGTCTTCACAAACACCTGTGTTGACTGGAGACATCAGAGTCACTGAAAGCATTGACAAGTTCTTCACGAACATTCTCTATGAGCCAATCAAGCACATGGATTTGGGTATTGAATACAACTATGCCCGTCGTGAATCATTTGATGAGCGCGAAGGCCACATCAGCCGTGTCTCGGCTGCTGCGGTATACCATTTCTAAGCTGTGATTCAGGCAAAAAAGGCGCTTTCGGGCGCCTTTTTTGTTAGGTCATAGAATTGGCGTTGACGGAAGGGTGCAATATAGAGATAATGCTGCCCGTTGCGCGCCCGTAGCTCAGTTGGATAGAGTACCTGGCTACGAACCAGGCGGTCGGGAGTTCGAATCTCTCCGGGCGCGCCAATTCAAAAAAACCGGCCGAAAGGCCGTTTTTTTTTGCCAAAGGATCCTGCTCGGTTGAACCCAAAATTCTGCAAACTTTCCCCAATTGCCTTGATTTTCATATCAACAGCGCTCTTTGCTTCATCCAGCGCGGTGATTGTGAAGGAAGTGCTTTCGGTCCCCCGTCCTGACACCCTTATCGTAAATGTCTCCATTTGGCCTGACTTATTCGGCAAAGAGATCCCTGTGGTCTTAGATGGGGTGCTGATTCCAAAATTGAATGGTAAGTGTTCAGAAGAGCGCCGTTTGGCTGAAAAGGCTTTGGATTTTGTAAAAGAACAGGTAAAAAACGCGGTAAACGTTTCATTACACCAAATGAAGCGCGATCGTTTCTTTAAAATTCGGGCAGAGGTGTTTGTGAATGATCACTCCCTTCAAGAAGCCATGTTGAAGGCAGGGTTTGCAGTGCCCCAGAAAACGCTTCAGCCTTGGTGCACTGCAAATGAGTCAATCAGCTTAGATTGACCCTGGTCTTTGAATGATCACACGTGTGCTGTTCACATCAATAAAGTCTTGATTGAGCCAACGCGCATCTTCTTTAAACAAGCGCACACAACCATGGCTGGCATTATAGCCAGGCACCGTGTTTGAGCCGTGTAGGGCATAGCCCCCTTTAAAGAACATGCAGTAAGGCATTTCTGCACCCCCACGCCCCAGTGGGAATTTGTGAGAGATGCAACCCGCACTGCCTTTGTTGTACACCGTGAAGGTGCCAGTTGCGGTTCGGCAGGCGCCATGAAGATCAGGGCAATAGCCGCGTCCGCCTGAGGCAGGGCCCCAGTTTACCAAATCACCATTTTCCGAATAGGCGCCCCAAGCCAACTTGTTTTGGTCGACTATCACGGTTTTCTTGCCATCAGTGGCCCGGTGATGAGGGAAGGGTGCCAAATCCAATTTGTTCATGGACTCTATGTGGTTTGGTACTGCATAAACCATTCCTGGTCTTAATTGCAGGTTAACTCGGTTCAAGCGTTTCACAAGATCACGTTCTTGCTGATCAGGAAACAAGGATTCCCAAGTGTCACCCCTTTCTGCATGGTAACAAGTATATTGTGAATCATCATGGCAAAGTTTCGCGCTGAATGGAGAAGCCAACAACACAGGCGATACACCAATAGAAGCAATAGCGATACTGCGTAGAATGAACTTATTCATGGTCAACATCTCCAACGTCGAATAAGACTACATGTTTTCCTGGAAGTAGGGAAACTGCGCCCTAACTTGGGTATACCGTAAATTTCAGGTGACGGTTGAAGATTATGGGTGTGGTTAAACTGTACTTTCGGCTAATAAACTTTCAATTTTTTTCAATACTTTATCTGCGGTGGGGAGAGTGGGTGTTGAATACCATTCTGCAATTTGGCCATTTTTGTTAATCAAATATTTGTGAAAATTCCATTTTGGGGAAGCAAAAAAACCCATTTTTTCACGCGCATATTTGTAAAATGGGTGCGCATCATTTCCTGATACTTTGACTTTTTGTGCCATGGGAAAAGTAACATGGTATTTGCTGTCACAAAAACTGCGTATTTTGAAAGGATCGCCTGGCTCTTGCCCGCCAAAATCGTTGCAAGGCACGCCCAGCACGATTAAACCTTGGTTTTGATAACGTTGCCACAAGGTTTGTAAGCCATCATATTGTGGAGTAAACCCACATTCTGATGCAGTGTTCACAATTAAAATCACTTTGCCTTTATAGTCTGACAATTTGATATCATTTATACCATCTAAAGACTTAAATGAATAATCGTAAACAGAATCAGACATGTTCACTCCAGGTGCTGTTTTTGCCATTTGATATACAGTTGTTCAATATGTGTGGTCAATGCTTCTTTAGATTCATAATTTTCAGGTTGAATGGGTTGGTGAATATAATAATTGACACGTGGATTGCGCGCTATTGCCATTTCCCAAATTTTTCTGACCAAATGTTGGCCTTGCCATTCAAATTGCGCTTGTGATTCATAATGTAAAAAGACGGGAATAATCGGTGTTTTTGTTTTCATTGCCAAACCAAATACAGTATTGTGAAAGGGCAGTTTGATCCTTCTGCCAAAACACCCACCTTCAGGGTAGACGCCCACATTCTCGCCGTTTATCAACGCTTCACTGATTTCAGAAATAGCAGTTAAGCGAGAGTGCTTGTCATCGCGCTTCACGTACAAGGTGTTGGCAGCTGTGGCGATTCTGCCAAAGACATACCACTCTTTAAGCTCACGTTTGGCCAAGAAGCGTACTTTGAAAACGTAACTCATGCCCAAATCTTCAAATGCAGAAGGGTGGTTGGAAATCACGATAAAATGATTGGGCAATTTTCCCAGGTATTGTTCATGGATATAAAGCTCTACGCCCAGCGCATCAATAAAACATTTACACCACCTTCTGAACCAATGTGGGTAAAACCCCAGGCATGGCTTGGGTAGGTAAGAAAGCGCATACATCATGATGGTGAAGATCACAAAATCAAACACCGCCACGCTGCGCTTTAATCCACGGAGGAGGGGCAATACAAACATATTCGGTTCAAGAAAGTCATGTATCTGATTTCAGAATAGCATGTGCCAAAGAAAGGCCCCGATGGCCCCACCAATCATTGGCCCCACGACGGGGATCCAAGCATACTGCCAATCGCTTGTGCCTTTGCCGTGGATGGGCAATATCGCGTGGGCAATGCGTGGGCCTAAGTCTCTTGCTGGGTTGATTGCGTAGCCTGTGGGGCCGCCCAAAGACAAGCCTATGCCCAATACCAACATGGCAACCATATAAGGTACAAAGCTGGGATCGACCTTGGCAGTGATGTCCTGAGAAACAATGGCCCCAACGCCCATCACCAAAGCGGTGGTGGATATTATTTCAGTTAATAAGTTGCCAGGGATATGACGGATGGCAGGAGCGGTACAGTAAACAGCCAATTTCTTGCTGGGGCTGCTTTCTTGCTTCCAATGGGGGAAATAAACAAGCCAGACCAACACTGCGCCTAAAAATGCACCCAGGGTTTCAGCGAAGCTGTACAGAAGGGCATCGCCCAAGGTGTACACATTGCCCAAAAGGTATTTGGCGAAAGTCACAGCGGGATTCAGATCGGCTTGTACAGAGCCTGTGGCTTGTGCCACAAACACGCCAATTAAAACGGCAACGGCCCATCCGGCGGTGATGCTGATCCAGCCAGCATCCTTGCCTTTGGATTGGTGCAGCAGAGAGTTGGCCACAACCCCACCACCAAACAAAACCAAAAAGAGCGTTCCAAGCAACTCACCCATGAATTCGTTGTGCATGATTTTGTCATCCTTAACTGGAGGACGGACGCCAATGCAACTTAAATGGTCACCGGCCTAATCTTCACGATTCTCAAGTGGAAGGCAGAACGTTTCTTTTACCTTGAAAGCACACAACAATGCAAGTAGTGAAGCAACAGGCATCACCATCATCGCATTTTTGAAAGCAAGTGAACTATATATGGGTGTGCCGTTTTGAATCAGGCCATCCCATTGCCAATCCAACAATCCGCCGACAACAGGTTGCAACAATGCACCGATGATGACAGACGCCATGTTGGTGAAACCCAAGGCCACACCAGCCACGTTTTTAGGATTGATTTCAGTGCACACCGCATACGATGCAACAAGGCCTGCATTGAAAAAACCAAACATAAATAACATTGTGTAGATGATTACAGGCATCGCATCAGGAAAAAATACAATGAATGGCAAAATAAGCAAACCAGACAACGCTGAAATATACATGGTGGGTTTTCTGCGTTTGGTTTTGTCTGAAAACCAGCCGACTGCAGGGCCGCCCAAAGTCCAACCGATGAAAATCAAACCCACACCGGTGGCTGCTTCATGCAGTGAAAGGGTGCTGGAACTGGTGAGAAATGTCACACCCCATAATTCGCCAAACAAGGCAGTGGGGGCGAATAACAAGCCTGCATACATTGCGTTGTACCAGGTTTGGGGATTGCGCAACACCACGCCCAAACTTTTGAAAATGCCTTCTGCTGCAGGGGCATTGTTACGCACTTGATCCAATTTGGCAGATTTATCGCGCACCACAAAAAATATAAATGCACTCATGCACAAAAATAAAACAGAGATGATTTCAAGTGTGTGACGCCATCCCCAAAATTCCACAGCACTGGCCATAGGGGCTTCACCCACGCAGGCACCCAACATGCCCAAACCTTGGGTGATCCCAACAATGATCCCCCAATATTTTGCAGGCAGCCAGCTGGTGCCCAGTTTCAGTGCGCCCACAAAAGCAAATGAAGATCCAAATCCCAAAATAAAACGCGCGGCACTTGCAGAAGCCACACTGTCAGTGTGGGCAAACCAATAACTGCTGATGGCACATAAGAAGGTTGCCAGAGTAAGCAACATGCGGGGGCCAAATCTGTCGACCAAAACCCCAACAGGGACTTGCATGCCTAAATAGGCGTAATAGAAGAAGGCGGAAAAGCTGCCCAAGGCCAGGGCGGTGACGTTCAATTCACGCATCAAGTCGTCAGCCATCACGCTGGGGGACACGCGAACAAAGTATTCAACAAAAAAGAAAAACGCGGCCACGCCCCAGTACAACCATGGTAAAAAACTCGAGCTTTCAGTTACGCTCACTTTTTCTTCTAGGCCGGCGTTTGAAACCAAGATCTTCTCCATAAATGCTCCCATTCAGTGGCCCGCACAATACTTCTACCTAAATCCCAAGAGGTGGATATAAGGCCGCTGATTTTGATTCCAGCTATGTTCGGGGTGAGGCAAAAAACTTAAGGAGCCTAACCAATTCTCAAGCTTGAGGCAAGGGCGGCCGACACACAGTTGCAGGCAGTCGGCCCAATGGGTATTGGGGTCGATTATATGAGAGTTCCTTCAACAAGTGGGTGGCAAATGCTAAAGCCAAGTACAACGCGCTCGATACTTGTACGCGAAGTTTCACCCAGCTCGTTAGAAACCTATTTTGCCTCACTTTCCGTGGCTGTGGCCAATGTGCCCCATGCCAAGGCAAGAGGCATATTTGAGGCTGCGAAAATGGCCAACATCCCAAATGAGCAAATGGTAAGAGTCGTGCCTCTACACGATAAAGACGGCGTCGTACTCTGCATTTTGCCTGCAAGCCAGATTTTGGATTTGAAGCTGGTTCACGAAACACTGTCTCGTGATCTGACGCCGATGGAAGATGCTGACATCGCCGTGTCATTCAAGGGTGTAGATCCCCGTTGCATGCCGCCCATACCATCCTTATATCAAGCTGAAACCATGGTCGACATCAGTTTGTTTGAAGCTGAGACCTTATATTTTCAAATGAATGACTCTGAAAGCTTGACGCAAATCACCACCGCCGATTATCAAAAATTGGTGCAGGATTCTTGGCAAGGACGTTTTAGCGTAAGTTCAGAATTTCTCATGCAGAATGCGACGAAAAACCAAATTTCTTTGGAAACAGCTTTACAACAATTTGTTCCCAAACGTTTTAAATCACGTGTTGAAGAAACATTCGAATTGCCAGCTTTGCCACCCATGGCAGAAAAAATTCTTTTGCTGCGCGCTGATCCCAATGCAGATGCTATCGCACTGGCCAAATTGGTTGAAAAAGATCCAAGCTTGGCAGCACAAGTGGTAAGTTGGGCGCGTTCGCCTTATTACGGATATGTGGGGCAAATCGACTCTGTTGAAGATGCAATTATAAAAGTGTTGGGTTTTGATTTGGTGATGAACCTGGCGCTGGGCATTGCCTGTGGCCGTGGATTGAATGTTGAAAAAACAGGTCCATTGGGTTTAAAAGATTATTGGCGATTTTCACTTTATACCGCAGCTTTGTGTGAAGCTTTGTCACGCATTGTGCCAAGCACACCTCGCCCAAAAAGAGGGTTGGCCTATTTAAGTGGCCTGTTACACAACTTCGGATTTTTATTGTTGGGGCATTTGTTTTCACCGCAATTTAAATTGGTCAACCAATATGCGCAATTGAATCCGCATTGCTCTACGTATTTATTAGAACAATACACGTTGCATATCAGCCACCAACAATTTGGATCATGGTTGTTTAAAGCCTGGCATTTGCCAAAAGAAGTGATTATGGCTGCTGAATATCATCATCAAGAAGTACCCGCAACTGAAGGCGCCGAGTATGCATTGCTGGTGCAATTGGCCATCCGTTTGTTAAAACGTGAATGGATGGGAGATTCTGCTGAAAGCACGTTACCCGTTTCGTTGATGGACAGATTGGGCATCGCCCCTGAAGAAGCAGAAGAAGTGCTGTTCACCGTTATGACTCAAAAAGAATCTTTGGATCTTTTGGCGGATGAATTATTTGCATCCTGAAGGGTTGGGTTTTCTCGCATTGATTGTGTCAGGCCTCACTGGCTCAGGTGCGGGTGCTTGGGTTAAATAAACTTTTTGCGGATCTGAAATCACATCATCGTTACCCTGATCGTAAGGAGCTTCTGTTTTAGCCCGTTTGGCTGGCGGTGTTTCAGCGGGTTTTTCTACTTCATCCTCAAGTTTTCGTTTTAATGTATTTTCTGCTGCAATCATCTGAGTGAACATGAGTGCATTTGATTTGAAAAAAGATTGCAATACTTCAGCTGAAGGCCTTTTGCTTTGCTCAGGTTGAATACACTGATTGATCATGTCGACCATTTTCTCGAAAACTGGCCTGGCATTTTCTGGCAATGAGTCAAGAAACTCTGGTTTGATTGTCACAGGAAAAGCATAGTGTGCGAGTCTGGTATTAGAGTCGACCACGGGAATGCTTCTGGATGGGGTAGGTAACATCTCAGCAAGACTCATTCCAAAAGAATATATGTCTGTAGATCGGTTAAAATGGGCGACGTTTTTATCTTTAAGTTGTTGCCTAATTTCCGGATCAAGAAAAAAAGTTGTACCACGCTGACTCGTGTCAGTACAGCCCTCTTTCCCATCCTCTAAAATCACGGCTCTTTCAAAATCAATCAGTTTAACGGTGCCTTTTTCATCTACGGTCATGTTGAGAGGCTTGATGTCTCGATGCAGAATATTATTCTGGTGAAGTAGGGTCAAATCAGCAGCAGCTGTCATCGCCAAAATTGAAAAACCTCTTAAGGCTACCAAGGGAGCGGAATGTTTTTGATAAAAATACCGCCCTGTAGGGGAATTCTGCCTTGCACCGTCAGCGGCACTGAATCCCAAATAATCCATGATGATGTATTTTTTATAAAATGTTGCGTCATCTGCGCTGCCTGCTGGGGTTGCATCTATATTGCGCGAGGGGGCCGAAAATTCCCGATTTAATTTTTTCATAATCGCCATTTCTTGATCGTAGGCTTTTTGTAAGTCTTTACGATCTTTTCCCTTCATCTCCTTCATTACTTTCATTGCGCCGGTTGTGGGATCTTGCAAAAAACGCACTTCACCCGTAGCCCCTGATGCCAAAACACTTGAGCTCTTTTTCTTAGAGCTTGCTGGTAATTCCTCAGGATTGTGTACGCCTATCCAAGCTTTACCTGAGTGTATTTGCTTGTTTGTGGAATCAACACGAAGGGTGTTATCAAACAGCAAAGAGTGAGGCGAGTTGATTTCTTTAAGGAGGGGAAGGATTTTTGCTGCAGCTGACTTGGCATTTTTTTTATTGCGGGCATTGCGTTCAATCAATCCATACAATTTTTCCATGCTTGCAGGATTGGATGGATCAAACTTGAGTTCCTTGATATTGCCAGCCACGTGAAATGACAATTCACCCAATCGCGTGGTGCGACGACTGGATCCTTGGGGGCTGCGCAACTTTTGCAGGCGCACTTTCCCGTTCGTCAGTAACATGATCTCGTTGTTTAAGGCTTCCAATTTCAATATGGCTGCTTTGGTCGCTTCATCAACCAAATACGGGTTGCCGTCAGCATGGGTATATTTCGCAGCATTTCGCAAAAATGCCGGAAAATCACCTAAACGTATAGGCATAGATCACCCCTCGTGTACTACATACTTTAAAGCTACATCACTATCCGGGTGAAATAGAATTAAATAAAAGAAGGATCTACAAGGTTTAAGCCTTAACCTCAGCTGCACGCTTTTCAACAAGCCAATCAGCCACCCTTCTTCGGTTGGCTTGGGGTAAATGTAAGCCCAACTTGGTGCGTCGCCACAGAATGTCGTCCGCTGACTTGGCCCATTCGTGTTTTACCAAGTATTCAATTTCCCTTTGGTATAAGCCTGCACCAAAATGTTCGCCCAGATCATCCAGCGATTGAGCTGTTTGCAGCAACAATTCGATATTGTTTCCGTAATGGTTTAAATAGCGGGTGCGGATATTTTCCGGCAACCAAGGGAAACGGGTTGCGATTTTTTGGGTATATTCTGCAAATGAAACGCTTTTTAATTCACCACCTGGAATGGCGTGGGTCGCCGTCCAGGATTTTTTCATTTGGGGGAAATAGGGGCGCAACCTTTCGCAGGCAGCTTCCGCCAATTTGCGATAGGTGGTGAGCTTGCCGCCAATCACAGTGAGCAGTGGGGCTTTATTGTCTTGATCCGTCATTTCAAAACTGTAATCACGGGTGACTTTGGCCGCTGCCGATTGGCCATCATTTTTCAATGGGCGCACACCCGCATAAGACCACACCACATGATCAGGTGATATGGCGTGTTTAAAGTAAGCATTCACAGCGCTGCACAAATAGCTGACTTCTTCTTCGCTGATCTCGACTTTGCCAGGATCGCCTTCATAGGGCACATCGGTAGTGCCTATCAAGCTGTAATGGCGTTCAAATGGGATCACAAAAATCACCCGACCATCACGGTGCTGCAAAATATAGGCATGGTCACCATCATACAGTTTGGGCACCACGATATGGCTGCCTTTGATAAGGCGCACCGAGCCTTTGGCTTCAATATTGAAGCCTTCATTTTCAACTTCTTCCACCCAAGGGCCGGCCACGTTGATGACGCTGCGGGCTTTGATAGATTCAGTTTGTTTGTCTTCATGTTCAATGGTGATGTGCCAAAGATCACGGGCACGGTAGGCGCGCACAAATCGCGTACGGGTTAAAATTTTCGCCCCGAATTGCTCTGCAAGCTTTGCAACTGAAACCACCAAGCGGGCATCGTCGACTTTGCAATCGTAATACTCAAAGCCTTTTTTATAGGTATGGTTCAGTGGGTTTTTGTCATTTTCTTCGAATTGGACGCCTTTGCAGCGGGGCAAAGTGTCCGATCCATCCAGAAAATCATACAAAAACAGCCCCAATCGGATAAGCCAAGCTGGGCGCAACTGGCGGTGATAGGGCATGACAAATTTAAGTGGCTTAACCAAATGGGGTGCATTGGACAGCAAAACCCTGCGTTCTCTCAAAGATTCTTTGACCAAGCGGAACTCAAAATGCTCAAGGTAGCGTAGGCCACCGTGAATGAGCTTGCTGCTCCAAGAAGAGGTGGCGGAAGCTAAGTCGCTTTTTTCCACCAACATCACTGATAAACCTCGGCCTGCCAAATCTGCAGCAACCCCCACGCCATTGATGCCGCCGCCAATGATAAAAGTATCAACGATGTTTTCTGCCATACCTAAGTGGACTCCACCCTCGATTGGGTTTTAAAAATTTCGGGCAGAGTGTAACATGGCATTTTCATTCTTTTAAAGCGTGCATGAAGCGCGGCATAGGGCTTTCCCAGTTACCTTACCTGCTTGGAGCAAAGAAACGCATGGCCTATTATTTTTTAACCCTTGATCAAGGTACCACCAGTTCACGTTCTATTATTTTCACGGCTGACGGCAAGCCGGTCAAAAGCTCGCAAATCGAATTGAAACAACACTTTCCCAATACAGGCTGGGTCGAACACGATGCAGAAGAAATTTGGGAGTCCACTCTCAAAACCGCCCGCAATGTGATGAAAGAGAGCGGTTTGCGCTGCGAAGACATGATAGGCATCGGCATCACCAATCAACGCGAAACAACTGTTATTTGGGACAGGAAAACTGGCAAGCCCATACACAAAGCCATCGTCTGGCAAGACAGGCGTACGGCAAACCAGTGTGAAGAATTCTACAAGCAGGGCATGGGTCCACGGGTGACTGAAAAAACAGGCCTTGTCATCGATCCTTATTTCTCTGCAACCAAAATTGCGTGGCTCTTAGACAATGTAGATGGCGCCAGGGTCAAAGCTGAGAAAGGCGATCTGGCTTTTGGCACTGTGGATTCTTTCCTCTTATGGAAGCTTACCAACGGTAAAGTGCACGCCACTGATGCAACAAATGCCTCAAGAACTTTGCTTTTTAACATTCATACCCAATGTTGGGACAAAGATCTTTTGGAATTGTTCAGGGTTCCTGCTGCGCTTTTGCCAGAGGTCAAAGACTCTTGTGCGGATTTCGGCCTTACAGATCCCAGCTTCTTTGGTGAATCCATTCCCATCCGTTGTGTGATTGGTGATCAACAAGCGGCCACAGTGGGCCAAACTTGTTTTGAGCCAGGCATGATCAAAAGCACTTACGGAACGGGTTGTTTCGTGGTGTTAAACACAGGTGATAAGCCTGTGAATTCCACGCACCGTCTGCTGACCACAATTGCGTACCGATTGAATGGCAAAACCACCTATGCGCTTGAAGGCAGTATTTTCAATGCTGGCACGGTGGTGCAATGGTTAAGAGATGGCTTGCAGCTCATCAACTCTGCTGCTGAAACCGAAGCTTTGGCCAAGAGTTTGCCTGAGTCCAGCGGGGTATATTTTGTGCCTGCTTTTACTGGCTTAGGGGCCCCATACTGGGATCCACAGGCAAGAGGCGCTTTATTTGGTTTGACGCGCAACACCTCAATCGCACATTTGGTACGGGCAGCATTGGAATCTGTCTGTTACCAAACGCATGATTTGTTGGAAGCGATGGCTTTGGATTTTGGTCAGCCAGTGTCACATTTGCGTGTGGACGGTGGCATGGTGGTCAATGATTGGTTGATGCAATGTCTGGCGGACATCGTGGGGATCACCATCGAACGTCCTAATGTGCCTGAAATCACCGCATTGGGGGCAGCTTATTTAACAGGTTTACAGTCAGGGATCTATTCTTCACTGGATGACATAGCAAGGGTTTGGCAACTGGAACAGTCTTTTAGCCCTCGAACCACGTTGGAAGAGCAGAAGAAAAACCATGCATCATGGAAGAAAATGGTGAATAGGGTGCTTGAAAACACCCGCTAAGCTTTAAAATCAACAAGGAGTGTTGAAAATGAAACGAATGATAGGGGCGGTGCTTCTAATAGCCTGCTTTGGATTTTCAACCATGGGCCAGGCGCTTCCCAGGCAAAATTTTTGGCATTGGAAGCACAGCAACGTCAACAGTGTTGAGATCATTGATCATGACATGTGGCAGGATTTTTTAAGCCGGTATGTGGTTGAAGATCCTTTAACGCATGACACTGATGTCCGTTACGGCAGTGTCCGCCCCATCGATTATAAGCGTTTGAAGTATTATGTTGAATTTTTACAGAAGCAACGGATTTACGATTTAAATCCCGATGAGCAAAAAGCCTTTTGGATCAATTTATACAATGCGACAGTGGTCAAAACCATTTTAGATTGCATGCCAGTGCGATCTGTGCGAGACATCAACCTTTCCCCCAGCCATTTTAAGCGTGGCCCGTGGGATGCCAAAATCTTAAATGTAGAGCGAGAATACCTTTCTTTAGATGACATCTCTTATATATTGCGTACGGTTTACCATGATAACCGGGTATTGTATGCCTTGAGCAATGGTGCCAGTGGTTCGCCGCGATTGTCACCCAATACATACGAAGGGCGTAAACTGGATGCACAATTAAATGAAGCGGCAGACATTTACATTAACAATGGTGAAGCCGTACGGTTTTCAAGAACGGGGCTTGTGATCTCGCAGTTATATTATTGGAATCCTGATGATTTCAATGGTACAGACGTGGGAATATTGGAGCACTTGGCCTTATATGCGCGTGAACCTTTAAAAGAAAAACTGAGGTTGTACCGTTCTAATTTGGCCTATTCATACGATTGGAGTTTAAATGGCGAATGATGCGCATATTGCCACAAAGTATATTGTTGATCTGAAGCGGGTCGCTCAACAAAAAATCGGCATCACTTTGGTGATGACACAATCTGATCAAAAAGGGCAAATATTCAAGCTTCCTGCTTGGATCCCAGGCAGTTATTTGATTCGGGACTTTGCAAAGAACATTGTTGAAATCAGTGCCCAATCAGAAGGGCAACCCGTTCGCATCACAAAGCTAGACAAACTGACTTGGCGTTGTGATCCCTGCGATGCTGCCCTTGAAGTGAAGTATGAAGTGTATGCGGGTGATTTGTCTGTGCGTGGGGCGCATGCTGATTTGTTTCATGCCTATTTTAATGGGCCATCTGTGTTTTTGATGCCAGAGCAAAATCGATATTTGCATTTTGGCGTTCAAATTGAAAAAAGCGATTGTGCGATTGCAAAGGCGAAGGTGGTTACGGCACTTCCGGCTTTGAATATTGATGAGCATGGTTTTGGCACTTATGTTGCGAAAGACTACGACATGCTGATTGATAACCCCTTTGAAATTGGCCACATTCAGAGTGAAACTTTTATCGCCAATGTGCCGCACACTTTGAATTTCTTTGGGCATTTTAAAACGGATTTATTGAGAATCAGAAATGATGCGAAGAAAATTTGTTTAGAAGCGCAGGCGATGTTCCAAGACAAAGCGCCGTTTGAGCGTTACGATTTTTTGGTGACGGTTTTAGACAAAGGCTATGGGGGCTTGGAGCATGAAAACTGTTCAAGCCTTATTTGCAGTTTGCATGATATGCCTGTTCCGGGTGATCTTACAGTTTCTCAAGATTATGAAAAACTGTTGGGCTTGATAAGCCATGAGTATTTTCATGCCTGGTTGGTCAAGCGCATTAAGCCTGAAGTGTTTATGCCGTACCCATTGTGGCAGGAAACGTATACCGATTTGCTGTGGGTATTCGAAGGCTTTACTGCCTATTATGATGATTTACTTTTGTTAAGATCCGGTTTATTGCCGTGGGACAGGTATTTGGCATTGATGTCACGGCAGCTGACGCAATACTTTTTGACACCAGGTCGGCTGAAGCAATCTTTGTCGGATTCCAGCTTCGATGCCTGGATCAAATTTTACCAACCGAATGAAAACAGTTTAAATACGGGTGTGAGTTATTACCAGAAAGGGTCGCTCTTGGCCTTGTGTTTGGATGTGGCCATACGCCGCGAATCAGCAGACACCTTGTCGCTTGACGACCTCTTGCGCTTGATGTGGAAAAAAGAAGGCATGCAAAAAGAAGGCTTGCGCTTTGACAGATTGCTGCAACATCTGGACACTTTATTGCCCAATGGCACGAAGTTGGGGCGTCTTTTGCAAAGCTGGGTCACGCAAACTGATGAATTGCCGATTGAGGCAAGTTTCCAAGCGTTGGGTGTTGCAGCGGAAAAATCAGCCTTACTGCCTGAAAACGATCCAAACTTTGTGCCTGCGTTGGGTGTGAAATTGTCACCAGACGGTTTGAGGGTGTCTGCCGTATTGGAAGGCAGTGCTGCGGCCCTGGCGGGGCTCATTGTGGGGGATGATTTATTGGCTTTGAATGAATTCCAGATAGACAGGGCCAGGCTGCATGGTTTTGTTGCGCGCTTTGGCGTGGGTGAAAAAGTGCTGGTGCATTTTTTCAGAAGGGGATTATTGAATGCGGTGACGGTAAATTGGGTTGCTTCCCCTTTCTATCAAGTAAAACTGGTTGTAGCAGAAAACCAAACCCAAGAAGTGCAAGAGCGGGCAAAGCATTTTCAACAATCACAACAAGGGCATTAATAAGTTCAAGGATTTGACATGATAAAAGCGGTGATCACAGGGACGGGTGTATACGTTCCCCCCAATAAAATTTCCAATGAAGAATTGGTGCAGAGTTTCAATACTTATGTGCGTGAATATAATAAAACACATGCTGATGAGATAGCGGCAGGCACTGTGCCTGCGGCCTTGGAGTCATCTGCTGAATTTATTGTGAAGGCATCTGGGGTTGAGTCACGTTATGTGATGGAGAAGGCGGGCATTTTGGATCCTGCCATCATGTGTCCACAAAATCTTGAGCGTGAAACTGAAGCAATTTCGATACAAGCTGAAATGTGTGTGGCGGCCGCGAAAGACGCGATGGCCCGAGCTGGCGTGACAGCTGAAGACATTGATCTGGTGATTTGTTCGTGTGCCAATTTGCAGCGCGCATATCCTGCGATAGCAATTGAAGTGCAGGATCTGTTGGGGGCAACGGGTTTTGCTTTTGACATGAATGCGGCTTGTTCGTCTGCGACGTATGGTTTGAAAGCTGCGCGTGATGCAATCTTAAGTGGCAGTGCGAAAACGGTATTGATGGTGAATCCAGAAATTTGCACAGGGCAGATGAATTTTCGGGATCGCGAGTCACATTTTATATTTGGTGATGCCTGTTCTGCGGTGATCATTCAAAATGCGGAAGTGGCGAAAGCGAAACGACAATTTGAAATCAAAGATGTGCAATTGGTTTCGAAATTTTCGAACAACATACGCAACAATGGTGGTTTTTTGAATCGCACCACAAAGATGTCTGAGCATGCCAAAGACAAATTGTTTGTGCAGCAGGGTCGCCGCGTATACAAAGATGTGGTGCCGATGGTGAGTGCGTTTATATTGGCGCAATTGGGGCAAAATAAATTAACGCCTGGCGACATGAAGCGTTTTTGGCTGCATCAAGCCAACGCGCATATGAACACTGCGATATTAGAGCGGATCTTGGGTGAAGCTGCAGCAGAGGGTGTGGCACCTATAATCTTGAATGAATTTGCGAACACAAGTTCGGCGGGTTCAATCATTGCATTTCACCGCAATAATGAAGATTTGGGATCTGGAGATTTTGGGGTATTATGTTCCTTCGGTGCAGGTTATACCGTGGGTAGCGTGATACTACAATGTCATATAAAAGCGTAAAAAATCAGAAAGGCAGTACTTTTCTGGAAGTGATTTTAAGCATGATGATTTTGGGCTTGGGGCTAAGCGGCACCCAAATGGCAGTGCTGTCATCGATGCGCTATTTAAATGCGGTGCACAAAGACAGTGCTGATTTAAGGGAGCAGATCAGTCAAAGTGAAAGCGAAAAAATCATCGTTTCCTCATAATGCTATTTCTTCTCAATCTGGGTTTACCCTTCTTGAAGTTCTCATTGCAAGCGTCCTTGGCCTTGTGGTCTTGGGCGCTTTTTTCAAATTATATTTACTTGATGTGAAAGTGTCGCTTGAAGCGAAGCAAGCTTTGGCACGCGAAGACGAATTGCGTTTTGTGCATTTGACGTTACAGCGTGCGGTGCAGGGCGCAGGATTTCGTGGTTGGTGTGGTGGCAAAGAAGGCTTGATAGACAGGGCCTTGCTCCCCAAGGTAAATCATTTCCCTGCACCATTGATTGCGTACACACGTGCGGATTTAAAGAAAGCGGATGCGTATATGAAGGATGGGGTTTCCCGCCCTTTAAGTGATGTTTTATTTGTGGAAGCGATGGACAATGATGCTGAGCCTTTGCGGGTGTTTCCACAAAATGGCGATGAAGATTTGAATTTATCGAACATGAAGAACATAGAGAAGGGTGATTTCATGATGCTGGCAGATTGTCAGCAAGTGAGTATTTTCCCTGTATTAAGCAAGCGGCGAGGCCGCGTACAGCATATGGATGAAAATTTAGGCATATACGGTTTTCCTGAAGTCCCGACCGCACCAGCCTTGGTGGGCCATTTTGTGCAGAAGGCCTATTATTTGGGCCATATCAAGGAAGGTGAAAAAGAAGGTGGCAAGCAGGCCATCATGGTAAAGGAGTTCAAGTCCAACTATTACCAAAAAGAGCCCCCTGGTGCTGAGGCACTGATGGTAGGTGTAAATAGCTTTGAGATGACGTTTGCCGAGCGCACTTTAAACGGTGTTGCCTGGCGAAAGGCCAAGTCTGTGAGTTCCTGGCACCAAGTCTTAGGTGTAAAATTCGAGATCCTCCTTCCCCCCATCATCCCCGGAAAGCCAGAAGAGAAAGTAGAGTACATTTTCGCCAAGCGCAACGGGATCGCGGCCCCCAGACTGCCATAGGGGTTCGAAAATGGGGTGTCGAATCCCACTAGAAAAGCAGAAAGCCGAAGCCATTTTTAAAGAGGTGCATACAAAGCGTGTTGCCCATAACCGCTTAGCCCCCCCACCCACAAGCTGGCACCCCCAAGTATATTTTCCAGATAGCTGTACTTGCATGGGATTGAGCTTAATCTTTCGAAATGATAAGCTCGCCACCCCTACCAAGAAAAACCTTCCAAAACGCCGAAGTAGCTCAGTTGGTAGAGCAACTGATTCGTAATCAGTAGGTCAGCGGTTCGATTCCGCTCTTCGGCACCAGGGAAATCAAGGGGTTAGGTTAACTTCCACCGCATCGCTAAATCTTCGTGTCGAATATGTGTCGAAGGTTGATTTGCCATCATCAATATATAACTCTAATTTTGGATAACGCTTACCTCATAAACAAACCGCTATATTTGTATCAAGTATCCAGTTAAAAATTAATCCCGCAGCACAGTCTTCCCGTGTAGGGTGTAGGCGATTCAAATAAATGAATGAAAAATCAGAAATTTTTAATCATCCAGGCTTTACAAAAATTAATTTTGATGACATTTCGGTAGACGAAGAATTACTTCTTGTCAGCGATAAATTAATGTTGAAGTTAGAAAAAGTGTGGATTAATTTTTTTGAAAAAACAGTTACCGGAGACGTCCCGTACAAGAAAACAATCAGTTCGGAAGCTAGGTGTTTCAGCAGAACTGAGGATTTGCTACATATTGAGATCAAAATTAATGGCATGACGCGCTTTCACAGCGTTCAACAGGTTATTAAAAGGGAAGACTTTGTGGCTTGTGTTGAAATGAGAGAGACGGGGGATGGCCCATTTTTGTTTTTGAAAGATGAATGGATCAGCAACATAAGCTGTTTAAATTTTTGTATTTTTGGGTGCTTCGACGCTATTGGCATGAAAGACTATTTGGAAAAAAATGGAAAAATCGATATCAATTTAATTCTTTTGTTAGAAAGAAAAATAGACGCTATAGCTAAAGATTTTTCTGACTTTGAGTTTTTGTCGTTTTCTGATTCTGTGATGATTGTATCAAGGTATCAGTCAAGGCCATGGGGGTATAGATATCTCCCGGAATTGACAATTAAGATTTTCGAAAAAATCAATGCTGCCTTTAACGAAACTCTTGGTTTAAATATAAATGGGATTTTGGCGCAAGGCGAAAATCAATACATTACCGCTAAACGATTTAAAAAAAAGAAAAACCATCTCTCACTCAGAGTGCTTGGATCGGCTTTTAAATCAATTTTTGACATCGAGAATGCATATAAAGGAAATGTAAAGAAAGGTGTGCATGATTATGCGGATTTGTATATTGAGCAAAGCTTATTTCACTCGATGCACTGGAGGTTTGACAAGTCAGAGAGATGCGAAAGAAGATCGTATCTATATGATGAAAATTTTCGATATTTCCCCGTCAGTCACCAAAAAATTTGTAATGAAATTAATTGGGATAAAGTTGATGTAGAGCACAGGAGGTCAGAGTTTCAATATTTAATATTAGAGGTGAAAAAGATCTTTCGACTTGCAAGGATAAGACTCTTGGGGTGAGGCTCGACACTTCTTGAAGTGCAATCATGATGTTACAGCTAACGATTGCTACGAAGGTCGCCGTTGCTATCCACATGTTAAAAAAACTTCTTATCTTATCGGTGCATTTCTTCACATTCCGAGTCTTCTGTTTTAAGGCAGCATACATATCCCCACTTTGAGTGTTTTGGCAATTCCTTTTCATCTGCAAATGAGTGTGCAATTTCCCCGCAATTATCAAGGCCTTTTGTCAAGCCTAAATTATATTCCTTTTCACTATCTGGGAAGTAGAATAGAACATTGTATTTGGCATTATCCAATTCTTTGCAGGTGTACTTTGAGTATTCTCGGCATTCATCAGGACTGCAGCTGATTAACATCGTCGTTAATAATAAGGTAAATAAAAAAGATTTCATAAAATAGCGCCTAAATATGAAATTGATATGTCTGGGTGGGTTGGTAAATGCTCGGGCAGTGGTTGTCGATTCTAATAAGTAATTAGAAATTAGCAAGCGTAGCCTGGGTCATTGACGTTAAATGGGGCGTTCCGCCGTAGGATGGGTCCACGCGTCTTCGCGTTGACCCATCGTCATTTTGGGCACCGCTGGGATGATGGGTCATGCACGAAGACGTGCACGACCCATCCTACGTAAGACTCATGCGGGCTTGCAAACTCCAATAGGGCCCTAAGTGTATTTATTGATATATGGACATTCCAAATTCTAGAATTTGGAATGTAGCAAGTGTAGCCCTGGCCACATACATTAAATGCGGCGCTCGAAAGTAGGATGGGTCCACGCGTCTTCGCGTTGACCCATCGTCATTTTGGGTACCGCGGGGATGATGGGTCGTGCACGCGGACGTGCACGACCCATCCTACGTAAGAAATTCTTATTTAATTTAAGTCACTCAGGCTGGGCTTTTGCTATTGAATCTTAGCTTTAATCAGTGACTCTACACAGTATTTTCATATTAAATTGAAGTGGTTAGCTGCTTTTTAGTCATTGAGCCTAAAAAGTGGAGAAATAATGGAAATTGTATGGTATATTCATGGTAGTAATATGATATTGCGAGACTAAATAGCCATGAGTGCAATGCAAAAAGCTTTATTTAGTACTGTACCTGAAAAAGACTATTTGGGTTTTTTTCAAGGCAGCGAAGTGAAGTCAGCTAATGTTATCGATTTTTTAAAATATAAAAAAGAAGATGTTTCTGTTGCTGCGAATATCCCCCCAACCTCAGTTCGTTATGACGAGAAAATGCCATCTGAATTAAAAGAGCGCCTCATTGAATGGGCAACAGCCATCAATTTGGTCTCGGGTTTTTTCCAAGGTGATCGCGATAAGACAATGCTTTGGTTTAGTATGCCTAATCCGCTATTAGGGGAAATGTCACCCAGAGATATGATTCGCATTGGGCGATTTAAAAAATTGTTGAAATTCATTCAAACTGCAATTAGCGAAAACCAGAGATAAGATCGTATGTCAGGGAAGAGTGGTTCTGATAAAAAAAGCATTTCTTGGATTCTTGAGCATGGCAGTCTCAAAGAAATGCGTGCTGTAAAAAAGCGAAATGAAGATATATCAAAATATCAATGGGAGCACTATTACGAACTTGCTAGGCAAAGACAAAATATCCAAGATGAATTGCAACAAGCCTTGATTCAAACCTGCTTGCCAAATTATACGTTCAAATATTGGCAAAGGGCTGTCAAATATAAATATGGTCTTCACCCATTCTCAACAGCTGGCAGCATAATCAATATAGGCGGAAGATTTAACACAGGGAAGGATGTAAACTCTGAGGCTCAGGTTTTTCCAGCGTTGTATTTAGCCAGTAATAAGGATACAGCTTTACAAGAACATCTTGGTCAGCAGTTAGGAAAAAAGAAAGCAAATTGAGCCCAAGAGAATTGGCTCTTACAAATCCCGCATCTGAGTGCATAGTTTCAGCTAGCGTAGCCTGGGTCCTTGACGTTAAATGGGTCGTTCCGCTGTAGGATGGGTCCACGCGTCTTCGCGTTGACCCATCGTCATTTTTGGCACCGCGGGGATGATGGGTCATGCACGCGGACGTGCACGACCCATCCTACGGTCCGTGGACTCACCTAGGCTACGCAGACAGAATGATTATTGGCTGAGATACTCTTTATCACTGACCTTTTCCATCCAATCCACAGTTTTGCCATCTAGGTGTTCTAGAATTGCGATGTGGGTCATGGCTGTGGTGGGGGTGGCGCCGTGCCAGTGTTTGTGGCCGGGGGGGCACCAAATTACATCGCCGGTTTTGATTTCTTGTTTTGATTCACCCCAGCATTGTGTCCAGCCGCTGCCTGATGTCACCACCAATGTTTGACCCAGTGGGTGCGTGTGCCATGCGGTGCGGGCGCCGGGTTCAAATGTCACGGTGACGCACACTACACGGGCGGGATTGGGCGCCTGAAATAAAGGGTCGATCCTCACATTGCCGGTAAAATTGGCTTCAGATCCCTTTGTTGAAGGTTGAGAGCCATTTCGAATTATTTCCATATTCATGTCCTAAAAAGTTATACATCCCGCGAATGAGTATAGGCTGCATGAAGGGTGTGTTTTGCTGCGATTCACACACCCTACGCTACCGGTTAGGGACGGTTGCGCCACATAGGCGGTGGGCCGCTGATGGTGCGCACATTTTGCATGCTGAAATTGCCTTTTAAACAACCCACAGAGTAAGGAAAATCTGCAGTTGCATGATAATGGTACATTTGTATTTTACGTTCGTCCCACGTAATCGTGTGGGTATGGCCGTGGCATTCATCTAAATCGGCACTGGTCAATTCTTCGCCATGCTCGCCTTTTTTTCCATAAATTCCAAATCCATCTAATGCATAACCTACCAGTGCTGAATGGCCTGTTTCATCGGGTGTGTCTATCACGCACGAGCTGATGCTGTGATAATGGTAAACACCTGAAACTTGAGGGTGGCCTTGGCATTGATCTTGGATTTCGTGAGCCACGGCATCTCTGCCAGGGGCATCCAATGCATTAAATAAAACTGTGCCAGAAAGCAAAATACCTACGGCCCCAGGGGCACAATGTGGCATTGAATCAAGTGTGGGGTTGGCAGGGAGCGTCACGGTCATGTTTTGAATTTGGATTGAGTTTGGATTGCGATCGTATTGATATGCTAAATCTGAATTAGAGATCGGAAAAGCACCCGTTCCATGATAGGGCAGGTCATTGGTGGTGATGATTCGGTTTTCGCCCTGCAATTGAATGGAAAGTGAGGGCGTCCAGCGGATATCGCCTTGCACAATAGGCTTGGCCAATTGATCATAAAACCCATCATCATGAATCCAAGGGCCGTTGCGAAAGGCGCCTCGGCCGTTGGGGTCAATATGGCAAGCCCAAATCCAACCCACTTTGGGTTCATTAGAAATTTTGCCATCGCCCAATGGCAAATGGTGCAAATCGACTGTGGTGGCAAATGCTTTGATTGCGAAAAGGCTGATTGCAATGAGTGCATATCTAACGTGGTGTGTCATGGTATATTTTGATTATGAATGTAATCATAGTATAACCAAAATGCACATTTCCCTGGAAATGATGGGTTACATTGGCAATAAAAAGGATTATTTCAATGACTGTCGTATTAATTAATATGGTAGAAGGGCTGGAAGTGCAGATTATTACTGGCGTAATAAAAAGCATGTGGAAACCTTTTTCGAAAGAGTTAAACGGCCGCTATACAATTGAAATGTGGGCAGGGCCAGGGATCTGTAAACCATTGCTAGAACACGATGATTTTGTTGAGGCATTTGAAAGCGATGAGGAATTTACCTTATATATTAATGACCCAACGGATGTTGAGCTTGAAGAGCTCTCGCAATTCATGAAATACCCAACTAAGTTGCGAAATTTAGTAATAGACAAATCAAGTGAAATCACAAGCGCGGCAGAAAGAGAGTTTATTACCAATGCTTTACGCAATAATTATCGATTAAAATTCCTTCAAATATCGAATTTCGATTTAAAATCCATGATGCTTGATTTAATGGGCAGTTTAAACTGTATGGATGCATTAGAAGGGCTAGAATTAAATCAATGCGGTTTAACAGGTACAGATTTAATCCGTTTTGCCGAAAATTTAAAATACTTTACCAAGTTGAAAAAAATCAGTTTATGGGGAAATGCGCTCTCAATAGATTCCCGAGCTGTATTTTCAAAAGCACTGGCTCTCAATTCATCGTTAAAGACAGTAAGATTAGGACATACGCTTGACAGTTACGTGTTGCCAGCACTTCTGGATGCTTTAAAAGAAAACACCACGCTGACTGCTGTTGATTTTTATGACCCGAGTGTTCCTGATTTTATTGAATTAGATGGGTCGATCAACTTAAATCTGATGCTGTTAAATTTGAATCATACCGACCCTACAGATGAAGACTTTTACGTTAAAACCATAATGAGATCATTGGATGATATAGAAACTTGGTTAGGTGATCTTGAACATCTCAAGCAGCCGAAATGTAAAGCAATTGTAATGGCATTAGTGGGGCTGGCCAATTCAAAAATAGAAAGCATATCTGAAAAATCAAAGCAGTTGTTGATGATGTTTGGCATTAAATATGAAGATTATGCAGAAAGTCTGACAGATGGAGCGTTTGAAGCGAAAGGGGCAACAAATATTGTCGTCGATGAAAATAGCCCCTTGCCAAATCATTTTAAAGGGGATAATGCCTTCAGGTTTGAACTGGTTAATCTCAACTCAAATAATGCCGCAAAAATGTTGCAAATATTGGCTGGCAGCGCAAACATTAAAACCCTTGCGGTTATTAAAAATGTATTAAAACTCGCAAAAGGGGACGATGGCTATTTTATTCAGAGACTTATTGCAGCTATTAAACAAAATAAATTTTTACGAATGGTGCGATTGGTGGGCTTTTTTGTGGATTCATTAAGTGCCACAAAAATCGTGAAATATGTGGAAGATGCAAAATTGGAAAGCTTTTCACTTAAAGATTGTACCATCGCGCCTAAGTCAATGGACATATTACAGAGGAATGAGGCGGACTATTGTTTCCTGATTCATCCTCAGTTGCCCCAGGCCTTTGTGAATAACCCAAAGGGTACGGTTCAAGAAAAAGATGTGCCCCCAATTAAGCATTTATGTGAGATAAAAAGAATGGGGATTGGCAGATAATCCATATAGCGGACTTATGTAGGGCCACAGGGTGTTTTGACCCATCACCTCGCTATAACATGATATATTTCATTGCAATCAGCTATGGAATGGCGAGCTTGTATGTCTATTAAAAGGAATAGGTATTTTTCAGTACCTGAAATTAAGCGGTTCCCTCTTAAAGCCACTGCGTCTGCACTTTTAACACTGAATGCTGAAGCCGTGATGGCTCAAAATTGCCCTACTGAAATATTTGGCAACAGTTTAGCAGGCGTAATCTGCAATTTTAATGGCGTCGCACCCAGCGGCAACAGCGTGACTGTGGAAAATGGTGGCACAGTGGGTAGTATTCGGATGGCCAATTATCAGCCTACCGATTCATATATTACGGTAGATGCTGGGGGACAGGTAAGCAATGCAACCGGTATTGGTATTTCTGTAACAAGTAGCGCTTCGCTTTCAAATGGACTTTCTAATAATGGAACAATCAGCGCCCAAAGCGGTATTGGGGTCGCAGACAATAGCGAAATAAATGGCGCCATTTCAAACAGCGGATTGATTAGTGCTGTTGATGCGGGCGTCAGTGTTAACACCAGTATTGTTTCAAACGGACTTTCCAATACTGGGACGATTAACAGCGCTTCTGGTGTTGGGATAGTAATCTCAAACACAAGCACCATTAATGGCAGAATTTTCAACAGTGGAATGATCAATGCCCATACAACTGCGGTCACGATTGGTAGCAATAGCATTATTAGCGGCGATATTTTTAATAGTGGGATGATTGAGAGCAATATTGCGACCGGCATACGGATCATAACCAGCGTCATCAGCGGCAGCATCTTTAATAGCGGTACGATTAGTGGTGGCGGGATCGACAGTGGCATATCGATCATTACCAATTCTATCATCAACGGCGACATTACCAATCAAGGCTTGATTAATGCAACCAATGGGAACGCTATTGATTTGAATCAGAGTCTGATCCACGGGGGAATTTCAAATAATGGGAGAATTGAAAGTACCAACGTTAATGGGATCTATGTCGGTAATATATCCACTATTCAAGGTAACATAACCAATAGCGGGATCCTTAGCGGAGGTCAAAATGGCATATCAATCCTCAGCGGAAGCACTGTAAACGGAATAGCCAATAATGGAACGCTCAGTGGTGGCAATAATGGCCTAAATATTACCTCTTCAACGATCAATGGAAACCTCTCTAATACGGGAACGATTAGTGGCGCTTCAACTGGGGTCAGTATTTCTAGTGGGACGGTAAGTGGGGGTATGTCCAACAGTGGCATCATCCAAGGGAACACCTTCGCAATTTCAATTGGTAATGGCACTGTCAGTAACATCGATATACTCGGCCAAAGTGCGCGCGTTATTGGGGCCGTGCACGCTGTGAACACGGATGTCAATATTACTTCTGGAGCGGTATTTACCAGCGAAGGCACTTATAACGTTGATAACTTTAATATTGCCACGAATGCCATGTTTAATATGGCTAATTCAATAACGACCGCAGCTGGCTTGAACAATTCAGGGACATTAGCCATTGGCAATACAGTACTAACTCTAAACGGAATGTATATCCAAAATACTGGAGGGGTATTTCAAACCGGGCTTACCAGTAACACCAGTTATGGACAATTGCTTGTCACTAACAGTGTAGATTTATCACAAAGCGGCAACATCAATGTACAAATTGCGCCCAATTTTATCATTCATAATGGCGAAATATTCACAAATGTTATAAGTGGGAGCACTTTAGTTTTACCCACAAATGGCTTTAATGTAAGTGACAACAGTTTTATCTGGGAATTTACTGCAAGCCAAAATACCAACGGTGTCAATTTGGCGGCGTCACTTAATCCCGCTGTAAATAATGCGTGCCAAGGAAGCTATTGTCAGGGTGCTGCATCCGTCATTATTGAAGAAATCATAGCGGGAAATTCACAATTTAATCCTTATGCATTGGTTTCAACAGAGAGTGAATTTCAAGTCGCAGCGAGTCAAGCCACGCCTGAATTAACCAGTCTAAACATGCAAATGATCCAATTGATCGCGCGATCTGTTGTGAACACTCTCCCCATGTGGGGTAATTTGTCTTTTCAGTCAGCTGAAAATGCAATGGCAAAGCAATACTGGCAAGGCATGCGCCATCACTTTGCTTGGGATTCGATGAGCGACCAACCCAATATCGTATGGGTTAAACCTTACGGCGCAACAATAAACCAAAACGAGCGGAGCTCAGTCAATGGTTTCACGGCCACGGCCTACGGGCTTGTGGTCGGAAAAGATCTGCAAAGATCAGAAAATTGGTTATTAGGGGGTGCGCTTGCGCTGGGCGAAGATCGCATGCATGGTAAAGCTACATTAAGTGGTCAATCTACAAATAGCACTGCGTACCAAGGCATGGTATATGGCGCTAAGAAACTTCCTAATCACCTTAATTTGTCCGGGCAAGCTTTAGTAGGATTTGAGAGCAATCATTCAAAACGTGAGATTCCTTTATATGCGAGCAGGGCAAAAGGTTCATACGACAGCTGGTTCACAAATATAAGAGGAGAATTGGGGCAGCGTTATGTGATGAATCAAAATTTAATACTTACGCCAAAAGTTGATGCAAGTTATCTTTACATTTCTCAAGAGGGGTATCAAGAATACGGATCCCCCATGGATTTAAAGATTTCGGACAATAATAACTCATCACTTGTTCTGGGTGCCTATTGTGATGGTGCTTATTCTATAGAGTCGTTCAACAATCAGCAGGATCTGATCCTCACAGGCTATGGTGGCATTGCAGACGATGTGATCAATAGCCAACCACAAATCACTTCTACATTTGTTGCAGGCGGCCCTGGCTTCTCTACGCCAGGTATACAATTGAACGGTGCTGTATTCCGAGGCGGTGCTGGAATATTGATTACCGGTGAGGAAAATCCTCTCAGTGTGCATATTAATTATGATATACAACTGGGTAACGATGCATTCAGCGGCATTGGCACTGCAACCATCAGATATCTTATGTAAGTTTTAAAATGTTGAAAAGCGGTGCCAGTTCTTGCTCAAATTTGCGCCAACGCTCAACAGATGTTGTATAAACAGGCTGTCGCACTTGCATGAAACTGGCGGTTCGTACCTGTCTTTTGGATTGATAAAAGTCAAGACATGCCGGATCCCAAGTTAAATCACAAAATTCGAGAAGACGTTTCGTTTCTGTTTCTAGATTGCAGACAATATTTTCATATTCAATATCAATCCATGCATCAGATGGCAAAATACTGCGCCAATGTTGCATGATGCGCTCATAACATGCGTAATATTGGCCAAGCTCCGTCAAATCATACGAATACAGTTGCCCTTGGCTAAACAGTTTCGTGTAGCAGGATAAGCAGGTATCAATAGCGTTACGCTTAACATGAATAATTTTTGCATTGGGCAGCAATGCGTGAATGACCCCGATGGCAGTAAAATTGTGCAGCATTTTGTCAGTAATGCGCATTGAATCCGGAGAAATCCGCTGCAAACTTAAAAGATATTGCTCGGTAATAGAGCGATAAATTTCAGGTGATAATTTTTGAATATTTTCAGGGTAACGTAAAACGCGATTGTGATCTTTAACCGGCCATTGAATCAAATTATTTAAATATTTTAACTCGCCTGCACCATGAACATCCGGATGGCTAGAGAAGATCTGTTCAACCAGTGTGCTGCCTGAGCGGGGCATGCCCAAAATAAATATAGGCAATGCAGAAGGATTGGCAAATTTTCGAAGTTGCTCAATTGTTTCTTGCGTAAAGGCTTGAATGATTTTTTCAGTCAATTGAATCTGTTCAGTAATATTGTAGGAAATTTTCTTGCGCTTTAACTGACAACCTTTGGTAAAGAATTCAAAAGCTTTAGACCATTCGCCCAAATCATCAAAACATTTACCCAATGCAAAATAAACATATTCCAATTTATTAGTCGGCACGTCTTGAATGCTACTATCAATGGACAATAGTGCTTTCAGACTTGGGCTGTCAGATTTAACCTTGCGCAATTGAACCAGGCTATAGTGCGCAAATATGCGGGTATCAACTATTGAATCCTGAGCAATCTTGATAAATTGTGCTTCAGCTTCTGGGATCTTCCCCATCTCCATTAGCACAGTGCCTTTGCTAATGTGCAAACTTGCAGCTGTTGCATCCATAGATAGGGCATGATCTAAATATGACAAAGCTTGTGTATGATCACCTTGATCATTATAAATCGCTGACAGATGTTGATAGAATTCCGCCTGGTCAGGTGAAATTGCAATTGCTTTGCGAATGCTTTCTTCCGATTCAATGAAATGCTGTTTATACAATTGGATTTTTGCAATCCCATGATAGGCGTCTGCAGAATCAGATTTTAGTTCTAATGTTTTCTCAAAATGAAATTGCGCGTTATCGTATTGCTCTAGGCTTAGAAATGTTCCGCCTAAATTACAATGCGCTTCTGCGTAAGTAGGCGCTAAAAAAACCGTATGCTTAAAGCATTCCAATGCTTGGTTGAATTCTTGTTGCTGATGGAGCAATACCCCCAAATTATTGTAGGGTTCCACAAAATCGGGTGTGGCTGCGATTGCAGATTGATAAAATGTAATGGCTTTCACTATTTCGCCATATTCTTTATAAAGGCTTCCCATATTGTTAAGCGAGCGGCCCTGTGTTGGATTTATCGTGAGCGCCTGTTCGTGACATGCTTCTGCTTGCGTATACTGTTTGGCATCATAATATGCTATCCCTAAATTGGACCATGCAGTTGCAGAATTTGGATCCAGTTCGACTGCACGCTGCCCACTTTGAATACTTAAAGGCAGGGCTTTTAACTTTCGGTACATTTCCCCTATATTGCTATGGAATAAGGCTATGATTGGGTTGCTCTCAATTGCTTCTTTAATAAACTGAATTCCTAACGTAATTTTACCCACTTGATAAGCAATAATGCCTAACAAATGCAATGCATCAGCCTGCTTGGGATGGCTTTCTAATATCTGCTGTAAGATGTTTTCCGCTTGCGCCAATTTGCCTTCATTCTGCAATTGCGAGGCCACTCGCAGGGCATTGTTGATTGTTGTCATGCGCTGATCCCTTTCAAATTTCGGTAGGGCGCAACAATATGCAACAAGGGTTGTAAGGCGTCAGCAAAATGTTGCCAACGCTTAACCGAAGTTTTATAGATAGGTTTTCTTACTTGAGTCAAACTGGCGGTTTTTACAATGCGGTCGTTTTTATAAAACTGAAGGCAATTTGGATCCCAAGGCAAACCAATATGTGCGATGAGCTGTTTTGAACATAATTCAGTGTGTTCGACCATTTGCTCGTACGGCAAATCAAAAACTGTGTTTTCTGGTGCGACCAGTTGCCAGTGCTTCATCGTTTCCGCATACAATGCGTAGTAATTCCCCAAGGCTGTTTGATCATAAGCAAAGGTCATGCTTTCTTTAAACAGGTGCGTAAAGCAGGAAAAGCAAGAATCCATCGGATCGCGAATTGCATGAATGATTTTAGCGGTGGGTAGCATACGGTAAATCATGCCAATATAAAAACAATTGCTAGGCATTTTATCAATGATATAGTTCTTATCTGGAGCCAACTTCCAAGCTTTTTCCAAGTATTGTTCACCAAGCTCTGCAAACGCATGATCGGATAATTGCAACACCCAGGTGTGAAATGGCAAGTTAGACAAACGGCAGGCTTCTTGAATCACTTCATCTAAAATACTCAATTCCCCAGCAGCATGAATGCTTTCGTGGCTTGCTAGAATTTGCTCAATTAAAGTTGTACCCGCACGGGGCATACCGACGATAAAAATGGGGCAACGGATCTCATTTGTTGTTTGAGGGCGCTTAAAAAAAGAGGGGGGAAACACCTTTGGCAGCTGCGTTACTATTTCTTGTAATAGGGTGTTATGCCAAGGATTCAATAGGTAATGTAATCGATTTCCTTCAGCATACGCTTCAAAGGCCCGTCCATATTGTTTAATGTCATCCAAAGCTTTTCCCAAAGTAAAATGGAATCGAATGCGCATTGGGATAGAGAAATGATCTATTTTTTTGGTCATGGATTCTAAAAAAGCCAAATGTGGATCATCGGGCGTATACGTTTTTATTAATGATAAATTATAATGGGCATCTAAAAAATCTGGACTCACTGCAATTGCAGCCTCAAAATGGGTGCGTGCATCATCAAGGCGGCCTTCTTCACTATAAATCGCACCCAGATTATTTTGTGCTTCTACGTGATTTTGGTTCAACTGGATGGCTGTTGTATAAGCGATTTTAGCTTGGTTCTTGTCACCCATGGCTTCCAGGGATGCACCAAGGTTATTCCATGCTACACCGTAATTTTGATCGTATGATAGTGCCATATGATAATGGTGAATGGACAATTCTAATTGTTGATTGTTATTGTAAGCCAAACCTAATAAATAGTGATTTTCAGCAGAGTGGGGCTCTAAATGGATTGCCATTTTAAGTGATGTGATGGCAGCTTCCCACTGCCCAACCCGTCGCAATAACTCTCCTAAATTACGTCTATACAACGCAATATGAGGTGCTAACTCTATCGCTTGTTGTATAATTAGAATCGCTTTTGCAAGATTATCTTTCTGGTACGCTATTAAAGCAATGTCATGCAATGCGTTGTGATCAGACGTCTTAATCGCCATCAGTTGCAAAGCCCGTTGAGTGTATATTGCTGCTTCGTCAGGTCGATTTAAGTCAACCAACACTTTTGCGCAACTGTCTAATGCATCTGTGTATTCAGGCATTAGCAAAACAGCGGTATTGAAATAAAGCAATGCTTGTTGCGGATTTCTTTGGTTCACACAATTATTGCCTTGTTCCATCAATTGTTTTATTTCAGAAAGCAGGGGATCAAACGGCATCAGAATTCCTTTTTGATACTGTGCTTGGTGGGCTATATACCCAAGACACTTCAAAATGCGTGATTTATGCTTTGTCTTTTTTGCCCCAAGCTGTTTAAAAAAACTCGCAATAGCTGCGGCTATTACTCCTTTTTTTAAACAGCTTGGAACAAAAAATCCAGGCGCCTAAAACTCGCATTTTGAAGTGTCTTGGGTATATCTTACCCGGACTATAAGGGTTATGCATGGTAGAAAGCCAAAAATCAAGATAGAATATTCGTTCAGTTAAAGGATTTTTTGCAGCACAAGGAAGAACGATGCCTGCCTGTAAATGGATATTAACGTCGAAACAACGGTGCGATTTAGAAATGCTGACCAATGGTGGATTTGAGCCATTGAATGGGTTTATGTCGCAAGCTGAATATGAAAGTGTGCTAGCTACCAATCGATTGCCCAGTGGTTCACTTTGGCCAATGCCCATCACGCTGGAAGTTTCTGACGCCTTTGCAGCAACAGTGAAAACTGATGACACAATAGAATTATATGATACCGATAACACCTTATTATCACGTATGACAGTCTCTGATAAATGGCGGCCTAATAAACAACAAGAGGCACTTGCTGTATTCGGGACGCTAGATCAAACTCACCCAGGTGTTGATTATTTATTGAATCAAAGTGGGGGTTGGTACTTGGGTGGGGCTATCCAAGTGGTGCAACCTGTTCACTATTATGATTTTGCCGAGTTACGGTACACACCTGCGACATTAAAAAAACACTTTTTGAACAATGGTTATCAAAGGGTAGTGGCTTTTCAAACTCGAAATCCCATGCATCGGGCCCATTTCGAATTGACATTGCGTGCAGCAAAAGCGATTGATGGCCATTTATTAATTCACCCAGTTGTGGGAGAAACCAAGCCTGGCGATATCGATTATTTTACGCGCGTAAGATGTTATCAAAAAATGATATCGCATTATCACCCTGCACAAAGTGTCACACTGAGTTTGCTACCTTTGGCAATGCGTATGGCCGGCCCAAAAGAAGCGTTATGGCACGCTATTATCCGTAAAAACTATGGTTGTACGCATTTTATTGTAGGCCGCGATCATGCAGGGCCGGGATTGAATGCAAATAGTGAGCCTTTTTATGATCCTTATGCGGCGCAAAAACTTGTGCAAAAGTATCAAGATGAAATTCAGATTCAAATGATACCATTTCAAGAAATGGTTTATTCGGAGGAACGCAAGAAATACTATTTTACTGATGAAATCAAGCCGCAAGAAAAAACGTTGACGCTTTCAGGAACAAAACTGCGAAAATTGTTGTCAAGTAATGAAGCTATTCCGCAATGGTTTTCTTTTCCAGAAGTCATTCAAGAATTACGGGCTGCGTACCCGCCTAAAAATAAATTGGGGTTTACGCTTTTTTTTACAGGCTTGTCCGGTTCAGGAAAAAGCACGCTCGCAAATGCGCTTATTGCAAAATTAAAATGCCATGGTAAACGACATGTCAGTTTAATAGATGGTGATGTGGTTCGGCGAATTTTGGCCTCTGAATTGGGTTTCTCAAAAGCTGACCGCGATTTGAACATTCAGCGTATCGGTTATGTGGCTGCTGAGGTAACCAAAACAGGTGGGGTTGCAATCTGCGCCGCAATTGCGCCTTACAGCGAAGCGCGCGAAAACAACAGGCGAATTATTTCGCAATATGGAAATTATATTGAAGTATATGTTGCAACAACATTAGCGACTTGCGAGCAACGCGATCCTAAAGGTTTATATGTAAAAGCCAGGCGTGGTGAATTGACAGGGTTTACCGGCATCAGCGATCCCTATGAACCACCACTGCACCCAGAAATCACAATTGATACCCGTTTATCTGTTGATGATTGCGTCAATCAAATCATGCATTATTTAATACAAGAAGGGTATTTAGAAGAGGATTTATTGACGAATGACGCTGTGGCAAAGGTTGGCAGCGACCACTTGGAGATGAGTCATGTATGATTCACGCCTTACAAGCTTATGTAAATCAATTAGCTGGCGAATCTTTGGCAGTCTTTCAACTATGGGGATCTCATTTGTTGTGACGCATGAATGGGCGCTGAGTATTTACATAGGTGGATTTGAGTTTATTGCTAAAATTGGCTTATTTTATTTTCATGAACGGTTATGGAATAAAATATCGCAGTTTAATGGGCGATTTAAGCCAATGATAATGAATTGACAGAGAAGCCAAAGCTTTGATTTGGATTGCTCTGTCGTACAAAGAAATCGTAGGGTATGTTGAGCGCACTATCATTGATGGCAATGGCCAACGGCTACACTTGGTTATGATATTTACAAAATTTCAGGAGCATCCCTTGCTGTCACGCAATCGAAAAGGTTTCAACTTTTGGAATTTATTATTATTGCTGCCTTATGGTGCAATGATATTTGTGGACTCTTATAACCGAATTGAGCCACGATTTTATGGGGTCCCTTTGTTCTACTGGTACCAGTTATTGTGGATTGTTTTAACTTTACTGGTCGTGGCAATTGTTTACTGGAAACGCAAAAAATAGGGATATTTGTGAATACCGTCGCAACTTCAATTTTTATTGGGATCTTTCTTTTTATTACTGTATTGGGCTTTGTGGCTTCACATTGGCATAAAGCCCAATTATCTTCATTAAAAGAATGGGGACTGGCAGGAAACCGTTTTGGCACATTGATTTCGTGGTTTTTAGTGGGCGGGGATTTATACACGGCATATACCTTTATTGCCGTGCCGGCTTTGATCTTTGGAGTGGGAGCGCTTGGTTTTTTTGCCGTTCCTTACACATTTTTTGTGTACCCATTTGCATTTTTGGTTTTGCCCCGATTATGGGCAATCTCCAAGCGCAATGGTTATGTGACTCCTGCTGATTTGGTACAAGCACGCTTTAATAGCAAAGCTTTGGGATTGATTGTCGCCATCACGGGGATCTTGGCAACCATGCCATACATTGCCCTGCAGCTCATTGGTATTCAAGTGGTGATCAGTGCATTAGGTTTTCCCACAACAGGATTTTTTGAACATTTTCCACTGGCGATCGCGTTTATCACTTTGGCGGCTTACACCTATAGCAGTGGCATACGCGCTCCAGCCTTGATTGCGATTGTAAAGGATCTCTTGATTTACATCACTGTGATAGCGGCTATTGTCATTATTCCTGCAAAATTGGGTGGCTTCGCACAGATCTTTTCTCATATCACGCCAGAAAAATTATTGTTGAAACCACCTAGCAGCGACAGCTTAAATGAGTTTTCAATTTATTTTACCCTGCCTTTGGGTTCAGCCTTGGCATTGTTTTTATACCCGCATTCACAATTGGCTATTTTAACGGCCAATGGAACCCGCGCCATTCGTCGCAATATGTTGCTTTTGCCTGCATATTCCATTTTATTGGGTTTGATTGCTTTACTTGGCGTGATGGCCGATGCAGCTGGGGTCAATAAAATGCCTGAATTTGCCGGATATTTTAATGAATATAAAGCACAATTTGCTGTGCCAGCATTATTTTTAACAATGTTTCCTGATTGGTTTGTGGGGGTTGCTTTTGCAGCCATCGCCATCGGTGCGTTGGTTCCGGCTGCCATTATGTCTATTGCGGCAGCCAATTTATTCACACGAAATATTTATGTTGCCTTTATTCGCCCCAACAGTTCCCCTGAGCATGAAACCAAAGTGGCCAAAATCACCTCGCTTCTTGTTAAGCTGGGTACGCTGCTATTTGTGATTGAGGGCGCAAGGGACTATGCCATTCAATTGCAATTATTAGGCGGGGTGTGGATCATTCAAACTTTACCAGCTGTGATTTTGGGGCTGTATGTCCGGTTAAACAAATTGGGATTATTGCTTGGCTGGGCAGCCGGAATTTGTTTTGGAACCTATGTTGTCTATACGAATGGATTTAAAAATGCCATTTACGTGTTGACCTTGTGGGGGTACAAGATCCCAGGGTATGTGGCATTATATGCACTTATATTGAATCTTTTGGTTGCATGCCTGTTCACGCTACTGAATAAAGGAAAAATCCATCACAGCGAGCGCAGCCTGGGTTATTGATGTTAAATGGGCGGTTCCACTTTAGAATGGATCATGCGGGGCTGCATACAGCTATTAGATGGATTACATCGGCTAGGTGACGGTGGTTCAACAAATGTTGTGCCGATTACACTGATTTTACGGATCTGCTTCTTTTACTGACTATGCGCGCTTCCAAAGGAGAATACGATGGGCATTCGAGTCATAATCACCGGAGTTACAGGAATGGTCGGAGAGGGCGTTCTGCTTGAGTGTTTGCAAAATCACACAGTAGATTCGGTACTGGCTGTCTGTCGCAAGCCTTTGGACTTGACTCATCCAAAGCTAAAGATATTTGTTGTACCGGACTTCCTCAAGTTGGATGCCGATGCCAATGAACTTAAAGGATATGATGCGTGTTTTTACTGCGCGGGCGTGAGTTCCAATGGCGTTTCAGAGGAAGCTTATACGAAAATTACGTATGAAACGACGCTGCACTTCGCCGATGTGCTGTTAAAAGCCAATCCCAAAATTGTGTTCAATTTTGTTTCAGGCTACCAAACAGACAGTTCAGAAAAGGGGCGAGTCATGTGGGCCCGCATCAAAGGCAAAACAGAAAATGTGTTGATGAAAATGTTTGCCAAGAAGGGATTTAATTTTCGTCCTGCGCTGATGAAGCCTATGCCTGGGCAAAAGTATTTCTATGGATATAATTTGTGGACTCACAAGATCCTTTATCCCGCTCTTCGCTTGGTATTCCCTGCGTGCAGCATTCAAGAGATCGCGCAGGCCATGATCAATGCTACAATTTTAGGCTATGAGAAGCCAATCCTTGAAGTCAAAGATATCAGAAAACTGGCAGTGCAATCTTCGCGTGCATAGTCAGGGTTGTTGAAATTAAATAAGAGAGCCTACATAAGGCTCCCCATATGTGAAACCCATGTAAGGATGAAGTCATGACAAGCCCACAGATTCAATATGACGCTGAGCTATCTGATTTTTCGTATCCATTTCCAGTGAAGCATTTTGAAATAAAGTCACAGCGACAAACTTTAAAAATGGCTTACATGGACGTCAGTCCGCAGGCTTCAAATGGCAAGGTTGTTGTTCTTTTGCATGGCAAAAATTTTGGTGGATTTTATTGGGAACCTTCGATTCGTGCATTAACAGAGGCCGGCTTCAGGGTGATTGTGCCTGATCAGATTGGATTCGGAAAGTCATCAAAGCCTCAGTGTTATCAATTTGGTTTTCAAGACTTGGCCACAAATACTTTTTCTCTTCTTGAAAATCTCAATATTGATCGGGCCAGTATTGTTGGGCATTCTATGGGTGGAATGCTTGCGGTCAGGTTTGCCTTGATGCACTCCACATTCACGACAGAGTTGGTTTTGGTCAATCCACTTGGACTTGAAGACTGGAAAACAACAGTTCCCTACCGCACAATCGATGATTTTTATGCCGATGAATTGAAAGCGACTGCTGAGAGTGTACGAGACTATCAAAAAGTCAGCTATTATGATGGCAACTGGACACCTGAATATGAATCGCTTATTCAGGCTCAGATTGGATGGATCAATCACCCAGATTATCCGAAGGTGGCTTGGAATGCCGCACTGACATCTGAAATGATTTTGACCCAGCCAGTGATTTATGAATTTCCTCTAATACACGTACCAACCCTTTTAATCATTGGCCAAAGAGATCGAACCGCAATCGGAAAAACTTGGGTATCGAAAGATATTGCCGCGCCCTTGGGAAATTACCCTGTCTTGGGGAAAGCTGCGGCTCAGGCGATTCCAAATGCAAAACTTGTTGAAATCCAAGGTGCCGGTCATGTGCCGCAGATTGAGAAATTTCCAGAATATAAAAGGGCGCTTCTCGATTTTCTTATTCATTCTGCGTAAAACTCACCCTACATAAGATTCATTGAGGGTATTTTGATATTAAAAACGTGTTCCTTTGCTACCCCATGATCGTGAGTGCCAAAATAAGGCAAATCACGAAAAGGACGATAAACACGTAAAAAAGGATTTTAGCGATGTCTGCTGACGCGGCTGCAATGCCGGTAAAACCTAGCAAACCAGCAACAACTGAAATGAGGAAAAATAACAGCGCCCATCTTAGCATAATCGTTTACTCCCCCAGGCTATGCTTGATGATACTCTCATCAACATATTCAGCAATTGCAATAACATTTATTGCTACTGATTCAAGTATAGAAAATTCAGATGGATTCTGACTTTTATTATTGCGTAGTTACATAGTTGTGGGTAAACAATCTGCACGCCTGCAACGGCCTATACAAAAATGACGTTACACAGGCTCAACATTGTCTTTGGTCAAAACTGCAAAAACCACCCCATAGCTGATAAAAAGATATGGAATTGTCCATATTAAGCCAATGCCCAATGGAATAGCACTGACTACCACAATGAGTATATTGATAATGGTTAATCCAATCAGTTTTAAGATATTGGATTTTGTGTAGTTGAAGGATGCTTTCAAGGCGTATATCGGGTTCTTATTTTGAGAAATTACAAATAATCTTGCAATATACATTCGAAAGGCCAAGTGTATTATCAAAATTATCCCTAGCCCATAAATCACCGCTTTTGCAATTTTCAATTGTGACACATCAAGATGAAGCGGCAAGTATTGCAAAAGATGTGGCAAAGCAAAAACCAAGCCTACAGGCAAGAAAATTAGGATCATTAAAAGATACAAGCCAATCATTTTGATAAAAATCTTAAGGCTGAACCCGTGCCATAACATTTTAAACTGAAGTGGGTTGTCGTAAGCCCGCATTACACCGATGTTCATCAAACTCCACTCAATCATCAAAGTTACAATCACCAGTACAGCCTTCATTAAAGGCCAAAACGGAGCAACACTCCCAAATGCTTTTGCAAAATATTCATGTGATCCTAAAGCGCCAAAACCGTGTAAGACTATCAAACAGAAAAAACCTGTCCAAATAATCCCTTTGGCGCCCTTTACTTTATGCCAAGAGGTCGTGATCACATCGCCAATATTGAAAGTGTTATTACTCACAATATCATTCCTTAAAAAGCGATCTTACATATATAAACAGTACTCGATATATTCGACTTAAAGCCAAAACTTGGGTGTAATGACGCCTGATATTGTCCATTCTAGATCAGGCTTAAGTCACGCTTTCTGGTGAAACATATTTGAGTTGTCTAATCTGAGATGCATGATTTGCACATAACTCCCCCAACAACAAATGACACGATCTATTGGGTTGGGACTGCTTAGGTATATCGTGATTGCGCGAGCGTAGCCAATCCAGGTTTCGTATATCAGAACACGTGTAATACCTTCAATACACGCTTCATAACTTTAATTCTCATAAAAAGTATGTTAGAAACATGCATTACTATTTTGTGGAGCGTAATCATTATGGGGATCACTATTAACCCAAACATGTCTGAAACAGAGGTGACCTCTTTAAGGCAAGATATTATTTCAAAAATAGGAAAACAAGACGATCTTTGGAAAAAAACAGCTTACCGAGAAGATGTGTTCTTTAATAAAAGTACAGACATAAGTTTGGTTCCTGTATTGCAACGTGAATACACAGTTCTTGACAATAACCCAAATAAATTCCTAACCACTTTTAGAGCCGTTTCTTGCATTGTAGTGGTGGTTTTTGGCGAAAATAAAACTGGCATGATCCACATTGATCAGGCAGATGCCACAAAGGCTATATTTGAAATGATGAAGCAGTTTCATGAAAATGAACTTCAACTCTGGATGATAGGTGGCGAAAAGGAAAAAGACGGTAATATTACGAATCTGCAACATGTGCTAACTGCACTGGGCTTTGTTGCAACAAAGCAAAATAAAAAACTCAATATTGAATATCAAATGTTAGCGGATGAAAAATATTTTCCGTCTCGCAGATTCCCGGTTATGAACCATATTTTTTTAGTAGCAGATAGACTGTCTTTGCAAATGTTTGGAAAGAACCTGCCGAATGAAAAGCTCAAAAAGCCAGATGACGCACAGGGTAAGAAATGGGATGAAACCGGAGGTATTAAGCAGAGTGCACAACATGTATGTTTAGCACTCGCTCAAACGCGGGTTACCGAATCCTTACCGCAGAGATTCAAAATAACAGAGGAAGAGCTCAGTGCCAATTTTTCTGGGATATTTTGTAAAGAATATTCAGATTTGCTTATTCACGCACATGATATTGCAGTAAAAACCGGTATTACAATGGTTCTTCAAGAAATGACCTCTTTTGCGATAGATCCAGTTGCCAAGAAAGTACTTTTGGTTTCAAGCTTGGCTTCGGAAAGAGTATATGCCGAGAAAGCAATACTGATGCGATGGCTTCAATTGACATTGTCCTTCAAGAATCCAGTTTATGTTGATCCTCAAAACTTTGTGCCTGGTAATCAAATTGCCAAACATTTTAATAATATTTGTAGCATATTGGATGATATCCCTCATGAACAGATTTGGAGTCGCCCCGCAAAAGAGAGGCTTAAAGCTTACCTGATAAATGAAGTCATCGAGCGAGGACTTGAATGGAATAATGTCAATCATGATAGTGTGTACGAATGTTGGTTTAGGCTGGGCACGGTACGCAAAATGGACAATGCGATTGTGAATCAACTTCTTCCCAAAACCAAAGCACTTACTTTGGAATCCTAATCTTGGTGAGCGTAGGGTGTGTTTTGCTGCGCCTCACACACCCTACGCTACGGCACATGCTTCATCAATTCTTGATTTTTGACCACAATAAACAAGGTGCTGGCCACAAGGATGACGAAAGTGGTTAAAATAATGCCAATGCTCTGAAATGATCCTTCGTAAAAATATCCCGCTACTTGAAGGAATAATGCCGCAATGATTAAGCGAGAGCCTTGAATGATGGCGGAAACGCGCCCCTTGGCTTGAGGGAGATAGTTTAAACATACGGGGAAATTGATTGTGGTTGGGATAATCTGCCCGATGACAAATGGAAGAAATGCGAGGGTGAGAAGCAAAGGGTTTCGGCTGTCAAAAAAGGTGGCCAAGCCTATGCTGATGACGCTGAAAATGAAAATTTGAATTGAGAGAAACAGCATTTTCTTTTGATCAAATTTGCGCATACTAAGACCGAATAGCACGCTCCCAATTGCAAATACCAACGCCAAAGCGCCCTGATAAAACCCAAAGTGTGAAAGACTGACCCCCAAATCCTCCATATAAAGTAGGGGGGACATGCCGACAAATATCCAATACGGTACAAACATCAGGATAATGTTTACGATTAAAAGCATCAGCGGTTTGTTTTGTATTATATCGAAATAGCCCTGCTGTAATAAAGTTTCTTGATGGTGTGGTTTGGTATGCGGAATGCAAAGCAGGGTCAAGATCAACGTTGCCAACCCCATGAGCAATAGCGCCATAAAATTTCCCTGCCAACGGAAATATAATGTCACATAGCTGCCAATAACAGGCGCGGCTGCCGTTGCTGCATTCATTGAACCATTCAGCATTGCCAACAAAAACTGTTGATTCTTAATTGGGTAAGCATCGGCAATGATCAAAAAACTGAGAATGGCAGGGGCTGCCACGCCCATACCTTGAAGGAATCGACCCACAAAAAGAAAATAGTAAGATGTGGGAACCAAGCAAAGCACACTTCCCAAAATAAAAGTGATGAGCCCGGTCAAAATAATGGGTTTACGACCATACCGATCTGCCAAACCCCCTACAAGAAAAAGACTAATACAATACCCAATGAAATTGACTGACAACAAGGCCTCAACCCAAAACGGCGTCAATCCAAACTGCTCTTGTAACAGTGGAAAGCTGGGAACAAATAAGTCAAATTCCATGCCTGCCAGAAGATCCATACAAATAACCGTCACCAAGACGGCGCATTTGGAAAGTTTGGGGCTCATGAACAGCAAGATCCTTCAAATAGGGTGATGGCAATGTATGCAATATGGGTTATCTAAATACATTACACACGGATAGCGGTGATCATATTATATAGTTTTCACCTATCCTATGTGTGCTGCAATACATTATTTTTGGTCAAAACCGCAAACATCATACCATAGCTGATAAATAAGGAATCGACCCTGTTAAGCCCATGAATGGGTATAACGGAATCAACAATAGGATTTAGATTGCGATGAAATCAGAATATATATTACTGGACGTCAATGATGGTTCTAAAATGCGTGCTTACGTGGTGAGCCCAAAAACCCAGGCTATTGGGGCTGTTATATTATTGCAAGAAGCGTATGGGGTGAATGGTCATATTCGAAAAGTGGCAGGACGTTTGACTGATTTGGGTTATCACGTGATTGCACCTGAATTGTATCACCGTGTCGCTCCTGAATTTGAAGGTGATTACAGTAACCCTGAACCCTCAATCACCTTGTTAAAAAAACTGAAAGATGCGGAATTAGAGTGTGATTTAAAAGCGGCCTATGACTGGTTGCTTCCTTTTAATCTTCCCGTTGCGGCCATGGGTTTTTGTATGGGAGGTAAGGTTGCCTGCCTTGCTGCGATCACTTTACCTTTGGCATGTGGTATTTCTTTTTATGGTGGTGGCATTGCAGCTGGGCCCAATGGTCCTGGTTTGATGGAGCGCCTGCCACAGCTTGAGGTGCCCATGTTGTTTTTTTGGGGTGGGGGAGACAAAGCCATTACAGGAGAACAATCCCATTCTGTGACGCTTGTTTTAAAAGCGGCCAATAAAAAATTTGTGAATGTGGAGTTTTCAGAAGCTGAACATGCGTTCTTTAATGATGAACGGGAAAATTACCACCCCATGTCCGCTGAAGCCGCATGGGGGCTAACCACTGTATTTCTAAAGCAACAAATGAAAATAGATGGTAACAAGCAATTGTAATAATAAAAGGTGATGCATGGAATATAAAGATTATTATAAAATACTGGGTTTAGAAAAAAATGCGTCTGCAGAAGAAATCAAAAAGAATTATCGCCGCTTGGCGAAAAAATACCATCCTGATGTCAGTACCGAAAAAGATGCGGAAGACAAATTTAAAGAAGTCAGAGAAGCTTATGATGTTTTAAAAGACGCAGAAAAGCGAAAAGCCTATGATGCCCTAGGAAGTGACTGGAAGCGAGGGCAACAATTTACCCCGCCACCCCAATGGCAATATTCTGAAGCAAATGGACAGGCAGAAAATGGCTTTGCGCAAGGGGATTTTAGCGAGTTTTTCGAAAACATTTTCAGAGGCAGGGCGCAGCACCATGGTGCCGAAAGACAACAGTTTTCCGAGCGTGGTCAAGATGCCTTTTCTAAAGTCAACATCAGCCTTGAAGATGCATTCAAAGGGACAGAGCGCATATTGCAAATTCAAGAACCCGAATTGGATCCCCACAGTGGGCAGATACAATTTAAAAACCGCAATCTTAAAGTAAAAATCCCAGCAGGTGTCACTGAAGGTCAGCAAATCCGCTTGCAAGGACAAGGTGGAAAAGGTTTGGGCGGTGGGCAAAGTGGAGATTTGTACCTTGAAGTAGAAGTCTTAAAACACCCGATTTATACCTTACAAAATCGCGATATATATTTGCATCTGCCCATCACACCATGGGAAGCCGCTTTAGGTGCCAAAATAGAAGTGCCAACTTTAGCTGGAAATGTGTCATTGGCTATTCCAGCTGGCGTCCACTCCGGATCCAAATTGCGTTTAAAAGGTCGGGGGTTTCCTGGAAACCCACCTGGCGATCAATATGTATTGCCAAGAGTCATCGTACAAAAACCCAAATCAGAAGAAGAGCGCGCGCTTTATGAAAAGTTAGCAAAGGATTTTGCATTTAATCCGCGTGAATCCCTTTTTAAAAATAACGTATAGAGGTGCCCTCATGGCCAATGAAACCCTTTCTGGTGTGGTTATAGAATCACATGAAAGCCTAACCTTTGAAGAGTATTGTGTCGCCATCAAAATTGAAAGAGAAGTCATTATTGAGATGATCGAATATGAATTGATTCAACCGCAGGGCACGCGACCTGAAGAATGGCGTTTTGATTCTGCTTCTTTAAAGCGGGGCAGAATGGCTGCAAGTTTTTATCATGATCTTGAAATCAATCTACAAGGCATTGCCTTGGCTTTTGATCTTTTGGATCAAATTAAGGATTTAAAAAAGCAGGTAGAATTGTTAGAAAAAATTGATAAAATTCAGGAGTAGAGAGATTATTTCGGCAAACGTAGAATAGCTGACGTCAATATATAAGCTGAGAATTATTCATAAAAATATTGTGTATCACGCATGCTGATTTTGAAACGCCATGGGCATAGTTTATACCCAAGATCCTCCAAAATGCATGTTTTATGCTTTGTCTTTTTTGCCCCAAGCTGTTTAAAAAAACTCGCAATAGCTGCGGCTATTACTCCTTTTTTTAAACAGCTTGGAACAAAAAATCCAGGCGCCTAAAACATGCATTTTGAAGGATCTTGGGTATATGCCGGCTGTGTGTGGGTACACGTATTTGTTTTTCATAGAATCATTAAAATATTATTAAAATTCACAACAAAGTGAATATTTCATGTCATAATAATAAAAATCATTAAAATTCATGCAATATGTCAAATAAAGAGCTTTTTTCACATAAAGTTAACGTTTTTCATGGTAGGTATTTGCCTGAACGAGAAGTTTGCCTGGTTGGATATTCAGCCATTATTCAAAGTTATGCCCTATCAGTACCTGTGCCGGACTTTTTGTGTTTTATCAGTGCAAAACACAAACGGTATACAAAAGAGGGATGGCGGGCATTTACGCCGCGTCACCAACCTCAGGCTTCGCTTTTGGGGCACTTATCATTTGCGATGAAATATGAAGGAATTGATTTAGCGGTATTGAAATCTCTTTTTAATAATATTGATCCTGATGAAATTTTGTCCATTGTGAAGCAACAACCAAATGGGGTATATGGCCGTCGCCTTTGGTTTTTATATGAATGGCTTCAAGGTGATCTTCTGAATTTACCTGATCAGGCCAAAGGTCAATATGTTCCAATATTAGATGAAGCCCTTCAATACACAGGATCTGAACGTCGATCTAAACGGCATCGTGTCATCAATAATTTTCCAGGAGTCCCTGGATTTTGCCCGCTTATTCGCAAAACAGAAAAGTTAGATCAGTTTATTAACATGAAGTTGGGTGAGCAAGCCAAGCAATTGTTTGGTGACATTCACGCCGACATGTTAAGCCGTGCTGCGGGATTTTTATTGCTTAAAGACTCTAGGGCTTCTTATAAAATTGAAAATGAAACCCCTCCACAAAGTCGAGCTGAGCGCTGGGGAAAAGCAATTGGTCAAGCTGGTAGGCATCATTTATCAGAAGAGGAGCTTTGCCGTTTACAGGAAATTGTGATTGGTGAAGACCACCGTTTTATTCATTTGGGCTTAAGAAGCAATGGTGGGTATATTGGTGAATTTGACAGGGTGACACAATTGCCCATCCCTGAGCATATTTCAGCACGTTGGCAGGATCTGGAATCATTAATTAACAGTTTAATAGAAACAAGCGATCTGCTGATGGAAGGGAGTATCGATGCGGTATTGGCTGCGACATTGATTGCATTTGGTTTTGTTTTTATACATCCTTTCGAAGATGGGAATGGTCGGATTCATCGATACTTATTTCATCATATGCTTGCTCAATTGCATTTTTCAGATAAAGGCATAGTTTTTCCTATTTCCGCTGTGATCTATGACCATATTGCAGAATATGAAGCGGTGTTAAAATCATTCTCAGAGCCTAGGCTTGAATTTATAGACTGGCATCCAACACAAGATGGAAATGTAGAGGTAGTAAATGACACCATCGATCTTTATCGATACTTCGATGCAACCAGACAAGCGGAATTTTTATATAGTTGTGTTGAGGAAACTGTAAAGAAAACTCTGCCAGAAGAAATTAAATATTTGCAGAGATACGATGAGATGAAAAATTTCATAGTCAATTATATAGAAATGCCAAATAGAACTGTTGACCTTTTAATAAACTTTCTAAAACAGGGCGGCGGAAAATTGTCAAATAGGGCAAAAGAGAAAGAATTCCGCGCGTTAACTGATAGAGAAATTGAAAGGCTTGAATCTAAATTTATTGAGATTTTCAAATCTTAGAAAGCGATATGAGTGAAACAATCTTATTGCTTGAAAAATTAAACGATGGGGCACGCAATGCTTGATGCTTTTCTATATGGTGTGATTCTGGCTTTTGGGTTGATCATGCCGCTTGGGGTGCAGAATATTTTTATATTCAATCAAGGTGCCACGCAAAAGCATTTTTTGCATGCCATGCCAAGTGTGATCACAGCTGGTATTTGTGATTCCATTTTGATTTTATTGTCGGTATTGGGGGTTTCCGTTGTGGTATTTACTATACCCTGGCTGAAAACCTCAATATTTGTTATTGGATTTTGCTTCTTGATGTATATGGGCTGGCATGTTTGGAAAACCAAGCCAAAGAAACTACAAGAAGGCCATAAGCCTTATACTGCCAAACGGCAAATTGGGTTTGCCATGTCTGTTTCATTGTTGAATCCGCATGCACTGGTTGATTCTATTGGGGTGATTGGCACCAGTTCTTTAAATTTTGTCGGCAATGAAAAATGAATGTATACCTTTGCTTGCATTCTTGCTTCATTTCTTTGGTTTTTAGGCCTGTCCGTTGCTGGGCATTTCATTCATAAGTTAGATAAAAAGGGAAAATTCATCTACGGCCTAAATAAGCTTTCGGCTCTTATTATTTGGGCGGTTGCTGTGTACATTGGCTGGCAGATAGATCTGGCTTTTCTAAATGCTGGCTAAGCCGTTGACTTGCGATAGGCCACGCCTGCCACTATAGACCTCAGCGCAGTGTGTAATACTTGAGAAAGCAGTGCTATTATCCCGTTTGCAGTATTTTAGTGTTAAAATGAAGGTATTGGAGTAAACGCATGTTTGTAAAGTTATTTGGGGTTGTGCTCGCGGGTACAAGTGCGGCTGTGGCTGGGAGTTTTGTCCGTTTTTTGAAAATGGAAGATTATAAAAATGATAAAGCCTTAAAGCAGAAGCCCACATCAGGCGAAGATATATCTAATGGGTATGTGCGTGAAGTTTTCGACCAAATGGGCTTTGCGAAGAAAAAAATTAAATTTTATTCATATGACTTAGAAAAGGGGCGCAATTTTGGGGCCCCATTGATTACTGAAAGCAACTTTGTCAGCAAAGAACTCGCAGTTTTTAAAAGCACTCCCGGAAACTTTCTATTGATGCCTGCCGCTTCGCAAAAAAAGCTATGGCGGGCATTGGCTGGGCGGGAAGCAGCACACATTAAAAGCCAACCTGTCTTTTCAGAGTTTTTCAGTCTTGGTGCCACTTACTTCACACTTATGACCCTTATCAGAAAATTCAGACCAGCAAAGATTTTTGCATTGGCCAACACTGCTGATTATCTGCTTGCTTTCATCGCGGCTGATATTACCTCGCGTAATGTTGCCAAAAAGCTTGATCTCCGCGCTGATCTTACTTCAGCAAAAGAACTTGGCACACATCAAGAGTTAATTAAATACTATGAATCTTTACCAAAAGAAGAAGTGCCACATAATTTCTTCCTTAAATTTTCAGATAAATTTTTGACATCGAAACCCAATACAGAAGCGCGTATCCAGGCTTTAAAAATTGATGAGAAAAAGGTGAACACGCGGTACGATTTTTAGGAGATCAACGTGAATGTCGATTTAAGCACACCTCGAAAGGTAGATCGGTTTTTTTTGAAAGAACTGCTGATGACAGGGTTTGACTCTGAGGAGATAGAATCTGTCGAAGGGTTTTTAAAAGAACGGGTTGTGAATCAACTAGAAAGCCATCCACAAGAAGTCAATTACCGTGAAGCCTTTGTTGCAAGGGCCGCTGCTGTGGCTGAGTCGATACGTGCAGCATTGTTTCAAACCTATAAAAAAATCACATTAGATGAAAGTGCGGAAGATATGCTGGCCGTACAGGCGTGTCGAAGGGCAAAAGAATGGGTTGATGCCTTAAAAGACAGGGAAAACAAACTCATCAATCGCATGTTCGAAAATATCGCCCCGACTGAAGACGCACAAAGCGGTAAAGTCGACCGTAATTCGGGTTTATTTCTTAAAGCCATAAATGAAAATGATGTGTCAATCATATCGCTTTGTTTAAAATTAGAACAAGAAAACCCGAATAAAGTGGGGTTGAAATTATCTGATGTTGCTGTCGGCAAGAGTGCGCTCAGTGTGGCTTTAGAGAAGGATAATCTCACGATTGCAGAAGCTTATGTTAAAGGCGTGTTAAACTTTCCAGATGGAAAGTCAAAAATCGAAAAAATATTGAGCAGCCTTGGCAATAGCGCACTTGAAGCAGATAAAATGCTATGGTCAAAGTACGGTAAAACACTTGAAATGATGTACAAAGTGTTAAGCCAGGGGTAGAATTGCGCTTTGATTTTTTAATATTCTGCAGTACGTAAGGAAGTTGGGCATGGCCAAAATCAGCAAAGAGTTATTTTTACAATCGGTGAAAGATGGCCGTACTGATGTGGTTGTCAATATGCTCACAAACGATGCTGATAATGAATTGATTGAGGCAAAAGATTTGATGTTTGGACGCACCGCTTTGCATTGGGCGGCAGGCTATGATCAAGTTGATACCTTTGGTGCGCTCATCAGTTGGAATGAACCTGATCTAAATGTGAAAGACAATGCAGGCTTGACCCCGCTTCATCTTGCCGCCATGAATGGCAGCAATGAGATTGTGAAAATCTTGCTTGATGAACCCACTTGCGATTTTGACGCAAAAGACAATAAAAACGAAACTGCACTTTTTAAAGCCATAGAATGCACCGAGAATGTGGCCGCGCAACTTATCATGCAACACATTTTTATTTTGGCTTTAAAATCAAATCCGCGTCTGGCTGAAAATGAGGCCTTGGCTTTACCCCAACTTTCAGGCTTTTATCTTGAAAACAACACGCCTATTAAAACTGCTTTTAAACATGCCCAAGAAAGGCTCCGCTTGGGTTTGGGCCCGAAGAAAAATACATAGCCAGCTCAATACCCAAGTTCCGTATTCATAGGCCAATCGGCTTTATCAATACTATGCTTTATTGGTATTCATGAGCGCCTATTTAAGGAACCCTAAATGAATTCAATACCAGCATGGGGATCGTACTGGACTCAAGCGGAAGTACAGGTCAATTTTTATGTTTTTCTGAATTTATTGGGTGCAATGTTTTTGGGGCTCGTGGTGGGCTATGAGCGGTCTTACCATGGGCGGGCAGCGGGAATGCGAACCTATGGCCTCGTGTGTATGGCTTCTGCCGCTTTAACTGTCATATTCGGTTATGGACAATTTTGGTATGGGGGCACGCCTGGGCTCGTTTCTACTGCAGATCCTTCTCGTGTCATACAAGGTGTTGTCACGGGGATTGGTTTTTTGGGTGCGGGCGTGATCATGAAGGACGGCTTGAATATCAGCGGATTGACCACCGCAGCTTCTTTATGGGCCTCATCTGCAATTGGCATTCTTTTTGGAATTGGGTTTTATTCTGCAGCGATTTTGTTGGCTTTGCTGTCGGCCAGCTCTATGCTGTGGGGCTCTCGTCTTGAAAGGAAATTGCCTTCTCGTGAAGCGATAGCTGTTGTGGTGCGTTTTAAAGAAAATATTGAACCAAAAGAAGAGATTTTGATAAAAGTCGCAAAAGAGAGAGGGTATGACATTGCGCGTGGTTCAATCGCAGTGCATTTTTCCGCCGGACAACAGCAATGGAGTTTTATTGCTGTGATGCAAGGCAGAGGCAAAGGGCACCCCATCACAGCTTTGGCTGACGAGTTGGCAAAATTCGATGGGGTGGATACTTTCCATCTTACCCATGCACACAATTAAACAGTCCTTCACCTTACATTAAAGCCCATTTTTTTGGGTTTGTGTAACCTGATTGGCAATTTGGGATCCTGAATCTGCGGAATGTCTGCGGGGTTCGTTAAATTTTCTCAAAGAGCTGTTTGCAGCCATGCCCAATGCCAATGCATTGTCTAAATGTTCTGACAAGAATTTGGGAGCCAGCATCGCTGGCGTCCTGCCATCGAGATTCGTTGCATCAAGTTTGGCACCATGTTTTACCAAAATATCGCACAGAGTGGAATTGTCATTGCGTGCTGCAATATGTAAAGGGGTGCTACCTACAAAATCCTTGGCATTTGGATCCATGCCCCATTCTAAAAATAACTTGGCAGTACGGGTATTCCATTGGCCTGCGGCGACATGTAATGGCGTATGTTGAAAGTGGCCTCCCACCACAGATATCTCAGCACCTGCATCCAGCACGGCAGTTATTGAGGGAATTATGTCTGTTTCTTGAACGTTGGAATAGGGTTGGGCCAAATAGAGCAGGGTGTCAGGTGGCGGGGTGGCGCCATATGAAAGCAATAGGTGGACAATTTCTGTGTGGCCATTTAGTGCCGCCAAAACCAATGCTGGCTGGTTAAAAGTGTTGCCATTGTAGGTTTTGGTTTTATCAGGAATCGCATTGGGATCGACACCGGCAGCCAGTAAGACTTCAATGGTCTCTTGCTGTCCACATCTGGCAGCGAATTGCATCAGGGCACTTAAATACTCGGAATCTGCGCCAAGCATCAGCGCTTGTAATAATGAGTCAGTCGGAATTGTTGCGGCAAAACGGTCTCTGTCATCCCTAATGGCATTCCAATGCTGAAATAATGTCGCAACCACTTCATTGGCAGCATTTTTATCCTGCGTGGGATCATAGTTAAGCTTGGGAAACTTGTTTTGATACAAGCCTTTTAAGATACAATTTCGAAAATACCATGGCTGTTGGCTTAAAAAATCCAATCTAAATTCAGGTAACAAGAAGTCGCACAGTCCATCCATTGCCATTTTCGGGATGCGTTTGCTCGCGTAATGAATGTAGCCCACTTTTATCAGTAAGGACGCATGCTCTTTAAACATACGCCAATGCTGGCAATAATATTGAGACACAGGGTAAAAATTTCGTTTGTAAAACTCATCGTACACATGAAAATAGTGGGGTGAATTTGTCGCTTGCAGCCCAAGTTCGATAAATTCATGTAGAAATGCGGGATCTTCAAACAAATGGCGAGCCTCGTTCCATTCGTTTTGTAAAAGAATGGGTAAAGACTGCAAAACTGCGGTTAGTTTGTTTTTAATGTTGGAAGGCTGTGCTTCAGTTAAGGTCATTGCAAACATATTTGCAAAATACTGTTTAAAACCTATTTTGCCCATGCTCAATTCCAGCCAATGGGGATTGAGGGGGTTTTGAGACATTGCTTTTTCGAGCGTCATTGGGTTGTCACTTGATGTGAGAAAGTTGCCTGTTATTGTATTATTCCTTCCATTTGCAGTCAAAAAAAGCTTTCTAAAGTGTCTTGGGTATACATCACACGGCAAATGGCAAAGCCACAGGGCCCTCTTTAAAACTGAATTCAGGCATTGCGCTGAGTGCAGTTTTGGCATAGCGGTTGGCTATCAAAAGTTTTGTTGAGTTTGGTTCGCGGTGCTCTGCCATATACTCTTCAGCCAGCAAGGTAAGCGTTAAGCTTTTGGATAAGATTTCAAGAAGTCTCTTTGCATGCACTTCGGCATGTTCTGGGTGCGCTTTTAGCTCTTTAAAATGTTTTAAACAATGGGCTTTCGCTGTGAACAAATGTTGAATCAATTGTGCGGCTTCAAGGCTTACAGCCAATGACTTTGTGGCACTTTCGATTCGTTCTATAAGTTGTGTTGTTACGTTAGGGTATTGCTGTAATACCCTGAGCAGTTCTAAGGCTTGGATATTTTCAGGGCCTTCCCACACAATCAAAACTGCCGTATCACGGTAAATTCTGGCGCTGGGGAATTCTTCGGTATAACCGTTGCCACCCACCAACCGTAATAAACTGCGTGAGCAATCCACTGCCATTTCATCCGTTAGAAATTTGGCTGCGGCAATGGTAAACCGTGACCAGCCATTCTCCGTTTCACTGCTGTTCAGGGGATTTTTTGGAAATACCCTGGCCGCTTCCATTGCCAAGGCCAAACTGGCTTCATTTTGCACTTGCAGATCCAAAAGGGTTTCTTGAACCATTGGATAGGCAATGATTTTTTTGCCAAACACTTCACGCTCGCGCGCCCACTTATAAGCTTCAACAAAACATCGCCGTGTCACACCTGCGGCACCCATGGCATTGTGCAGCCTTGAATAACCCAAGGCATACATCATGATGCGCAGGCCATGAGGAGGTGGTGCCACTTCAATCGCGTAACAACCATTCAGATCAATTTCACCCGTGGGCAAGCCACGTGTACCCAGTTTGTCTTTCAGTCTTCGAATGGTATAGGCATTTGGCGCGCCATCTGGCAGGTGGCTTGGTACAAGATATAGGCCTATCCCTTTTGAACCTGAAACTGCGCCTTCAGGCCTCGCGGTTGCCAATGCTAGCCCTGAGCCTGCATTGCTTGTGAACCATTTTAAACCATGCAGTTGCCAAGCATCTCCATGTTTTACTGCATGCGTTGTGCTTGCCCCAATGTCTGATCCACCATGCAATTCAGTGCACCAAGTGCCACCAGAAGGAAGGGCTTCTGCAGTGGCCGCATACAAGGGTTTTAAATAAGTTTCCTGTACGGCCTTCGGGGCAAAATGCTTGAGCACATAGATGACTGCGCCAGACATCGTCACCGGACAATGCACAGAAATATCAGATTGCGATAAAAGATAACCGTAAACAAAAGACAATGCTTGGCTGCTATTGGGTTGAAGTTCAGCACGCAAAATCAACTCATTCGCTTTTATCAAAGCAGCTTGATACCGGGGGTTCAAGATCACGTTGCGAACCGGCTGACCCTTTGCGTTATGTGTTTCAAGCCTAGGGGGCGCATAACGATCTGTATATGAAGCAGCTTCATCCAATTCGCCCATTACCCATTTGCCAACGTCTTCTATTTGTTTTTGATGTTGCAAAAATTCAGGCAAAATGCGTGTTAATTGGCGGATGAAATTTTGATCGGGTTCAACAGTGGCCATATCTTCCATGAATGACACCTTTTGCGTTTTCTATAAAACAGACTGAGTTTGGCCTCATAGGCTTTTGCGCTGTCAGCATGGGGGCCCCACAGCAGCGAATATGAAATTAGCCTATTTTCCAGTACAAAACAAACCAAGTTTGAAGATTGAGGGGAAGGGTAGGCCACGCACGAAAAGTGCGCGGCCTGAGTTTACAAAGACAGGCTTATTGGGTTTTGAATCTTTTAGATGAACGCGCGTAAAGACCTTCATCGTTTTCTTCATCAATATCCATATCAATGGCTTGCAAAGGTGGCACGTTTTCTTGTTGTTGTACCTCATCTTGAGGGGCGTCAATTTTTTCTTTCCAAAATGTGGCCAGTTCTGACAACAGCATCAAATTGCCCAGTGATGAGAAAGGTGGCCTGCCATCAATGGGTGAGACGGATGACATCGGTTCGGTGCTGCTCAGTGGATTACTGTCAGTTTCGGGAATGTTGTATGGTGATGCGTCAATATTGAGGTTTTTTATTGCTTTCAGTTGATGTAAATCTTGTGAAATCTTTAAGTATGTGTTGAAAATCGGAAAAATATCCCGTTTGTAACTGCCAGTCTTGCCGCGCTTAATGATTTTGAAATACGTGATTGGGCTTTGGATTTGAGCGTAATGAATCATATTATCCAAGTGGTACTTGAAATTAATATGGGTATTACGAGGATCTGAGTTACGGAACAATGTATTAAAATAGGTTTCGTTAAATTGAATAAAAGTTTCTGCTCGGCTTAAATGATTCACATTGCCAAACACGTCTACGTCATTGTGTTTGCTGATAACATCGTTATCAGGTAGAACGGTCATTAAGAATTTTTTGATTAACGCACAATTTAATTGAATGCGTGAGTTAATTTCGCTGAAGGGCACGTCTTCGATTGACTCATCCTTTAAATCAATGACCAGGTCACTTAACGCTTCAAATTGCTCTATGATGGATTTTTGTTCAGGTGTGTAGCCCATGGTTGTAAACTTCATCAAATCAAAAAGAGCTGGAATGCTAACATATAAAAACTTGGATAACAAACTTTCATAATATTACGCAATTAAATCAATGCATTGCTGGTCTGTGTTAGACTACAGCCATCTTTTAAATTGATAAAACCCCTTCTATGTTTGTAATTGCACCGGATTTGCTTTTGAATGAATCTGAATTAAAGTTCAGCTTCATCAACTCACCTGGACCTGGTGGGCAGAATGTGAATAAAGTCGCCACTGCGGCTTTGTTGCGGTTTAATGTGCTGCAATCACCCTCATTGACTGATGCAGTGCGTGAGCGATTGCTCAATAGTTTAAGGAACAAGATCACTGCTCAAGGTGATCTGATTATCAAAGCCAGCCGTTATCGTACCCAGGAAGCCAACAAGCAAGATGCCATAGAGCGTTTGAGCGCAATGTTGCTTGCCGCTGCCACGCCGCCAAAGCCTCGCAAAAAAACCAAACCCAGCAAGGCTTCAATCAAAAAAAGACAAAACAATAAAAAAATGCACTCAGAAAAGAAAGCCCTTCGTCGCAGCGTGTGAGCAGGGGCTTAAGGTTTTTTCGGCTGACTAGCTTTATCACGCACGTACAGGGTTTTGGTGACCTCTGCCACCACTTCATTTTGTTCATCTAAAACCGAGACTGGCAGATCAAAAATATATTTGCCTTGGGTTTTGGCTTTGCTTCGAATCTCATCAATCTGTGCTTCTGATAACTTAAATTCAGCACGTACTGTGCCACGCCCTGGCTTTTTAAAATCAATCGCCGCTGCTTTGTCCCATATGATGAAATCGCGGCCTAAATTTTGGATAAGCATCATCATGTAGAATGGGTCGGTCATCGCATAAAGTGAGCCACCAAAATGCGTGCCAACTGCATTTCTGTTAAACCAGCGCAATTTCATTTCAACTTGGACGTGTCGGAAATCTTTGGAAATGAATTTTACTTTAATGCCTGCGCCGCGATAGGGCGCCCATTTGCTCCAAAGGTACGCCATTAACCCGTTTGGGATTTTACCCGCGAGGGTTCGGAAGAGTGTGGCTAGCATGAATAAGTCCTTTTATTCTGATGTTCAATAAACGCGCAAACTGTAGCACTGTAGGATGGGTGGAGCGCAGCGCAACCCATCACATCAGTACCCAACAATGTCGCAGTACCGGAGTGATGGGTTGCGCTGCGCTCCACCCATCCTTGTATCTTAAAAATCTGGTATAAAGCACTTGTTTTGTTGCCGACGGGTAATGAAACAGAAGAGGGGCAGATCGTCCCATCCCAGGGCATAAAAGCCCGAGATTGTAGCTGGGTCGCCCCTCTTCCTTCCCTTACCAACTCGTACTATTGCCTGGGCCAAGAGCCCGTATCCACAAGGCTGAGTGATAAAGGACACCAGATTATGACAACTTCTGCTTATTCTTTCTATATCGGTATTGATGTTTCTAAGCCATTTCTAGATGTCTTTGTTTTACCTACCAATCAATATCATCGTTTCGAAAATACTGAATCCGGTATTAAAAAGCTCATCAAGAAATTCAAAGGAAGGCCAGAATGCTTTTTTCTGATGGAAGCTACTGGTGGTTATGAAAGAGCCTGTAAAACTGCCTTGGCTCAAGCTAGCTTGGCTGTCGCAGTGACAAACCCTAGGCAAATTCGAGACTTTGCGAAGGCCACTGGGCATTTGGCAAAGACAGACAAAATTGATGCTGAGTTGATAGCTCGATTTGGCCAAAAAATAACCCCTGAACCGAACGTAACACTTGATGATGCACAAGAAGAATTGGCTGATTTTCATGCCAGAAGAAAACAGCTGGTTGATATGATTTCAGCAGAGAAAAACCGCTTAGATAAGGCCAGTCCAGTTATTAAAAAGCACATAGTGCGCAATATAAAAAGCTTAGAAAGGGAATTGGCTAAAATCGATAAAATCTTGACCACTAAAGTTGCGCAGGATGAGACCTTCAAACAGAAATCCGCATTATTGCAAACCACTAAAGGCGTAGGTGAAAAAGTAGCCACAGGGCTATTGGCGCATTTGCCAGAACTAGGCCGATTAAGCAAAAAAGAAATTGCTGCATTGGCAGGCTTGGCGCCATTTAATCGTGACAGCGGGATGTCTCGGGGCAAGCGCATGATTCGAGGAGGAAGAGCGCCAGTGCGAAATGTGCTTTATATGGCGGCGCTAGTGGCAAGTAAGTATAACCCGAGCATTAAACGTTTCTATGAGCGTTTATGCGCCGCTGGGAAAGCGAAGAAACTGGCATTAGTGGCATGCATGAGGAAATTGCTGACGGTTTTGAATGCGATGGTAAAGAACAATCAAGCATGGCAGCCAAGTCCGGTGTAGGGTGATTGGAGCGCATTGTAACCCACCAAACTAAATGAGCATTGCTTTGTTGTGGCTTTGCACAACAAAGCAATACAAAGGGACGGCGAAGCCTTGCCACCCTCGGTATGAATGTATTGCACAAGAGTGCAATACATTCATGATTGATTGAGTTGCCTGCGGCGCGCCCTCACCCCAACCCTCTCCCACGAAGACGCGGGAGAGGGAGCATGAGAAATCGAGGGTAAGTCAAGACTATTGCTACAGCCCTCCGCCTTTCCTAGATATTGGCGGTTAAGCAAATTTAATCCATTTCATTTGCTGAAATACGGGTGGTTTTACCAAATGTGATCAACACTTTTTGTTTGGGCTTGAATGAGACATTCTCATTTTCAACCACTGAGATCACTTGGCCGTCTTCGAGTTGAATGATGTACTGAAACCCTTTTTTGAATTGGACGCCTTTGTCAAACTCATTGGCAGCAGGCAAGGCATTGATTGTGCTGTCTTCACCACTCATGGTGATTTTAACGGGATTTTTCGAAATAATGACGCCTTTTGTGACGCGGGCCACCACGCCTATTTCTGCGGTGTCATACACATCTGGCTGCATGTCTTTTGAGCAGGCTGCCAATAGGGCAATGCACACACACAGTAGTAATCTTGAAATCACAAATCGCATTTTTACCTCTTCAATATCCTAAAAAAACCAGCTGCATTTTAGCTTACCTGATGTGTATAGATCAAAGCAGAATAGGCTTAAAATGCGGTAAATCCTGTGCTAATCTTGCTAGCTTCATGTAAGCACTGAATGTAAGGATGGGTATGGACGGCCCAAAGCTGAATTTGCAACCAGTTGAGGTAAGGGAGACTATCAGCCGTGCTGACTTTCAAGATCAGTTTCTAAAGCCCAATAAACCTGTGTTGATGAAGAACTTCAGTGCAGGTTGGCCTGCCATGCAAAAATGGAATTTTGATTATTTTAAGAAACGGTACCCAGGGCTTATGGTGCCAGTGTATGGCGAAGCTTTTTCAAATACCGGAAAAAGCTACACAAACACTGATAACAAAATGCCATTTTCTGAATATTTAGATCTCATTGCGACAAAGCCCACAGAGCTGCGCATGTTTTTGTTTAACATATTCAAATATATTCCTGACTTGTGTCAAGATTTCACTTACCCTGATATCATCAACCATTATGACAAAAAACACCCCTTCATGTTTTTTGGTGGGGCCACTTCGAAAGTGGATGTGCATTACGATTTAGATCTTTCGCACGTTTTTTTAACGCAGTTCTTGGGCAAGAAAAAGATCATTCTGTTTGGGCCTGAGAATTCCCCCTATTTGTACAGACACCCTTTGACTGTGTCGTGCAATATTGATATTGGCAATCCCGATTTTGCAAAATACCCAAAATTGGCTGATGCAAAAGGTTATGAATGCACTGTCAATCACGGGGAAACTTTGTTCATGCCCACCGGGTATTGGCATTACATTTACTATGAAGACGGCGGCTTTGCCTTGAGTTTGCGATCGCGCCCGCCTAACCCTTTTCGATTGGCATTGGCAGGGATAAAAATGTTCAATCTATTGATAGTAGATTATAACCTGTCAAAACTTTTGGGTGGAAAACGTTGGTATGAAATGAAAGAAAAAATGGCCATTCAGAGGGCCTTGAAAATCACTTGAGTCTTATTTCAATAGCAACGCGAGATTTTCAGCGATAAGCCCCGTCACGTCGATTTGGTTGCTTGTGTGCAAGACGGTGTTGCAGGTAATAATTTCTGCAGCCCCGGCATGCAACAAACGCTGCTCTGCATTTTCACTGAAAATACCGTGGATCCCAATGCAAATGGGGGGCTCACTTCCTTGTGCCAACAATTGCTTGATGGCCACTTCCATACTCACACCCGTTGAAATAATGTCATCAACCAAGACAGGGGTTTTACTTTTATCTGCAATTTTAGGCACAGTGATTTTAACTTCTTTGTCACCAAGGCGTACCTTTGTGTTGATGATATAAGGTGCATGGCAGCTTTCAGCCACTTTTGAGACCCATTGTTCACTTTCTTCATCAGGCCCTATAATGATTGGGGATTTAACGTGGCGTTGAATCCAATCTGCAATCAATTTGGGGGCATGCAAGGCTTGAGCGTATTCCAAGTTGTAAATTTCAGACAATTTTTTGATGCGGTGCAAGTGTGGATCCACAGCGATTAAACTGTCTATAAAACTTGATAAAAAGTCAGCAAACAATTCGGCGCTCAAGGCTTCACCTGCATGAAATCGCTTGTCTTGGCGCATAAATGGCAAGTAGGGCGCAACTAAAATCACTTTTTTTGCACCAAGTTCTTTTGCAGTACGTGCCAAGAACATCAAAGGCAATACTTTGTTATTGGGGTATTGCAAAGAACAAACAATGATCACAACCTTATTTTTTACATCAGATTGAATACGCACATACACATCACCATCAGGAAAGTCATGAAACACTGCCATGCCTTTAGAAAGTCCCAGTTGTGAGGTCAAGCCATCGCCCAAGGTTTCATTTTGAGGCAATGAGAAAAGTATGGCATTGTCCATTTTACTGTTCCCTGTTGATTTGAATAATATCAGGTTGTGAACGAGCAAATTCCAGAGAGTAGGCCAATGCACCTTTGTGCTGTGCATGAATTCGAAACAAAAGCTGGTTTTTTTCAACTTTATCGCCCAATTTGGCATAGAACTCGATGCCTGCGGCAGCATCGTGTGGGGCGCCTGCCAATTTGGCAACCATTGACAGATTTCTATTGTCTATTTGTTTCACTGTACCAGAATGAGAGGCCAATACTTCATGGGTAAATGGGGCAGTAGGGGGGGCGCGAAATCCACCTTGTGCTTCACATATTGCATAAAATTTTTTCAAAGCTGCACCGCTTTCAAGTAATGTGCGGGCCAGCTTTTCTCCTTCCCCAGGGTGTATATTTTGTTGAAACTCCAAAAGTGTCCCTGCAATCAAAATCGCTTTATTTTTAAGATCTACTGGGGCAGTGGCCGTATTGTTTAAAACAGAGATAATGTCTTTTGCTTCCAGTGCCGGCCCCACGCCCACGCCAATGGGTTGCGAGCCATCAGTATTCAACACCTTGATATTAAGACCCAAGGCCATACCCACTGTAATGAGAAACTCTTTCAGCTTATAAAACATATCATCCGTTCTGACTTTTGCTGTGCTGCCCACAGGCACATCAATTACAATGTGGGTTGCACCCACCGCAGATTTTTTGGAAAGAACAGAGGCTATCATTTGCCCAACAGGATCCAGATCCAAAGCTCTTTCAACACGTATGATAATGTCGTCAGCTGGGCTTAGGCTCATCGAGCCTCCCCAAACCATGCAGCCCCCTTCTTTTTCAATGACTTTTCTGATTTGGGTCACATTTAAATCAACGGGTGTCATGGTTTCTACTGTGTCTGCAGTGCCAGCGGGTGAGGTGATGGCCCTGGACGATGTTTTAGGAATAATGCATCCTGCTGCAGCCACAATCGGTACAACGATGGGGGTTGTTCTGTTTCCTGGGATCCCGCCCACGCTGTGTTTGTCCATCACCATTGGATAATCCCAATGTAACACCTGACCAGTGTTTATCATGGCCTTGGTCAAGGACACTACCTCAGCTTGGCTCATATTGTTGCCAGCACATGCTGTGATAAAACTGGCAAGGTGAATGTTAGAGTACTTGCCCGACACAATGTCACGCACAATTTCTTGATAGCCTTGGGAATCAATTGGGTGGCCGTATATTTTTGCGCGCACATGTTTGATGGATGTAATAGGCGAAATATGTGAAAGCTGAACGGAATCGTTTTCTTTTGCCCCTAACCTGATCCAGGCACTTTCAGACAGACCTACTTCATTAGATTTTAGAATAGAAGAGCGCACCACATTTAAACTGGCAATAATCGATTGGTCATTTAATTTTACGCGCACTTGCCTGTGGGATTCTATGCCTTCTGTTTTGCAAATGTAACAATCCTCATGGATGTAAACCACCATTTCTTGTTGAGGATCAATGCCCAATCTGACCAAAACCAATTTCTCAACCTCAATGTTCAAAACCCATCGCTCCTAAATCAATGTTCAAAATTTTCGGTTTGCATGTATTTGGGCAGATTGCATTTCAAGTGCAATTTTTGTTCTATTTTTTCTTTTAAAGCTTCGGCTGATGTGGGTTCCCCATGGGTAATAAAAACTTTTTTGGGAGGGTGTTTGAATGAAGCAATCCAGTCTAGTGTTTCTTGGTAGTCTGAATGGGCTGATAAACCATGAATCATTTCAACCTGGGCTCTCACATCAACCATTTCGCCGTGAATTTTGATTTGTTTCTCGCCTGCAATAATTCTGGCCCCACGCGTGCCACCTGCTTGATAGCCTGTAAACAACAAAGTATTGCGTGCATCGCTGGCATACGTTTTTATATGGTGTAAAACACGCCCGCCAGTTGCCATGCCGCTGGCAGAGATGATGATTTTGGGCATTTTATTTGTGTCTAAATTTTTCGATTCTTCTGGGGTGTTCACGTAAACGGCGGTGTCACACAACATTTTGCATTGTTCAGCATTCAATCGCAGTTCTTGTTGGTTTTGGTTTAAAATTGAAGTGGCACTGATGGCCATGGGGCTGTCAAGGAAGACGGGAACATTTGGGATTTTGTTGTGCTTTTTTAACTGATAAATATGATAAAGTATATTTTGTGCTCGGCCCACAGCAAAGGCAGGCACGACCACCGTACCCCCTCGGTGCATGGTTTTATTGATCAATGTGCCCAATAATATTTCCGGATCACTTTTATCATGCAAATGATTTCCATAGGTAGATTCTATTACCAAATAATCTGCAGGATAGGGCGTGGCAGGTGCTTGCATCACGGGATCATGTGGGCGCCCCAAGTCACCTGAAAATAAAATAGATGTATGCGGATCTTGTACTTTGACAAACGCCGCCCCAATGATGTGCCCAGCATGCCCAAATTTAAAACTAAAACCATCAAACAATTTGACTTCTTTGTTAAAAGCCACGGGTTCAAAACTCGACAAAGCGTTTTGCGCATCTTGCTTTGTGTATAAGGGCAGTGCCGGTTTGTGTTTTGAAAACCCATACTTATTTGCCAGAGCAGCTTCTTCTTCTTGTAAAAACCCACTGTCAGGCAACAAAATTTCACACAATTGAATAGTGCCAGCAGTGGCATAGATTTTTCCCGTATAGCCATTTTTTACCAACAAAGGGACATATCCTGAATGGTCAATGTGCGCATGTGTCAAAATGACCGCGTCAATTTGGTTGGCCTCTACGGGCAATTTGTTCCAATTGCGCAAACGAAGTTCTTTGTAACCTTGAAATAACCCGCAATCAATTAAGATTTTTTTATCGCGGTAAGCAATAAGGTATTTTGAACCTGTTACGGTTTGAGTCGCGCCCAGAAAAGTAATCTTCATAACTGTTGCTTAAAATAGGGTGATTGATTTAATGATAGTGGGATCTGGTTAAATCATGGCTTAGCATTCAAACCACCAGATCACTTTTATGAATTATAATCACGTCATACTCATTCAAAGAGACAAACAAATGACCCAACGCGTAGAAGGTAAAGTGGCCATAGTGACCGGTGGCTCAATGGGAATAGGGCAGTCGGCTTGTTATCTTTTGGCCCGTGAAGGTGCCAAGGTCGCAGTCGTGGACATCAATGAGGATGCAGGCCAAGCCACAGTCAACCAAATCAAGAAAAATGACGGAGAAGCCCATTTTTGGCGTTTGGATACTTCAAAAGAAAATGAAGTGAAACGCGTTTTTGCTGAAGTTGCGACCAAGTTTGGCAAAATAGATGTGCTTGTTAACAATGCAGGCATTGCAGGTGTAAACAAACCCACACATGAAGTCGCAGAAGAAGAATGGGATGCTTTAATGAGCGTGAATGTGAAAGGGGTTTTCTTTTGCACAAAGCATGTGATCCCCTATCTTAAAAAGAATAGGGGGGGCAGCATTATCAATCTTTCCTCAATTTATGGCTTGATTGGCGCCCCAGATTTGCCGCCTTATCATGCATCTAAGGGGGCTGTGCGTTTGATGACCAAAACAGATGCGATGATTTATGCTCCAGATAAAATTCGTGTCAACTCCATTCATCCAGGTTACATATGGACGCCTTTAGTGGAAACCTTGGGTAAGGCAAGCCCAGAAGGGGTGACAGCTTTTCGCAAGCAACTCGACGCATTGCACCCTATAGGTCATGTGGGCGATGCTGATGACATTGGCTATGGAATTGTTTACCTGGCTTCTGATGAATCAAAATTCATAACGGGAAGCGAGCTTGTGATAGACGGCGGTTACACTGCAAAATAATTCTCTTGAATAAAAAAAAGCAAGATCTGACAAACAATTTGCCATACCTTGCTTTTAAGCCATTTCACATTGTGGATGTGGATTGGCCTCCCGCCTTTTTTTCGCCAGTGATTGTGTATCAATAGACGCTGGCGTGGGCCCCGGCTGAACATGCAACCAAAAGAGCCATTGACCCAAATGCGCTGAATATAATCAGCGTGCTTATCAACCTTTTCATATAACCTCCCGTTTTAAGGGAACAACAGAATGTTGAATAAAACCCATGAATGGGCAACTTTTCAGCGACACAACCTATAGGTTATACGCTGACATGACCGCCTACTGAGCAGGCCACAAGAAATACCATTGAAGCAAATGCGCTATATACGACAAGAGTGCTTATAATGCGTTTCATAATTCCCCCAAACTTCAACAAAACAGAACGCTTAGGTACAAGCATTCCGCATGCACCCAGGCCCTTCCTGTGATCATAGATCGGGGATTTCATCGGCGAGCATTTAATACAGACAAACAGGGGAGTTGAACGCTAATTCTTCGCTTTCATTTTTGTATGCAGTGCCCCTAAGCGCTTCATTTGTGAAGTGCTTAGGGAATGTAAACGCCTTCAGGTTAGCCTCTTAATGCAAACATCAACAACATGATAAAAGCGATAACAGCAAAAGTGCCGTGACCCAAAGCAATCAGTTTGGGGGTGCCTTTGCCTTGCATGCCTCGTACGCCCATGTAAATACCGCCGCAGGCAACCAATATAAACACAAGCAATGATGTCATGGGGGCGCTGACGTGGGAAAAACAGTAAATGAGCAAAAGTACCAATGCAAAAGCTGCAACACCGCCGTGTATCAAGGCCACTTTGCTTGGCACCATTTGGTTTTTTAAAACGTGGGTGAGTAAATAGGCGCCTCCTGCAGCCGCGATTGCAAATATCAGTATGATGAAAAATAACATGCAAACTCTCCATATTAAAAATTGAGAACAACATAGATAATAGACCAAAAGTTACAAAGCTAAGATTGTACTGAAAACAATTTTATATCGTGAAAGCCTGCGAACCCATATAAACTGTTGATATCGCTTAAAAATGGGATTTATCAGGCAATGGCAGTCATAGTAATAGTATCGTTGGGCATAATGGCTTTTATTTTGGGCACATTGGGGTTTGCCAAAATTTCAAAATGGACCAAAGCGATTCTGGGCATTTTGGTTGTGGGCCTTGCCTTTGGAACAGTGCCGCACTTTTTATTGCGGCAACTGCAACAGGGTGAGTATTACCACAATAACATCACCTGGCAGCCTAACAATGTGATTGTTTTACTCGGCGCAGGACTTGTGGCTGTACCCGGTTTAAAATCCGTTGAACCCGCCTTTTTTTCATATTCGCGTATTCAAAAAGCGGCAAGCCTTTATTATGCATGCAAGCACACTGGGGCCCATTGTGAAGTGTGGGTAAGTGGGGGAGATGTGCAAAACTTAGGAAGCACAGAAGCTGAAATTTATGCAAAAGCCTTAACCGATGTGGGGCTCAATTCGGCAGACATTGTGCTTGAAACAAAGAGCAAAAACACCTATCAAAATGCTCAAAATATCAGCGCGATGTTGCAAAACAAAAAAGAAGCAGGTCTTGTGCTTGTGACATCAGGGATCCATATGCAGCGCTCAATGCTGTATTTTGTAAACTTTGGTTTACACCCCATACCTGATGCGGCCGATTATATTTTTGCCCCTGCTTTTGGCTTGCCATTGGGTGTGCATTTTGCTTATACAGATTTTGCCATGCACGAATACTTGGGCATGGCAAGATTGTATTTTTACAATTTTATGGGTTGGAACAAATCTTAATCAGAAAGCATTGCCTTCAGTTTTGCTGGGCATGACAAGCAGCGCGATGATCACCAGCAAATTGATAAAAGGGATCAGCAAAGTCAGGGCAAAAAGGGCTGAAAGGCCGATGTCATGAAAGCGTCTGCATGCACCGCCCAAAAACGGCAATAAAAATGCCAATGCAAAGATAAACTGAAAGATGTTCACATGAAACAATACATTTAGAAACAGCATGATGAAGCTGCAAATCAAGCCGAAAAGCCACAATGAAAAGAAATCAAAACGTGACATGCGCCCTTTGAAATTCATATAATCTTGGGTAAGGGATTTGGCCACTGAGGCTTGCATTTGGTCGAAACTGACGTCAGCCATGGTTTTTTACTCTAAAGGGTTTAAAAAATCATAGTTGATGATCTTAAGTGCATCAAATAAGTTTGAATCAAAACTTGTTTTTGTTAAACGGTAAGTGTTCACGTTGTCGCTATTTGGCCCCTATGAAACAGGGCGCCCACCCATCCATGGGTTAAGAATTGCGGCATCCATGCCGCAAAGCGCCCTGTTTCATAGGGGCCAAATAGCGACAGCGTGAACGGTTATGTTAAACGTTCGGGAAGCAAAGATGGCAATACCAAAAATCAACATGATCGGGTGTGGCAAATTGGGGAAAACCATTGCCAGCCTTTTAAGTGCGCACCATCTGGCACAAATCCAAGATGTGTACACCACATCACTGGATTCTGCAGAAGCAGCTGTGGGATTTATTGGGCAGGGCACGGCCTGTGCCAAAATGTCTGAGATCCGCGCTGCAGATCTTTATTTCTTTTGCACGCCAGATGATGAAATTGAAACCAGCCAAATCGCTTTATTAAAGGCAGTGCAGCCCTCGCCAAACAGCGCCTTTGTGCACTTCAGCGGTGCCTTAACTTCACAAATTTTTAAGGCAGCGATCGCTGCAGGCTGCAAGGTAGCAAGCTTGCATCCTATAAAAAGCTTCGCGAATCCACAAGAAAGCATTCAAACTTTTACTGGCACGTTTTGCGCATTTGAAGGTGACATGGCCGTGTATAATGTGCTGGAGCCGCTCTTTATTGCATTAGGCGCGCAAGTTTTTTTTATTAACCCAGATAAAAAGGCTTTGTACCACGCAGGCAGTGTTTTTGCCTGCAATTATTTGGTGACCTTGGCGTACATTGCCAAAACGTGTTTTGAGAAAACCAATATTGCTCCTGAGATTGCGAAAGCTATGGTCGACGATCTCATGCAAAATACCTTAGACAATATTTACCAATCAGAAAAAATGGGTGATGCTATGACAGGCCCCATAGAGCGCGGCGATATTCAGACTATTCTTAAGCATATTGAAGCATTGAAAGAAGTTACTCAGTATGCTGATTTATATCGACTGTTGGGAATGAAAACTTTGGATTTGATTCAACAGCAACCTGATAAAATCAGTAAACTCACGGACATATTCAACACAGGAAAGGACAGACATTAAAATGCAGAAACTATACCCCGCCCTCATGTTGGCACTGTGTGCCAATGCCAGCTTTGCTTACGATGATCCGCGTTTGGGCACGAAAAACGATGTGAATGCGGGCGTGCATTTTAGCCATTATGTTTATGAAGAGCCTTCTGTTGATGTGAGAATCCATGGGATCCGTTATGGCGCAGAGGCTGAGGCCACTGGCGTTTTTAGAAACCACCAATTTTTACGTGGCCAAATCAAGTATTCATATGGCGAATTGGTTTACAGCGGTTCTGGCAATGCCACCCATAATCCAGATTGGTATTACGACATGCGTATTCTAACTGGGAAAGATCTGGAAATGATGTGTGGGGTATTGGCGCCTTACATTGGTTTGGGCTTCCGTTATTTACACGATGATTTGCGGGGATATACTGACATTGGTGCTGCAGGTTACCGCCGTTTCAGCCATTACTACTATTTGCCAGTAGGGCTTGATTATCGCTTTGTGAATGGTACACACCCCATGGATCTGAATTTAGAAGCTGGCTACATGTTTTATGGACGGCAAACCTCAAAATTTGATGATATTTCAGCCGGATTTGCTGTGACCTTAGGTGAGGCTAACAACAATCAGCACGGTGGCTTTAATTTAAGAACCAGTCTGCTTGTGGGGATCTTCTGCGATTGGGAAGTGGGCCCATATGCAACCTATTGGCAAGTTGAAAAATCAGATTTGGACGGGGATTTTGGTGCATACGAACCAGAAAATCATACCCTTGAGTACGGCCTGAAAATAGTTAAGCATTTTTAATTACAGCTAGCGCAAGGGTTTTTGCGTGGAGTGTGATCTTTAGCAGTGGTTGACTGGGTATTGTCTATACTCAATCTAATTAAACTGACTAAATCGGTTATGCCATGCAATTTGAAACGTTCTACTACACGAAAGGCAAGGGCTGGTCTGTTTCTGCAATGCCCAAATGGGATTCAGAACGGACACTCGTTCTTGCCTTTTGTGCTCCGGAATTCAGTCAGTTCCAAGCGCCTATTAAAGAATTGGCAAAAGCCTATCCAAATTCAAAATTCATCGGCTGTTCAACTGCGGGTGAAATTTACAATCCTCAAATTTTTGACAACAGTATTTCAGTTTCAGTCATCAAATTTGAAAAAACCGATATACAAATCGTTCAAACTCAAGTCAAAAGCATGAGCGATTCCTATAAAGCTGGCGAATTGATCGCAGGCAAACTTAAAGAAAGCAACTTGCGGGGCATTTTTGTTTTATCTGAAGGTTTGCAAGTGAATGGTTCTGAACTTGTGAAGGGATTAAACAAGGCGGCAGAGCTTAATGAAGACATCGTGATCACTGGGGGCTTGGCTGGTGACGGAAAAGATTTTAAAAACACTTGGGCCATATTCAATGGTGAAGTAAAGCAGAACACTGTGGTCGCAGTTGGGTTTTATGGAAATGACATTAAAATAGGGCATGGCTCGCGTGGGGGCTGGGATATTTTTGGCCCTGAGCGACAAATCACCCGATCAAAAAACAATGTGTTGTATGAATTGGATGAGACACCCGCACTTAAACTTTATAAAGAATACTTAGGCGAAAGGGCCTCAGGTTTGCCTGCCACAGGCTTACTTTACCCACTGGCCATTCGAAAAAATGAAAAAGATCCGAAACAATTGGTGCGCACCATTTTAGCTGTGAACGAAGATGAACAATCTTTGACATTTGCAGGTGACGTGCCCGTGGGGTATTTAGCGCAGCTGATGCGCGCCAACTTTGACCGCCTGATATCAAGTGCCAGCGAGGCGGGCGATTTGGCAATACTAAATGATGACAAGCAAAAGGAAACCAAGCCAGTTTTGGCCATTGCGATCAGCTGCGTTGGCAGAAGATTGTTGTTGGGTGAAAGAACTGAAGAAGAAACAGAATCGGTAATGGAAGCCATGCCTAAAGGAAGTAAACAGGTCGGTTTTTATTCGTATGGGGAACTTTCGCCCTACACCAAAGGAAATTGTGATTTGCATAACCAAACAATGACTTTGACAACGTTAAGCGAAAAATAATAAGAGGCAGCGCGCTTCAAATAGGGCGGCCAAATGGAATTACATAAATTACTTGCGCGGCAATTGAACCGTTCAAGCTTAAGCTTAACTGAGTTCCCTCGCACCCAAGAAAGTTGGGAAGCCTTTTTGGATAAGGTTAATAGATCTTATACCGAAGCCGATCAAGAGCGGTATTTATTAGAACGCTCAATGGAAATTTCTTCAAATGAACTGCAAACGCTCAATAAAAGATTAGAAAGCGCTCAGCATATAGCCAAAATGGGTTCGTGGTTTTTCATCCCTGATAAAGACAAAATTTTTTGGTCAAAAGAACTATATAACCTATTTGGGTATACTCCGGGCGAGCCTGCGCCCAATCTTGAGCAATCGTTTGAAATGATTCATGAAGATGATAGAAATATGGTGCGGAAATTTTTAGATAATTCCTTGAAAAAAGAAACTGAGTTTGCCTACGAAGCCCGATTTAATGTGGTAAACAAAGGGCACAGGTGGTTTTATGTGGCAGGACGTCCTTCAAGATCTGAAAATAACACTTTGGTATTATCTGGCATCGTGATGGACATTGACAGTCGTAAACAGGCTGAAGAAAAAGTCAACCAATCGAATCACCAGCTCGTGACATTTGCCAGACGTGCAGGCATGACAGATGTGGCAACCTCCATATTGCACAATGTCGGAAACATTTTAAACAGCGCAAAAGTTTCCATTCAATTACTAAAAGAACAAAGCGCAAAAAATATTTATCAAAAATTCAATTCAATATCAGCCCTTCTTAAGAACAATGAAAACAGGTTGCCAGATTTTCTTACAAATGATCAAAAAGGAAAATTGATCATAGAATACATTATTGAATTAAGTTCAGTTTTGGAAAAAGAATCGCTTCAAGAGAAAGAAGAGATAGATAATTTGACGGAGTATTTGTTGCACATTGAAAATATTGTAGCGTATCAAAATAATATCAGTGGCGTTCAGATTTTAAAAGAAAAACTATATTTGCCAGATATTATAAACACCGCCTTGCAAATGTGTGAAGCGCAAAATGAGTACAAAGGAATCAAAGTCAAAAAAGACTATATAATAAAACCTTATATAATGTCTGACAAAACCAAGTTGCTGCAGATTTTGGTTAATTTGATTCGAAATGCTAAAGACTCAGTCCTTCTGACAGAGAAAAATGATAAAGTTGTCACCTTGAGCATTGCTCAAGGTGAAAGCAAAGATATTATTCATATTTTGGTGTCTGACAACGGAATTGGCATTGCAGAAGAAGACAAAACGAAGATCTTTGCATTTGGGTTTACTAAAAAAATCAAAGGGCATGGGTATGGCCTACACAGCAGTGCACTGGCGGCAAAAGAATTAGAAGGATCATTACAATTAAAGCATTCTGAGCTTGGCAAGGGTTCAACATTTGACGTGTGTCTTAAAGAAGACATTGATGAGGCGGTCAAATGAAAACCACGACAAAATTTCGAATATTGGTAATTGATGATAATGTTAAGATACATGACGACTTTAAGAAAGTGCTTTGTAACACTTCTGGATCCACTAAACTGGTGCGTCTTGAAAGCGCACTGTTTGACGTTAATGAGAAAGCGCCTTTGCCAAGTTTGCCACCATTTTCGATAGATACGGCGAGTCAGGGTTTGGATGGGGTTGTTTTGGTTGCAAAATCAATTGAAGAGAACGCACCTTATTCAGTAGCCTTTGTCGATATCAGAATGCCCCCAGGAATAGATGGGGTTGAAACCATAAGAAAGATCTGGGAAATTGACAAAGACATTCAAGTGGTGATCACCACTGCGTATTCAGATTATTCATGGGATGAGACGGTAAGCCAATTGGGCATTAATGACAATTTGTTGATTTTGAAAAAGCCATTTGAGCCTCTTGAAATTCGACAGTTGGCAACGGCCTTGTCTAAGAAATGGATCTTGACAAAAGAAGTCCGGAGCACAATGCGTCAAGATGAAATGCATAAGTTTTATCTTGAGTCAGAATTAAAATACAGAGCGTCTCATGATCCGGTATCTGGGTTGCCTAATTTTGAGCAGCTGATTGAAAGAATGAAAGTGGCAATTGCGGATTCTTCTAGAAGCAACCGACATTTTGCTGTCATATATTTTGATATAGATCATTTTCGAATGGTAAATGATGATTTGGGTTACGTGATTGGAGATGATTTGCTTAAGATTGTGGCAAAACGTTTGCAATCCGCCATCAGAGTCAATGATCTTGTAACCCGTGTTCGGGCAGATGAATTTGTTTTTGTTTTGTCTAATATTTCACATGACGATGGCGTGATGGCCATTGTTGATAAAATCAATAAAATCATAGAAGAGCCGTATACCATCTCAAATAAAGAAGTCATCATCCAAGGAAGCATGGGGATTTGCCTGTACCCTAGAGATGGGAGCAATGTGAATGAGTTGCTGCATCATGCAGAATTGGCAATGTATCAAGCCAAAATCAAGTCTGGTTTAAAAGCACATTTCTATTCAAAATCTTTGAATGATCGTAGCAGCAATAAGTTGGAAATGAGCACCAATTTGAGAAATGCAATTAAAAATAATGAGTTTGTGCTGTATTATCAGCCGAAATTTAATGCGCAGACCAAAGAGATTATCGGGGCTGAGGCACTGATTCGCTGGCAATCATCAACTGGTAAATTGATCCAACCAAATGATTTTATTCCGTTGGCTGAAGAAACTGGCCTCATTACGGCGATTGGCGACTGGGTTATTAAAACGGCTTGTTTGCAAATTAAATCTTGGCAAGACATGGGATTACCAAAGATAGCAGTAGCCGTAAATGTGGCTGAGCAACAAATTAAACAACCTGACTTTTTAAATAAATTAAAAATTGAAATGGAGCAGGCTCAGGTTTCACCAAATTTTGTTGAAATTGAATTAACTGAGAACATTATTTTCAGCTCAACGGTTCTTATCAATTCAATTGCGACTCTTAAAGAACTTGGGATTCGTGTGGTTTTAGATGATTTCGGTACAGGCTATTCATCTTTAAGTAACTTAACTAAAATTCCTGTTGATGTGATTAAAATTGACAAATCATTCGTGCAGAAAATTGGGAATAAAATGAATGATGAGTTTTTAATAAAGATGGTTATTGCCATTGCCAAGCAGCTTAATCTTGATGTTGTGGCCGAAGGGGTTGAAACCCAAGAGCAACTTGATTTCTTGCTGAGCCAAGGTTGTAAAATCATACAAGGGTTTTTATTCTGTAAGCCAATTGCTGCAGATGAATTTGAAAAACTGTTGCGTTCTCAAATGAAGCCTGCGGCTTCAAATACGCGGTAGCAGGTGAAATTATGGAAGGCTTAAACGAATTTAGAATTATAATTATTGATGACAATCCTGAAATTCATAAGGATTTTATCAAGATCTTAACTGTTGAAACCAATGATTCTTTTTCAAAGTTGGATGCAGCCCTGTTTGATCACGAAATCACCTCTTCTACAAATCCAGTTTTACCAAAATTCATAATTGACACAGCGTTACAGGGAATGGATGGCGTTGAAATAATAAGACAATCTCTAAGAAATAATGAACGATATTGTATTGCCTTTGTAGACATTCGCATGCCGCCTGGACTTGATGGCATAGAAACCATTCGCAAAATTTGGGCCATTGACCCTGATGTGCAGGCTGTGATTTGTACAGCTTATTCCGATTATTCCTGGGAAGAAACAGTGCAAGCATTGGGGGCCCGAGAAAACCTTCTGATCTTGAAGAAGCCTTTTGACACAAGTGCCGTCAGGCAGCTGGCCACCTCTTTAGCGTACAGATGGTATTCTGAGCAGGAATCAAAAAAGAAAATCAAAGCATTAGAAGCGCAAGTGAGTGAAAAAAGTCAGACTAAGTCATCAAGGTCGTCTGAAGCAAATTCTAATAATTTAAAAGATGATATTCTGTTGGCTCTTGAAAGAAATGAGTTTTTTCTACAATTTATGCCAATTTGTCAACTTGACTCTAAGGCAATATGCGAAATAGAAGCATTGTTGAGGTGGCGTCATCCCAAACTGGGTACCATACAGGCAAATGACTTTTTGGGTATTGCTGAAGAAGTTGGATTGATTGTGCCTTTGGGTGAATGGTATCTAAAAAATGCATGTGAATATTTTGTTTCACTCAAAGGAAAAGGTTCGGCTGAATTAAAGCTATTGGTCAATGCGTTGCCATCGCAATTTAATCAATCGAATTTTGTTGAAACGGTATCTAAAAATCTCAAAAATGCGGATTTACAAGCTGAGCGCCTTATCCTGCAAATTGGTGAAAAGGCCATTGTAAAACATGTGGAAGTCAGAGAAGCTTTGTTAAGCCTTGATGCACTTGGTGTGACCATTGCGCTAAATGATTTCGGAATGGAAAACGTGAGTTTGCAGTATTTAAGAAGCATGCCCATTTCGCAAATCAGATTGCACAGCGACATGGTTCAACACATCGAAAGCAATCGTAATGATGAAATGTTTGTTCAAGCTATTTTGACCATGACCAAAAACTTGCGAATCAAGGTGGTGGCGGAGGGGGTATCAAATGACAGACAATTTCAATTTTTACAGAATAGAGGTTGTCAATTGATACAAGGCTATTTTCATAAGACGCCATTGTCCGCGATGGAAATGACTTTGGCTTTGGAAAAAACGCACGGCTAGCCTGTTACCCTGGACATTCTTCAAGCTATTTTTCCCACTTCATTTGTATAAAGGCTATACTTTTATAGCCCCGTAATGATGTGAGTTAAAACTCTAAAAATGTATAAACCTCCCAAAAAATTTGTCATTTTAATTGTGTTATTAATCGCCTTGGGATTTTTGGTAAACCTTTTATGGGTGCGTCAGCCTTTTCGTTATGCAGGCACCTTAGAAGCGACAAAAGTGGATATTATCACCAGACTCTCAGCCAAAATCACTGCTCTTAAGGTATATGAAGGGGATCATGTGAAAGAGGGCACCTTGCTGGGTCAGTTCGATTGTGATGATTATAAAAATAATGCAGATTTGTCTTTGAAAGAATTTAGGCGTTACCAATCTTTGGTTCAGCGAAAGGCAGCGGCGCCTGAAACTTTGGATACTTATGAAAATAAAATGCAAGATGATCTGCTCAAAGTAAAATGGTGCACGTTGTATTCCCCAACGCAAGGTACAGTATTAAGTCGTTATCATGAACCAGGTGAATGGCTGAATGCAGGTACCAAGGTATTGACGCTTGCAAACATCAAAGACATCTGGGCCTATATCTATGTACCTCAGCCAATGATCGTGAAACTCTCACCCGGGATGAAATTAAAAGGCTATTTGCCCGAATTAAACGACCGCGAATTTGAAGGTACCATCTTAAAAATCAATGATGAGGCTGAATTTACGCCTAAAAATGTTCAAACCAGGCAAGAGCGTGAGCGTTTGGTTTTTGGTGTGAAAGTCAGCTTTAAAGATGTGAATGAGACTGAAGTCTTAAAACCTGGTATGACAATCGAAGTGGAATTGCCAGAATGACCAGTCTGTTCTCTATCAAAGTAAAAGGTGTTTCCAAACGCTTTGCCAGTACTGTGGCTTTAGACCAGGTGGTCTTTCATTTTGATGCGGCCAAAATTCACGGGTTGATTGGGCCAGAAGGAGCGGGTAAAACCACTCTGATGCGCATTATTTTAGGTTTATTAAAGCCAAATTCAGGCGAAATAGGGTATTTTCAAGACAAAAAAGATGTGCCATTTTCTTTTGTGAAAAACAAAATGGCTTATATGCCCCAGCAGCCCAGCCTGTATGCAGATTTGTCTATTGAAGAACACTTGCAGTTTTTTAAGCAAATTTACCAGCTTTCGCGACAAGAATATCAAAGCAAACGAGATGAACTTTACAATATTACCAAACTTGGCGCATTTGCAGACAGACCGGCAGGCAAGCTTTCAGGTGGGATGTACAAGAAATTGGGTTTAATGTGCGCATTGTTAAGGTCGCCTGAGATCATCTTATTGGATGAACCCACAAATGGTGTTGACCCAATCAGCCGCAGAGAACTGTGGGAATTATTATACAGGTTAACGGGCAGCAAAATTTTGATTTTGCTGTCCACTGCATATATGGATGAGGCAGAGCGCTGCAGTGTGGTCCATTTGTTGGATTCAGGAAAGCCAATCAGTGAGGGTGATCCTAAATCTTTGTTAAAACAAAATAATGTGAAAAGTTTTGATGCTTTATTCTTGAGCAAAAGTCAGAATGAACATGATGAATGAAACGGCTGTTAAGGTAGAAAATCTTACTGTGAAGTTTGATAGCTTTGTTGCTGTCAATGGTATTTCTTTTCAAGTGCAAAAGGGCGAAATATTCGGATTTTTAGGGGCCAATGGCGCGGGGAAAACAACGACTATTCGGGTTTTGTGTGGGCTCTTGCAACCTGATGATGGCAAAGTCTGTGTGGCAGGCATAGCACTTGATGAAAGCACCAATAAAATCAAGCAGAAAGTCGGGTACATGTCGCAAAAGTTTACCTTATATCAAGATTTGACTGTGGAAGAAAATTTAGATTTTATTTCCAGTTTACGCCAGGTTGATCCCAAACAGTATCTTAAAAGACGTTCAGACATTTTGGCTTTTATTCATTTCAGTAAGCCCTTAAATTCTTTGGTAAAAGATTTGCCTGGCGGCATCAAGCAGCAAGTGGCTTTGGCTGCCTCTGTTCTGCACGATCCTGAAATTGTATTTCTAGATGAACCCACAGCAGGTTTATCACCTCTTTCACGTTCTAGATTTTGGGACTTAATCAAAAAACTTTCTAAAGAAAAGACCATTTTTGTGACCACGCATTATATGGATGAAGTTGAAAACTGTGATCGCATTGCCTTAATGAGAGAAGGGGAGATCATTGCCATTGATTCACCTGCAGGCTTGAAAAAATTGGCTTTTAAGTCACAAATGTATGAGGTGACAACTGAAGATCACGAAACCATAGGTGTGGATGAATTTAAAGACAACGAAGGCATCTCGTACCATGAGATTTATGGACATTCACACCACATTGTTTTTGCTACCACAGAGGCAGGCGTCAAGGCCCAATCAGTACTTGAGCAAAGCCACACATTAATACCCATTGCACCGACTTTAGAGGATGTTTTCATAGAGCTTATCGAAAGTAAGGCAGAAAGAAAATGAACTTTGTTTGGCAACGGGCCTATGCGATTGCGGTAAAAGAATCTAGCCATATTTTGCGCGATCCTTTCACCTTGGCTTTGGCCATTTGCTTGCCCGTTTTCATGGTTTTTGCTTTTGGATATTCGATTGAGTTCAATGTAAAAAACATTGCCCTTGCAGTTTATGATGCCGACAAAACCGAAAGTTCAAGACAGCTTATCGAGACATTCTCAAGCTCAGGTTATTTTATTGTGAAAAACACAAACTCACCTGAAGAGGCTGAAAATTCCACCGCATCTGAACAATCCCGGGCTTCTTTGCTAATTTCATCTGGGTTTCAAAAGGATTTATTCAGCTCACGTCACCCGTCTGTGCAATTGTTGTTAGATGGTTCAGACAATGCCACTGTGGCGCCTGTGCTAAGTTATTTGTCCTCAATTCAATCAATTGCAGCCAAACGTTTGGCCAATTATGATCCCAAACCCCTGGTGAACATTAGAACCCGATTTTTATTTAACCCAGAACTTAACAGCAGATGGTTTGTGATCCCTGGCTTGATTGTGGTGGTAATGGGGATCCTGTCCATTTTGTTGACAGCCTTGACTGTGGCCCGTGAGTGGGAAAATGGTTCAATGGAACTTTTGTTGACGACACCAGTGGAACCCATTGAAATTATCATCGGCAAGTTGTTCCCCTATGCCATTATGGGCTTTATTGCAGTGGCTTTTATTCACATTATTGCACGTTGTCTTTTTGGCATTCCATTTCAGGGCAACTTGTGGGTGTTTGGGCTGGGGTGTGGCTTGTTTTTGGCCACGTATCTTTCGCAGGGTTTGCTTATTTCTGTGATCACCAAAGAACAGCGTATTGCCATGCAGTTGGCCATGTTGTCTGGCTTATTGCCTGCGCAATTGCTTTCTGGCTTTATTTTCCCCATTGAAAGTATGCCTGCATTTTTTCAATACTTTACCATGCTTTTGCCTGCCAGGTGGTTCATGACCATTGTGCGAGAGTCTTATTTAAAAGGCTCAAGCTTGCTGGATATGTGGATTCCATTTTTGAGTTTGGGAATAATGGCCTCGGTGATGATTTTTCTTGCCTGTTGGCATTTTAAGAAGGATCTTGAACCATGATTCAACTGTTAAAGGGGTTCATTCGCAAGGAATTTCAACAAGCCCTCCGTGACCCATCAATGCGCATTTTGTTGTTTGTCGCGCCGGTGATTCAGTTGACCATTTTTGGTGTGGCCATTTCTAATGATGTAAAGAACATCCGTTTGTGGTCGCAAATTGAAGCCAATGACACGCTTTTGCGTAAGGTATACGAGCATGCCACAGTCAGCCAATGGTTTTTGCCTGTGGATGGGGCCGCATATGAAGATCCTTTCCAAGTATTGCGAAGTGGCACAGCCGATGTGGCCATGGTGCCACAAGCGGGGGGATTGACACATAATATTGAAAGTGAAGAACCCAATCTGCAATTGTTGATAGATGCCACCAATGTGATTCAAGCGCAATCTGTGGAATCCTATCTTAAGAATATTGTCTCGCAGACTGCCCAAGACGAATTGAAAGTTGAACCTGAGTCGCCTCCCTTAACGTTTGCAACACGCGTTTTGTTTAACCCCACACTTGAAACGGCCTATTTTATGGTGCCAGGTGTGATGTGTATGTTGATGACGATTTTTACCATCTTGCTCACCAGCATGTCCATCGCCCGTGAAAAAGAAATGGGGACCTTTGAAATGTTGATTTCAGCGCCCATTACACCTGCTGCTTTGGTATTGGGGAAAACCATTCCTTATATTATTTTGGGCATGGTAAATGTGCCGTTGATTCTGGCCTTGGCGGTGTTTGGGTTTCATGTTCCCATGGTGGGTTCATTGTGGGTGTTGGGGCTTGCCAGTTTTATATTTGTTTGTACAACGGTTTCAATAGGCATACTGCTTTCCACTTTCACAAACAACCAGCAACAGTCGATGATGGCGGGATTTTTGTTTTTGTTTCCTGCCATTTTGCTTTCAGGATTGATGTTTCCTTTGGAAAATATGCCCGCAGTAATGAGATGGGTGGCTTTTTTAGATCCGTTGGCCCACTTTATGGCACTCTTGCGCAATATCATGTTAAAAGGCGGGGCCAGTGATTTTGTGATCTATCATGTGTCTGTTTTGATGGGGTTGGCAATGGTCGTGAATTTTGTAAGCTTCAAACGGTTTAAAACAACCCTTAAATAAAGATCGGTTGCCCCTTATTTTTTCTTGCTATCGGGAAGGGCAACAATGCGGAACATGATATCCGTTCTTTTCAAAAAGTTTGGCATACTGGTAAAGCCATTGAAGCTCAGAATAGGGTTATAAAGTACTTCTATTTTTTTGTCTTCAATGTATTTTTCCAACTGTTTCAAATGGGTTATGATTTTTTCATCTGTAGGGGCGCCGTAAAAGTGGATGGTCACCATGCGCTGCTCTGGGTAAGTTAAAATTTTCACCAGACGGTTGCTGGGCACAGGGATCACTTGCTTTATGCCTGAAAGGGGCAATGGGTATTCGGTATACCAGGTGCCATTTAATGGGAAGTCTTGAAAATGTTGCGGGACTTTGCCCACATCAACCAGCCCTTGTTGCATCAAGGGTCCTTGAATATTCATTTTGACGTTCAGGTTGTTGGCCCCTGCAAAATAGTCTTTTAAAAATTTTGCTGCCACGTCGTAGGCGCCAGATCGTGTGCCACTTGTGACCATTTGGGCCACCGTCATGGGCCCATAAACCCGAACTTCGATGTTTTTATCTTTGGTCAATATCGTATGGTAGGCATGTGGCAGGTGAAAAGACCAGAATGTATAGAGTACCACGGTAAAAATGGCTGCCGTTACCACTGCCAGAATAAGGGTATTGTTTTTACTCAATAGGTTCATGTTAACTTTCCTGCAGCGGCATTGGGGGCTGGCTTTATAAGATTATAGCTTGTATGGCCCCTTTTCGATTTTGAAACGGGGCTAAATTTGTTAACATGCTGGGGTTTTTAGGTCTAAATCTGGCTTGGCCTTTGCAATATACCTTATAAAGGAGGGCATATTGGCTTCGAAGATGCTGCGTGTCTTGTTTATCATGCTTTTTTGCCATGTGGGCCTTTGTTTTGCTGATGCAGAAGGGGCTGGCAGTCAAAATTTTGACACCGATGCGGCCACCAAATGGCTGGATGGGTTTCAATCGAAATTCAATGAAAATGAAAGCGACGTGGCCCACCTGAAAGAGGCGATAGATGCCCTTGATGGCTGGCAGCGCGGGGCCAAACGTTGCGTGGATGCTGCAGACACGGCCATTGCCAATATCCAAGAAGCGGCCACCGCCGCCACCCCGGCGCCCCTCGCCATAGAGGCAAATACGCCCATCACGCCGAGTTTGGCCCCAAAAGCAGCGGACGCCAAAGTGCCTGATTCTGCAGACAAAACCTATTTGGAAAATAAAATTGCAGGGATCAACGACTCAAAATCAAAATGTAAAATCATATTGCTGCGAACTCAGGAGTTGCTAGACAACTACCGCGCCAATTTGGATCAACAAGCGCGCTTGGAATTGCTTTCAGGTGGACCCCAAATTTGGGTCACCAAATTGAATTTGTACGATTTGACCCAATTGCCCAATCTTTTTCTCACGACAAAATTCCCTTGGGCGAATTATTTGGGCTTAAGTGCCTTAAGTGGTTGGACCAAAGCCCTTTACCCCATTACGGGTATCATTGGTTTCTGTTTGGGGCTGTTTATTTGGTGGCGTCTGAAACGCAAAATCCAAACTGTGAACACGAGTACCGCAACCGGTAAAATGTGGCAAGCCTTTTTGGCCGTGTGCCTGCGTTACGTGCTGCCCATTGCCACAGTGGCAGGGCCTTTGTCGGTGCTGGCATTTTTGTGGTTTACCCAAAATCAGGCAAGCATTTTTGCATTGTTTGTGGCAAGTGTGATGGGGTATTTCCTGTTGGCTGCTTGTGCGGATTTTATTTTTTACCCGCCAGCCCCAGCGGTAAATTTTAACAAAGTCCCTGGGGACATTGGCAAACGCATTCGACGTAATATCCGTTGGTTGGGCTTGTGGATCCTCATTGCGGCGAACTTATATGTCATTCACCATGAATACCGTTTGAATTTTACCACGTTGTTTATTTTTTCATTGGTAAGCATGTCTATTATTGCTTTCAACCTGCTTTTATTGACCCATCATGTGCGCAGGTTGTTGGAGCAAAAAGCCCCATTAAAATGGATCCACAGGTTGTTGGGGAAAATGCTGCAACTTGGTTTGCTGGCTGTTGTCATCGCAAGTTGCATGGCCTACCAGCACTTGGCCTTTTACTTGATGAAAGGGATCATTTTAACGCTTGCTGGCATTGCGGTATTTTGGCTTGCCTTCAGTTTTTTGCATGCCATATTCCCTGGGGCGGGTGAGGTCAAACCCAACTGGCAACGCCTGTTGCGCTACCGTTTGGGCCTGTCACCTGATGAGAACATGATTGAATTCATGGTGGTGAAATTTGCTTTCTATTTGGTCTTTATCATGGCGGGGCTCATGTTGTTGTCGGCCATTTGGGGCTTTTCAGACAGCGTCCGCTTGGCCTTGCGTGAAGCATTGTGGCAAGGTTTTTCATTGGGCAGCTTTGCCATTATTCCTGTGCGTTTGGTTGTCGGCTTGTTGTCATTTGGGCTTTTGATTTTGGCGACCCGCATTTGTTCCCATTTGATTTTGAAAGAGGCCACGCAATTGGAACGGGGCGCACGTGAAGCGTATGCGGCCATGGTAAATTATATTGGCTGGGGCATCGCATTATTGTGTGCATTGAACCTTGCTGGTGTGAATTTGGCCGGCCTTGCGATTGTGGCTGGTGCCTTGTCTGTGGGTATTGGGTTTGGCTTGCAGAACATTGTGAACAACTTTGTGTCTGGCATAATCTTGTTGATTGAGCGGCCTATCAAGATAGGCGATCGTGTTTCGGTGGGCGACACAGAAGGGGTCGTGAAAAAAATCAGCATCCGTTCGACACAGATTTCAACCAATGCCCAAGCTGATGTGGTGGTGCCCAATTCTGATCTCATCACCCGTCAAGTCACCAATTACATGTTCCGTGATCAGCGGGCCAGGTTGTTGGTGACGCTGTATGTGTCTTATGGCGCTGAAGTTTCAAAGATCACTGAAGTGTTGTTACAAGTGGCGAAAGATCACCCTGAAGTGTCGCACAAGGAAGGGGAAGATCCTGTTGTGTTGTTGTCCAAATTGGGTGAACAAGCAATGGTATTCGAATTGTATTTCACCATTCGCGATGTGAACCGCAAAGGGGCAGTGCGCAGTGATATCAACATGAACATAGAAAAAGCATTCAGAGCCGCAGGCCTTTCTTTGGCTTCGCCGCCCATGCAGATCAAATTGCTGAAAGATGAGTAAACCGTAGGGTGGGTCTTCGCGTTGATCCTTCGTCATTTTTTGCACCATTGGGATGATGGGTCATGCACGCAGACGTGCACGACCCATCCTACGAAGATCAAGGCTTAAGATTGGAGAAGTGATCCAGGCTACGCTTGCTACCTGCCATAGAACGGTTGCTGCTTTTTGCTTTATTTAAGGATTGTTCAAGGATGAAAAGAATCAAGTACCCTCAATTGGATTTTGTTACCAAAGATGATTTTAAATATTTTTTCAAGATCTTGCCTGTGCGGGATTTGGAAAAGTGGGTCAAATTTGAAAATGCTGATGCACGTTCAGTGGCCAAAAAGATATTGAATGCACGTTCGCCAAGTGAATGGTTGGATATTTTAAGGGCGAGGACCAATAGTAAGTTGGTTTTAGACGCCTTGATGGCGGGGACTTGTTCGAAGTATATTGTAGATAACTTTCAAAATGGATTATTAGGATACATTGAAGATCCTACTTTGGTGCCAGAAAAGGGTTATTTTCCAGATAAAGTGCAAGAAGCCAAAAAGTTAATTCAGCTGTCTCAAAACTATTCTGTAGCCAATACGGAGAAATTACGAGATTGGGCAAGTGCGGTGGAAAACCACGCTCATCACGCTGCACATGTTGCCTATCGTGTTTGGCTCATAGAAAATGTGTCACAACGAAAAGAAGAATTTAATGTGCATGTATTTGAAATTCTGATGCTGGCTTATCGTAAGCATTTTACTGAATATCAAACCCTTGGTTTTTTTGAAAAGCATGCAGATAAACTCCCATTAAATAAGACGCGGGATCTTGCGAAAATATATTTTTGCAAGAAAAATGAAGAAGAGATTTTTGAAGGGTTAATGGGGGCCGCGTTAGGATTTCATGATGTCATTTCTGCAATTGTTAAATTGCGATTAAGAAGGGTGTTTCCAGAACATGAGGCAATCATCTTAACAGCCAAACTGCCTGAAAATTATGATTCCAATAAGCCCATTTACCATCAAGCCGAGAGCTTCGAAAGCATGCTGATATTGCTTGCCGCGGGTGCACAACGAAATAGGGTTTGTCAGCACAGTTCGAGCGATATCGTACACTACATGCATAGCGACAAATCAGGCCGTGCAGTTAAGGCGTTGATTGCAGCTGGGCACGAAATTGACGTCACGCCGATGGATTATGAACGTCCACTTTTTCATGCAATTGAGTTAAGGGCTTTTGATGCCGCTGAAGCAATTTTAAATGCAGGTGGGTTAACGCAATTTCGGTACGGATGGTACGTTGTTTCGCCTATGCGCAGGGCTTGTCTGTTAAATTATGAAGATAACAGCAAGAGTTTAATCGGTCTATTATTGGCACATGGTGCCGAATTAAAATTCAATGATTTTTTTACGCTCATTACTTCAGTGCGCTGCGATTCTCAATTCACGCCAGCGGAATTGGTTAATTTTGGTCAAGCGTTTTTCCCAAAAGAACTGTTTGAAAAAATTCCAGAAATCATTCAGTTGGTTCAAAAATACAGCCATTCACAAATGAAGCGAGAAGAGCATTATTTTTTTGACAGCCTACTCGAGCTGGTGATTTATTTTGGATTTGAGACGGTTTTGGATCATTTTGTTTCAGCAAAAGTGAAAATAGATGAAGCTCAATTGAATAAGTTGTTATTTACTGGCATTAAACATAATAGTGTTTCTTTCGTGCAAAAATTGAACCAACTTGGGGCCGATTTAAATGCAATAGATGATAATGGCAGAACGATCTTCATGAATGCTGCATTGATTGATTCTGACAATATCGTGCTTTGGGGTGTTTCTTCAAATATTGATTTATCTTGTAAAGACAAAAATGGCGATTCTTCACTGAATCTGGCTGAAGAATATACAAAAAGAACTGGGCTCTTCCGTAACTTTAGCAAATGCTGGAGAATGCTTTCAATTTGCGCGCAGTTGGATGGGGCCACAGTTTCGTTTCAAGACGCCCTGGCTATTTTACGCAAGCAAGAGTTTTTTCCTTATGATAAAAGAACCGTGTCCGCTTTGGCAAAACGGCTTATCTTGCGCCATCAAGCTGGTGAGCCCCAAGTGATTGATGGGCTCAATAAAATTGAAGAAATCTTTGCTCACTTGGAGCAATTGGAGCTGACTTTGTTGACAACGGGAAGCTTTACTTCGCAGTTTGATGCAGCTAAACAACAGGTAATGACCACCCATGCGCAAAATGCGGATTTGTTAAAGTCACAACAGGATGTTGTGACAACCGGGTTTTATATGTAGCGGTGGTGGATAGCTGAAGATGTTGGGTTTCGCGAAGACGCTCTACCCAACCTACGAAGATGAGGCAGGACGGGTCTTCGCGTTGAACCATTGTCTTTTAGTTGAGCGCATATCTGATAAGGACGTGATTCTTTTAGCTGCTACAAATGTGATGAAAAGGCCGTGCGAGTGTTTGGGGTTTAATAAATAAAATTGTGATGGGTTACGCTGCGATTCACCCATCCTACAGCGTGGTGGATTTTCCAGGCTACGCTCGCTAGTAACAGCGGGATTCAATATGTAACCATAGAAGGGTGTGAATATACACTGGCAATGTGTTGTTCTTTGCGGTTAAAGTGGAAAAAGCAGCTTTGATAAAACATTCGAGGTGTTGCGTGTGGTTACCTGGAAATGTGAATATTATTATTCCTAAATCTCCATTTTGGGCTGCAATTTTTGAAGAGAGGCCAACCCGATCTAAAAAGCATTCCAAGCAATTTGAAAAACCAGAAAACGACTCATTAAAAAGCACATTGGATAATGTCATTTCTGACCGAAGTAGTCCCGATCCCTACCTTTTGCTAATTCCTGACGACATTCCCAAGACATTGATGCCAGATGAAAGATTTGCCAAGGCCTCAGAGCGGGCAGGCGTTGTTATTCGGTTTGTGTGTTGGAGTGATTTGGTTCAAGACTTCCATCGGAAATACGGCAAAAACCTGAAGACCAATGATTCCTTTGTAAAGGAATATAGAAACGCCAAGGGGTTGATAGATGAGCCAGATTTAAATAGCAGAAGGCAATCTGATTTATATCAAGCACTCATGAGCGATCAACGAAAAAAGTACGACTATACACTTTATATTGCTGCTTTTAACAAAGAGACTGGTGCCATTGTTGGGACGCTTGATCTAAGTATGCGAGGCAGGCCGACATCTGGCAATGCGGGAATCATCGAGTTTCATGTTGAATCGTTAGCGGTGCAAGAGGCTCATCGCGGGAGGAAAATTTCAAAATTATTACTGGCTTATGTTTTCGAGCTTGTATCAAAGTTTAAAGACAAAGCCGATTTGAACGGAATTGAATCTGTTGAGATTACTGTAACTGATACAAGTAATCCCACTCTTCCATTTGCACTTGATAAGTGGCTTGCCGTGCGTAAAATGCACGGAGAAGATGCTGCGAAGCAGTTTATTAAAAATTCACCTGAGTATTCAGAAGCCAGTAATATTTACTTTAATGCAGGGTTTGAAAAATCCGATGTTTCACCTTCAAGTCGGATCTGTACTGATCCACAGAAAGCATTGGATACCCATTTTAAGGATGTGAGTTTTTCTGCCAAAATGCCGATTGAGGCTCACAAAAATGATGTGATTCCCCATAGAAAAAGAAGAAACTCAACGCCTTGGTGAGAGTGACGCCGGCTTGAAATGATAGCGTCTTTTTGGCAGCCCCAATCTACGGGGATTCATTCCATGCGGCAACAGATATTTGGTTTTCATCAATAATGATTTTGCACCAATAACCTGTTTTCACCTTTGCTGCTTTTTCTTCATTTGAAATCAAATGGTGTAACAGTTGTAGCAGGCCATTGCTGGTGACGGCGATCACAGTTTGATCTGGGTAATGGGTTTTGATTTCTGCAAGAAATGCATTTAGGCGATCTATGTAGGCACTTTTTGGCTCTGGGAATAGATTTTCTGGCCAAATGTGTTTTGTGTTCCAAAGTTCGTAGGCTGCTTTCCAATTTTCAGCGATAGCGTCGCTCGTCAAACCTTCCCATGGGCCGTAGTCGATTTCGCTTAAATATGTTGCCACGCTCATTTCTACATCGGGTAGGGCATTCTGAATTTCAGAAGCGGTTTGCATTTGTCTTTTTAAGGGGCCTGAAAAAATATGCGAAACAGGGCCCACGGTCGCAAAAAATTGCCCCAGCTTTTGGCCTTGTTGCAGGCCAAAAGTGGTCAATGGCAAATCGGTTTTGGCGCCCACTTGTACAGGCACTTCGTTTGACTCAAAAGTATTGCCGTGCCTGCAAAGGTATAGGATGGTGCTCAAACCAATTCTCCTTCTCGTTCGATGATGGCTTCGACGATCTGCACGTCTTCAGGGTGGTCGACACTGCCGTGGCTTCTGCCAGCATAGTCTACTTCCACAATTTTAATGGGAATGCCATTTTCTAAGGCGCGGAGTTGTTCCAATTGTTCGATTTTTTCCAGAGGGGTTTGCGGCAAGGTTTGGTAATTTAACAAGGCCGCCTTGCGGTAACCGTATAAGCCGATGTGTCTGAACACGGGTACATCTTGATAAGTGCCGCTGCGTGAAAAAGGGATCAGGCTGTTTGAAAAGTACAAAGCATTGTGGTTTTTATCAAACACCACTGCGGTGCCACCTGCGATGCCTTGTTTTTTACGTTTGACATATTCTTCTAAATTTTGGCCAGTTTGCCGCACCGCTGGGGTGGCGATGGCAATGTTGGCATCGTTCAACATGGTTTTTAAAACCGCTTCAATAATATGGGGTGGGGTAAGCACCGCATCGCCTTGTAGGTTGAACACGATGTCTACCTCTGGCAGGTGTTGCAGGGCTTCAGCCACGCGATCTGAGCCCGTCTGGCAAGTGGGTGAAGTCATGATGGCTTGTGCCCCAAAGCTTTGCACAAATTCAAACAAACCCGGATCATCAGTTGCAATGCGCACTTCATCTGCACTTTGCACCGCTTTGGCAATGCGCCACACACGCTCGATCATAGACATACCCTTGATCATGCACATGGGCTTATTGGGGTAACGTGATGATTTCATGCGGGCAGGGATGATAATGGCACTTTTGGACATGTGAAAGGTTCCTACATAACAGACAGCTAAAGCTAGACGCAGATGCTAAAAAGGAATGGCTGCCTTGTCAAATGGTCTGGCCGGGGTAGGGAGGGTATATAATTATGGGTCTTGCACGCAGCGTGTATGCCCTATCACCGCTGAACCATCCATTCACAATGGGCAGTTATTGGGCTATCCCTCTATTATCAATGGAGGGTTCTATATCACCCTATTTACTTGAAACGTGTCATTTTGGAGGGTTACGCTCGCTAACGCTACAGATGGCGCCACGCGTAATCACGTTGCCCCAACTGGCTACGCTCGCTATTCATCCGATAAAAGTGACAAGCTGATGGACTGCGCGTTCAGGAGTTGTACATTTTGCACCATGGTGGCCTCATTGCCACTGTAAATCAAAAATGATTTGCTCACTCGCCCAGGTGCCAGATTTTTGAAATAGGTGATTCCTTTCAAAAAATCAATGTTAAAGGTTTGGGACGACTTGGCCTCAATCACATTGAATTGATTTGCAGATTTAAAAAGAAAATCCACTTCATTGCCATGGCTGTCTCTGAAAAAATATAGATTGGCGGCTTTGCCTTGGTTAAACCTGATTTTCAGAAGTTCTGAAAAGACAAAGTTTTCAAAAATTTGGCCACGTAAAGGATCACGGTCAAGCTGTTCTTCTGTTTCAATATCCAGCACATAACATAAAAAACCCGTGTCGATAAAATACAATTTTGGGGTTTTAATATAGCGTTTTCCAAAATTTTCGAAATATGGGGGCAATAATTTTATGATGTAAGAGGCTTCTAATATCGAAATCCACTGTTTGGCAGTGGGAACAGAAATACCCACATCTGCGCACAATGAACTTAGATTAAGCAATTGGCCGACTCGGCCCGCACATAACTTTATAAAGCGTTGAAATAATTGTAGATTGCCAATGTTAACCATCAAGCGCACATCGCGCTCAACGTAAGTTTGTAAATAATCAGCATAGGCACGAGATGGCGAAATTCCTTTGTCATAAAGACGTGGGTAACCACCTTTTAACATTTGGCTCAGTAACGTTTGCTGGATGTTGGCTTTTTGTAATTCAGAATTCCCAAGAGGCAAAAGTGTCAATATGGCGGTGCGGCCCGCCAATGATTGGGTGATACTTTGATGCAGCGTAAGTTGATGGCTGCCCGTTAAAATAAATTGCCCCACAGTTTGTCTTTCATCTACCAAAACTTGGATGTATGACAACAAGCTCGGTAGCCGCTGAATTTCATCTATGACAAGCCCTTGAGGGGATTCGGATAAGAATTTTTTGGGATCAGCCTCGGCCAAGGCTCGGGTTTCAGGTGACTCAAGATTACGATACGGTAAATGATTAAAAAGGCTGCGCACCAAGGTTGTTTTGCCAGATTGCCGGGGCCCCAATAATGTAATCACTGGGTATAGCTTGGATTGTTCCAGAATTAAGCTAGAAATATCTCTATAAATCATGACTATACAACGGATTGTGTAAATTTAAAGTTTAGCTTTAAATTTACACAGATTCAAGTCAGGGTGTGTACCTCATCCTATAGCCACTGCCTTCCCCGCTCGATAACCTGATTCAGATGGGTGTACACTCTGTTTTTTCGTTATTTGTGGGGTAATGATGGGGATCTCTTTGCCGCAGTATTCTCGTAAAACCTGGATAGTCATCATCGTGGTGGCGCTGGTTTTGCTTTCCTTTGCTTCAGTGGGCGTTAAAAGCCGCTTCATTAAGCATAAAATCGCCCAGGGTAGGGCGGCTGGGCTGAATTTTCCCGTCGAAATTGAACACCCCAGGAAGGGCCCTATCGTGTCTGTGATCCGCCTGGTCGGTAACCTGCAGGCTGATGAAGTGGTGGTATTAAAACCAGAAATTTCAGGCAAAGTGGTGAGCTTGGGTTTCAAAGAAGGGCAGTTTGTGAAAGCGGGGGCAGTCCTGATTGAATTGGATCCTTCTATATATAAAGCCCAATTGGCACAGGCCCAAGCCAGCGCCAAACTTTCGCAACAAAATTTTGATCGAGCTGTGGAGCTCAAATCTAAAAATGTGGGCAGCGCTTCTGCGGTGGATGATGCACAAGCCCAATTGTCTAATGACAAAGCCAGCGTAGACTTGGCCCAAGCCAACCTCAACAAAAGCACCATCGTGGCACCTTTTGATGGCCGCGTCGGTTTGCGCAATGTGACGGTGGGGGATTATGTGCAACCTGGCGATTCCCTTGTCACCATCGTGAATGACAATCCCATGAAAGTGGATTTTCATGTGCCTGAAAATGTCTCATCACAAGTGTCAGCAGGTCAAAAAGTCAATGTGACCGTTGACGGCTTTCCCCACGAAGTGTTTAAAGGTGAAGTGTACGCTGTGGACAGCGTCTTGGATCCTGAAGGTCGCAGTTTGTTGGTCAGGGCCAAAGTGCCCAATCCCAGCGAAAAATTACGGGCTGGCCTCTTTGCGCAAGTCAATTTGATTTTGGGTGAAAAGCTTGATGCCCTGTTACTGACTGAAGGCGCACTCATTCCTTCTGCCGACACATTTTTTGTATACGTCGTTGATAAAGACAATAAAGTCGTGCGTAAAACTGTTGAAACTGGGCTGCGTGAGCAGGGTTCGGTAGAAATTGTCAGTGGTTTGACTGAAGCCGATCAGGTTGTCAAAAGTGGGCAGTTCAAATTGTATGAAGGTGCCACCGTAGAAGTGCTTCCAGCGCATCAGCAAAAGTAAAATCAGGAAGATAAGTTATGTTTTTGCCAGAGTTTTGTATACGCCGCCCTGTGTTTGCCTCAGTGTTAAACTGGGCTGTGGTATTGCTTGGCCTTGTGGCTGCAGCAAACATCACGGTCAGACAATACCCTAACATTGACGAACCTGTGATTTCGGTGGAAACCCACTACCGTGGGGCAAACGTTTCCACCATCGAATCGGATATCACCTCGCCTTTAGAAGATGAATTGGCGGGCATTGAGGGCGTCAATTACATCCAAAGTACCAGCCGTGATGAATACAGCCAAATCACCGTGCGCTTCCATTTGGACAGAAACGTTGACGGCGCCGCAAGTGACGTGCGCGATCGCGTTGGCCGCGCACGAGCCAAATTGCCGGAAGATGCAGATGAATCCATCGTGGCAAAATCAGAAGCTGATGCTGAGCCCATTATTTGGCTCGCTTTGACCACCGAACACCACACCCCACTTGAAGTCACCGATGTGGCAGACACGCGCGTGAAAGGCTTTTTGGAAACCTTGCCAGGTGTGGCAGACATTGTGATTGCAGGCGAACGCCGTTATGCCATGCGTATTTGGTTAAGCCCTGCCAAATTGGCCGCATACAATTTGACCCCACTGGATGTGGAAAATGCCCTGCGTGCCCAAAACTTGGAAATGCCTGGTGGCAGAATCGAAGGGGCCATGCGTGAATACACCGTGCGTACCATCAGCAGTTTGGAAACCCCACTGCAATTTCAAAATATTATCATTAAAAAAACAGGCCAAGACATTGTTCGTTTGAAAGAAGTGGCCAAGGTAGAATTGGGGGCTGCGGACGAGCGCGTGATCGCAAGGTTCAATGGCAAGTCAGCAGTGGGGATTGGGATTGTGAAGCAATCCACAGCCAACCCATTGTCCGTTTCTAAAGCCGTGCGCCAAGCTTTGCCCAAGATCATGAAGGCTTTGCCACAAGGCATGGAATTGAAAGTCGCTTATGACAGCGCCATTTTCGTGAAAGAATCGATCAACGCCGTGATCCACACCCTGATTGAAGCCGTGGTGTTGGTGGTGCTGGTGATTTTCTTCTTTTTGCGCTCATTCCGCGCCACATTGATTCCGCTTATCACCATTCCCATCTCTTTGATTGGCGCTGTGGCCATCATGTACATGTTGGGTTATTCCATTAACACGCTGACCTTGCTGGCCATGGTGTTGGCCATCGGCTTGGTGGTGGACGATGCCATTGTGGTGTTGGAAAACATTTATCGACACATCGAAGAGGGTGAAAAGCCAATTCCTGCTGCCATCAAAGGCAGCAAAGAAATTGCCTTTGCAGTGATTGCCATGACCCTGACCTTGGCCGCTGTGTTTGCGCCTATTTCGTTTACACCTGGGCGCACCGGTCAATTGTTTGTTGAGTTTGCCATGACGTTGGCAGGGGCTGTGATCGTGTCCGGGTTTGCCGCGCTCACGCTTTCACCCATGATGTGTTCAAAACTGTTGAAGCATGAGCACAATACCAGCCGAGCCTCAATTGCGATCGAAAACTTTTTAAATGGGGTGACGGCCTCATATAAAAATTACATTAAATCGTCTTTGACACGGCCCAAACGCACCGTGATCGGATTTTTGGCGGTGGTGGCAGTGGCTGGGGGTTTGTTCTTGATATTGCCTTCGGAGCTGACGCCTGTTGAAGATCAAGGCGTGTTGGTGGGTGTGGCGATTGCCCCTGAAGGTTCCACTATTGACTACACAGACAAATACTCCAAAGACGTCGAAAAGATTTTTGCTGCAGTGCCAGAAGTAGAATCGTATTTCAGCGCCGTCGGTTTTCCTTATGTGACCCAGAGTTTGTTTTTCAACATGTTAAAACCTTGGGATGAACGTGATCGCAAACAGCAACTGATCACCAACACCTTGTTTAAGCCGCTGATCAGTGTGCCGGGTGTGATGGCATTTCCTATTAACCCACCCAGCTTGGGGCAGTCTGCCATCAGCAAACCATTGGAAGTGGTAATTCAAACAAACGACACTTATGAAGCATTGAATGATGTCGTCAAACAGGTTGTGGATGAAATTTCTAAAAATCCCAATATCGTGAACATTGAAACAGATTTGAAGCTGAATAAACCGCAAATTCAAATTGAACTCAATCGTGACAAAATTGCAGACTTGGGTTTGAGGGTGGCATCCGTAGGCGGCACCATTGAAACCTTGGTGGGCGGCAAGCAGGTGACGCGCTTCAAACGTGGCAATGAGCAATACGATGTGTACCTGCAAGTGGCCAAGCAAGGTCGCACCGAGCTTGATGATTTGGGCAATATTTACGTGCGCAGCAGCAACAATAAAACGGTTCGCTTGTCGAATGTGATTTCCGCTAAAGAAACAGTCGGCGCCAAAGAGTTGAACCATTTTAACAAATTGCGTGCGGTGACCATCACAGCCAACCTGACAGGTGGCTACAGCTTGGGAACGGCCCTTGAAGTGGTGCAAAATGCCGTAGACAAAGTGTCTGCCATTCCTGTGCAAATGGATTACCGTGGCAACACGCGTGAATATATTGAATCGGCAGGGGGCATTGCCCAAGCGTTTTCATTGGCGGTGATTTTCATATTCTTGGTTTTAGCCGCCCAATTCGAAAGCTATGTGAGCCCCTTTGTGATCATGCTGACGGTGCCACTGGCAATGGCAGGGGCCTTGGGCCTACTGTGGCTAACCGACAGCACTTTGAACGTGTACAGCCAAATTGGTTTGATCACTTTGGTCGGGTTAATCACCAAGCATGGGATCATGATTGTGGAATTTGCCAATCAGCTGCGCGATGGCGGCATGTCTGCTGACGAGGCCATTGTGGAATCGGCAAGCTTGCGTTTGCGCCCCATCATGATGACCAGTGCTGCGATGATCTTGGGCGCCTTGCCTTTGGCTTATGCCGGCGGGGCAGGGGCTGAAACCCGGCAACAATTGGGTTATGTGATAGTGGGGGGGATGACCTTGGGATCTATTCTCACCGTCACCATGTTGCCAGTATTTTACCGGTTGATGGTAAAACACAAAAAGTCTTAAAAAACAGGACATAAACGGTGACTATTTTAATTGAACAACCTTCAGTGGATTTAAAAAAATACCCGGGTGTGTGTGAACAAGCTGCGCAAGAATGCACCACAGGCGATGTGCATGCCAATGCCTTGAAGCTGGTGCATTTTTTGATATACCAAGGCGTCATGTATTTTGATGAAGCGCGTTACGAGCGCTTGGTGTCGTTGTACCATTTTTTTTCAGACAACGATGTGTACCATTATTTGAATATGGATCCCATACGCACCAAAGATCTGCAAGAAAAGTGGGCGCTGTTTAAAATCCTGATGGATTCTGCCACCTTCAATCCTGAAGTGAAGGTGAGGATCATGGGCGATGATGTGGCCGACAGAGGCGCCGTGGATTTGCTCACGCTTTATGTTTTGAAATGTTTAGATGCAGCCAATGTACCCACAGAGATCATGCTGTCAAACCACGGCTTGGAATTTTTGGGTTGTGTTGACAGAGTGCAGCTTGATGAATTTCTTGCCGAAACAGATCATGAAGGCTGTCAATTGTCGAACATGAATGGCCAAATTCAATCAATTGTGAATTTTAGAAAACTCTTGCGTGCCAATGTGATCACCCAAGCTGAAGCGAAAGCGTTTGTCGCATTGTATAGAAAGCATTTGAATCTTGTGGGCTTCAATGTGTACCCCTCACACAAAAGCATCACTTTGTTTATGCATGCCCCTTCTGGTTTAAAAGCCATCCGCGCTTTGGCCTATTGTTTTGATGTGGTTTACGATGACAAAACGCTAGGCGATCTGGTGAATACCCTCAAGGCAATCAACTTGGGTTTCAAAAAGCGCCTGTTGACTGGCGAATTGCAAAATGATTACCGAAACAGAAAACTTTTAAGAAGCCCAGGCCCCATGCATGAACGCCACCCCATCTATGAAGTGACCTGGAACCGTGCGATTGATGATGCTTTGGAGCTGGTGAACCATCAAAACGACTATTACTTAGAATACGTCTGCGGCCACCTTGGCCCAAGCCATTTCGACAAAACCCGCTTTGGCCACCTTACCAACCTAGACGATACCTTTTTGGGCAAAGGTCCGGATATGTATGAAGGGAAGTATTTGGCGCTTGTTTATGAGCAAGGGCTGAATAGAGAGTCGAGTGTTCAAGTTTGAATAAATGTAACGCGTTATTTCTTCTTACTCAGTAATGCTGACAGCTTTTCCGTAATTTTTTTACCTTGAGGCGGGCTACCAGGGGGGGAGGATGATGGCGACGAAGTTGAGGGTGGAGGAGCTGACGCAGCTTTATCTGGGGATGTCAGTTTCTGTTTGGCTTTTTTCAAATCTTCAGCGGTATCAGTAGTGTGATCGCTACGATCAAATGATTCACTCGCAAAGCCTGATTGCGGGGCCGAATGATTTCTTAAGTTAGTGGTATTTTCGACCTCTTTGAATGCGGGATCAAATATTTCTTTGAATTCAGCCGCCATACCCTCAGCAATTGAGTTATCGACGTTCTTTTTAGTTAAGTCAGTAATATTCACTGTAGATACGGCTTCGAAAACATCTGAAGGAACCTCGACAGCTGGGGCCATATACCGGTCTCTGATATTTGTGGCCAAGGCTTTAAGATCATCTGGGCCTACCAAGTCAGTGCCATCCGCTTTTTTTAAGCCTACAATCTCATTGTATATGATTACTGCACGCATAAATGCCCGCTCGTCCTGAAGCTCGTCAGGGCGTGCTCTTTCTATGGCCACAAGGTCAACGGCAAAGAGTGAATTGAACTGCTCTACCAGAGTTTTGTTTTCTAAATGGGGGTTTTCTGCAGCAATTTTGAACAAAAGAAGGTCGTCATCAATCCCTTCAGAAAGGTTTATATTTGGCTTTGTTTGTCTGCTAATTGTCATAAACCAAGCTACCAACTATCGTATATATTCACAGATTAACGCAATTTCAGAAGATAGATCTAGATTAAAAGATTGTAATTGCAAAGGATGATTTAAAATACCTGAACCAAATAGGCTTCTACCGCTTCGGTGTCCTGTTGTCGGGTCGTGATTTTGGTTATCAGAATATCGTCGAACCCTTGTTGTGAAGCCAAAGCTTTAAGGTAGCCTTCACTGTGCTGGAAGCGACCCGTTGGACAAAGTTCATATTCGGATTTTTTACCACATTCCACCGTGAAAATAAAACAACCTCCGGTCTTTAAAGAAGATCGTGCTACAGCAAAGAATCTGCTTAAATCCCCGAAATAGATCAGGACATCAGCGGCCACAATCAGATCAAAATAGGCTTTGAAAGCTTGTAATTCGAGTAGGGCATCGCCGACGATCAATTTGTCATACAGGTTTTTGGCTTTTGATGCTGCAACCATTTTGGGAGCAAGATCGATTCCAATCAATTCTGAAGCGTAGGGCTTTAAATACACCCCGCATAAACCTGTGCCACATCCCAAATCCAATATCTTCTTTTTTTCACCTTCGTTTAACAGTGGCTTGAGTTGTTCTGCAATCAACTTTGGAGCCTGGTATTTTAAAATATTTTCTAAATGGTGATCGTAATGTGGGGCATATTGGTTGAATAGCATTTCTAAATAGGAGCGGGGAGCGCCGGTGATCCCTTTTTGTTGGGTGAGGGTGCCTACCATGTAAAGTGCGGCTTCATGTTGGGGCTTTAGATTCAACACGTTTTGGTAATGGTGTAAGGCTTCATCCTTTTTTCCCAATTGGTGCAGTAAGGTTGCGTAATCGTATTGGACTTCGGCCACATCGGGTGCCAGCGTCATTGCGCTTGAAAAATAGGCTTCGGCTTCGGCGTGCCGTAACATCTCTTGGTTCACTATGCCCAATTGATAATACGATTCATAAGCTTTAGGGTTTACTTCTGTGCATTTTGAAAAGCAAAATAATGCTTTTTTGTGTTCTTTGTTTTCTCTGTATAACAAGCCCAAATTATAAAGCGATAAATAATGTGTGGGGTTCAATTGCAATGCACGCTCAAAATAATCCCGCGCTTTGTCATGATCATTTAAACGGGCATAACAAAAGGCTGTATTGCACAGAGCGCCGTGGTTTTCTGCATGGCATTCTAAAGCACTTAAATAAGCAGCCAAGGCCGCTTCGGTGTGCATTTGGCGGTATAAGAGGTTGCCCTTGTGCGTCCAAAACACACTGGACTGGGGTTCAATTTGCAAGGCAACTTCTGTATGTTCCAGTGCCTTTTCCATGCGGGCTGTTTTCATGTACAGCATGATTGCGCATTCTTGCAGCGCACTGTCTCCTGGGTAGTCTGTTAAAGCCTTCTGAAGACAAGTCTCTGCCTTATCAAATTCATTTTGTTGCAGGGCTGTAATGATCTCCGCAAGGGGGTGCATTTATTTGTCCTCAGTGCAAAAGGAAGGGTGAACAGTATATACTGAAGCTCCACTTGCATAGACCACGCGTTATGGAAGCCAATCCTTACATTTATGTCGTTTTCGTGATTTTTACCGGGGCTGCCTTGTTGGCAACGCTGGCGCTTTTCACCAGACAATCTTTGTTGGTGGCTTACTTGCTTGTGGGCATGATAGCAGGGCCTTCAGGTTTGGCGCTGATCAATGATAACTATACCATTCAAAAGGCCGCTGATTTCGGGATCATCTTTTTATTGTTCCTGATGGGCTTGCATTTGAACCCCGCCAATTTGTTCCACATGCTGAAAAATGCCACAGTGGTCACCTTGGTTTCTTCATTCTTATTCAGCTTATTGGGTGGCATTTGTGCATTCTTGCTGAATTTTACTTTGGTTGAAAGCCTCATTATGGGCATCGCCATGATGTTTTCTTCAACCATCATCGGCCTTAAATTGCTGCCGACTACCGTGCTGCACCACCAACACATTGGGGAAGTGGTGATAAGCGTGCTGCTGCTGCAAGATATTTTGGCCATTGTGGCCCTGATTGCACTGCAAGGCGCCAGCATGGGCGATTTTTCTTATAGTGAAATGGCCATGTTGTGTGTGTCATTGCCCTGTGTGGGGCTTTTGGCAATTGGGGGTGAGCGCTTCTTGTTGCGGGTGCTGATCAGCCGTTTTGACAGGATCCGTGAGTTCATATTCCTTTTGGCCATCGCTTGGTGTTTGGGTTTTGCCCAACTCGCTGAAAGTGTGCACCTAAGTTATAACATTGGGGCCTTTATTGCTGGGGTCTCTTTGGCTTCTAGCCCCATTGCCTTGTATATTGCCGAAAGTTTAAAACCCTTGCGTGATACCTTTCTTATTTTGTTCTTTGTGGCCTCTGGGGCCGCTTTACCGCTTGAGATGTTGCCCGATATTGCGCTGCCTTCATTGGTATTGGCTGCCGTGATGATGCTTGCCAAGCCGCTCATTTTCACCTCACTGCTCAATGTGATTCATGAATCCAGAACCCTGGCCACTGAAGTGGCGGCCCGATTGTCGCAGCTTTCTGAGTTTTCCTTGCTGGTGGCTTACCTGTCTTTAGAGTCGGCTCTTATCAGCCCTAAAGCAGCGGCCACCCTACAGGCGGCTACCCTCATTACCTTTGTGATTTCATCATATTGGGTGGTGATGCGTTATCCCACACCCTTGGCCGCCAGCGCTCGGTTGCGTCGGGATTGATCAGGCAGAATATGTCTTGCAAAGATGCCAGTTTTGTAGCTTAATCACAGAGATGAGCTGTTTGAAAACCGGCTGACTGAATGGGTAAGAAAAAGCACGCTGTAAGTAAAAAATCCAAGAATAAGCGCTCAGGTGCTGTTCAAAATGCCAATGCGGGCACAAGTGATTATGAAGATGATCTTCAAGCCGAAACACCAGAAGATGCACGGGATGAAAGCTTCGAAGATGAAGGCTTTAATCTGGTGGCAAGCAAGCATGCACACGAAAAGAATGAATACCTATTTCGTGTACACACTTGGGAGCAACAGGCCGAACAAAGAAATGCTGCCAAATTGGCCCGTGAAAAAGCCCTTCCTGAAATTTCTCAAAAACTGTTAGACAATGTAGCGTTGACCGCTGAAGAAATGGATGTGTTGACTTCGCACTATGCTGAAACGGTGTTTCTTGAAGAGACGCGTCCTGCCACAGCCAAACAAATTTCCGTCATAAAAGAATTTTGCACAGACGGCGATTTTTACCCCAGTGGGGGCAACACAGTTTACGATAACTTTAATGATGCCTTGGGCGACAGAAACACCATGTTGAAGTTGTCTCTGCTCGATATTTTATTAGAGCAGGGCAACTATTCGACAGCAAAAGAAATAATGGCTTTAAAGGACTTTACGCAAGAGACCTTTGTAAATTATCAGACTCTGTTTCGAGACAATCTCAGCAAGGAAATTTTATTTAAAAGATACAGTAAAACGCTAAATCAAGCTGAAGGTTCTATCACGCATTTTCAAGCCTTGGCATTTTCGGTTTTTTACGTAGCAGAATATGCGCGAATTGCAGCTGACTTTCGAAAACAAATCACGCTGCTTAGTAATCTTGACCCCAAAGAAATTGTGTTCTTTGGAAAAAGAATAGGGATAGACTTTGAGCTCGCACAGAGAGGGGCCAATGTGAATCGGTTGGCCATGGATTTGCAAACTTGGCCTGAAAAATTTTCAAATTTAAGACATGGGGCAAAAGGTATCGGCCCTGTTGTCAGGAGTGCGAGCTCAACAAGGTGGGTAGAATGTCTTGAAGATCTGAAGGACGCTTCACAAGCCTTGCACGCCACTGCTCAGGCGGGGATGACCCTCAACTTTAATTTTGAAAAATTAAAAAACTTTGAAAGAAAACTTTTCGAAGCGCAACTTGCATTGGATGAAAACCCAAATTACAAAACATTGGCAGTTGAAAATGAAGCCATGCGAAGAGATTTAGGGCACTTCATTGAATTGATGGCTAACAACGATACATACACAAACAAAAATAAAGAGGCATTTTTAAAAGCGTTGGTATTGAAAGAAGTACACTCATTGCCACTTGCCAGCCTGTTTATGCAAGAGCCGTATCGGTTTCTGTTGATTAGTTTGTTTGTAACAACCATGCAGAACCGAGTTGAAACTTGGTTGATGACCTTAGAGCTTGATAAGATCGATTGCGATAATAAGGCGAGTCAAGTTGTTAAAAATGAAGGGCCCCAGAAGGGGTTAACGATGTTGGTTGACGCTATTGATACAATGTACACATTGGATTCAGCTCCTCGAAAACTTGATGAGCCTGACAGTTTGCGCATTTCAGAACATATGCCTGTCACTGAAAATTTGAAAAGTTTGTCGTCTCTTGCTTCACTGCGTATTTTGAGCGAACCGCTTGATAGCGCAAGTTCAAATGAATCGTTGGCATCTTCGGAGGAAGAAGAGATGCCACCCCTTGAAGAAGTGGCGCCGATAAAACCCAGAGATGTATTTTTAGGCGTGCTCATTGAGGATTTGCAAAGTACCCTGGACAATGAAGAGTCGAAGTCATCGCCCGCGCAATTTTCGCCAAGCGATGAGGAAGCGGCAGATAAGACGCCAGTGTCAGTCCAGTCTTGGCAAAGTGATATGGATATGACAGAGCCCTCACCCTTGTCGGGCGAGTCTTGGCAAAGTATAGACAGTGATGACAGCCCTCTTGATTGGGTCGATTATTCTGATGAGTGGCTTGATGAAAGTTCTAAAGCTTTTACCACACATTGGGAAAGTAAAAATTCGGGCGGGAAAAAAGGAAAAGGAAGTCGGAATAATTCTGAAGAAACAACGGATAATGAAGCGGTGACTTTAGATCAATTTCCTGACATGATCGATAATGATCTTATCAAGTTGCTATATAAGAAAAGCGATCAGGGTCGTGAATTAAAGTTAAAAGAAGTTAAGATTATTATTAAGTTATTGGGTGGCACGATATCCCAAACCAAAAGTGGTGAGATGTATACCATTGAACCCAATAACGCCACTCTTGTAGGATTGTGTAAAGCTTTGAAGCACACCTTGCCGGACAAGGTAAGACCTGCCATAGTTTCAACACATGAACAAAGAGGCAAAAATGGAAAAGGTATGGGGGATAATGCCTTAGCTGGTGTAGAGGCCAATGAATTGTTTAAGCAGCTTGGATTGAGATTTGGGCTTACGTGGGAAGTGATGATGAAAGTGGTTAAGCATAAACCTGTCGCGGCTTATCGTTATTAGAAAGTGATTGAATTCCCCCCTCATCAGCCCAGGAGTAAGGTCGCAAAGCCGGCCTAACTCCTGGATCTTCTTCCTCGAGGGAGAAGAGGAAGAAATCTTGCTACTCTTGAATCCCACCTTGGGTTAGGTGTGCTGGGTCAAGCAAGCGTTTTAATTCTGCTTCACTCAATGTGGTGTTTTCTTTTGCCACTTCCAATAATGGGCGTTTTTCTTTGTAGGCTTGTTTGGCAATTTTTGCGCCCAATTCGTAACCAATCACGCGGTTTAATGCGGTGACCAAAATGGGGTTTTTTGCCAAGGCATCGTTTAGGTGATCTTGGTTTACTGTGAAGCCTGCAATCGCTTTGTCTGCCAAACGCATGATCCCTTTGCCCATTACCTCAATGCTTTCCAATAAACAATCTGCCACCAAAGGCAACATCACGTTCAATTGAAAATTGCCGGATTGGCCGGCTATGGTGATGGTGGTGTCATTGCCGATGACTTTGGCGCAAATCATGGCCATGCTTTCTGGGATCACGGGGTTCACTTTGCCTGGCATGATGCTGCTGCCGGGTTGCAATGAGGGCAGGGCAATTTCGCCCAAGCCTGCCAAGGGGCCGCTGTTCATCCAACGCAAATCATTTGAAATCTTCATGAAGCTCACGGCCAAAGTTTTTAGCTGACCGGACAGGCCCACTGCTGCATCTTGGCTGCTTAAGCTTTCAAAAAGGTTGTCGTTTCTGGTGAAGGCAATGCCCAATCTTTCAGCCAAGGTTTTGGCCACTTTGGCGCCAAATTCTGGGTGGGCATTGATGCCCGTGCCCACCGCGGTGCCGCCGATGGCAAGCTTTTCAATATCATTTTTGGCAGATTCTAAACGTGCGATACCATTTTTAATTTGTGCAGCCCAACCGCCCAATTCTTGGCCTAAAGTCACGGGCATGGCATCCATCAAATGGGTGCGGCCGGTTTTCACCACATTTTCCAATTCGTGTGCGCGTTTTTGGATGACAGTGTGGCAATGTGACAGCGCGGGGAATAAAGTTTCTTTTAAGGCAATTGCGGCGCTCACGTGGATGCTGGTGGGGATCACGTCGTTGCTGCTTTGGCTCATGTTGACATGATCATTGGGGTGCACCGCGTGGCCTGATTTTTGGCTTGCCATGTGTGCCAGCACTTCGTTCATGTTCATGTTGGTGCTGGTGGCGCTGCCGGTTTGGAACACATCTAAAGGGAAGTGTTTGCTGTGATCTTGTTCAATAATTTGAAGGGCTGCCCATTGGATGGCTTCGCTGATGTCTTTGGGCATGAGACCCAAGTCCGTATTGACCTTGGCGGCGGCCCATTTTACGTAAGCCAAGGCTTTTAAGAAAGTACGGGGCATGGTGCGGTTGCTGACTGAGAAGTTGTCGACGGCGCGTTGGGTTTGTGCGGCGTAGAAGGCATCTTCGGGGACTTGGCATTCGCCCATACTGTCTTTTTCTATACGGAATTTCATTGGAAGGATCCTTGGGGGTAGTAAAGGGGGAATTTTAACTTAACGTGGTGGTTTGTCCAATATCGCATGTTGGGTTTCGCGCGGACGCTCAACCCAACCTACGGTATGAAACGGAATGGGTGGGGGTGGGTGTAGGTTGGGTTGAGCGTCCGCGCGAAACCCAACATTGTGGGTACGTTACATTATAATTGGTACGGGCGCGGGTGTAGACGTGAACGCTATTGTTTGGGCTGTGGGACTTGCAGGGGGTGAGCTTGGGCGCACGGCTGCGGGGGTGGCGCTTGGGTATTGGATGAGGGTGGGGTCATTGTCTTCCTCATTGGGTTCTAATGAAAGCGCTGCAACTGTGTTGCCTTCAATGAGCTTTGTCTCCGCTTTCTTTCCGGCCTGTCTTTCGACATGCTTTTTCAAAATATGCATCACTTCAATTGATATAGAGGTGAGATAAGGGTGTTCCATAATCGGTTCTAAAAACTCAATGAAACCAAGCGTGTCGCTTGGCACAAGGGTTGGAGCCTTATCAAGCAATAAATTTAAGATATCGCTTAGAAAATGAATTAAATCTATTTGGCTTTGATCAATCTCGGATTCTTTCAATTTCGCTCTGAGCTGGCTTATCGTTACCACTAAATAAGAAATCAGATTAGGGTACACATAAGTGTCATTGCCAAATTTAACGGTTACAGGTTTAGCAACGGTTTCTGGTCGGCATTTATCGATTACATGAAACATCTTTGGCGTAACACTTAGATTTCTGCTGCTGAAAAAATAATGTAACGGAGAGGCACCATGCATGTTGAGGATATTGATATCCCCACCCAGTTCAATCAGTAACAGCAAGGCATTCGTGTTTTCGGCAATCGCAGCTTCGTGTAAAGGGGTGTTACGATTCCTCTGGGCACAAGTGTTGATGGCTTCCGGGTAACTTAGCGCCAAATTCTTTATATAGGGGGCATTTGCATGTTGGGCCGCATAATGCAAAGGCAGCACGCCATCCGAATTGAACCTTTTTTGCGGGTGTTGCAATTTTGGGAAAAAAGCCATCATTTGATCTGTCAAGACGGCTTTATTTTTGAACATGAGTGCGGCGTTCAAAACCTCCACGCCAAATCTTGCGGAAATACTATCTGGCTTACTGGCCTTTTTGAAATCTGGAAGTTGGCACATTCTTTCAAAAACAGCCTGAACATCCCGCCATGTGCCTTTCATGGCCATATACGTTGCCAAGGCAATCAGCAATTCTGATGTGACCCAATTCTCGTTCATTTGAACATCCCAAATATTTCGGTTATTTTCATATCCAGACAAAATAAAGAAAAATTCTTTTGCTTTTCGAGTTTGATATATGTAACGGAGCGTGCTGGGCGTTTCTTGACTTCGGTTTTCAATCAAAAGGCCATGAATCGTTTTTTCCATTAAATTGTCTGAGCCAAAATATTTTTTGTTTTCTTTACTGCGGGAAAAGTTCATCAATACTTTAAACGCTTCTATTGATCCGACGCAGGCCGCAAACTCCAAATAGGAGTACATGATCTGTTGTCGAATGGAATCTGAGCTTTGGTTTCTCATCCCTTCGAAATTAAGAGTCAACAGAGAGGTGAGATTTGCGGTTTGGTTTGACTGAATTGCCATGAAGGTGGTTGTGAACGGAAGTGGAATGATATTGCCTTGATTGAAAAAGTCAGAAGACAAAAATGTCGAATTTTGCATTGTGCTTATTTCATCAGCGCTAAATTCTAATACAAATCCGGGTAATGCGGTACGCAACATGTTGAAATCTCGGGGGTGTGGGGCATGTTAATTTGTGCGATATGGTAGCATTTTGAAGTCTCTTGGGTATACATGCTACTCTAGCTCTATATCCATTTCTGTATGTTCCGGTTTTTTGAGCAAAAACCACAAGAGAAGGCTTCCAAAAAATACGGCGCCCATCACAAAAAAACAATCGTTGAAAGACAATACGGCCACTTGCTGGTGTACTGTTTGAAATGCCAATTTTAATGAAGCCAAATGGGAATCTAAGCCTATTTTTTGATTGAGGTATTCCGTAATAAAAGACAGGAAATCAGTCACCTCGTGGCGGCGATCGGTTATCTTGTCAGCCAGTTGGCTGTAATGGTAACTGCCCCGAGTTTGTAACAGCGTGTTTAAAGTGGCAATCATGATGGCGCCGCCTAGATTGCGCATGGTGTTGTATAAGCTGCTCGCGTTTTTGATTTTCTCGTATGGCATGTTACCCAGGGCAATGCGTGTGATGGGCACAATGCACAACATCATGGCCCCGCCTCGTAAGGCCTGCGGAATAAAAAGATTCCAAAATGCTGAGTCGATGGTCAAAAACCGATTTAAGTTCAATCCGACGCCAAATAGCAGCAAGCCAAAAAATAACACCAATCGTAAATCACATTTTTTACATAAAATAATGGCAAAAGGGGCGGTGAGAATTTGAAAGGCACCGGTGACTGCCATCACAAGCCCAATATCCAAACTGTTAAAATCCCGTACCCGCGCTAAAAAAAGCGGCAAAATATACACCGAGCCATATAAGCCTGTGCCAATCACAAAACTCAATGCACAACACAGAAAGAAATTGCGATCTTTTAAGGTGCTCAAATCCAAAATAGGACGCGCGTGTGTGACGGCATGTGCCAGAAACAAGACGCCCGCCGAAACAGACACAAGGCCCACGCCACGTATCAATGCATCATCAAACCACTCATGCTGCGGGCCCTCTTCTAAACAGTATTGTAAACAGCCAAGGGCTATTGCCAATAGCAATAATCCAACGGCATCAAATGTTTTTAATAATTTTAAGTTTGGGTGATCAATGTGAATCAGTTTCCACACCACAGTGGTGATGGCAAGCCCTGGGACAAGGTTGATTAAAAACAACCAATGCCAACTGAATGTTTGTGTTAAATACCCGCCCAATGTGGGCCCCAAAGTGGGGGCAACGGTTGCGCACAGCCCCATGATGATGGAACTGACGTCATGGTATTTTGTGGGGATCATCAATTGGTTGGCAGCAAACACCGTGGGGATCATGGCCCCACCGAAAAACCCTTGTAAAGCACGAAACACAATCATAGATTGTATGTTCCACGCAGAGGCACATAATACAGAAAAAATCGTAAAACCCAGTGTGGCCACACAAAATAATATTCGGGTAGACATCACCTCAGATAAAAATCCGGTGATGGGGATCACAATCACTTCTGCAATCAAATAAGATGTCTGCACCCAAGAAATTTCTTGTTGACTGGCAGACAGCCCCGCTTGAATCTCATTCAATGAGCTTGACACAATTTGAATATCTAAAATTGACATGAACATGCCCAAAGACATGAAGGCAAACCCCACCCATTGCTTCATAGTGATGGTGGTGGGGCGTGCTGTTATCGGCGCACTCATGGTTTTGTGGGCCCTTCAGTTTGCGTGGGTTGCAAGTTAGGGGCTTCTGTGGCATTTAAAATCGTGCCAGGACTTGGCTCTGAAATATAATCGGATTGGGCCGTACTTTCTTTGTTGCGTATGTCCACACTCACAACGACAGACATACCGGGTTTCAATCGATTCATTGCATCTTGGTCGCCCGTGATGGAAATGGTGACAGGAACGCGTTGTACCACTTTGTTGAAGTTACCTGTTGCGTTTTCAGGTGGCAATAAACTAAAACGTGAGCCACTTGCAGGTGAAAAACTCAAGACTTTGCCGGTGAATTTTACATCTGGCAAGGCATCAACAGAGACCAAAGCCTCTTGACCCAGTGCCATTCTGGCCAATTGGGTTTCTTTATAGTTGGCCACAACATAAATGTAGGGCAGGGGCACAATCGACAATAAATTTTGACCTGGCCGAATCAATTCGCCTACATTCACCGCTTTGTTTCCCACCACGCCATCTATGGGTGCATAAATTTTACAATAGGCTTGGTTGCGTTTGGCAAGATCCAATGTCGCTTGCAATTGTTCAATGTTTGCTTCATGTGACAATTTTGTTTTGTTCAATACAATCAATTGTTGGGATGCTTGGGTAATGCGGGATTTCGATTTGATGACTTCCGTTTCAGCTTTTTGCTTTTGGGTTCTGGCTTGATCCAACGACTGTACGCTGGTGTAATTTTTTTGACTCAAGGCGCTGATTCGGTCGAAATCTTCGCCTGCAAAAGTGGCATCTGCTGTGGTGCGCTTCAGATCATCTTCTGCTTCTTGCATCACAGACTGTTGTAACTCGATTTGTGAATCGATTGTGTTTAAGGCGCTTTTTTCAGCTTCTAATGCGCTTTGGGATTGGTTGACTTGTAGGGAAAAATCTTTGTCGTCCAACGTTAACAACAATTGGCCTGCTTTTACGGCTTGGTTGTTGTCTACATACAGTTTGTTTGTCCAACCGGCCACACGGGGGCTGATTAAGGTGATGTCTGATTCTAAATAGGCGTTATCGGTTTTTTCGTAAAAACGGTAAACAGTGAACCACATGAATGTAAGGTAGCCGAGGCCAGCAATGAGCCCCAATACCAAGGCCAACCCCAAAAAATGGTGGGGATGCCTTTCTTGTGTGTTTTCTTCTGAAAGATCATCGGCCATGACAAATCCCTCGTGGTTCTCAGTGTACCAAGAACCACGGGGTGTGGGCCTTGGCTTAGGCTGAGATCAATTGTCTCAACACATAGGGCAGGATGCCGCCATTGTTGAAATATTCCAATTCTTTCGGGGTATCGATTGCCACACGCACCTCGAAGGTTTTGCTTGAGCCTTCAGGTGATTTGGCTACCACTTTCAATGTGCCCCTTGGTTTTAAAGCAGAAAAATCAATATCAAACTGCTCTAAACCCGTTAATCCCAATGTGCTTATCGACTCGCCCTGTGAAAACATAAGTGGCAGCACACCCATCCCAATTAAATTGCTTCGGTGTATACGCTCGAAACTTTCTGCAATCACGGCTGACACGCCCAAAAGCTTGGTGCCTTTTGCAGCCCAGTCGCGTGACGATCCGGTGCCATATTCTTTTCCAGCCAAAATCAAAAGTGGGGTTTTTTCTTTTTGATATTCCATTGAAGCATCAAAAATACTCATCTCTTTATTGCTGGGAATATGCAAGGTGATGCCACCTTCGGTTCCAGGTAACAATTTGTTTTGCAAACGGATGTTGGCAAAAGTGCCGCGCACCATCACTTCATGGTTGCCGCGACGGGCGCCGTAGCTGTTAAAATCTTGTTTTTGTACACCCTTCTGTTGCAAATAAACCCCAGCAGGGCTGTTTGCCGAAATGTTACCGGCAGGTGAGATGTGATCGGTTGTCACAGAATCACCCAACAATGCCAACACGCGTGCAGACTTGATTGATGACACCGCTTTTGGCGTCAAAGAAAAATTTTCGAAGTAGGGTGGGTATTGGATGTAGGTGGAGTCTTTGTCCCACGCGAAACGTTCGCCTTTGGGAACAGGCAAAGCACGCCATTCTTCATTGCCTTCATACACGTGGCCGTAACGTTCTTGGAACAAGTCGCTTGTCACGGCTTTGTCTATCGCAGCTTGCACTTCTTGTGTGGTGGGCCAAATGTCTTTCAAATAAATGGCTTTGCCATCTGGGCTTTCGGTTAACACATCTTTGGTAAGATCCAAATTGGTGTGACCTGCCAGTGCATACGCTACCACCAAAGGGGGCGAGGCCAAAAAGGCCAAACGCACTTCTGGGTGAATGCGGCCTTCAAAATTGCGGTTGCCAGACAACACAGCCGCCACACTCAAGTCTTTTTCTTTGATGGCACTGCTCACTTCAGGATCCAATGGGCCGGAATTCCCAATGCATGTGGTGCAACCGTAGCCGACCAAATCAAAGCCCACGGCATTCAAGGCTGGCATCAACTTCGCTTTTTCTAAATAGGACGTTACCACTTGTGATCCGGGTGCCAAGCTGGTTTTGACCCAAGGCTTGGCTTTTAAGCCCAATTTTAAGGCTTTTTCTGCCACAAGCCCTGCTGCCAACATCACAGCTGGATTGGAAGTGTTGGTGCAGCTGGTGATGGCGGCTATCACCACATCGCCATTTTGCAGGCCGACTCTTTTGTTGGTGTCCACCTCTTTGCTTTGGGTGCGTGCGGCAACAGCTTGTTGTACCACTTGTTTGATTTGTGGCAATGGCACGCGATCTTGTGGGCGCTTTGGCCCTGCCATGCAAGGGACCACTTGGCTTAGATCCAAAGTGAGGGTGGTGGTGTATTCGGGATCGACAGTATTTTCATCATGGAACATGCCTTGTGCTTTGGCATACTGTTCTACCAATTGAATTGTTTCATCAGAGCGGCCAGACAGTCGCATGTATTTTATGGTTTCGGCATCGATGGGGAATATGCCGCAAGTGGCACCATATTCTGGGGCCATGTTGGCGATGGTTGCGCGATCTGCCAATGGCAAATGCTTGAGCCCCGGGCCAAAAAATTCGACAAACTTACCGACCACGCCGTGTTTGCGCAGCATTTCAGTGGCTGTGAGCACCAAATCGGTTGCGGTGGCCCCTTCAGGCAAGGCATTGACCAATTTCACGCCGACCACGTGTGGAATCAACATGCTGACAGGCTGACCCAACATGGCCGCTTCCGCTTCAATGCCGCCCACGCCCCAGCCTAAAACGCCTAAGCCATTGATCATGGTGGTGTGTGAATCGGTACCCACCAATGAATCAGGGTAGGCCCACATTTTGCCATCTTGTTGCTTTTTAAATACCACGCGTGCCAAAAATTCCAAATTCACTTGGTGCACAATGCCGGTGCCGGGGGGCACGACTTTGAAATTGTCGAACGCATCTTGGCCCCATCTTAAAAAGGCATAACGTTCTTGGTTTCTGTCAAATTCAATAGAAACGTTTTTGGCAAAAGACGATTTGTCGCCATAAAAATCGACCATCACGGAGTGATCGATCACCAATTCAACAGGAGAAAGGGGATTGATCTTTTTGGGATCGCCGCCAGCAATTTTCATGGCTTCGCGCATTGCGGCCAAATCTACCACGCAAGGCACACCGGTGAAATCCTGCAAAATCACGCGTGCGGGGGTGAAGGCGATTTCATAATCGGGCTCTTTTTTAGGATCCCAGTTTAGGATCGCGCCCACATCATCTTGGGTGATATTTTCACCATCAAAAAACCGCAAAATATTTTCAAGCAGAATTTTGATCGAGAAGGGAAGGCGTGCAAGCTTGTCAGGCGAGCCTGCCTTTTCCAGCGCATAATAATGAATGGTTTCGTTTCCAAGTTTAAAATTGGCGGTGAAGGTAGGCTTCATGACAGTCCTCATTTAAAAGTATTCAAAAAATAATTTTTCGCCATCAAATACCAAAGCATTGCCCTGATTGGGTTTCCAATCGCCTAACACATAACGTGTGGCAGTGGTTCCGTTATTCAAAACATGGGTATGGGTATTGTTGCGGTGAGTGTGACCATGTATCAACTGTTGGGCACAAAATTTGTTCAAATATTTTTGCACGCCAGCTTCAGTGGCATCTGTTTTGTTCAGCATTTCGTTTGTGGGTTTGGCTTTACGGTTGCTGAGGCTTCTTAATTTTTGTGCCAGCTTTTTGCGCCACTTTAAAGGGAAAAGCAAAAAGAAGCGGTGCAATAAGGGAATGCGGATCACTTTGCGAAAACGTTGGTAGGACACATCATCCGTGCACAATAAATCACCATGCATCAACAAAGTGGGGGTTTTATTCAAATAGATGAGAAAAGGATCTTTGAGCAGTTGCATGCCCACACTGTCACAAAAGGCTTCACCCATGAGAAAGTCACGGTTGCCGGACATGAAGTAGGTTTTTATACCGTTATCATGAAGGGTGCGTAAGCCATGTTGTACGGCGGTGATAAGGGGGGTGCGGTCGTCATCGCCTACCCAGGTTTCGAAGAAGTCGCCCAAAATATACAAGGCTTGGGTGTCTTTATTTTGATTGTGCAAATAACGCAAGAACCGCTCAGTGATGGCAGTGTCGTTTTCAGACAGGTGCAGATCAGATATGAATCGTATCACGTTTGGGCTCCATGCTCCTGCGTTTGTAAAGTCTCGATGTAGGAGTGATGGGTTACGCTGCGCTCCACCCATCCTACAGCTCTTGATTGATCCCATGGTGACCACGGTGCACCAAAGGATCTCCCCCTTTGCAAAGGGGGATAGAAAGACTTAGGCGGAGCGCAGCGTAGCCTTAGTCTTTCTAGGGGGATTTAAGCCACGGAATTGATACCGTGGTATAAAATCCCCCCGTCGCGAAGACGCGCCGACCCCCTTTTCCAAAGTGGGTAAAAGATCGGAGCTGCTCTCGCAAGCTTAGCCCTCGACAACCTCAGCTTTAATCAGTACCACGTCTTCCACTGGCACATCGCGGTGGCCCATGCGTTCACCGGTACGGCATTCGCTCATTTTTTGCGCCACTTCCATGCCTTCAACCACTGTGCCAAATGCACAATAGCCCCAAGCGTCTGGGCGTTCGCCTTTAAAGTTTAAGAATAGGTTATCGGCGACATTGATAAAGAATTGAGAAGAGGCAGAATGGGGGTCGTTGGTACGGGCCATGGAAATGGTGCCCGTGAGGTTGCTCAAGCCAGTTTTGGCTTCATTTTCAATCGGGGCAAAACCCTTCTTTTGGCTAAAATCCTGATCAAAACCACCGCCTTGGACCATGAATTTTTTGATGCAACGGTGGAACACGGTGTTGTTGTAAAAGCCCGCTTCAACGTATTTTATAAAGTTTTCGACTGTTTTAGGGGCCTTTTCGGCTGAAAGCTCTATGACCATATCGCCCATAGAGGTAGAGATTTTGACTTTTTTGGCATTCATGAGGTGATACTCCATATTGGGAAGCTTGAAACGCCGCAAAGTATATACCCAAGACACTCCAAAATGCATGTTTTATGCTTTGTCTTTTTTGCCCCAAGCTGTTTAAAAAAACTCACAATAGCTGCGGCTATTACTCCTTTTTTTAAACAGCTTGGGACAAAAAATCCAGGCGCCTAAAACATGCATTTTGAAGTATCTTGGGTATATACCCAAGACACTCCAAAATGCATGTTTTATGCTTTGTCTTTTTTGCCCCAAGCTGTTTAAAAAAACTCACAATAGCTGCGGCTATTACTCCTTTTTTTAAACAGCTTGGGACAAAAAATCCAGGCGCCTAAAACATGCATTTTGAAGTATCTTGGGTATATACCCAAGACACTCCAAAATGCATGTTTTATGCTTTGTCTTTTTTGCCCCAAGCTGTTTAAAAAAACTCACAATAGCTGCGGCTATTACTCCTTTTTTTAAACAGCTTGGGACAAAAAATCCAGGCGCCTAAAACATGCATTTTGAAGTATCTTGGGTATATACCCAAGACACTCCAAAATGCATGTTTTATGCTTTGTCTTTTTTGCCCCAAGCTGTTTAAAAAAACTCGCAATAGCTGCGGCTATTACTCCTTTTTTTAAACAGCTTGGAACAAAAAATCCAGGCGCCTAAACCATGCATTTTGGAGTATCTTGGGTATACTCCAAATGGATTAAATCTAAAATAATCCGCCTTTGCCCAATTTTTTAAACTTCTCTTTGTATTGTGCTTCAAAATCGTCTTTTGGCTTGTCAGCTGCGGGGTTCTTATCCGAATGAATTGCGGTTGGGCTTTTTGTTGCTATCACTTTTGTAGCAAGGCTGAGCGCAGAAGATGAACTGCCAGCTTCGTTAGACTGGTGTTTTTCTGATAATAAAAGCTTGCTCCCAATATCAAACTGCAGTTGAACAGTTGTATCGATGGCGTGGGTCAGATTATGGCACACGTCGGCTGCAATTTCCGGTACATTCCCAATAGTGAGCGAAAAATTAAGTGCTTGAAAGAAAATATGTATAGCCACCTCGTTGAAACCAAAGATGGTCTCAGGAACAATGCCTATTACATCACTTGCTGTGATTGTTAAATTGGCTGCTTTCAAGGTTTCAGGTGAGGCAAACAGAAGATCAGAATCAGTTTGAGGCACATTGAACTTTTCAACCAGCCGCTGTCTTAGTTCAGCATCTGTTTTCCCAGTTTTACAACCCAAAAAATGGATCAATCCTTTTTTGTCGCGTACGCCATTCATATTGCAGGATGTAGAACGAGGGTGCTTCGTGAGATATGTGTTTGCATTTTTAAAGCCAAAAATATCTGAACTTGCATACCTGCTTTTTTCACGGGGATCTCTGTAAATAATGAGCATTCGAAGAGGGTTTAATACAGGCTTATAATCATCAGCCGCTTCACGAATGAAAAATCCTGGCAGCCCCACCATGGCACCATCTGGCGCTAAAACCAATCGTGACGCATCTTTCACATTGAAATGCTTGCTGCCAAAACAAGCATCAAAAAATTCATCGCCTTTATCAGGCGAACCGGCAACATCAGCACACAAATCCAGAATGCTCAATTCTTGAGCAAATTGGACAGCAGACGCACAATCAAAAATAACGGGGCAAGGTAAATTCTTTTCATCTAAAAGCGAACGCAAGGCAAAAGAGGCGCTGGTTTTTTGGGCCACACGCCAAGAATAAGGGTTACCTGTGCTGTCAAAGTTTTTGGGTACAAAATGATGGAAAACCATCCAAATGAAGTCAAGGTTTATTGGATCTGCACTGGGCTTCATGCCACGTTTTAAGTTATCAATTATTTTTGTAGCCTGTGACTTTATCTTTGCAGAGATGCCAGAGGATGGCGCGGAGACAATATAATTTAACACGGCGTGGGCCCGTGGATCGGCGGGGTCATTTTCTAATGCTTGAATCAACTCCGGAACATACCTGATGTGACCTGCTTGATAAGCCTTTTCAATTTTTTGCATGTTTTGAATCATTAAATCGTCAAGGCGCGCCATAAGCTGTTGTGGGGTGTACATTTTGTGATTTTACCGCTGAAAACAATGCGGTTGAGCTTATAGAACGCAGAGTTTGAATTCAAGCTTTTGCCCCTGTTTGCTACCGTGTATGGGCCCGTAGAGAGTGTAGAACTCAATTATTTCATTCAATCAACGTTCTTCCTGTCAGGAAAAGATACAGGCGTCTGCCCAATTTCAGTACGGGATACAATAGCCGAGACAGCCATTGTGATTTAAAAATCAATCCGTTGATGCGATTGAATAAACCGTTTTGTGTGGAAATGAGGGCCAGGTGGTGAACTGCGTCTGCACCCATGTAGGACTGTTCATTTAATATGAGGATGATCCCTTCGTTTAAATCATTGGGCTTGAAACCCAGGGCCCATACTTTTTCTCTGTCTCGGGCGTTGATGAGGGTGATGTTGCCGATGGTCTCTTTCACTTTTAACAAGCGGATATAGTTTGAACAGAAAAAACAGGACTCGTCATATATGAGCATATTTTCTAAAGGGGTTTTGGGCATAACGGGGTGTCTACCTTTTTGGACTCTAAACTATAAAATGGCGCAGGATGGGTGAGTCGCAATACAGCCTTAGAGGGTACATCGAGATAGGGGCACATGCCAGCGGCGCCAATGCGCATTGGCTCAGGGGCAGGATAAGGTGCATTGTGAAGTTCTGTTGCCAAAGCCCAAGTGACCTCTTTCTGGTGCTGTAAAGGTGGCATCAAATTTTTAACGTATTTGGGAAGGCGTGAAAATGTTTCTTCTTTTGGAAACAGGATTTCACCCCTTACTGTGTTTCCTGAATATAATTTAAAACCAAGCTGGGTATACTGCAGATTATAAATACTGATAATGGGCGCAAGCATGAAAATGATCACGCTCAAAATGCCTGTGGGGTGTAACTTTAAAAACAATAAAGCGGGTTTTTCTTTTGAGTTTTGGGTGTTGAAAAGACAAAACTCCATCAAAAATAACCAAACATTCCATGGCCAAACCGAAGCACCCCAGTTGTGACCCAATGGCCCCAGACAATACAGCACAACCACGAGCATGATAAATGCCATGTAAGTTGCCAGCCACCGACATGCAGGAAAAAGCAACAAGACACCGATGAGCAATTCATATATGGGTACGAAAATAATAAGATTTATAAAGAGTTGATCCATAAGACCATACGGAGGATCACCTAAATGGTGAATCGGCTCAAGAAACCAAGGGGCCACTTGGGCATAAAACGACAAATTTAATTTGTGAAACCCAGCCCAAAAATACACACCGCATACCATTATCCGTAACGCATTTTGCGCAATGTGTTTTTCGCGGTACCAAAACGTGATCATCAGCAGCGTGTAACAGTACATTAAATTAAACGGCTGCATGCGGTTGATGTCTTGCAGAAACCAAAATAGCCAGCACGCTGCGATGATGCAAGCGGGTGTCTTTCTTGAGGGGTGGGCATACAGCCAGATAAGTGATGCCAGGCTGCCAATATACACAAACCAATTGATGAGCGATGGCACGCGTGCCAGTTCAAAAATAATGGGCGCTGGCGTGTATATTCGAAATCCTGGCAAATACAGGCGCCAAAAAAAGACATAAGTAAACAACAAGCCAAGACAAGTTGCCCGTACCAGAAAATCAAAATGGTATGTAGACTTTGCAGAAACCGAGGTCGCCACAAGCACGGGTTGATCGAGTAGGGTTGTGGACAAAGTCATGGTGGTAATTTTTGAAAGCTCGTTTATAAATATAACCGTTTCGAGTTACAAGAAAAGAGAATTTGTGGTCTAATTTGGCATAATTGTCTTGGAAATTGGGGTTTTTCCCCTGACTTATTTCCACTTTTCGCCCTGTAAAGAGACCAAATTATGTCAAAAGATCTCATCAAATCCCGTTTTGCCCCTAGCCCCACTGGCGACATGCATCCAGGTAACCTGCGTACGGCGCTTTTTAACTGGCTTTATGCGCAGAAGCATCATGGGGTCTTTTTGCTGCGAATAGAAGATACCGACCAGGCCCGGGGCAGTGAAGCCAGCCTACAAGGGCTTTTGCAGGTTTTGACAACCTTAAACCTTGGCTGGGGTGAAGGGCCAGAGGCTGACAAGGGCAATGGGCCCTATAAGCAATCCGAACGGGCCGATATTTATAAGCAGTATTACGACAAGCTTATTGACTTGGGTCGGGCGTATCCTTGTTATTGTTCTGACACAGAATTGGCCATTGCCCGCAAAACCCAATTGGCCCAGGGTCATGCGCCCAAGTATTCAGGCAAATGCCGAGAGCTGAACGATGCAGCGCGTGCCGCCTTGGCAGCTGAAGGCCGTGTGCCCACCTTGCGCTTTAAAATCCAGCCAGAAGACAATATCAGTTTTCAGGATTTGGTGAAGGGCGAGCAAGTATTCAAGGGAAGCGATTTGGGGGATTTTATTATCCGCCGTGAAGACTTAAGCGCCACGTTTTTATTTTGCAATGCGATTGACGATTCCCTCATGGGCGTGACCCATGCCCTGCGTGGGGACGATCACCTTTCTAATACACCCAGACAACTTTTGATCCTAAACGCCTTGGGCCTTCGCACCCCGCATTATGGGCACGTGCCTTTGATTTTGGGTGATGACGGCGCCCCGCTTTCAAAACGAAACGGCAGCATGAGCGTTGAAAATTTATTGGAGCAAGGGTTTTTCCCAATTGTGATTTTGAATTACTTGGGAAGATTGGGGCACCATATTGAAGCCCAAACTTTGCTTACTTTAGATGAGTTGGCTGCGCAGTTTGAACTGACCCACATTGCCCGATCAGCTGCACGTTTTGATAAAGCGCAATTGTTGCATTGGCAGAAAATGGCTGTGCAACAGGCCTCTCTTGCTGAAATTGAAAAATGGTTGGATGGCAAAATTGATTCAGCTTGGGGTGTGCAAGAAAAAGACAAAGCAAAATTGATTGAGTTGGTGCGTCAAAATGGCGTGTTGTATCAAGATGTGGCGGTATTGATGTCTGCCTTGTTTGGTGAGGTGCAGCATGAACCAGAGGCTGTGACTGTCCTGCAGCAAACTGAAGTTGGTTTTTACAAAGCGGCTGAAGAAAGTTTGGTCCATTTTCCTGATTGGAAAGCGATGACCCAATTTATTAAAGACAAAACCGGTAAAAACGGCAAAGCCTTGTTTGCGCCTTTGCGTGCAGCCTTAATGGGTGCGCTACATGGCCCTGAGATGGCTGAGCTTATCCAAATCATGGGCAAAGAACGCGTAACAGCGCGATTTCAAGCAGCCCAACAGCGATAAAGTGGAGCGATTGTGATTTCATTGTTTAATTCTTTGACGCATGAAAAATCTGTTTTTACTCCGATTGTTCCGGGTAAAGTGAAATTATATGTCTGTGGGGTGACAGTTTACGATTATTGTCACGTGGGGCATGCTCGGGTATTCGTGGTATTTGATGCCTTTGTGCGATTGTTGAAAAGCTTAAATTATGATGTCACATATATTCGGAACATCACCGACATTGATGACAAAATCATCAAGCGTGCGGGTGAGCTGAATGAGCCTGTCGAAAACCTGACAAACCGCTTTATCGATGCCATGCATGAAGATGAGACTGCCTTGTTGTGCGACAGGCCCAGCATGGAGCCACGTGCGATGCAGTATGTTGCTGAAATGCAAAATCTCATCAGTTCGTTGATAGAGAAAGACGCAGCCTATGTTGCCGACAATGGCGATGTGTTGTTTGCGGTGCATGCATATGAAAAATATGGTGAATTGTCGCGACAAACTTTGGCCCACCTGAGAAGCGGTTGCAGGGTGGAAGTGAGTGAAGCCAAACGTGATCCTTTGGATTTCGTGTTGTGGAAAAAAGCAAAACCAGGTGAGCCTGCGTGGGAATCGCCATGGGGTGAAGGGCGCCCAGGTTGGCATATTGAATGCTCGGCGATGGCTTTGAAAAACTTGGGTGAAACATTTGATCTGCATGGTGGGGGCTTTGATTTAAAATTCCCGCATCATGAAAATGAGCGCGCACAAAGTGAGGCTTCCACAGGCAAAACTTTTGTGAACAGTTGGATGCATGTGGGCTTTGTGGAAATCAACCAAGAAAAAATGGCCAAATCTTTGGGCAATTTTTTCACCGTAAGGGATGTGTTGAAGAATTTCAAAGGTGAAGTGATTCGGTTCTTTTTATTGTCGACGCATTATCGCAGTCCTTTGCCGTTTTCTATGGATTCTTTAAAGCAAGCTGAAGAAACCTTGAAGCGATTGTATGGGGCTTTGAATGGCTGTGTTTCTGCAGAACCCGTACAAGGCACAGAGGCTGAAACAGAATTCCACAAAGCATTGGCAGATGATTTCAACACCCCATTGGCTTTTGCCAGTTTGTTTGAGCTTGTGAAAACCATCAACCGTGAAAAAGAAGCTGGCAGCGAAAATGCCAACGCCCAAGCGGCGCTGCTGAAAAAGCTGGGTGGCGTGTTGGGTTTGTTGCAAGACAACCCTGAGCATTTTTTCAAAGGCAATGTGGATGAGGCTTTTGCCGAAAAAGTGGAACAGATGATTTTGGCACGGAATGCGGCCCGTGCCGCAAAAGACTTCGCCAAAGCAGATGCCATTCGCGATGAGTTTGTCAAAATGGGTGTGGTTTTGGAAGATGGGAAGGGCGGCACCACCTGGCGTCGGCAATGAGACCATCGTGGTCTTACGTAGGATGGGTCCATGCGTCTTCGCATTGACCCATCGTCATATGTGGCACCGCGCGATGATGGGTCAATGCGAAGACGCATGGACCCATCCTACGAGACTTGCTCGCGATTCCTGGCCATCGGGTGCATACACATTTATTTAATGAAAGCCAAACAACTTGACAGATTGGGGATCCTCACTCATACCTGAATAAGGGAATACCACCTCTTTGGGGCAAAGTATGAGTGAACATAACAATATCAATGGCCGTGACGCCTGTTTTAACCTTCGTAAGGCCTCACGTGCAGTGACGCAGTACTTCGATCATTCCTTAGAGCCTTCGGGCGTGAGAGCCACCCAGTTCACTTTGCTGGTGACTTTGGCTTCTGTGTCTGCCAAGACCCTTACCGAGATGGCCGAGCATCTGGTGATGGACAGAACCACGTTAACACGCAACTTGAAGCCTTTGGAAAAGTTGAACCTCATTCAAATCGTGACAGCCAAAGACAAACGCTCAAAAGCTTATGCTTTGACTGATCATGGCCGCAGTGTTTTGGAAAGGAGCGTTCCTTTGTGGGAAGCTGCCCAACGCCGTGTGGAAGAACAATTGGGCTTGGAACGGTATCAGAAATTGTTGACGGAAATGAGTGCGATTACCAAGATTTTTGAGCATATGTGATTTAGGCCAGTGCCAAAAACGAAGGGGCGCCTTGCGAGGCGCCCAGTTTGAATTTTAATGTCTATTAGTCATTGTTTAATCCGGTTGCTGCTTGTTGTTCTTGTTGGGCTTGTGGGCTCGGCGCTGTTGATTTTGTTAATAAAGCTCTGCATCTTCCTCTGATTGGTGTTCATCAATGCACCAGAGCCTGAAGGTTTATCAGGCATTTCGAGCATCGCTTCAAGCAATGATTTACCTTTTACTTTATTTGCCGCTTTATTTTCTGCCGCCTTCTCTGCAGCAGTGATTGGTTTATCAGGAAGGCTTCGTTTTTGTTTTTGTTGTACTTGCCTAATCTCTTGAAGGTTCTCTATATTTTTTGCTCGAGCGTTAATTGTCTCCATGACCTCTGCGCTCGGTCGACTGCGTGGCGGAGCAACGGATTTGCTTTCGGTTACAACCGCAGCAGGCGCACTTACATTAAACTTTTTGGCAAATTCATGAGGATCAGGCATTGCGGGAGTAGCAGGCGACGGTGAGCGGGTTTCTCTAACTGGTTGCTCAACTGGTTGATCTGGTAAAGCCGCAATTTCCTTGTTTTCTTTGGAATCCTTTATAGCTGCGCTAACTGCTTTTTGTATGAGCATAAACGGGAACCAAAAGGGGGAGGTAACGACGATCACAGCAATTCCAGGTCCTGGCGTAAGCACATCCATAATGAACTTCCCGGCCACGCTCCAACCACTTGAATCCGATTTTTTTGGTTTTTCAGCCGGATGGACAAACGCGTCCAATACCTCGAGCATCTCGTTTTCATCATCTTTGTGATCTTTGGGCATTTGAGTGCTTCCAATAAATTCTGACTATGTCTTCAGCATACGCTAACCAATCTTCTACTCAATCAGTTTATGGGTGTATGAGAAAGGGTAGATACATGTGAAAAAAAATCCCCCTTTGAATAAAGGGGGATAGGGGTGTGGAGGAATTAATGCGTCGAGGATTAGAGTTTGTTGTGAGCGGTCATCTCAATACCACTAAGTGATTTTGGTTGACCTGGCGTTTTAGGCAAAGCTTCATTTGGCATTGGTGGTGTAGGTTTATCTCTTAATACATCCGCAACGTTTTTCCGTGATTCTGCCCGTTTTGCTAATTCCCCAATTGTCTCTGTTACATTCGTTGAAGTTGATGCGCTGTGCTCCACAGTCACATATCCCAATTTTACAGCTGCAGCATCTGCATTCTTTCCGGCAATTTCAATGCCACTCTCTTTCCATTTTGCAAGTTCAGCACGTAATTCTGTCAATCCCTGACACTTTGTCGTGTAGGCATTTTTCTCTTCTCTCACCATTTCGCTATTTGCACCAAAGCGAGTTTTGCTTTCTGGCGCATTGGGTGTGCCCAATGTTGTTGAGTGTGCAATTTGTTCGTAAGTCATTGCGCAGAAGCTCACTTTTTTGGTGACGGGATCGCGTACTTCAAACAAGACGCATTTTTCCCTCAAACGTTGGCTGACTTCTCCATCTGTCATATTTGCAGTATCGAAGATGATGCGGTTGATTTTGGTTTTGAGTCGGCTCAACGCTTCCTTGTCTTCAGCGCCCCCTTTTAAGACCATTCGCTTCACTTTCAGGTTATTGATGTCTTGGTCTGACATGCCTTTGAGCGGATCGCCTTCAACTGCTGCGTCTCTTTGCTCTTTGATCATATTGTGCGCGCGTTTTTTAGCGTGATGGACTGTGACCAAGTGGCCAATTCCGTAACCTGCTGCAAACGCGAATCCTGCTGCGGCCACACCCGCCAAAACGGTGCCGCCGCTCGCAACGGTGATCCCAATGACCGCCGCTGCCAACAGCAAGCCTATCCCCACCTTAACGGCTGTGCGCCATTTGTCGCCTTGGACTATTCCCCTGATGGCCAATATAACGGGCCCTGCAGCGACCAAACCGCCTATAACCGTTCCTGCAATTGCAGAAGCTGCGCCCACAGTGGCACCCACCCACACCAAGAATGTGGTGTTGGCTGCGGCGGCTGAAATGCCACCGCTGGTAATGGCTGTCAGGCCCAGCAGTGTGGCGATGCTGCCCCATGCGGCTTTGCGTTTAATGCGTTCCACTTTTTCGTTTGCTGCCAAGTCTGATATGTGGCGATCGCGTTCGGTGTTTGCGTCACGTGCTTGCCAGTAATCAACTCTGAATCCCTCGCCGGGGTCCATATTGTTCAACATTTCTAGGAGTGCTGTTTGGGTTTGTTTTGTGTCGGGCATTTTCGCTGTCTCCGGTCTTGGTATTTCGTCTCTGGTCATGTCTACAGGCTATTCCTGAGCATGTTAGCTTTGCAACATATTTTTTTTGCGGAGCCAAGTGACAATGAGGCTTTGGGGTTTTGAGAGAGATTGAATTTTCAGTAAATTAGATATAACAGATTGGTTTTGTCATTATAATCAATAATATCTATTGAAATGGGCTGCCAAAGTTGCGTCAATTATGAACATTAAAGATTTGAAATATATTGCATTATTGGCACAACACCGCCATTTCGGTGAGGCAGCCAAGGCCGCCTTTGTGAGCCAGCCTACCTTGAGCATGCAAATTAAGAAACTGGAAGAAGAATTGGGTTGTGCGATTTTTGAGCGTACCCACAAGGAAGCCCTGTTGACCCCGGCGGGTGAAGAAATAGTGCGCCAGGCCAATAAGATTTTGGATTCGGTGGATGTGTTAAAAGCGGTGGCTGAGTCGTTCAAAGATCCTTTTGGCGGCGTGTTGCGCCTGGGGGCTTTTCCCACATTGGCGCCCTATTATTTTCCCAGCATCATTCCCAAAATCAAAAATGCCTTTCCCAAATTGAAAATTTTGCTTGTGGAGCATAAAACGCAAGCCTTATTAACCGCCTTACAGGAAGGGCATTTGGATTTGGCATTTATATCTTTGCCGATTGAAAATAATTTGCAGGCGCAATTTCGCACGGAATATATTTTTGAAGAGGCGTTTTATTTGGCTGTGCCGAAAGGGCATGTGTTGGCGAAAAAATCCAAAGTGAGTGTGGATGATGTGGCCAGCCAAGAATTGCTGTTACTGGAAGAAGGGCATTGCATGCGCGGGCAGATTTTGCAGGTATGTGATGCAATGGGCGCGCATGAGCAAATGGATTTTCGGGCCACGAGTTTGGAAACCTTGCGCCAGATGATCATCATGAATGGGTCAGTGACATTGATTCCGGGTTTGGCGGTGAATCGGGAAGACAAGCAGATTGTTTATGTGCCGTTTGTAGCGCCCGCACCGAGTCGGAGGATTGCTTTGGTTTGTAGGGAATCGTTTACGAGGATGGGGTTGGTGGATGCCTTGGTTGAGGTGTTGAAGAGATAAAGATCTGGCATCTTCTGCTTCGAGGGAGAAGATTAAGAAAATAGATTCTTGCCAATCAATGCAAGCGGCGTTTCGGCAAACTGATTGCGCCATTGGTGAGGCAATCTAACGATTCAGCCCATTCGCTGTAGTTTGAACCGATGTTTTGTTTGTATTGTTTGTCGTAAAAGGTTGACCATATTTTTGCAGATGCATTGGGTGTTGTGACTTCACCCAATGAATCTGTGGAGCTTGCTGATTGAGTAGCGGCCAAATCAAAATCATTTTTTGTGCGGATGTGGGTACTAGATTTCTCTGGTTTAAATGTGGGGCAGCAGAGCTTGAAAATGGCTTTTATCACTCTTGTCATGCTTTGTGGGAAGCGTTGTGTGAACGGAGTATCATCCAAAAGAGCCGACTTATTTGGTATGCAGGCGTACATCCACATTGCGAGACCGATTCCTATTATTGCATAGTTAAAAATTTCCACGCCTAATTGGATAGAAGCCATGATTGCGGGATCTACGCCTGGGATGTTGCCGCTGAAAAGCCAGGTGAGCCATGGGGTCGCATTGGTGGCCAACCAGGTTCCTGAAAAGGCGCCCACGCCGATAAAGGCCAAAGGTAAAACCACGCATGCCGCAATGAAGGCAGCACGCAATAACCATTGTGCCAAACCAATGGGGGCTTTTACGGGAGATTGGCCGGTGAGTAGGCGGATGAGGTTGCCCACACCGTAGAAGAGGGGAACGCCTATGGCAATCCATAGGGATTCAGCCAGGAACAAGGCCAGCCTGAGGGGCAAGGCAACGGCAGCCACAACAGGCGTGACAACCAGCAGTGCCACGCCAGTGATGAGTAAGTTTTCACCGAATCGGGCCAATTTCTTGTTCATTGTCTGGTTTCTCTTTGGTATTTTGAGATTTTGAGGAATTTATCAAACTTATAAAGTGTTAGTCAAGGAACTTGTTTATCTCGTAGGTTGGGTAGAGCGTCTTCGCGGGCTTCGCCCCCGGCCCTTCGCTATCGCTACGGGCGTTCGGCCGGCAAATGCTGTGCATTTGCTTTTCGGCCTCACCCCAACATCTTCGGTTGGTCAACGCTGCTTGTTGGGTTTCACGAAGACGCTCTACCCAACCTACGACAGACGATCGTCCAAATTGAACTACCCAAATCGGGGCATTTTAATTGGGATTTTCCAAGCTTAACACGCCTGAATCGTAGTCATAGGCGAATAGCTCAGCATAGCGACCCCAATCTACCACCACTTTGAATACGCGTTCGGCTTCGTCTTCTTGGAGCTTTTCTTTTAATTGTTGCAAGATAATGTCTTCACCCAAGCGCTCTGTGCCCACTTCGGTTAAGGCATGGTAAATGCTTTCTGCCAATGGGATGTGCCGTATCAATTGGCGGCGGAAAATTTGTTTGCGCGTGAGAATGTCTGCTTGGATGAAGGCTTTTCCGGCCAAAGTCAATTCGATGTCGCCTTGCGATACCAAAGCAAAATGTAAAATTTTCAAAGCTTCTGTTAAAGGGAACAATTCGTCTGTGTCGTAGCTTAATTCATCTGCCAATTTGGGTAAGTCGCAACTGCCGCCCATTTCAGGGGTCGCCAAAGCTTCCATCAAACCTGTTAATTCGTTTGCACCCGCTTCTGGCAATTTGTAGAACGTGTCTATTGTTTCTTCCACTTGCATGGCTTCGTGTGGCGACACTTCCACTTCGCTTGTGGTCATCAAGGTGTAGATGTCGTCAATGAGTTTTTGTACGCGCCGGTCAATCAAGCGGCGGGGTTTGGGAATAGGGGCGGGGACAATGGCGCGTATGTGGCCAGGATCGTCTGCGCAGATAATGATCCTGTCTGCCATCAAAGCCGCTTCTTCAATATTGTGGGTGACCAGCAATATGCCCTTGGTTTGAATGCGACGCTCGTTCCACAGAGCCATCAAGTCGTTGCGTACGCTTTCTGCGGTTAACACATCGAGTGCTGAAAAGGGCTCATCCATCAACAATAAGTCTGGGTTCACTACCAAGGCGCGTGCAATGCCCACACGCTGGCGCATGCCACCTGATAACTCTTTGGGATAGGCGGTTTCAAAACCATCAAGGCCTATCATGTCAATGGCAGCCAAGGCCCGCTCGCGCCGTTCGTTTTTACGCACGCCTTGCGCTTCTAAACCCAATTCCACATTCTGCATCACCGTCAGCCAAGGCATCAGCGCAAAACTTTGGAACACCATGCTGATCCCTTTTTGGGGACCGACCACAGGTTTGCCTCGGTACAATACGTGACCTGAAGAGGGGGGAATAAGCCCCGCAATCATGCGCAAAAGCGTGGATTTGCCAGAGCCTGATTTACCGACAATTGCTATCAGTTCATTTTCTTGAATGGAAAAGTTCACGTCGCTTATCGCGAGGAATTCCTTTCCTTGGTGCGTGCGAAAATTTTTGGAAAGTTTTTCAGTTTGGATAATGGTTTGTGGGCTATTCATTGGCTTGATCCAAAGCAAAACGTTGGGTGGCCAGACGGTATAACGGCAGCCACAAAATATGGTTCACGACTAAAACATAAGCACACATGACGCCTATGCCCAAAGCAATGCGCGGGAAATCCCCCGTGGTGGTGTACTCGGTGATGTACCCACCCAAGCCCACCGCCGTGAGTTTGACGCTGCCCCACTCTACCACATCGGCAATGATCGAGGCGTTCCAGCTGCCGCCAGAGGCTGTCATGGCACCTGTAATATAGTATGGGAATATGGCAGGCAAAATCAGCTTTTTCCAACGCTGCCACTTACGCACCCCAAAATTGTCGCAGGCCAAAAGCAGCTCTTGGGGAATTTGGCTTGCCCCTGCAATCACATTGAACAATACATACCATTGCGTGCCCAAAATCATAAGGGGTGTGGTGAAGATATTGACTGACAAGTCATAATGCAAAATCAACATCACGATCACAGGGTAAAACAAGTTGGCAGGGAAGGCCGCCAAAAACTGGCAAATGGGCTGCGCCCAACCTCTGGCGCGTGGCGACAAACCGATTTTTACCCCAATGGGTACCCAAATCAGCGAACACAAGAAAATCAGCACAAACACTTTGAATAGGGTAATGAGGCCAAGCCAAGCCACATGTGGAATTTCTGTGTGTGGCACGGATTGCAGTATGTAAGATACAAAATAGGCGCAGCTGAGAATAAGGCCCACATAAAATGAAATGCGCCAAATCCAAACTTTATGACTGGCAAGCGGTTTAGGCCATTTTTTTTGAAATTTGATCTGCGGCATCGAAAAACGGTTGGAAAAGTGCACCACAGAAAGCAAATTTTGACGAGACAAAGCGCTGATTTTGCGGAATGTTCTGGCCCTTTGCAGCAGATCCAAAAACCATGAGGTATTTTCTTCGTTTTGGGCTTCCAATCTGAAGCGCAAAGACCAAGACAGCAGGGGTCTGAACAGGAGTTGATCGTATACCAAGATCACAAAGAACATCGCCAAAATGGCATATAAACAGCAAAGCAAATTGCCAGCGTCTATAGCGGCGGCAATGTAAGAGCCGATCCCAGGTAGGTTGATGGTTTGGTTGCTGACCGAAATGGCCTCAGAGGCGACCACAAAAAACCAACTGGCCGACATCGAAACCATGGTGTTCCACATGAGGCCAGGCAAGGCAAACGGCACTTCCAGACGCCAGAAACGCTGCAAAGCTGAAAGCTGCAACATGCTGGCCGCTTCTTGTAATTCTTTGGGAACGGTTTTTAAGGATTGGTAAAAAGACAAAGACATGTTCCATGCCTGGGCTGTGAAAATGGCAATAATGGCCGCAAGTTCAGGGCCCATCAGGCTACCAGGGAACAGGCGAATGCATGCAACGACGATGACAGACAGCACCCCCAACACGGGTACCGATTGCATGATATCAATAAAGGGCAAAATCACCTTTTCAGCTTCGCGGGATTTGGCTGCCCAGGTGCCGAATACAAAGGTAAAAAACAGTGAGAACAACATGGCGATCAGGATGCGGGTGACTGAGCGCACCGCATAGCCAGGCAAGGCCGCAGGAGAGAGCGTGATGGGCAGATTTTCACCCACGTTGTATGGGGTGATCATGTTGCTTGCGCCCCAGCCCAAAGCAAAAATCACGGTGAGCACCATGACGAGGGCAGCCACATCCCAGACGGTGATGTTTTTATTTAATAGGGCGTAGGTTTGGTAGTGTGGTTGTTTCAATGATTTAACACCCCTCAATTAAGCGTCAATTCTTATACCCACTTTGCAAAAGGGGGTCGGCGCGTCTTCGCGACGGGGGGATTTGGGCCGCGGAATTGATACCGTGGTATAAAATCCCCCTAGATTGACTAAGGCTACGCTGCGCTACGCCTAAGTCAATCTATCCCCCTTTTTCAAAGGGGGAGATTCTTTCGAATAAGGGGGTCGGTCTTCGCGAAGTTAAGAGCCTACTCATCCCAAGTGAGTGTACCACCTGTTTGGTATTCAATGACGCGGGTTTCGAAAAAATTCTTCTCTTTTTTCAAATCGATCATTTCGCTCATCCAGGGGAAGGGGTTGTTGGCGCCTGGGTATTGTTCGGGTAGACCAATCTGGGCGCAACGGCGGTTGGCGATAAACTGCAAGTATTCTTCGAACATCTTGGCATTTAATCCCAACACCCCGCGTGGCATGGTGTCGATGGCGTAAGCGATTTCAAGTTCCACACCTTCGCGGATCATCTTGATGGCTTCGTCTTGCAAGGCCTTGGTCCAGATATGGGGGTTTTCAATTTTAATTTGGTTGATGACGTCTATGCCAAAATTCAAGTGCATGGACTCATCGCGCAAAATGTATTGGAATTGTTCAGCGGTGCCCACCATCTTGTTGCGGCGGCCCATCGACAATACCTGGGTGAAGCCCACATAGAAGAATATGCCTTCAAACACCACATAGAAGGCAATCAAGTCACGCAACAGGCGTGCATCTGCTTCTGGGGTGCCGGTGTAGAAGGTGGGGTCAGCCAAGCTTTCAGTGAACTGCAAAGCAAACTCAGCTTTTCTCGCGACCGATGGAATTTCACGGTACATGTTGAACACGCGGCCTTCGTCCATACCCAAACTTTCAATCACATATTGGTAAGCATGGGTGTGCAAAGCTTCTTCAAAAGCCTGACGCAACAAATACTGGCGGCATTCAGGGTTGGTGATATGGCGGTACACAGCCAGCACCAAATTGTTGGCCACCAAAGAATCCGCTGTTGAGAAAAAGCCCAAGTTGCGTTCAATAATGGTGCGCTCATCTTCGGTCAAACCACCGGGGGTTTTCCACAAAGCCACGTCTGGGCCCATGTTGATTTCATTGGGCATCCAGTGGTTGGCGCAGGCATTTAAGTATTTTTCCCAAGCCCATTCATATTTGAAGGGCACCAGCTGGTTCACATCCAGTGGGCAGTTGATGATGCGTTTGTCTTCCACACGGATGCGGTCGGCGTGCATTTCCAAATGTGACAAGCTGACATCAACTCTTTTTTGGGCCACGGTGTTCATATTAAAGTCATCTCCCATTTTTACTGACAAGCTTCGCAGTCGATTTCTTTGTTTTCAGTCACAGGGCGAACGGCATTCAAAGCGCCATCATGGATGGTCGATTTTTCTGCGTTCGTGGCGCCCATGGTTCTTAGGTAATAAGTGGTTTTGAGGCCACGCATCCACGCGGTACGGTACAGCGTGTCCAGCGTTTTACCCGAAGGTTTGGCCAAGTAGAGGTTGAGCGATTGGGCTTGGTCAATCCATTTTTGGCGACGTGAAGCACATTCGACCAACCAGCGTGGGTCAATCTCAAACGCTGTGGCAAACAAAGCTTTGATTCGGCTTGGAATACGTTCAATGGCTTGCAAACTGCCATTGTAGTATTTCAAATCGTTGACCATGGCAGAATCCCACACATCTTCTTGTTTGAGCGCAACCACCAAGGCAGGGTTCACCACGGTGAATTCACCCGACAAGTTCGATTTTACATACAAGTTTTGGTAGCAAGGTTCAATGGATTGCGACACCCCACAAATATTGGAAATCGTGGCGGTGGGGGCAATGGCCAACACATTGGAATTGCGCATGCCAATGGTTTTGACACGGTTGCGCACGGTGTTCCAATCCAGGCGTTGGGTGCGATCTTGATCCAAATAAAACCCACGGCTCTTTTGCAAGTTTTCAATTGAATCAATCGGCAGAATGCCACGGCTCCACAATGAACCTTCAAAGCTTTGGTAACGGCCACGTTCTTCAGCCAATTCAGTGGATGCTGAAATAGCATAGTAGCTTACGGCTTCCATTGAAGAGTCAGCAAATTCCACGGCTTCTTGTGAAGCATAGGGGAAGCCCAAGGCATACAAAGCATCTTGGAAGCCCATGATCCCAAGGCCAATGGGGCGGTGCTTCAAGTTGGAACGTCTGGCTTGTGGCACGGAGTAGTAATTGATGTCGATCACGTTGTCTAGCATGCGGATGGCGATGCGGACGGTACGTTGCAATTTTTCCATGTCCAAACCCTTGGCGGTGACATGTTGCGCCAAGTTGATGCTGCCCAAGTTGCACACGGCAATTTCGTCTTGCGAGGTGTTCAATGTGATTTCAGTGCACAGGTTTGAACTGTGGATCACGCCCACATGCTGCTGGGGTGAACGGATGTTGCAAGGATCTTTGAAAGTAACCCAAGGGTGACCCGTTTCAAACAACATCGAAAGCATTTTACGCCACAGATCCAAAGCTTGAACCGTTTTGAAATTGCGGATTTTGCCTGCTTGTGCCTGGGCTTCGTATTTTTCATACGCTTCTTCGAAAACTTCGCCGTATAAGTCGTGCAAATCTTTCACTTCATCGGGTGAGAAAAGTGTCCAAGGTTTGTTTTCGATCACACGTTTCATGAACAAATCTGGGATCCAGTTTGCGGTGTTCATGTCGTGTGTGCGGCGGCGATCGTCGCCGGTGTTTTTGCGCAATTCTAGAAATTCTTCAATGTCCATGTGCCAGGTTTCAAGGTACGCACAAACGGCGCCCTTGCGTTTGCCACCTTGGTTCACAGCCACGGCGGTGGCATTGGCCACGTTCATAAAGGGCACCACACCTTGTGAACGGCCATTGGTGCCTTTGATGTAGGCGTTCATGGCGCGCACTGGTGTCCAATCGTTGCCCAATCCGCCTGCAAATTTGGAAAGCAAGGCGTTGTCACGAATGGCTTCGTAAATCCCGGAAAGATCATCTGGCACGGTGGTGAGGTAGCAGCTGGAAAGCTGTGGCTTCAAGGTGCCTGAATTGAACAATGTGGGGGTCGAGCTCATGTAATCAAATGATGACAAGAGTTCATAAAATTCGATCGCACGGGCATTTTTGTCTTTTTCATCGACAGCCAAGCCCATGGCCACACGCATGAAAAACACTTGGGGCAATTCAAAGTGTGCGCCATCGTGGTGAATGAAATAGCGATCGTAAAGGGTTTGCAGACCCAAGAAGTTGAATTGCAAATCACGTGAGGCGTCAATGGCGGCGCCCAGTCTGTCCAAATCGAATTGGGTCAAACGGGGGTCCAGCAATTCTAAGGCGATGCCTTTGTGCACATGGGCGCGCAGGCTTTGGGCATACAAGCCGGCCATGTCCTTCAACGATTTGGCAAAGGGCAGGGCCAAAAATTGGTGGGCTTCTTGGTACAGCTCTTGTAACAACAAGCGGGCAGCCACGAAGCTGTAATTGGGCTCTTCTTCGATCATGGTGCGGGCGGCCAGCACCAAGGCTTTGCGCACGTCCGCAATCGGCACGCCATCGTATAGGCTGCGCAGGGTTTCTTCGAAGAGGGCGCTGCTGTCCACATCCGTTAGGGTTTGGCAGGCTTCGGTTAGGGTGTCACGCAACCAGGTTAGGTTGAGTGGGCGCAAGCCGTCGTGGAAGGTGACCCGCAGGGTGTGTTCTTCCACCTTGGAGAGTTGTTCACGTTCTTTACGGCGTTCTTCGCGGTATAACACATAGGCACGCGCCACACGGTGGTGTTCGTGCTGCATGAGGGTAAGCTCGACCTTGTCTTGAATTTCTTCAATGTGAACGGTGCCACCCATTGCATAACGGCGTTCCAGCTTTTGCACCACTTCTTCGGTAAGCTGGGTTGCAATGCTGTGGATGCGGGAAGGGGAGGCGCTTTGGCCTTCCACCGCAATAAAGGCCTTGGTGATGGCCACCGCAATTTTGTCTGGGGTGAACACAGCCAATTGGTTTTTGCGCGTGATCACGTGCAAAGTCCCAGGTTGTATCACGTTTAACACCACGTTTTGGTGATTATCTTCAGTAGATTGAGTGGCCGCAGACGCAGTTGACATGTGTCCTCCAGAGCAGGAAAGCCCAATATATAGATGTTTGAAATGGATTACATACAAGATAATGCGGTTTGAAAAAAATCGCAAGTGGATAGCCTGGGTATAGCTTGTGGATAAAGTGTGTGTAAAATTTTTTGAGTGGGGCGACTGGCGGCTTAAAAAAAAAGAGCGCCTGAGAATTCAAGCGCTTGCAGGAGTTAAGCCGAGACTCGGCTAAAAATGGAAGGTTCGTTGAAATTTTTGTAGGAAAAAGCCTATACCTGTTCTACCCAGTCATGTAATAACAGGCTTTGGCGTTCTAGGAGTGGCTTGTCTTTCAAAGTCACTGCCAAAATGCACAGACCGTGGATTTGGGACAACAACCAAGCTGAAAGTGAGTCAGCCTTTTCATGTTTGCCCATTTCGCTGAACTGCGATTTTAACCATTGGAGTTTGTTTTCCATGAGGCTGGCCACACCATGGGATTCTTTGGTTTCAGCCAAGCGACCCAATTCCTGTGACAAACCGCCTACGGCATCCCCGAACTGGATCAGGGTGTCTTTTGGGTGAAGAACGCGTGAAATAAACGATTTTATACGTTCTTTCGGCGAAGAATGCTGCAAATCGGAGACGAAGGCGTTAAATTGGTGGGTTCTGTGGTCAACCACAGCTTGTAAAATCAGCTCTTTAGAGCGGAAATAGTAATACACGTTGCCAAGTGGCACATTCGCGTGCTCGGCGATGTTGGCCAAAGTGGTTTGGCTGAAGCCTTTTTCGTGAAACAGGCGGTCAGCGGCGTCAATCAAGCGTGAGCGTTTGTCGGTTCTCATTTGCATCATTCCCTCGTCTTCCTGGTGTGTGTTTCGACCTACTATTAAAGTTGGTCAACGATCATAAGTTGGTCGACATTATATTTAGCAAGTTGTCAAAGTACAATACCCAAACCCTGAAAATATGAGAGGTTTTGCACGCAATAGTTCTCAGAAAAATGGGGGAGGCTTGTCTACACTAGATGTGTGATTCAAAACAACCATCAAAGGGGATATTCAGATGAACGCAAAAGCTTTAATTGTGGGCATGACGTTAATGGTGGCACCTATGCTCGTGGCTGCCAGCACCACAACCAACACACCACCACAAGGTCAAGCACCTGCCCGTGGCATGAATAACGGCCAAATGAATGGTCAAGGCGGCATGCGTGGTGAACGTCACCCAGAAATGCGCCGTGCCATGCGCGCTTTGGAAAATGCTGAACAAGCTTTGAACCAAGCTGCCCATGATTACCATGGTCACCGTGATCACGCCAAAGAATTGATCCATGAAGCCATGGAACAGATTCGTGACGGGATTGAATCTGAACGTGATGGTGACATGCAGCCTCAAGGCAACAACATGGCCCCACAAGGCGCGCAGTCAAACCAACAAAGACATTGATCATCACATGATGTTGGCGTAGTCCGTTTCAATTTTGGACAGGCTCAGTTGATTTAAGAAATTGCTGTAGCACATCCAAGCGGTGAGGGCATTCAGATCCGCAATTTGGGGCGGCAAGTAACGGGGGGGGACCAAAATCCCCTCCTCTTGCAGTTGCAGCAGGGCACGGATGTCTTCCAAGGTGGTTTTGCCGCAGAAGAGCAGTGGGATGAGCGAAAGCTTGCCACGGCGCACTGCAAGTTGAATGAAGTTGTAAACCATCACAAAGCCTTTGCAATAAGAAAGATCCTTCGTAAAAGGGCCTTGCGCAGGCAGGCTGCCGCGAAACACACGGCCGGTTTGGCTGTAGCAATCATCTTCGCCCAAACCTTCAGTGCGGAAAAATTCAAACACATCTAAAAAATTGGCGCCTTGTTCGGCCATGTCTATGGCACGAATGCGGTTGGCCAATTTGCTCAAGCGATCGGGAAAAGAAGAAAAACTGATGATTTCAACCAAGATGGCCAAGCCTTCTTGGGTAATGGTGGAAGAGGGCGGCCCCTTGCTTAAGAAGGTACAAACAGGCTGATTGAGGCCATTTAAAGTGGTGCCCACATGCACCCAACCTTCATGGACTTCTAAAATTTTCAAATCACGCTCATTGAACATGGCGTCTTTACGCAATTTGATGTAATCGGCGCCTGCTGCGGCATCGGCGATGATCCCATCGCTTAAAATCACGCGCACTGCATCTTCTTTCTGGAAATAGTTTTGAAGCCGCGATTGTAAAATTTGCACCGCTTCATCAGCGGGAATGGTTTTCTTTTCATCGACCAGCCACATGCTTTTGTCCACATGTTGCAGGGCATCTGAGATCACGGTGCCCAAATTGGCCAGGGTGGGGTCGCCTTCATGGAACACATCGGTGGCAGAACCGTAAAGCTCTTCAGAGATCATGCAAAACTCAGGGGTGCCCCGGGCTTCAAGCATGCGCACCACCAAGGCATATTCCCGGCACATGCGGCGCAAAATTTGGCCCACAGGGTTAAAAGTGCCCAGCCGTTTGATGATTTCACGTTCAATATGGTGGAATTCGCCGCGCTTTTCGCTGGGGTCGTAACCCAGATTGCGGCCTTGATAATAAGCCAAGTCCACTTTGGGCAGCTCTTTAAAGCCGGATGCAAAAAACTGCTGTTTGATTTCAGGATCCCATTTGATGGCATCCAAAATCCGAATAGGGGCCTGAGCTTCCACAATCTGCTTAGAAAGCGCCTGGATGGTCTCTGTGTAGCTGCTGTTATCAGATATAGACATAGTCAGACACCAAGTTACCTTAAATTCATTATAAACCACGAATGCGTGTAAGTGCAGTCAGACCAAAAGTCATGTAAATGAACCGGAAAGTGGGTAGAATTTAAGTAAGCATAATTTCTAATGTAATTTGGGTGGGCCCCTTTGAATATCGAGGATTTCCGCAAACATTGCCCGGATTTGTTTAAGCCTGTTGATCAAACAGAAGGGAAGACGCATGCGGGGGATTTAAGGGGCTCGTATACACTGGATGATGCGGTGGACAGTGGCAAGGGCTTTGAACTGATCCCAATTGAAAAGAACCTGCCCAAGAAACTCATTTTGACAGATTGGACTTTGAAATACCTTTCTGATCAACATCATTTTCCCTATCAAAACAATGTTGCAGAAATGCTCAAAGCATTGCTCGCTGTGGGCATTGAAATTGAGTATGTGACAGCAGGTGGCACATTAGAGATTTTGACACAGGACAATATTGAATCCGCCATGGCGGCCATCGCACCCTTGTCAGATGAAAAGGTTTACGAACTTGCCGCACAACAAAAAGGGTATGCCAGAGCCGACCTTTGCATACTGAATCCGCAATGTGTTTCCTCCTTGCAAGAAGCTTTGCTTGGCAAAATGTTCAATTATTCTGACAAAGATTTAACGTACTTTGACAACTTTCAGTTTCCTTATCATTTGTGGCAAGAGAAGGTGCCTGAGGATGAGAAGGTGCAAGCACTGAATTGTCCGCCCGTTGAATGGGGGTTGGCCTTGCATGTGGATCAGAATAGGGTGGCCAGAGGCAGCTATGATTTGCAATCCATAAGCGATGAACTCATTTCAAAATTTGAAAATGACCCCAATCTACTAAGGGTATTTAAGCATGTAAAATGTTTGGGTGTGCACAATGAAAACTTCCCAATATTTGGCGATGAGTTGGTTGGCTTTAGAGAGTTTATCAATGCCTCTATGCCTAATATTATTACATACAAAGGGCAATTATTTGTTGGCGAAATTACAGCTGCACCCTTAGACAGCTTACCCATAAAAAACATTGTGTTCCAAGGTGCGTCTTGGTTTTCAGCTGTGAGAAAGCATGATGTAAAATTAAAACAAATGGACAGGATTGAATGCGAAAGAGTCAAAGTTAATTTTGTTCCCAATACTGAAAAATTTATTGCAAATGAACTTAAATTTGATGATGTAACGACAGTATCGGAATGTGATCGGCTCAAATATTTGAAAATGGGTGTTCCGGGTGACTTGGCAGCAGAAAAATCCGAATCATGGATTGCAGTCACAATGGATATTTTAAAAAAATCCCCCAATCTTTCTGTGTTCAATTTAAAAGTGGAGTGCAATGATTCGCAGAGTAGGGTAAAGGTGGCATGGATTTTTTTTTTAAATAAGTCTGTCTTTCCATCAGTTGAATATGTTTCGCTTGATATTCCAGAATTACACCTCTTAGCCCTCATTGCTGGGCAGGAAACACAGCAGGACGAAAAGCAAGGCTGGAAGATAATACTCAGTAATCTGTTGAAAAAATTCCCAAATATAAAAGGGTTGACGCTTACGGCAATGCATGACCCGCAATACGAAAGCATAGTTGAAGAGATAATGGCTGATGCAAAAATATTAGTGCCGAATGTTAAACTTGCAATAAACAGCAAGGATTTAGCAGATTATGAAATAAAAGCAGAAGGGTTGTCAGGAACACTGAATCAGAGTGCGCTTGAAGAAAACGCAGTCTATTACAATTTTGAGATGGCGCCGTGGGGGCAAAGTGTGCCAACTCGCGCCACTGTCATTGCGTCTGCTGAGCAAGATCTGGCGGCTCTGTCGCAATACCAAGACGAAGATAACGTGGCTTTAGACGCGCCCAGCCCTCATGATACGATGACGCTGCGGGATGCTGGCGCGCATGTTACTTTTTCAGTGAGGGGTCTTTTCGATTATAGCAAAATTCGCAGAGCTGCATTCAAATATGATGCAGGCGATTCAAGACTCAAATTGATAAAGCCTAATGATTTAGAGCCTGTAAACCTTGAAATTGAATTTGCCTCAAAACCCGAAGTGGAACCACCTTCGATAGCAATGGGTTTTGCTGGCATCAAAGCCGGTCAGCGCATCCGACTTGCCAATGCCCACCCTGAAGACATTCTTGTAAAGGCTTCTGTGAACAATGAAGCGGCAGTCCAGCACTTGCAGTTGCTGCATTCAAAAGAAGATGGATTTTACTACCTGACAGCGATACAAGACATTGACATGCCCTTTGCCATAGATTACCAATTGGAACTGCATGGCAATGAAGCCCGCCAGACCAAACAAGCCATCCCTGCAGACATCAAAGACGCCATTGCGCGTTACAAAGATTTTCGTGCGCCTTATCCGGATGAGACTTTTTCAAAAGAACCAGAAGAGCTGGCCGAATATTTAACGAATAATAAGGTTGGGGCTTGCCGTCATGTGGCATTCTTGTTTGCACGAGAATTTTCAGAAAAGTATCCCGTTAAAGTGATTCACAGCGCGGTTCATGAATGGGTTGAGGTGCAGTTAGAAGGCAAGTGGGTGGAAATTGATTTGGGTGGAAAAGAATATTCACATATTGATGATAAAAGAGAAAAACCAGATGTGCCTAAACTGGTAGAGCCTGTCAAAGCTGCCCCTGTTGCTGAGCAAAAGCCAACTGAACTTATCAAGATTATGCCCGATGTGAACGAAGCGATTGCGCAGAAGCAACGCATCACCATCAAGCCGCAAAATGTTTCAGACACGCCATTGCTGATTGAAAATATCATGACCCAACACAAAGGCAAGGTGCGGTATTTTAATGGCTTAAAAGAATTGCTGACTTCGGAAGTTTGCCTTGAAGAGGGGCAATTGGCGAAACGAAAAGATGATTCACAGTATGATGTGATAGTGATTGACTTGGCGAGCATGAATGCAAAAGACGCAGGCAATATCAACCGGTTTTTAGATTCGCGAGAATGTCAGCGTTTGGCAAAATTGGAAAATACCGCCATCGTGTGGATATTGGGGCCTGAATTGCAAAAGGAAACCAGTTTTGACACGCGCATGAAGAAAACATTCACATTGATGCCGAGAGAGCTACAGGGAAAAGCAAGTTCGCCCATTCAAGCTGCCACAGCTGATGAAGAAATCTCTGTGGATTTATATGGACTGAACACAGACTGGCGCAGACGCCTGTTGGGCGGGTTGGTGGTTCGTGATGGGGTAAAGGTATACGAAAAGGGCGCCTTGGAAGAAGCAGCCGAAAAAGGCAAAACACTTCATATCGTGAACCCGCCACAAAGTGATGCTTTTAAGCGCACACTGTTGGCCATACAAGCCAGTGGATCGTTTAGAACAACAGGCAGAACGGTTCAATTGCCAGAAGGTTTCCAAATCCAACAAAGCCGAGACACCTTGGATTTGTCACGCGTTGCGTTTGTGCCAGTAACCGATGAAGTATTGCCAGCCTTCGATTACATCTACAACGCTGAAACCGCTTCACATTTTATTCAAACTTATAAAGTGATAGATGGCTTGCCTTCATTCCTACCTGGTTGGAAGGAAACAAAGCCTTTGACCATTTTGGCGACAGAGCCAATCTCTGAGCAATTTTTAAGCATATTAAGCAAACACCAACATATCACCGTGATTGAAGCCTACAAAGCCAAGCAGTCGGTTCAAAGCAAAGTCGCGGAGCAATACACCAGCACCGATGTGGAAGATGCGGTGGATGAGTTGTTACAAAAACACCCCAAAGCCGAAGTCATCCATTTGCATGCGGCAGGGTATGCAGAACTGATGTTTCATGCGGATTTGGATGCGGGGGGTGTGAATCTCCATTACACCCCGCAAGTGGGTTACATGGTGGAACAGCTGACAAGCAAAGACATGGCGGCTGATATTATTTTAACTGGGGATTTCAGCGAAGACTTTGTCAAACAAATGCAGAGCTTGCTGCACAGTGATAAGCCCTATTTATATGTGAATGGCGAAAAGGTGGATGTGAACCCCAATGCCAAGTTGCGGTTTGTGTCACAGAAAGCCCCCATGCCATTTTTGAAATCAGAGGCTGTGCCGCTTCATCCTGAAAAAGTCACAGGATTATTACAAACCGAGTCATTGAAACAATCATACGAAGCTTTGCAAAACGCTGGCATCACGCTTTCCTTGCAACAAGCCAAGCGCATAGCAAGTGTGTATCAAAAATTCCCTGATAAAAACCCATTTGCCAGTGTGTTAATGGCGCACAAAGAATATCAAAAAATCCTGAAACTGACCGAAGCCCAATTTACAGCCCCGCCCGCGCAAGCCGACACGCTGGAAGAAGAAGCCCAGCGCCGAGTGGATGAAGTCCTGCAACTGCTAGAAGTCGAAAAGACAGTGGGTGCGGCCGGCCCCACAGGCACAGGCAAGACCACAACCTTGCTCGATGCCTTTGGCAAAGATGAAAATGGAAAAGACAAACACCCCAGAGTGCGGTTATTTGTGGGCGAAGCAGAGCACGCAGCCTTCTTGCAAGCCTGCGCCGAAGAAAACGCCCAGCCTAAGCATGAGCAAAAACTTTGTGTGATGTTTGAAGATGAAGCCAATGTGGTGGACGGTGCTTCCGCAAATCCAATGGAGCGCTACCAAAACATACAACAAGCCAACCCATCTGAGCTGTATGAAGGCAAACGGCATGAGCTGGGAGACGTGGGCCGCGTATTGGTGGCATGCAATCCCGCCAGTTACGGCAACCGCGTATCGACCGGCGTGTTTGAACATATACCTTATGTAATGTTCGACCGATTCAACGATGCCATATTACAAAATGAAATTGAAAAATACCTGAAGACCTTTGGATTTGAAGGTGACAAAACCGAAGCTGCCAAAGTGATTTTAGCGTTGTATCACAAAACCCAAGACCGGCTGGATAAAAGCAAAAGCCCGCAAGCCGTGTCTTTACGCAATTTGAAGAATGCCTGCGCAAGGGTGGCCGTGTTAGAGCAGGATGCCAAAAATGCCAAAGCCGATGTGAACCTGTCACCCGAAAAGATATGCAAACTGGGCGCATACCGAGAATTCAAGCAATTGTTTCAAGGCAAAGATGCAGCAGAAACCAAAAAGCAACAAAGCGCCCTGCGAGAGACTTTGGGTATTAAAGGGGATGCGCAGTGGCGGAAATTCAAAATCATCAAAGCCGGCGAACCCAAAAATGCAGGACTATATAATACAAAGTCCGCAAGGGTGATCCGCTACCAGCTGCACGAGTATTTTCAAATGCGCGCGAGGCTCTTGGCAAGTGGTGAAACCTTCACCCTGCCAAGCTTGCTGTTTCAGGGCCCTTCCGGTATTGGCAAAACCGAAGTGATGTTGGACTATTTAAAGCATCATCAGCCGGATCAATTTGTACAATTGCCAGCAGGGACTGAAGCCGAAATGGAAGCGTTTCTTATAAAGCACGTGCTTCAAGAAGGCAAGATTGTGCTGGTAGATGAATTGAACACATTGCCGTTAGAGAAGTGTTTGAATGCGGTATTGTCAGGAAAGGACATGAATGGCTTGGCCGCCACAGTGCAAGGCGGCGGCGTGGTCTCCAGTCAAAACCCGCCTTCGTACGCCTACCGGTTGGCCCAAACCACAGCGTTTTTGAATCGCTTTTCAGTCACAAGATTGGATGAACCGAAACGGGAAGAGTTGATAGCGATTATAAAACGGTATGGCAAGACTGAAGAAGAAGCAAACACGCTATATGCACAATATGAAGCAGACAAACGATCTGGCAAGCCGGTCAATTTAAGAAGCCTGACAAACCAGTTGGAAGCAGAAAGGGCAGGTGATTTGACCCTGAAAGAAGGGAGGCCGCAATTGAAAATGGAGTCAGCTCCCGTTAAAGCAAAGGATCTCTCAGATGCTGTTGGGCAAGGAATGAAAAAACGCTGAGATCTCCTCCCAGTTGGAAGCGGAACTGGCAGGAGACAGGGTTTTGAAGGAAAACAAGAAACAACTGAATGTGAATTCAGGACAAACAGGAACAACGCTTACCGTACAACCCCAGCCACCAAAAAATATGAATTTCTGAGATATCCCCCCGTTTTTCGCAATTATTTTGTGCCACACTACGCCTCGTATCCCTAAAGTTTGGGGGATTTTCGCTGGTCAATGGACTTGAGTGCTTATTTTCCAAGGAATGATAAACATGAAGAACGTCAAAGTTGCTGGTTTGATATTGGGTTTGGCTTACATTCAATGCAGTATGGCCAATCCTGAGTTCAACGTCAGTGGGTTTTATTCAGCAGCTGGCGCCGTGTCTGATGCAAAGCAAGTCACAGTTGGGGTATTGAACACTGCCACGTTACCCATTTTGGCTGTACAGAATGCGTTGCCTTCGTTTGTCAGCACCGTGGTGCACCCTGAAATTGACACTTACAACAGCAAGCCTGATTTCCAACAAGATTCGCTTGTGGCATTGCAAGGCGATTTGTCTTTTGACAAACACTTCAGCATGTCACTGCAAGTGGCATCCTTGGGTGCCAATGACTGGAATGCGGATGTGGAATGGGCCTTCTTAAAATACCAATTTAATGACAATTTGGCCTTCAGAGGCGGGCGTTTGCGCATCCCCATTTTCATGTACTCAGAAACAGTGCGTGTCAGTTACGATCATATTTGGGTGCGGCCACCGCTTGAAGTGTATTCAATTGATCCCAACACCAACTTTTCAGGCGCGGATCTGACCTTCAACACCAAATTCTGTGATTTCGATTTTGAAACCCGCCTCTATTACGGCAGCTTGGCCGATAATTTTGGTGGCTTTGCGAACCAACCACAGATTTTAAGGTTCAGACAAATCCTGGGCGGCTATGTCATGGGCGGCAATGAATACGCAAAACTGCGTGTGGGTTACACGGAAGCCAATTTGTCTTGGATCCCAACCGCTGCGTTGACCCAGGCCATTCAAACCTATGCCGGTTTGGACGGCAACCTTGATGCCGCTTCAGACTATTTATACAACGGCGTGAAAGCCAGTTATTTCAACACAGGCGCCATGTTCAATTATGAAGGCGCAAGCTTGATAGGTGAGTGGATAAGGCGCGATTCAAACAGCGCAGGTGTGGCTGTGCAAGAAGCGTACTACGGCACACTTTCATACCGCTTCTGTGATTTCACCCCTTATGTGGGTTATGCCCATTTGAATACCCCAGACAAAGCAAGACGGGTTTATTTGGGTGCCTTTGGCGCTCGTGTTAACACCATCTTGTCTGCGTTCAATCAAGATCAAGAAACCATCACCGCTGGATTACGGTATGAACTTTTTGAAAACACCTCTTTGAAATTCCAAATAGATGATATCAAAGCGCTTCATGGCACAACGGGTTTGTTTACCGTAAACCCAATGGATGCCGTGATGTTGTATAGCGCGATGATCGATATGACATTCTAAGACTCTTGCTAAGCATTATTTTTAAAGATCAGGAATACAATGATGGCGTTTAAAAAAGTAACAAGTTTAATTTTAGGCTTGGCATTTACTCAAACATGCTTTGCCGGGCCAACTGTTCATATCGATGGTTTTCTGACCGCAGCTGGCGGGGTCATGGATGCAGATCAAGTGTATGGCCAGCTCATCAATGCTGCAGGCACGCAAGTCAGGGCAAATTTAGGCTTGTCACCCGTGTTTTATCCTTTGGCCCCCATTCACCCTGAAATGTTCAACTACAACAGCAAACCTGAATACCAACAGGATTCTATTTTGGCCTTGCAAGGCAATGTTGATTTTAATGAGAAATTTGGCATGACCGTACAGATGGTTGCCAAAGGAGCCAAGCAATGGCAAATCGAAGCTGAATGGGCCTTTTTGAGTTACCGGATGAATGACAACATTAGATTCAAGGTGGGCAGAATGCGCCAACCTTTGTTCATGATGTCAGAAAGTTTAGAAGTGGGGTACACCTACCCATGGGTGCGCCCGCCGCTTGAAGTGTACCAAATCCTCACCGAAAGCAATTCTTCTGGTGGCGCAA
>Ga0207004_1002_pt1 | contig 156520 bp, 105 predicted proteins | sample Alteio_BWMinCont_86_FD_153468 | JGI IMG/M metagenome (GOLD analysis project Ga0207004, IMG submission 153468) | Enriched cells from forest soil in Barre Woods Harvard Forest LTER site, Petersham, Massachusetts, United States -... | ecosystem: Environmental > Terrestrial > Soil > Temperate forest...
CATCAGTGCCCAAGTGCCGGGTTCCGGTACTACTTCCACATCGATGCTAAAGCCATCTCCTGGTCCGTTGTTCACGAGTTGGAGGTAGGACGCTGCATAATAACCCGGTGTCGGTGCGTTGAGGAAGTTGAGGCTCACGTTCGATATCTTGCCCGTTCCGTCAATCGTGAGATCGCCGAACGCGCTTCCGCTGAAGCCGCTGCTGCTGCCGCCGATCGTGCTCGTGAAGAGCGTGTAGGCGGTGGTATTCGGGATGATGGAGCTACCCACGATGTTCAACGTCAACGATGCGCCGCTCAACAAGACGCTGGGGGTCGCCCCTAGGGCCAGTGTGTTGCTCTGGTTATTGGCGCTGTTCAGGTTGAACGTCAGGCTCGCCCCGCTAAAGGTCGTCGAACTGGAGGCCGTCATGGTCAGCACATCGGTCGTGTTGCTCCCTCCGCTGCCGACCTGCACTTTGGCCCCACTGCTAATCGTGTTAGTCGTGCTGTTGATGATGCCCTTGCCTCCCAACGTCGCGCCGCTATTCACGGTCAACGCGCCGGTACCGGTGGCCGAGCCGCTGGTGTTGTTCGCCAGCAAGGTACCTGTCGATACGGTCGTTCCGCCGCTGTAGGTGTTGGCTCCGGTGAGGGCCAAGGTGCCCGATCCCGTTTTGGTGATGGCGAAGCCACTACCGCTGACGGGGCCGGAAACCGTCAACGTGTTGCTTGCGTCTGCAACCGACCAGGTTTGGGAGGCACCCAAGACCACGGGTGCGCTGATGGTGTCGTTGCCCGCGCCGGTTTGGACCGTGATGCCTACGCCGCTGGCCGCGTTGATGGTAACGGCGTTGGTGCCGCTGAGGACGACGCTGCCGGTGGCAGGAGTGCCCGTGCCGGTGAAGGTCAGGCTGTTGATGTCCAAGGCTCCGGAGTTGGTATTAGGAGTCAAGACGCTGGTCCCGGTCACGCTGGTGTTTGCGGTGAAGAAGACGTCCGTGTTCGCGGCCGGTGCGCCACTGATCGTGCCTCCGGTCGGGCTGGAGACGTAGTTGGCGGCGGAGGTGGCATCGGAACTCGTGCCACCGGTGAAGTAGGCGGAGGCGGGACCGCTGCCAGCGGGAGAGAAGGTGACGTCGAGGTTGCCGCCGACGACGCTAAAGGTGGCGGTGTCACCACCCAGGCCGGTTGCGCTGAAGTTGGCGGCGGTGAAGCCGACGATCGAACTGGCGCCATCGATGAGGGTGTAGGCAGTGCCGGTGACGAGCGTGCTCAGGGCGTTGAAGTTAAAGGTGGTACTGGTACCGCTAAAGGTCAGCACACCGCCGGTCATCGCGATCAAGTCATTGCTGATCCCACCTGCGAGGGTGCTGTTGGTGAGGTCGTAATCGAAGTCGGTGCCGTTGCCGACGGTGAAACTCGTGCCTGCGATGGTGAGCGTCCCGATCGTTCCCGCAGCGGCCCCGGGCGCGAGATGTGCCACGTTGCTGCCGGTTGACGCCGTGGCCGTGGTGACCGAACCGGTGATTGTGCCGTTACCCCCCAAAGTAGCGACAGCCGTGTTGTTGCCGACAGTAAATGCACTGGTAGAGGAGGTGGTGCCATTAACGAAAAGCGAACCGCCATTGACGGCAACGTTACCCGTACCCAGGGCACCATACGCGCCGAAGCTAAGAGTCGGGGTTCCCGCCGCCGTGGTGGGCGCGTTGATCGTAATAGTGGTACCATTCGTAATGGAGGTAATGTAAGATCCGGCCGCAACACCGGTACCCGAGACGCTCTCGCCAACCACTAGAGTGCCAGTAGAAGTAAGCCCCGTGATCGTGGTGGTGGTGGTGCCGGTTACCGAGCCCTGACTGGATGCGACGCCAGCGCCACCGGTCACTGTGAGCGTACCTGAAGTAATGGTTGTACCGCCGGTGTAACTATTGGCGCCTGTCAGGGTCTGATTGGCAGAGCCGTTTTCGACCAGGCTTAAGGCGTTGGTGCCATTGGTAATGACGCCATTATACGTTTGCGCAGTCGAGTTTTTGATCGTTAAGGCGGCAATGGTGCCGCCGTTCGTGACAATGCCGTTGAAGGTTCCACTGGCACCATTCAGGCCCGCAACAGCCGTATTGAAGCCATGGATGTCAAGCGAACCACCTACGGTGTTCGAACCACTGATGGTAACGATATTGGGGGTCGTGCTGTTCAAGGCTGTGGTGCTTCCCAAAACAAGTTCGCCACTGGCGATATTCACGCCACCCGTAAACGTATTAGTGCCTGTAAGGTTGACAAAATTGAGGTTGCTTTCAGTCCCGACAATAGTGATTCCAAAATTGTTCCCCCCATCGCCGATCGGCCCCGAGAACTTCAAGGGCGCCTGGGTGCCGCCAACACCATTGGCCAAGGAAGAATCCGAGAACGTGACGTTACCACCCAGCGTAATGGTGCCGGAAAAGGTGGGCCCTTTCGATGAGCCGGTGGTTACGTTAACGACCGAATTTGCACCGAGGGTGAGGCTACCTGTATAACCGTCGCCGCCTGAACTGGAATTCTGGGTGTTAAGGGTGCTATTGGCATTGACGGTGATATTGTTGGTCACGGTCGCGGTGCCGCCGCCATTGTCCGGTTGCAACGTACCGACACCGTTGATAATGATCATGCTAGTCGAAGGCAGGGGCGCTGGGGTCCCAATATGAAGCGTGGCTCCGCCTTCGACGGTCGTTGAACCAGCGTAATTGTAGGTAGCGGTCGTAGCACCCGTATAGACGGTTCCAGGACCATTGATCACAATGCTGTGATTGCCACTGACTGAGCCCTCAGTGATCCCGTTCAGGGCTATCGTTTTGCCGCTCGCGGGCGCGAATGTGATTGTGCCGGTAGAGTTATCGAGTGTTGCTGCTCCGCTGAAAGTTAAACCGACGTTGGAACTCAAGGTTGATCCTGTGCCCAGCGCGGGCGTAATAAGTGTAATCGATCCCGTGTTCGTGGTATCGCCAAAGGCAACGCTGGCTCCATTCGACACGGTAACACCAATCACACTAAAGGCTGTGGAGCCGATCGCACTAAATTCCCCGCCATTCAAAGTGATTGTACCGCCATTGTTATTGAGGCCGTTGGTGCCCGTTTCCAAGACACCGGAATTCAAGGTGGTGCCACCTTGGTAACTATTGTTGCTGTTGGAAATCAGCACCGTGCCGCCATTGATGGCAATGCCGTGGTTCGTCGTACCAGCGTCAATTGCGCCCGTGAAAGCCAATGTACCGGAGCCGGTATTCGTAATCGAGGTAATGGTATTGGCCGTGCCCCCCAAGGTGATATTACCGGCGTAGGCCAAGGTTCCCGCCGAGACGTTTGACTGGACTACCGTCGTCGGCAAAGTCACGTTTTCCCCCAACGCCAACGTACCCGTACCCGACTTGGTGATATCGAGAGAGGCATTATAGAGATTACTGGGATTGGTGGAGTCTGTGATGTTACCGCCCACACTCAGAGTGGCAGTACCGTTCACCGTAATGGTGAGCGGGCCGCTCATGGAGACATTCCCAGAACCTAGATTCAAGGAGCTCGTAGGACTCGTGGACGCGATATTGGAAGTGAAGCTGCCATTCCAGACTTGCGCACTGTTAGCCAGGGTGACGCCTCCGGCAAGGGAAGTACTGATAGTCGCTCCACTGCCAATAGTCAGCAGGCCGGTACCCGTCGCGGTTCCGTTGTTCAGAATCACCGTGCCGGAATTGAGGCTAAAGCCGCCGCTGTAGCTATCGGTATTGGTACCAGCAAGAGTCAGGGTGCCGGTGCCGGCATAAACCAGAGCGACCTTGCCCGAACCTGCGTTATTATTATCAATGATTGAGCCAACATAGCTGGTAGAGTTAGTACCGCTCATGGTCAGCGTTGAGATACCGGATCCATTATTGAGAATGAAGCCGGACGTTCCAGTAGCTGTGCTGGAGAGAGAGGCGACGTTTTGGCTGGTTCCGTTGAGATTAAGTACACCGCCATTAACCGCCAGTAATCCACCTGAAGCGCCCAAAGTGGCCCCACTGCTTAGCACCAGCGTACCGGAGGTGAGAGTCGTCCCCCCCGTATTCAAGTTGGCGCCCCCGAGCGTCACGGTGCCAGCCGTATTAACGACGATGGCAGCGGTCGTGCCAGTCATTGCACTATTGATAATGATATTGCCTGAGGAATTGGACCCGTTGAATGTCAAAGTCTTACCGGCAGTGATGGCGAATGTGCCCCCCTGAAGCGTCAAGGTACCCGCGTTATTGACGGTAAAGGTGCTAGTATTGGTGAGGGCTAGTGGGGCGTTGATGGTTAGATTATCATTTCCAGAGTCATCGAGTAAAATCCCCTCGAGGGCATTTCCGTTTACAGTCAAGTTACCCGCAAGTGTAAGAGTTCCTGTTCCACCAATCACAACGTTCTGGCCAATTCCACTCGTCACCCAGATCGCTCCTCCCCCAGCAGTAGCCCCATTTGTTGTGGGAGCGTTGGTGTATGGTGTATTGAATTCCAGGATAACGGTGCCTGCAGGAATAATCGGTGTTGGAGAGCCCGACCAATTTCCAGGTGTTTGCCAAGTACCATTAACGGCGCCAGTCCATGTCTGGGTGGTGGTCGCCGCCTGTGCGGACTGCCCCGCGAAGAGCGCGAGGGAAGCGGCAAGGAGAAGAGCCCGTCGCTTGAAACCAAAAAATTTTGCCAGGTTGGACGCACCGACCGTTGAGCGGGGAGGATTCATGGTTTTTAATTCCAATTTTTCAGCTTAGATTTAAAGAAGGTAGATCACTATTTCCGGCAAGATGGCGATAGATGGAATCGCCATTTATATCTTTTATATCTTATGCCCCTAAGATTGCAATAAAATAATGTATGGGGCCGTGAAGCTACTTGCCGTCAACGAATCGATTGAAAATATTTCTTTTTCTTTTCTCCGTTTGCCTCTGATTCGCATGGGTATTTCTTCAAATCACACTTATTTGACCGCAGGGCGATAAAAGCATTTGACGGCATTGATATATATGTTTTATCGTAACGACAAGGTTTTTGTATGCGCTCGCCCGAATTCTACCATCCGACGAACTGCCCGACTGATCAGTCCCTAAGAAGAAACCGGCAGGGGTTCACCCTGATCGAGCTGCTGACTGTCATCACCATTATAGGAATCCTCACCAGTGTGGCGATTTCGGGGTTTTCTGTGACAGGAGCGCGTAACTTCAGTACGCAAAGCTCAACGATCGCAGACATGCTCGAGAGGGCGCGGCAGTACGCCGTGGCCAACAACACCTACACGTGGGCCACGTTTTATACCAGTGCGGCGACGCCAACCCAGCCGTCAACGGTCTATGTTGCGCTCGTGGCTTCGGTGGACGGCACGGCGCAAATCCTGACCGGTGGCGGCTCTCTGGGATCGACGACGACGTGGTCCACCAACGCGACTGATCCGACCAAATATCAGCTTCTGGATAAAGTGGCCTCCTTCCCCCAGATAGGCCTCTACAATAGCGGCACCTATTCTCTTTCCAATGTGCCTGCGGTCAGCCAAGTTTCGAGCATGGCATTGTCGACGCCTTCCTTTATGATCAATGTCCCCGGGATTGGCAGTCAGACCTTCACCCAAAGCATCGAATTTACTCCATCTGGAGAGGCCAAAGTGCAGGCGGCGACGACCCAGGCCGTTGAACTCGATCTCTGCCAGTTTCACGGCACCGCGCAGTCCAGCACGATGTATGCAGTCATCCGGGTCAATGGTTTTACGGGCGAGGCCCAAGTCTACCAACCGTGATGAGGAGGCGCGCGGTGGCTCCCCTCGCCGTTGTCATGAAGCGCAGGGCCTTCTCACTGGTGGAAGTGGTCATCGCGATTGCCGTCGTTTCCTTCTGCTTATTTGCGCTTTTAGGCCTCCTGTCTGTGGGGGCGCAAGCCGGCTACGATTCGTCGGAAACAGTCCAGGCCGCAACCATGGCTTCTCTCCTTATTTCAGAACGCCGCGCGGCGCCAACCAACACGATCAGCTCGACCTTTCCGATCCTTCCTTTAACGAATACGATGAATCCAAGCAGCGTTTATGTCGCAGCAGACTGCACCATGCTTTCCTCATCGCAAACGAACCTCCCTGTGTATCGCCTGGCTTATAAGGTCACCTCAAATGCCAACAAAACCGCCTCGCTCTATTTTTGCCTGTCGTGGCCTCCCTCCATTGACCCCACGATCAATCCCAGTGAAGTGAAAGGTCGCTATGAAGTCTTTACCTGCATTCCGTTGCCGTAGAGTTTCACGAGGTCGACCGGTCGCCAGTTTTAGCCTGGTCGAACTTCTGGTCTCGATGGCGGTTTTAACTCTTCTTTTGGCCATACTTTCGAGTTTTTTCATCACGATCAATTCCACGTGGCTCATGGGTAAAAGCACGATCAATAATTTCACCAAAGCCCGGAGTTCGCTCGACATCATGACGCTCGATTATCAATTGGGGATCTTCCGGCCCGATGTCCCCGCGTTTGTGAACGGCTCCAATACCTTCTATACGCTTCGTCAAAGCAGCAGCACGGTGGGAGATTCTCCGCGCTCACTCATTTGCTATCAAATCGAATCGAGCACGACCAATTCCGTTCTGCAAAGGGCGGCCAATACCGTGGCCACGATTCCGTTTACCCAGACGACCATTCCCGCCGCGACCAATTTCCTGAACATGGTCAATGGCGTGTTGAAGATGCAACTCACTTTTGTGACTCCGACTGGCACTACCTCCACCAATTACGCAACAGGCGACCTGGCGGTGGGAATCGACCTGGCCATCGTCGATGACGCGACCCTCTCCGTCCTGGTGTCGAGCGGCAAGCTCGCCACTCTCAGCGCCGATCCCGCTTTTACCGTTGCTTCCGGCCAGAGCCCTTATCAAATCTGGCAGGCCAACTTCAGTCATACGACGGGCGCGGCCAATCCCATTAATTACGCCAATTATCCCGGCAATATCAAACACGGCGTCCAATTTTTCGAACGATATGTCCCCCTTCCCTAGACACGGCAAAAAGTCCACCGAGTATTGCCGCGATAGACGCAGCATGGCTTTGGTGACGGTCCTGCTGATGATTGCCGTCCTCAGCGTGACGGTGATCGCGTTTGTCGTGACGATGCAATTGCATCGCGCGGCGAGCCTCAGTTACGGGCAGTCCTTCAAGGCCGATCAAATGGCCCAGGGAGGCGCATGGTGGGTGGTGAAGGAACTCCAGGAGGAGATGGATTCAGGAACGCCTCCCGATATCACCGGGGGCTATCCCATTTACGTCAACCTTGCCTCCACCAACATCATGCCGGAACCGGTGGGCACCAATGCGAATATGGTCAGCCTGCTCAAAATCAGCATGAGCGGCACCAGTGCCTATATACCGGGAGGGGCCTTTCCCAATGGCGGGGTACTGCCATCGAGTATTCGCACTTCGGTTCCGTCGCTTAACGGGCGCTACGTGGATGCCGCCCGGTGGAGCGAACCCTGCATCGGCACATTTCCTACCGATGACAGTGGAGATCCCTACTGGATCATGGTCACCCGGTCCGGTCCCACTTCGATGACGAATGCCACGACGCAACTTCCGTACTTTGCCAATGTGTCCGATCAGAATAACTACGCGATCGGTCGCTTTGCCTATGCGGTTTATGATGAAGGCGGTCTCATCAATATCAACCTGGCGGGATATCCCGCAACATTTGGAGATGGTTCCTCCATCTCGGCCACCGATCTGGCCCGCAAGGGAACTCCCGGCATGATGGATTTAACGGCAATCCCCGGACTGACCACACCCCAGATTCAGGCACTGATCGCCTGGCGTAATGCTGGCTCCGAAGCGACTGCGAATAGCTACACAAACTATTTATATTCCACGAACCTAACCACGACCAATGGCCCCATTGGCACGGTATTGCAAGGGACCAACAGCTTCGGCAGAACGAACAACTACGTTTACGTCGCGCCGGGCGACAACGCATTCTTAAGCCGTCAGGATTTGATCGCTTACGCCCAGGACAACGGGCTGACAAATATTCTGCCTTACGTCACGACTTATAGCCGGGATGTGAATGCCCCCAGTTTTTTCCCGTATGGCGCGCAGTTGGGCACCAATATGCCCGCAATGAAAGCACTCAAGACCATCCTGGCAGCTCCCGCAGCTGGTGGTAATTCTGGCATCTTGCCTCCGTTAAATGGCTATACGAGCGCAACCAACACCTTCAATCCCAATATCCCTCTGGTGCGCCAAGCCAATGGCTTGCCTCTCGTCTCCCAACGTTTTCCGCTCAGCCGCCTGGCACTTTTCGCCGATCCCGTCAACAACGCGGCGGCGATCAGCAATTATTTTGGATTGGTGCATGCTCCTGATGGTTATAGCTGGAACTATACGCCATCAACGACCGCGATCGCGCAGCTCTATCAAGTCGCAACCCTCTCGCCACCGCGCAGCCCCAATTTTTTTGAATTGCTCCAGGCCGGAATCTTGCAGGGAAGTCTGCCGCCTCTCGTCACCCCTTGGACCGCCAGCGCCACCGGCACCTATGTGTCCGAGGTCACCATGCAGATGGGGGCCAATATCATCGATCAATACACCAGCGACAACTGGCCCACGGTGATCAATTTCAACCATGAGACGTATGCCGGCAACAAGAGCCTCCCCTATCTCAACGAATTCCTTCAATGGACCTATCGTCCGCTGACCGATTCCGCAGGCGATACCAATCGCAGCGATATCATGATGGTTTGCCCGGTTGAATTTTGGAATCCCTATCAAAATTCATCCACTCTTCCGTCATCCGGCTCCGGCCCGTCGAATTTACGGGTATTGATGGAGGCAGTCGGCTCGACCAATAACGGTGTAACCAATTATTGGAGCATGCAAGGAGTTAGCAGCACCGGAAGTCACACCAACAACGTTTCGCCCTACGTCAGTCTCGGAACCGCTCCAACAAATACCTATGCCTTCCCGGCTACTTTCAATTTCCCCAATAGTACGGCCGATGCCAACAAGCCCGGAGCAACCTTTACCAACTCTACCGCTTTCAGCGAGCCCTCCATCCTGACCAACGGCATGGGAAACACCAGTTCAAGTGGAGCGGTCAATTATTGGACGAATTTTACGGAGAGTGGCAATTCGATCTCAGGCTTCCTGGCCGGCTATGCCACCAACCTTCCCGATTCCCGGATTGTCACCAGCATGCATACAAACACGGCCACCGATTATGAATATCTAAACTCAGGTTTGGTTTCCTCGGGTACCGGAGACATAGGCTTTCAGGTCCAATTTCAAGATTCGAGCGGCAATTGGCATCCCTATCAGGGCTATGCGGGGAATACCACCGTAAGCTCGCAAATTACACCGATAAGTTTCAGCACCGCCCAGGGAGCAATGGGTTATAGCGACCATTCGGGTGCGACACCCTACGGTCCCACGGTCTCAGGAGCTGTAACGTGCTTCCAAAATTTTAATTACTATGTTCAGTCGGCTGGCTTCGGGGATCCACGAGCTTATCTATGGGGAATGAGTTTTGAGCAGGCCTCTCCCAATATGAGTGTGCGCCCCGACACCAAGACTGCCGGGGTCGTTCGTGGTCGCAATGGCAACTATCCTGAAGGCTATTCATACCCCTATTCCACCGGCGGAGGAAACACCTGGACCCCTTACCATGCCTACGAGGGCATGTTTAATGAGAATGCCAGCAACAATGTTTTCGCCAGCGCCGCAGGCTGGACAACGAATACCTATCAATCCGACGCTGATGGAATTTTTCGTCCCGGAGACGGTTATTTGGGAGCGAACGCGAATCCCTATCTGGCCACCAACGCGACCAGCTTTGCTGCGCGCCCTATCATTTTGAATCGCCCTTTCCGCAGCGTCGGAGAAATGGGATTCGCTTTCCGGGGTCAAGCCCCTTGGAAATCGATTAACTTTTTCAGCACCAATAGTGCCGACATGGGATTACTTGATATATTTGGCAATGATCCGGCTCCGCTGGTGGCGGGAAAGATCAATCTCAATACCCGCCAACCGGTCACGATCCAGGCGGCAATTCAAGGCGCCTATAAAACGGAGCAAATAGGGTCGACTCCCCTCTCGACGCTTTCCAGCTCGGAAAGCAGCAATATCGCCAGCGCCATCACAACGTTCACATCGACCAATTCGTATATCAACCGCGCGGACCTTGTCCGGCAAACTACACCTTATATCAACTATTTCTCGCCCACCACGGATGCGACCATCAAACCTCGCAGAGAAGCCGTGGTCCGTGCCTTGGGCGAACTAGGAACAACGCGCACCTGGAATCTGTTGATCGATGTCGTTGCCCAGGTGGGCCACTATCCCCCGAATGCGGCCACCGCGAATCCCGGCGACCTGAGCAAGTTTATTGTCGAAGGAGAACGCCGCTACTGGTTGCATGTGACCATCGACCGCGTCACAGGACAGGTTGTCGACGAACAGTTGGAACTTTATAACGAATAGTTCCGGCGTCTTAGACCTGCAGCCTGTAGCGGCGGTCTATGACTGTCAATGATGCACGGAGCGTGATGGAAGATCGGTGGTCGTAGACCGCCGCTACAGGCTGATGTATCTCCTCAAGGCCTGCTATTTGCAGCAGGGTTCTTTAGCTGCCGAGGAAAATGAGCTCATCAACGTTGCAGTCGGAAGCGGCACAGAAGCGCACGCGATCTCCAAACCGTCCCACGTCAGTAACAGTTGCCCGTCTTTGCGCATGACGTCCGGAGCAGGCGGCTTCGCGTAACCAGTCGAGCAGCGGACAGCGAAAGCGCACGACGCATCAGCCATCTCCGCGAGGGAGAATTGCCGTTCCGATCCCGCGTAGAGAACGAGATCGAGCCAGGCCTTTCCTTCACCGTCGCCCCGTTCCCAACGCCCTTCAAACTCGTCCCATGCGGCATGAGGGACGGTAACAGCGACGTGGAAATCGCCATCGTGGAATGTCCAGGGAGCGTGCAATTCCGCAGGTGCCGGAGGGAGCCCGACGGCGGCAGGTCCCTCGACCTCGAAACGAAGTCGCATATCGCGCGCCCGGATCGTGCCATCCTTGATCTTGTCAAAGAAAGGATGCGAGTCGTATCCGTCGACCGCGAAACCGATTCCGGCGAGAATATCTCCCTCGCGCTGAATACTCAAAAGGTGGGCGGCGGCGAAATCGTAGCCATCGTGGAGAAATAGGGTTCGAAGAGAGGAAGGCTTCTCCTCGGTTCCCCAATAAGCGAGGAGCGTGCGTGTCTGGTTCCACATGCTGCCAACGTTGACGCTGCCCAAAGTGAATGCAGGGGCAAGATAGGTGGTGCCAATAATATCCGGACGGTCATTTGCCGCACGAATGAAGGTCTGGCGAACTTCGCGAGGGGATTCCAGGGAGAAGAAAAGCGGCTCCAGATCGGGCGGGCAGATGTGAACGAGGCGATGCTCGTTTAGTTCCGGCTCAACATCGTCGGCAGGAAAGCGTCCGTCGGTGGCGCGATGAAGAAATCCATAGACCCTCGGCGGCAGCAGATTTTTGTAAGCACGACTCTGGGGACCGGCCCATTGCATGGTTGGGGCGTGGAAGTGGGTGGCGAATTCCTTCCATGCCGTATGATAGAGTTCTTCAACCATTACACGCGCTTCCGGATCGCGAGCAAAGCGGAGGAGGCGGACCAATTCATCGAGCGCGACCAGGGTATACGTCGGGCTATTGTATTCGGTGAAGCCTCCCTGCTCGCGGGTGTAGGCGTGAAAACGGCGCAGCTTGGCCATGGCGAAGGTGTGGAGATCCGGGACATCGTAGGTCTCGGCAGCAGTGAGAGAAACGAAACTCCCCATGATTGCGATATTGGTATAACCGGGATCGACATTGCGCCGTTCAATCGAACGTGCCGCATGGAGGATAGCGCTCTTGATTCGCTCCTGCATTTCCAAGGGAAGATAAGGCCCGTGAGTCAGTGCGATCTCAAGCAATTGCGCACCGCAGAAATCGGCCCAGTTCCAGTCGGGCGGCGCCATTTGCTCGAGCGGTTCATCCATAAACCACGACCAGATTCCGTAAGTCGAACTCGAGGAGTTGATATCCTGAAGGGCGAGAAGGCGGTCCAGGATACCGAGCGCTTTTTCTTTCTCACCCTTCTCCCCGGAATCGAGCAACGCAACGGCATAGACAAACGATTCACGAGTTGGATGGACCCAACCGCCTTTCAACGTGGTGTGATAACCGGGAGAACTGAAGGGGACGCGCAACATCCGTTCGGCAGGATTGTAGGAATGATCCTCGCGCTCCAATGCGCGGCGAAGACGCAGGCGCTGAGAATCGGTGAGGGTGTAAGTGGAGGGCAACGCGGTCATGGAAATTGCATGCTCCAGGACGGCTTGTCATTGATTTGAAAAAGGGGCACCAGAGAGCGAGCGGCAGTCTGGAAGTACGTCTTAACGGTTTTCATTTCGCGAAAACGAGAATGCATATAAAAAATATAAATTCAATCTCTTTCCTGCGACCACGACACTAAAGTGGACTTGTTCACGATTGCCCGTAGCGGGGAGGAGAATCTTCGATAAATCTGATTGCAGTGATTATCTGCCATCCCATAGTGGTGCCATGTCAGAGTCTGCAGACATCCCTCCTTTCAAAGTTCAGAAAGGCGAAGCTCTTCATCGACAAATCACCAATCATTTCCGGTCATTGATTTCCAGCGGCAAACTCCCGGCCGGATCCAAATTGTCGCGCATGCATGATCTTGCCGCGCAATGGAACACGAATTATTTCACCGTCCATACCGCTCTTACCCGACTGGTTCGCGAAGGGCTATTAGAACGAAAACCCCGCTTGGGAACTTTCGTCCGCAAACAAAACAAGCAGTTGGGCAGCGTCGGCATCTACTATGGCGATGAAATCCTGATCAAGCATGAGCGGGCCTTTTATCGCTCCCTGCACGGACAACTTTTGAATTCTTTACAAAAGGAAAACATCTCCGCCAAGGTCTTTATCGACAGCCGACCACCGGCACTGCAGGAGGAGCCGCTCGTGGAGCTTTTGGAGTCGGTCAATTCTCACGCGATACACGGGCTGATTGTACCCTTGATTGGCTATCCCAAGGAGGAATGGCTAAGCAAAATGCCCCTTCCGACTTCCTTTTTCAGTTCAGCGCGCTCGGATTATAGCAGGATATGCATTGATTTTAACCAGATCATGACCATGGCGTGCCAGACGCTTAGCAATCAGGGATGCCGGACCGTGGGATTAATCCATCCCACTCCATTGTCCAAACCGGACTGGGGAAAAAACGAAAACGATACCATCCCCAATGCCTTCAATGCCCAATTGAAAGCATTTAACATGAAGACCCAGAAGTCCTGGATCAGGATTCCCAAATCCCATCAAGACTCCCAGGAGAAATTTGGTTACCAGGAATTCCACAAATTGTGGGACCTGAAGGAAAAGCCCGATGGGTTGATCGTTTATCCGGAAAATGTTTCGCACGGCGTGGTAATCGCCGTATTGGAAAGAGGAGTGAAAGTCCCATCTGAATTAAAGCTCGTTTTGCACAAAAACCAGCACGTTGAATTTCTCTGCCCCCTTCCTGCGGATTGGATTATTACCCGGGAAAAGGACATCGCCGACGCGCTTATCCAGCAAATCAAAGATCGCTTTGCCGGACTCGAACCGCATTACTATGAAATTCACCACGAGTTCATCAAGGGAAGCAGCCGTGATTTGATTTCCAAGTTTGCGCTGGCCAATAACCTGGAAGGTTAGGCCAAAAGGGAATATCTCTTCCCGATTCGATTATTTCTCCCGTCGTGCCAAACCGATCGAGAAAAAGCTAGAATTTATATTTTTTATATGTAGACCTTAGCTTATCGCGAAAAACCAATCTTCGCCAACAACTGGCATTATGGGAACAGTAGATGAGCGATGCTTCGAAAGCCTACCTGAGACCAGTCCATGCACCTGATTGACTGGCTGTTCGTTGTCCTCCCGGTTGTTATCGTCGCGGCTGTGACGATTTACGCCAATCGTTACCTCAAGAGCGTCGCCGATTTCATGTCCGGGGGCCGTCTGGCTGGACGGTATCTTCTTTCCACCGCTCGCAGCGAAATGGGCGCCGGGGCCATTGGCTATGTCGCGATGTTCGAGTGGTTCAGCCACGGTGGTTTTCCGGTGACTTGGTGGGGACAAATCGCGAGCCCTGTCGGCTTGATCATGGCCATTACAGGTTTCGTGATTTACCGATATCGACAGACTCGCGCGCTAACACTGGCGCAGTTTTTCGAGATGCGTTACACACGAAGTTTTCGACTTGCCACCGGTATTCTCGGGTTTATCGCGGGCGTTCTCAATTTCGGTGTCATCCCGGTCATCGGCGGCAAATTCATGGTCCATTTTTTGGACCTTCCGCAAACGATCGATCTCTTTTCGTTCACGGTCCCCACCTACCTCGTACTGATGGGCGGTTTCCTGACGATCACCACGCTTATTACCATCACCGGCGGCCAGATCACGGTGATGATGGCCGACTGTATCCAAGGCATGATTTCACAGATCTTCTACGTGATCATCGGTTTGTTTTTGATCTTCATCTTCAGCTGGCCGCAGACCCGCGCCATGCTTCTTTCCAATCCTCCGGGCCATTCGGCCGTCAATCCGTTCGAGAGTTTCAGCACCAAGGATTTTAATCTCGGGTACGTGTTGATCGGAATCTTTGGAAGTGTTTACGGAACGATGGCCTGGCAAAACAACCAAGGCTTCAACTCGGCGGCGGCTTCTCCTCATGAATCGCGCATGGGTTATATTTTGGGTAAATGGCGTGGCTTTGCACTCGGCACGACCATGCTCCTCCTCGCGGTTTCCGCGATGACTTACCTCCATCAGCCCGAAGGCCAGGCCGTGGTTCAACAACGACTCGCCCAGATCGCAGATCCGCAAACGAGCGAACAGATGCGGCTGCCCATCGGACTTTCCGAGATTCTTCCGATTGGGATCAAGGGACTTTTGGTGTCGGTGGTTCTCATGGGAATTTTAGGTGGGGACGGCCAGCATCTTCATTCGTGGGGAAGCATTTTCGCCCAGGACGTGGTCCTTCCCCTTTGCAAACGTCCGCTCAGCGTGCGTGCGCATATCATCCTTTTGCGCGCCTCCATTATCGGCGTGGCTTTATTCGCCTTTTTCTTTGGCGCGCTCTTTACCCAAACCGAATATCTTCCGATGTGGTTCAACGTCACCATGGCAATTTTCGTCGGCGGCGCGGGAGCGGCAATCATTGGCGGTCTTTACTGGAGCCACGGCACTACCGCCGGCGCATGGACCGGGTTGATCTTGGGATCGACGCTCTCAACCGGCGGTATTCTTCTCCGGCAACCGGGATGCGTCAGCTTTTTCCAAGGCGTAACCGACCGACTGGGAATGTCCTCCGTTCCCTGGGTCCAATCCATGTTGAATCATCTTGGCCCCAACCTGCCTCTCAACGGAACGGTGATCGGCTTTTTCGCCACGCTAACGGCTCTGGCTGGTTACATTCTCGCTTCTCTTTTGACCTGTCGCACACCTCACAACATGGATCGCCTGCTCCACCGGGGCAAATACGCGGTCGAGCCAGAGGCCTCGAATGAACCCATCGTAACAAAGCCCGCCAGGAGTCGGTTCCATGTCTACAACCTCGTCGGGATCGATGAACATTTTACGCGCGGCGACCGGTGGGTCACCCTCGGCATTTTCTATTGGAGCCTCTTTTGGTTCGGCGTCTGCGCGATAGGCAGCACGTGGTATCTCATTCACCCGTGGTCGGACAGCGCCTGGGCCGATTACTGGCTCGTCACGGCCATCTACCTTCCGCTCGCAATTTCGATAGGCACCACGATTTGGTTTACCATCGGTTGCTGGAAGGACCTCTTCTTGTTTTTCCGCCGCCTGAAAGTGGAGCGAGTCGACAGCCACGATGACGGGACCGTAGACAAAAATCGGGATTCTGTGCAGACGACTCCTTCGCATTAAGGCGCTTTTTGCGAGGCGGGAGGCTGATAGATAATCTTCATGATACCCTGACTCTCGGTCACGAAGACGTCTGGCAATTCTCCCTTGCTCATCCAGTGAAGTTCCGTGGTTCCGTATTGCGCTTCCAGCTTCTTTTCGACCGGTTGTCCGAGGATGGCGGTGAATTTTGTTTCCACGTCGCTCACGGGCGGAGGCTGTTTGAACGTGACTTCAACCTTCGTCATCTTATTGCTCGAAAAAGTCAGCACGATGTCAGCCAGACTATTCCATAGTGACGGCAATTGCGCACCGGTCACGGTTATGGTTTTATCCGTGGTCGCCGAAGTATCCAGCCTGGAGACGCTGGTAAAAAGAAGCGGTGAATTCTCCAGATAGTGCTGAGACACGGGATATGGCATGCTCCAATCCATTCCTGCAATGGGGTAGATCGCTCCCGGTGGGACAGAGGCATCGTTTGAAACCATAGTATCCAAAGGTTGACTGCTGCGGGTATAATCCTGTTTGGCAATAACGGTTGGGGAAGCCACCGGCAACGCCCCCTTGTCACCCCATCGATTAATCTCCAGCACATCCATGTAGGGAGTCGCTCCCTGTTGACTCACCTCGTTGTCTTTGTTGACGGACGTGGAGTTTGTTTCACGAAGGGCAAAATCATAACTTTTCAAGGTCCCCTCGAATTGATTGGGAAACCACACCTTGTACTCCACTTTGTCGACCAGGGTAGGCGCATGTCCGGGATTACGAATACTTTTCCCCTGATCGAGTGGACCTCCCAGAATATTATAATCGAATTCGAAGCCGGAATTTTTGGCGTCAAACACACCGCCCATTAGAATGTGTTTGGTCGCGTCAGGCCCGGTAAGAGGCTTGTCATCTGCGCTCGACATGGAAAAAACAATCCAGGGCGTGCTGATATTTCCGATGGTGATACCATCGGAAAATTGAAACGACCCGTCAACTTTTCCCACGTAGGCCTTCACTGTAGGCGCATCAATGATCAGTCGTCCGTTCGGCCAGTCCCAGGTGATGTAATCCCCGGAGGCAATGGCTTTCTCAATTCGACCCGCGGAAGGAACGGTTTTGCCGTTCAAGGTCACGGCACTGTCGTCTTTGGGCTCGTATAAAAGTCTGCTTCCCTTGGTGAAAGTCGAATCCGCCATATTGATGCCGCGAAATGCTGAGTAGGAGAACAACGCCTGTTTTCCAATCTTAAAGATTTCGGGATCCTTCGCCGGCGGAATTCGGTTGCCGAGAAAAATACGGCCACCCAAGGCCATCGCGGTGCACATCACCGGATCAACTTCATGCATGACGGCGGTCCAATAATAGACTGGCCCCGGAAGCGCCATGGCATTTGCCAGATAAGCGACGTCGTGCTCATTTTCCATCGGTGCCCAGTAATGCCAGAAAACGCCGTCCCAATCCTGATAGGAAGCGAGTGCCGCCAGTTTAAGAGGATATTCCGCCCGGAATGGGTTAGGACGTGCCGTATTGGTTTCGTAAAGGACGGTGGGCTGATCCGAAGGCGTATAGCTATCGATCACATAAGCCGACGGCGGTTTGTCCAGCGTCGATTTCAAATCCCAAAAGTACATCCCTTGCAAATGGACATCTCCCAAGTGCTGTCCATAGGCCCACTGCAGACTGGGTCGATAGAAGGTATCGAAAGAAAAAGGTACGACGTTGATACCGACTCCCGCAGGGGCGAAGGAACGGCAATAGGTGCGAAAGTCCTGATTCCATTGATTATCCAGGTCGATCATGAAATCGACAAAATCGTTGCCCCTTTGTTCCGGATAATTCGTGCGATCATCGAAATCTGGAGCAGGCGCGACAGTGCTCCCAGCCAATGACTCTCCGTCCTTGAGCGAGCCCCACGCTTTCTTCAAATCGACATCATCTTTATAATGATCGGAAAGCCACTGGTTCCACTTTTTCTGCAGTTTGTTTTTGAAGTAAGGTGGCCACTTAGGCAATTCACCGCTCAGGACTTTTGTGACAAATCCGTTTTCATTGGATATCTCATAGATCGCGATATTTTCTTCTTCGGCGTAGGTCTTCCCCGTGTATTGGTTCACATGGGTCAGAAGGGCCTTGGCGTGTGCTTTTCTGATTTTTTGTAGTCGCTCATCGACAAACAAATAATGGAAGGGATCCCCGGCACCTTTCATCTGCATCGCTTCTTTCCATTGCGCCCAGTCATCTCCTCCCGCCACAAAGGAATCGTCCGCGAGTAAAGGCGCATAGGGGATCGTTCCCGCCAGCGCACCCCACATCACAAAAAAGTTATGCGCCTTGAGGTCAGCGAAATATTTGTCGTCAATATCGAAGCGGGAGCCGTCTCCTTTTTGGTAAGGCACGAACTCGCCCTTTTTAGCGCTTTCCGTCGTATAGGTTCCTTTACCCGGCACATCCTCAACCCTGGCTGATGGTTCCCATACCCGTTGCGCATTGAAACCCATTTTGATCAACCGATCCACATGGGGAAATCCGACTACTCCCCATAATCGCAGACGTTTTCCCGCGTAGGTAAGATGTCCATCGACCACCTTGGTGAAGACCCCGGGTTGAGGACGGACCGGCACATCGCCATATAGATAGGCGGCGGGATAATCATGCACCACCAAATTGATCGCGGGGGCCTGCTTGCGATCCTGCGCGCCGAAAATCTGGATTTCCGGTTGCGTCCCCTCACCGCCCTCCACTGTCAGGAGAAATCCCTGCTTCGTATCGTGCGCTCCAGCCAGATTTTTTTTCAATGCCGGAGCCAGATCCAAAAGATCGACTATACCGGTCAAAGGCAAACTTTTGACGGGAATACTTCCCACCAATTCCCCCGGAGCCGAAACTCCTTCTTCAACCTGATAAATTTTGATTTCAGCCGCAGAGCTTTGAATGGCCTTGGGCATTTTCGCGATGGAGACCGTCAAGTGGGCACCTAACAGATCGTCCGGCTTGAGTAGGACCCGATCAAATAGTGGCAGGTTGGGAGTCAGCAACATCTTTCCATTCTTTGCGCCTCCCAGGGTGATCGTCCGGGTCACATCCATCGCCTCGCGGGCGGGAAGGTTCACTTGCACGGCTTTGCCACTAAAGGTGAGTAAAAATCCATTATTCTGAGCAGCCCCGCTCAGCCATTTCTGGAGCACCGTTTCGAAATCTGAAATCTCGATGATCTGTCCGCCTTTTTGCTTATCGTCCAGGATTGGAACAGACAGCGTCGCGAACGGAGTCGGATCGAAATTCTTGCCCAACGCCAGCCCATTCCAATTCTCTCCGTCGGCTTGCGATTTCACCCAGGTTGCGTCCTCCGCCCAAGGCGTCTTGACGAGGAAACAGCTGAAAGTACCAGACTCCCCCTTGCGCTCCACTCCCCCGACTTTGAATTGCAGCGAAGCTTTCTCGATCTGTGCGTCTTTGGGAATATCACTCAAATCGAGTTTGATCAGCGCTTCGGAAAAACGGTCGTCGCGCAGAAGGAGCCCCTTCCCCTCTCCCATGGGCGTGGCCGAATCCTTCCACAGGTAAGTATCCGCCTCCACCGGGATTGAAGCCGTGGCTTCCGTACCGTTCGATTTGTAAGTAACGCTCACCGCAGTCTGACCAACCGGGAAAACCTGATCCACCCCCGTCACCTTCAACCATCCTATCGTTAAGCTCGCGGTTCCGGGCGCATCCGGCGGCGGAGGGGGCACCACCACAGCAGTAGAATTTGTTTGAGACAAAGCGGACGTCAGAGCGCATCCGCATAATGTACCGGCCAGGATTAGGATATTAAACTCCTTCCCAAACAATGCATTGCAGGTGCGTTTGAAGAAAAAGAAGGTAATCATTGAAAGTTGCTCCAAATACATATAAAACATATGAACACGTGAGGCGATTCAAAGTTGCGCGAAGTATTGCTACTGAGAACCGGACACGGCGCAACGTCGGGGCAGTGCGGCTTCAAGACCTTCGTCCCTGAACGATCTTACGGCAACTGACACATAAAACTTCTCTATTCCCATGAACAAAGCCTCAAGCGTCGATCTAAATCCCGCTGATGAAAGTTCCATCATGGACGAGATCGTCAAGATCAACTGGTACCGGACCAAAGTCGATAAAGCGGTCATGAGTTCGCTTATGCGCAAGAGCGACGCCCGGGCGTTCGCCCAGGTTATTCCACAGTTACTGCTTTTTGCCGCCACCGGAACGCTCGCCTATCTGGCCTTCTTGAACGTTCATGCATCCAATTGGCCATGGGCCGTTCCGTTGCTGCTGCTGGCGTTATTTGTCCACGGGACTTTCTCCAATTTTTTTGGCGGTATCGCAGGCCATGAGCTTTGCCATAAGACGCCGTTTAAAACTCAATTCTGGACTGATTTTTTTCTGGCGATATATGCTTTCCTCGCTTGGTTCGACCCGGTGAGCTATCGGGTCAGCCATGTGAAACACCACCAAGTCACCGTGCACACCGAGCACGATGGAGAGGTGGTCTTGCCCCAGGGGCTGGACTGGCACGGAATCAAATTCGTCCTGATGGCACTCACCGTCGATCCGCTAATGCCCTTCAAAGTCCTTCGTACCTGGGTGTACGCCGCTTTCGGAGACAGCAGCAAGTCACTGTTCTTTACCTCCGATTGGATGGAAAGAATCCTGCCTAAGACCAAAACAGAGCTTCGTCGCAACCACCGCAACTGGGCCATCATTGTTCTGCTTGGCCATCTGGCCCTGGCCACCCTTTTCATCGTCACGGGCCATTGGTTTCTGATCGTTATTGTCACCTTCGGCTGTCAGTACTGCTCATGGCTGCAGCTTCTATGCGCTGCGCCGCAGCATGTCGGACTCACGCCGAATGTCTCCGATTTTCGTCTTTGCTGCCGTACCTACACCTGTGGTTGGCTCCCCGCATTCCTTTACTGGAACATGCAATATCATGTGGAGCATCACATGTTTCCCGCCGTCCCCTTTTACAATCTTCCTCAATTGCGTAAGGCGATCGAGCATGACCTTCCTCCCGCTCCCCACGGTCTCCGCGCCACTTGGAAAGAACTGCTGCCCATCATGCGACGACAGCGGCAGGACCCGACTTATGTTTTCGTCCCAGTGCTTCCAGCCAAAATCTGATCTTCCTGTCATGCACGAGATAGACTTTGTGATGAGGAAGCAAGCGCGCACCTTCTCAACTCGTGACCGCATACGTTAACGGCGGCGTTGCAAGGCCGCACTGCTTAGTGGCTGTCCGAAGTCTTTCCTGGCTGCTTCCACCAATTCGTTGTGTCCCTGGATAAAGTCCTCGGAAATCTCCCAGAAGAAAATGCCACGAAGACCGGCGTTTCGCGCCCATGCTCCTTTCAACTCGACGGATTCCGGATCATCATAGGTGATTAGTTCCAAAGGTAAACCCGGCGGGCTTACAAGCCAGGGCACTTCTGCCTGCTTGTCCCATTGCCGTTGCCATCCCTCGTCAATAAGTGTCTTGATGGAACGGTACTCGACATCCCCGTGCACCGATGCCTCAAGCGGAGTTTCACCCCACTTCTTGACCATGAAACCATGTCCGGAAAGATGAATCCCGACCACCAGTTGCTTGTTCGCGAATCCTTTTCCTCGCCAGTAATCGATCGATTTTTGATAAGAATATTGGCCGCCGTCAACCGGATCGGCATCGGTCTCATAGAGCGGCGAATCGAATCCTGCGTGACAATAATGCTGGCCATCTATCTTCCATGGTCCGTGCGCATTGTAGGTCATGATCAAGCCGAAATCGATCACCCGAGCCAACTGCGGTCCATCGAAGTACTGTCCGTAGTAGTTGTCGTTCGGCAACGGCATGGTGACAAGTGCAGCTGGATTTGTCTTTCGAAGGGCCTGCCCAAGCTGCTCGACAAACGAAACGACATTCTTCATGTCTGCCGACGTTGGGAATTCCCAGTCGATATCGATACCATCGTAGCCGTTATCTGCAACCAGCTTGGCCACCCCATCAACGCATGCTTCTTCCGTCGCTGGATTTCGCGTCATCGCGGAAAGTTCCGGACCGCTATCCGCGCCGCCAAAGCCGAGTAGAACTTTAACGCCGGCGGCATGCGCACCCTGAGTGAGCGCGCGACTGGGGAGATTTCCCGACGTGTGCAGCGTATTATTTTGGATGGTGACGAACGCATGGATCAGATGGGTAAACTGACCAAAATTGATCTGACTGACCGGCAGCTGGCTAGTCCAGGAAGGATAGTAGCCGACAACTACCGAGGGCTCCGCTTTGTTCTCTTCCGGCAAAGCTACCACGTCGTTGAGCAGGAATGGCAAAAGCAACCAGACACATAGGACAAATTTCATAATGGCGGACCGTAAACGTCTCGGACGTATTTAATTTTTGCCCGACGAATCAAGGACGCCGCGTTCATCCAGGTTCTGATGACCAACAACGGTGCCGTCGTCGAGGTGATTGATTTTTTGAAGACGTAAATGACTGAAGAGCGCGCGAATATCGCGTACTCCTCCCCATGTGAACCAAATGGCCGTGACGACCGAGATAAAAACCGGGAGTCCGATCGCCGCGACATGCCAAAAAAGTGACCAGGCCGAATCCGGCCACGGTGCGATCAGATTCCACACACTGCCCACGACAAATACGACGAACCAGAGCATGTTCCAGGCAAAGAGACTACCGGCTATCCACGTGTCCCCTTGGGTAAAGTTATCATCCAAACCAATTAACTTTCCCCAGGTTACTTTTCTCTTTGCAGGTTGCTCTGTCTGGTCGCCAACGAGGGGCCTAATGGCGGCGTACTTTCCGCGATGCAACATGCGGTCCATGTTGAAATCTTCCTTGGCCGTCAATAGTGAAACAGCCGCATAGAGAAAAACCGCAATGAGGCTTGCACAAAAAGAGACCTCTATTCCGTTGAGAGGGAACCGATCTCCATAAATCTGACGCACCACAATGCCTCCGGCTGAAAGTGTCGAGCCGGTCAATAGCGCGGCCCAAGCGCCAGCCGTGGTCCCTTTTTTCCAATAGAGTCCTCCGATAATGGCCGCGCCTGCACCGCCAACAAATATCGCCATGGTCACGCTCCACCACATATAGATGTATTCCGTCTGGCGAAATAAACTGCCGAAGAGAAACGCGAAAAGGGCCACGCCGATGATCGATAGCCTGAGAATAAAAATATGCTGGCGCGGGCCAAAAGGCTTCTTGCGCAATGGCACAAGAATATCCTGAACGAAAATGCTGCCCCACGAATGAAGATGGGAGGAGTCTCCGCCAAAAAGGCCCATCAACAGAATGGCACACAGAGCCCCTTTCACTCCCGCAGGCAACAGATGCGAAAGGGCAATGGGTATCTGCATTTGTTCCTGGGTCTGCGGGTCATGGATTCGCGCAATTTCCGCATGGGCCGAAGCTGCCTGAACGGCAAAGTCGGGATGCTGCAAGTAGGTCATGCCGCAGAGACAGAGGAGAACCACCACGGCCAATTTGCCTGCGCCGCGCCAACTCGCGAGGATGCCCGCCATGCGCGATTCATGAGCCGTAAGTGCAGCCGAATTATAGGCGCTTTGAGATTGCCACGCCATCGTTCCGTATAGATTCAGAAACATACCCATCAGGACGTAGCTCAGGTTGAAATCCTTCAACCCCATGGAATGAAACGGATTGATCATCGACTGGCCCGGCGGTCGGTTGGCCAAAACGTGATCGATCTGGGACCAACTGAACATCGAAAGCAGCGCAAAGATAATCACGAGATAAAAGATCTGCGATATGATTCCCTCGACACAATCCGCAATCATCAATGTGATGATCCCCCCCATTAACGTCATCGTCAGGGTTATCGACAAAAATAATCCCATGAGTAAAACAAACGTTGGCACAGATAGGGACAAGACACTGACGCTGGTAGGTAATCCCAGGTAATAGACGAAGAATTGGGCGCCGATGGCCGGAACAATTCCAAAATTGGCAACACCCGCGAGGAATCCCAGGATTCCGGCAAAAAGCCGGAACGATTTGCTGTACCGAATTTCGAAAAACTGGGCGAGGGTCATCGCCCTGGTTTCGCGATAGCGGTAGATGACAAAGCCGGAAATACCAATGATCACCCAGAGGGGATTGTTGATCCAGCTCCACCAAGTCAAGGTCAGGCCCGATTTGGAAATAACCTCAAATGCCGCGACAAAAGTGACCGCCCCGGCCTGCAATTCTCCCCGGGACACGGCAAGCAAATATCGTCCGGCTAAACGCCCACCGGACAGGAAGTCCGCCACGCTTTTTACATATTGATTGGCATATATTCCCAAGCCCAAAACAATGAGCAACGGAAGGGCGAAAAAAATCCAATCGATAACCTGCATGATGATTATCCAGCGTACTACTTGATGGAGAGCCTACCGCACACAAGCAAGACTAGGTGCAGGTTCCCTCAGCTAAGCGGATACCACCAGGCCCCGCATGGCCTCCAAGACTTTTACCCCCTCCACGATCTTGTGGATGTAACTATCGCTAATTATTTCCTTCTTAACAATGGCCCGATAAAATTTATCCCATTGATAGATTCCAGAATATTCGCTGAAGGTATTTCCCGCTCTAATTTGTCGTGTTTCGCCATCGCGCATCACCAACGAAAGATTTGCGTTCTCAGACTTGGGTAGTGTATCCGTCGGCCCGATATTCCGGTAAATGGTTCCCTGCTCGTAGTTCAAAATTAACCCATTGGAATAACGATCTCCGTCATCCACACAAAAAGACGCATAGACCGATGCCACGCAACCCGAAGCGCAGGACATCGTCAGCAACGCATTGTCCGGTGTCGGGCGCCCGGTGCGGATGCGTGATGAAATCAAATTCACCTGCTCGACGGTCCCCGCCATCTGAATAATGTCGTTAATGAGATATATTCCCAAACGCATCATGGCGCCCCCCGGACAAAGCATGGGATCGTCCATCCAACTGCCATCCGCTTTTTCGCGGTAGGGTGCCCATACTTCTCCGCGCGCAGAGACCAGGCGCCCCAAGTCAAATTCATCAACCCATGTCTGAATTTGTAAGAGATCCAGAGTCGACTCAGGGCTGGGAGAATTTAAATGCACGACCCGGCCCAAGCTTTGAGCTTCACGCAGGACATCCTCGGCTTCTTCTGAATCCAATTCGAAAGGCTTGGTGGTCATGACATCCTTGCCCGACCGAATGATCTCCCGCAATAATTTTGCCCTTCCATACGGTTGCGTATAAAGCCCGACAACTTGTATGGAGTCATCCTCCAGCACCTCTTGAATCGACGAATAGGCCTTTACGCCATATTCATCTGCGGTTTCTTCGGCCAATTTTTCCCTCAAATCGCCAACAGCAACCAATTTAAAAAGATTTGATGCAGGTGAAGATTGCAAGCACCCGAGAACGTACTTTCCAAAGGACAAGCCGACTATAGCCAGTGCCAGTGGGCGATTGACCGGTGAAGCGTTCATCTGATTCCAAGCAGTATGCTTTATTTCTTAAACTTGTCACGCTTTAACTCTCCTTATCCCACTGCATTATGACCGTATGCAGCTCTGAAAACTATGCCTTTACAAAATAAATTTCATCCTATACAGTGCTTCGAAGCAATAGCTACTTTACTTTCATTCAGCGACTCCCGAAGGCGCAAGCCACCCATCGAATTTCCAACGCGGCGATAAACGTGATAATAATTAACTGTTCGAATCAAGCGGCGCAGTATGCAGATTTATTATCACAAGGCTAAAGGGATGCTCCCCTCCGGTTTATTTCCCCGCCCCGTGATGAGAGTCATGTTACCTCCCTCCCTATTTTCCATTAACACCAAGCGTAAAAACGGCGCTGATGGCGTTGCCTTGATTGTAGTACTTTTCGCGGTTGCTCTTGTCAGTATTATCGTCCTGGCCTACTTCAACATGGCCATGGTCAACCGGAACATCTCGTATTCCAGCGCCGGGCAGGCACGGGCCAACATCCTTGCCCTGAGTGCGCTTGATTATGTCAAAGGCGATTTCATCGCGGAAATTCAAAACGGATCGACACAGCTACCCGATCCTACGGGGTCAAGCGTGCCCATTTACCAGCCCACAACCAATAGCACCATGTTGCCTTACCGGATGACGACAAGTGGTTCCCTGACCACAGGTTCTTTTCCTCCCAATCTGGTCAAGTGGAGTTCAGGCACCACTCCCCTCTGGCCTGCAACCACCGCTTACAATTCCACCCAAGGCCCGAGCCGAGCCTCTATTGATCCCAGCTCGGGCACATCGATTCCCACGACTCAACCATCATTCAACGGACACTTCATCGCGAACAGCCTTTGGACAAAACCAGACTTTGGTACCAACACCACTTTACCCGTGGCCGCTCTACCCCAATGGGTTTACATGACTCGACAAGGCCCCTTGACGAATGCCACTCCGGCAATCGCCATGTCAGTCCTGGCGAACTCCGCCTCAACCAATTCCAATTACGTGGTGGGACGATACGCGTACACCGTCTATGACGAGGGCGGGCTGCTCGATGTCGCGGCGGCGGGATATTCGCCCACCACCTTCAGTGGCGATCCCACCGATGTGGGCCGCAAGGGAAATCAGGGCTTTGCCGACCTTACGCAACTGGGCTTGACCCCAACGCAAGTCGATCAATTCGTTACCTGGCGCAACGCCAGCACGTGGAACTCGACCGCCAATTACGTCGGCTATCTGGGCACGAACTATCCTTCGTTAACCAACGCCCCCTCAACCGGCTTTCTTCAGGCCGCCCCGGGGGATCAGGCGTTTGTCAGTCGGCAGGACTTGATCAATTACTGGACCACGGAACTCGGGGTGAGCGAGAACGTCCTTCCTTATCTGACCACATTTTCCAGAGAAAAAAACGCGCCCAGTTGGGGCCCGGAACACAACGCCAATGACCCGGCTTCGCCGACCTATTGGAGCGGAACAAACGTGACGATCGATCCCATCAACAATCCTGTTGCTGCTGCAGCGACGCTTTCCTACGCATACCACGACAATCAAAATTCAACCAACGTCGCAAGTATTCCCACCCAACTCGTCTATAACCGCTTTTTACCAAACGTCCGGGCAACAACCTCCTTTTCTCGTCTCAGCGGTGAAACAGCTGTCGTAGGCGAACCCTTGGTCAAGAATCGTTTTGATTTAAACAAGCTCGCCTTGATTACCTATGCGGGTGTGCTGTCCACGGACACTGCCAGTCAAAAAGCCATTTACAATTATTTCGGCCTGGTCCCGAACTACTCGTCAACGGGGGCATTTTCATGCTGGACCTATAATCACACCTCTCTCCTGCCTCCCACTCCTGCCGCCAACGGCTCTCTGTTTACGGATGCCAAGCAAATCATGACCTTGGATCAGGTCGCCAATGCCATCAACGCATCAGGCACCGTCACAGGTCGCGAACCCGATTTCTTTGAGCTCCTTCAAGCTGTTATCCTACAAGGCAGCATGGGATTGGCCTCTGGAGATCCAACCCATGCAGCTGACAATACCTCCAGCGGCAGCGGAGGTGAGTTCTACCGAGTCTGCGAGGGCGTTGCCGCTAGTTTTCCGTATGAAGCACCCTTAGCTCGTGGAGATATCGATTCGAGTTCTACTCATCTCTCGCTTGTCTATGCGCTGGAAAAATATCAGGTCATCCAAATTGGAGCCAATATCATCGACCAATACGATACCGATAACTTCCCAACCGATATCATACTGAATGGTGAGCATATGTATGGTGTCGAAAATTTGCCTTACATGAATGCCATCGGGGACACTGTGTTGCGCCCGGCTCCTGGAACTATCAGTTCGCCGCCAGATGCGACGTTTAATGATCCAAACCAGCAATACCTTCAACATTGGCTCACGTTCTCCCTATGGAATCCCCACCAGAACGCCACACTTCCTCCATCGACCGGACCAACCAAGATACGCATCGCCATCACCAGTGGAGAGGAATATCCCAATAACAATCATCTCAACGCTTACTCATCCACAGGCGCGTATAAGGGTCGCATCTTTGAGCCAGAGATCACTTCCGGCTCTGTCACTCCCACGATAACCCATGCCACCCCAACCAGCGTCGATGGTCCCGCCTGGATCGGCATCAACCTTAATAATTACGCGAATCACTTTTCTGAGCCGACGGCTATTGATCCTGATCCCACCCGTTCATTCACAAAGGATAACGATAACCAATCGACTTCGAATATGAACGATACTTTCGGTATAATCTCGAGCTCTCGTGGCTGGCAGCGTGCCGGCATCTACATGGGTTGGTCAAAAAGCCCCGATAATCCATACAAAGTCCCCTTATGCGCCAGTTTACCCGGTTATTCGAATTGGGCAACGAGCCAACTAGGCATTCCGGCACTTGGAACCGATCTCCCCGGGCTAGCTACGATTAATCCCTTCATCATCGAGTTGCAGTACGAAGATCCGGCATCCCCTGGCCCCTCCCACTGGCACACCTACCAGGTTTTTCGCGGTGCGGTCCCTAGCCGAGAATCCGGGAGTGGGGATGCCTTCATGGAACCTAATGATCCGGCTTGGAACAGTTGGACGGCTGTACCTCCAAATAATTATAACGCGACAACCAATCCAAGCGGATATCAAAACCCCTCCGCCCTTTCCGTCACTGGGTTGATTACGGGCCCCGGCCCCTTGCAGGCAAATCAGGAATATTGGGTGAACAATTTCTTAGATCCTCGCACGCCCCGCCTCAACATGCAGGTCATTCATACTCCGGCAACAGCAGGGCAACAATTGGGGGTAAACCTTGGATCGAGTACCCAGATTAATCCGGGCGCCGACGCCGGAAATCCTCCTTACGGGCATTTTCCCAAATCTACGATTGGTAAATCTAACAAGGATTCGCCTAATACCTGGGCAAATAATCTAGGCACCGATCCCTCTTTCTACCTTGACCGGGATTTCATTCGAAGGGTCGGAGACGCGGCTGGCTGGGCCGGTGCATCCCCTTTGGCGACCGGTGCTCAAGCGGAACGACCTATTCATTTGGATCGCCCTTTCCGAAGCGTGGCGGAACTCGGCTATATTTTTCGAGATGATGCCTGGAAGTCCCTCAATATGATTTCGGCCAATAGCGCCGATTCCGGTTTATTAGACGTCTTCTATATTGGTGCCCGTCCGGACACCACCTCAAAGAATCTGCCTCCTCCGGATATGATTGCCGGGAAAATGAATATCAATAGTGCCGCCCTGAACAGCGCTTCCGCTAATAGCACAGTATCCCCCCCTTTGCAGACTCTTCTTTCCGCAGGTTTACGCGATTATTTGCTGACAGATCCCACTACAATTAACACCAGCATTTCAGTTGCCGACGCCGCGACATTGGCATCCAGTATTGTCACCTATGTAAAAGCCAACGGCCCATTGATTAATATTGGTGATCTGCCTTCGCTTTTTCCTCAAGACATCACTGTCAGCTCTGCCAATCCAGGCCTAAAAGGACAACGGGAAGCCCTAATCCGAGCCTTGGCGGATAGTTCTGACACCCGCACTTGGAGCCTGATGATCGATGTAGTTGCGCAGTCAGGCAAACTCACCTCCACGGCGACGAGCTTGAATAATTTCACCGTTGAGGGAGAAAAACATTATTGGCTGCATGTGGCCATTGACCGCTTCACCGGCGAAATCGTGGACCAACAACTCGAACCCGTGTGGGAATAAATTTCACTATCGAAGGGAGTTTAATCTCAAGAAAGCAATACCTCTCCTTACTTATGCCAACGAAATTTACTCGATCTTTATTCTTCATTCTCTCGTGTTTGATTTCTTTTTGCTGCTGCCTGCCGGGACGCTCCCAGGATACTAACTCGCCCACGACCTCTCCGCCTCCGCGACCCTATGTGGGAACTTTGAAAGGTGATTTTACTTTTGTTGAGAAACTCGCGTATAAATCGAAGCCGCCAGCGTCCAATTCGGCAGATTCACAAACAGCGACTCCCCCTCCTCCTTCCGGCCCTCCGGATTTAGCCGAATTTGACTCGGTTCAGACGGGTGCTTTACGAAAAGACAAGCAAGTCTTTGTCGATGGCACGAGTTGTGAGATATGGAGATCAGGCGCTCTTCGATTCATCCTTCAGTCGGCAAACCCAGGGACCGTTTTAGTGGCATCACAAATGTTGTCTTACTATGTCGACCCTGCCGAGTTTAAGGAATTAGAATGGCTTGGTGCCAGTTCTTTTCAGGGCGAGCAAGCCCTCAACGACAAAACATATTATGTTTATAAAAAGGGAACCGAAACGGCGTGGATTGACAAATCGACTCTTTTACCTCTCTTTTTTGATTCGGAATCAGTACACATTACCTATACTTATGGAACTCCGGATGCACCCTTGCAGTTGCCCACGATTTGCGCCCAAAAGCTTCAACAAATGAAGCGGTCTTGGTCGGGCCTTCCAAATTAAAATCTCGGCATATCTACTATCCAACCGATTTTCGTTAGATGGCCAATGCTTACTTTCCCTCAAGGCCCACTCTAGGGACTGATCCGGATACCGGTCTGCTGGTTATCCAAGAATCATGCGGACTTAACCACGCACGGCAAATCCTGACCGTCGCCTGTCCCGCGGACGTTCCTCAAGATGTCAAAGTCTTCAGCTTCCGCGATCTCAAGACGGGCGTTGAATTTCCTGCCCAACGTTCCCTGCAAAATCCCGAGCAGGCTTTTATTCAACTCGAACTGCGCGCAGGAGAGGAACTTCGGCTCGTCGCACAGAATCATTCGTCCGACGTTATCCACGCGACCACTCTCTCCCTTAGCGACAACCAAGGCACAATCTCAAACGGGAAGTGGTCAGCCGATTCATTTCTGGGCGAGTGGAAAGCGGAAAATACTTTGCCTTCTTTTCATGCCCCAACCCCCATTCGTCGGCTTCGGCTTGGGAATGGCCCCTGGCGTGGAAGCTCCTTTTTCGACACACGTCACCCCGTTCAGTATGTCTCGAGTACAGTACTGGAATCCGGCCCTCTACGCGTCACGACGCTTTTTCAGGCCAGGATCGGTCCCACGCATTCTTATGTCGCGCGTCTCACCTTTGACGCTGGAGCTGATTACATTGTCTTTGATGAAGTCTTCGACTGCGATTCGGGAGATCAAATCGTTTGGGATTTCTTCGGGGAGGATTTGCCGGAGCAAATTCATCTACTCGACTCGACCGCAGGTTTCACCACGCAATCACTGCACTATTTTTTTGACCGTCGCCTCGCCCGGTTGGCTTGCTGGAACCAATATTCGCAGCTCCATGATTTTTCGGACGGCTATGCCCTGACCTTTTCACAAAGCGATGATGTCATTGGCTGTGTCGCTCTTAAAGGCGGCGATTGGGATGGCAACTCCCATAATTTTCTCGAGGCTTGGGCCCGTCGCTGGTTTCCGGGAGATCCCACGAGCCGTCGACTTCCACCCGAGATCAAGGCCGATGCCGCATCATCTCCAGAAAAGATCGTCGCGCGACCGGTGAATGGGTGCGAGCCTCATTTCTCTCTTGAGGGCTGGCTTCATCACGGCAGGCGCCTTTTTGCGCTTGTCCTTACTTCCAGTCCTTCCCTCCGATCTGCCGAATGGGATGCGGCACCTTCGCTTGGCCATTTTGAAACCAAGCCCAATCGTCCGCTTTATCGGCAACAACAAAGTCTCTTACGCCGAATTCACACGCAGCACGGCATGTTTCCACTGGCAGACCAGTTGACGCTTTGTTGGTCATGGCCCCAGGAAAAAGCACCGGTGAGGATAACCGATGCCAGCCCTCCCTGGGACAACACGGATCACTCCAACTCCTCGCAAGAGCAGTCTATTTCCATTCCGCAACGAGTGACACAAATGTTGGAATTCCTCGCGGCCCGGATTTTTGGTTTCTGGGAAGGATCTGGTTCCGCTTACACCAATGCGGTCGTAAGTCGCCGACTGGCACACGATCTGGTCGAGTGGGAGTGGCTGGCAACTCGGGGTCATTTTACTCCAGAACAATGCAGCCAAAGCCGTGCGTGGTTTGTCTTCCTGTGTCACCTGTTTTCATCCGATCACTATTATCCAGGAGCGGCCTCCATGAACCTCGGAGATCCAAGCAAGCGACTTGAACCGACGATTGCCGGCATGGCGAACCAAAATTTTTTCACGGATATTTTCAACATGCCTGGAGTGGCAGCGCAGGTGTTTCATTTGCACCCGAACGCAGCCGAATGGCGGGAACGTTTCACCCAAATGTGGCGTCGTCAGCTTGATTATCACGTCTATCCCCAAAGCGGGGCATGGGAGGAGAGTCACACCTATTTTCACCACGTTCTTCAGACGATCATTCCCACTTTGGAACGACGCCGTGATGACGGTGTGGATGATGGTTTTGCCGAGCCCGCCTTTCAGCATCTGGTCGCATCTTTGCTCAAGATGCTGACTCCCAAAGACGACTATTTTGGCGGGAAAAGACACGTTGTTGCGCTGGGAGATCACGGGGTTGATCTCAATAATCTTTATCGCCCGCTTTATCGCCGTCTCGCCCACCACATCTCGGCATCGAATCCGGATTTAGCTTCACAACTTGGTTGGGCCCATTTGGAGATGGGAGGAGACCAGCCCCTGGGCATCGAGTCAAAATCCGTGCCGTGGCAGAATGAATATGTCCAGGGACTTGGATATTTTTTTCGCACCAAGGATGATCGGGGTGAATCTCTCATGGTTTTGCGATGCGGCAATGCCTGGGCTCATCACCATAATGACGAAGGCAGCTTGCAATTCATCTATGCCGGCCGCTCGTGGATAGTTGACTCGGCCTTTAGTTACCCACAAGTGACTACGCTTAGGAAGTTCCGCTCGGATGGCCATAGCCGATGGGCTCCCCGCGACCTGGATCCTCTGAATTATTTGTGGCAATTCAATCGCGGATGGATCGCCAGTCATCAAGGCGACGGCCCCTTCCCTTATGCTGTGGCGTTTACTCCCATCTATATGGCTGAAACCAGTGTTCAGCAGTATGTACCTCTTCGTTGTCCCATTCTGCATTGGCGTTGCATCGTGCAGTTGGCTCCATTTGCTTTTCTCATTTTGGATCGTTCGAATATTTCCATTCCCCAAGTGACCCGCTTTCATGTCCCCAACGATGCGCCTATCCTAATCGATGATGCGACTCCCCTGCCCCTTGAAAAAGGCTCCTATCTTCGGATCAATCCGCTTCTCGGCCTGAATCCGGCGCAAATAAAAGAGACGGACCATCCGACTCAAGCTGGCGACCGTTTTACCACGCGGGAAATTTGTTACGCTTGGAATGAGTGTTCGCTGACGGCGCTGCTGGTAACGGTCGAAACTGCAGACGTGGCTTCCATGTCGTCCACTCAGCGAGCAGGCGACCGTATTTCCATCCATCACCCCGGATTCTCTGCTGAAATTGACATCAGCAATCCTGAAAAGATCAATCTTCTCGATTCCCAAACAGGCCATCGGTCAACGATTTCATTGTATAATACGACGAAATCCTAGTGAAGGTCCTTACTTGGATGAAGGAGCAGCGGTGCTTTCGCGGACTAATAACTGCGGAGTAAATAACTCGTTGGCTGACGAAGCTTCGTCCGACCAAAGCAGCTTGATGGCTCTTTCGCTCATTTCTTCCTTTAAAAACATCAACTCAGTCAAGGGTATGGGCAAAATATCGGTGTTAACCATGGGATCAAAACAGATGACCGAAAGTTGCTGCGGAATTTTAATGTCATGCTCGATGGCATAGCGCAATACCGCCCATGCACCGATACCCGAAAGGGGCACAATCGCCGTTGGGGCAGGTTTCATCTGCATAACTTCGTGGGCCTTTTTGTACGCGGCCTCAAACGAATTCCCCCAGTTGCGGGTATCGCAATAAATCAGCTGCGACTTGCTCAAGTTTCTTTGCCTGAGTTTTTCCTTAACTGTCTCAGCGCGCAGACTTGTGATCATCAAATTCCTGGGCTCATTGACTATAAAGCAAATGCGCTCATGCCCCAGCCCGGTCAAATAGTCCAATATTTGATCAACCTCGCCCTCGTGATCCAGCGATAAGGATCCTCCGGTAAAGCCTGCCAGTTTTGCCCCGACCACGATGTGCTGATAACCTGCGGACTGCATCCGGCTGCCCAGTTCCAGGGTCAACTCGACCGTGAGTCCGGTCATGATAATGCGCTCTTCACTTGGTTTGCACTTGATCAGGCGCATGATGTCGTCAGCCGTCTCGCTCTCGTGGAAAGCATGGACATTCAGGACGTAGTTATGCCGGCGGCAAATCTCAATATACTCTGTCTCCAAATGGTCCTTCCGGACGGGGGTGACCAATCCGACATAACGCACCTCTTGATGTCGTTGCACAAAAAAGCCCTTGCGCGGATCTGTCAGCAAGTATCCTTCGCCCACCAGATCCTGCACCGCGCGTCGGACGGTCGCCTGGGAAACAGCCAACTTTTGCATGAGCTCGCGTTCCGTATAAAAACGCTGACCGTGCTTAAAGTCGTTGAGAATCTGGTCCCGCAGTATTTGCCGGACTTTGACGTGAAGAGGCTGCTTAAGCCCGGTCGCGGCCAAGGTTAATTTGATGTCTTGCGTCGATACCATGGAAGGATGACATTCGTCGAAAGTCCCGAGTTTGAGAAAATGTTGCCCTTTTATTTCAAGGAGGCGAGGTTATTTCGTTGAACCTCCCTTTTAAGCTCGGCCAGTTTGGAGTTAAACATCCTTCGACCGTCTGGCGCGTTGGTAAACGACCAGAAGAACAAAGCCGCTGAGCATGAGGGCCCATGTGCCCGGTTCCGGCACTACCTGCACTTCAATGTCGCCTCCGTTCATGAACAGGAACGAGCCGGCATAGTAGATTGAATTCGCCTCACCGTTGCTGGCCGTACCAGTCAACGTCAGGGTCAAACCTGAAATGATGTTGGTGCCCGATGCGACGGTAATTCCGGCGTACTGGCTTGATGACAACCCGGAGAAGAGGATGTAATCGGTCCCGTCCGCGATGTTGTTGGTGCCGGTGTTGAGCAGGTTCAACGTCAAAGTCGTGGCGGCTCCGCTAAACAAAACACTGGAACCACCCACATTGAGCACACTACTATTGGTGTTCGCCGCATTCAGGTTGAAGGTCAGGTTCGCGCCGCTGAACGTCGTGGTGCCCGTGGAGGTCAGCGTCAGGCTGGTCGTTGTACTCGTACCCGTTATGGTGGCCTGACCGACCAAGACATTCCCGTTAATCAGGTTGGTCGTGCTGTTGACCGCGCCTGTGCCGCCCAGGGTCGCTCCGTTAACCAAGGTCAAGGTCCCGGAACCCGTTGCTGAGCCGCTGGTATTGTTGGCCAGCAATGCGCCGGACGAAATCAACGTTCCGCCGCTGTAGGTGTTACTGCCAGTGAGAGTCAGGGCGTTGGTGCCGAGCTTGGTCACGCCCAGGGTATTGGCGCCGCCGAAAGCATTGGCGATCGTCGTGTTGTAGGTAAAGTTGCCGCCCGTGGTATCGAAACCGATGGAAGAACCGTTTTCGAAACCGGAAGTCGCGGTCGCATTGGTAATGAGGTTGGTATTCAACGTATCGACCTGTGCGGCGGAGAAGCCACTTCCGCCAACGCCCAAGGCCAGTGTTGCGCCGGTTTGCGTAATGAGATGGGCAGCCGTCCAGCTTCCCGTTGTGCTCGCATAAAGAGCTCCCGCGTTGGCGAATTCGAGCGTGCCTTGCGACACCGTAGTTATGCCTGTCGTATAGCTATTCGTGCCGGAGAGGATCCAGGTACCCGCGCCGGATTTGGTTAAGTTCGCTGTCGTAGCCGCGATGTTGCCGCTCTCCGTGCCGAGGCCCGAGCCCTGCAAAGTGAGATTTTTATTTCCCGTGATGCCACCGCTGAGGGCAAAGGTGGCCGCCCCGGAAGCGTCGAGCGTACTCGCGTTGGTCAGATTCACGACGCGATTGCTGCTACCGGAACTGCTGCCGGTGTACTGCAAGGTACCGCCGCCAAGGGCGATGGTGCCGTTGGGGGCCGTGGTGGGCGCACCCAAAGCACTGGCGCCGCCGCCAACATTCCCGATGCTGTTGATGGAAAGTATACCTTGGGTGACCGTCGTCACCCCGGTATAGGTATTCAAGCCGGTTAGAACCAGCGTACCTGTGCCTGTCTTGGTGATGCCAAAGGCCCCGCCAATCACACCATCCTCTGTCAGCGTGTTTGCGGTGACTGTCACGGTCGGGGTGGCGGTGCCGCCCAAGGTCACGGCGCCCGTGCCGAGATCGAGACTATTCGTACCAGCAAAGGTAAAGCTGCCATTCCAGTTCTGCGCATTATTATTGGCAAAAGTGAGCGTCCCACCCGAGCTGTTGTCCAAAGTCCCACCCGTAATAGTCAACGTACTGGCCGTGGCGCCGAGCGCCGTGGTACTTCCGAGCTTCAGTGTACCCGCTGCCAGGGCCACGCCATTGATGTTGGTGTTCGTACCGCTCAGAGTCAGGAATGAAGCCGCACCGCTTTGAGTGATTAGCCCGACATTGGAACCAATGTTACCGCTAATAACGGTCCCGTCGCCGCTGCCCGAGTTCGTGATCGCGCCATTATTATCGACCGCACCGTTAAAGGCGAAAACAACAACCGTGCCCGATATGTTACTAACGAGCGTAAGACTCCCCGTGCCAGAGATAGCACCGTTTTCTGTGAGCGTAGAGGCACGCGAGGCCGCAGTGAGGGTGACGTTGCCACCCAAAGTGATAGTCCCGGTGCCGAAGGTCAGAAATTTGGTACCCGCCCAAGCGAAATTGGAATTCCAGATTTGAGCATTGTTATTGGTCATGGTGACGCCGCTAGTGGAAGAATCGAGCGTTCCCCCGTTGATGAGCAGAGTTCCCGTGCCAAAAGCCGTTGTGCTGTTAACGAAAATTGTGCCCGATTGCAGGGTCGTGGTGCCCGCGTAGGTATTAGCGCCCGCGAGATCGAGTGTTGAAGCACCATTTTGAACCACCCCCGAAGCAGCAGTGATGGCTGAACTGATTTCAACACCAGTACCGCTGCCCTGATTGGTAATCGTACCCGTGGTAGTGACGGCGACCGTCTGGATCAGGATAGCGCCGGTTGCGCTGGACTCCGATCCGGTGTTATTAAGAACAAGATTACCCGAACCGGTGATACCGCCGTTAACTTGAAACTGCGCCGTGCCAGTCGCAGTGCTGTTCAGAGTGGTAGTTCCGCTAGTTGCAGTGGTGAGAGTGCCAATAATGGTCAGGGCCGAAGTCGAGCCGCTCTCCGTAATGGCTGTGACATTAGAGCCCACGCCCGCGCCACCGACAGAGCCGATCGTCACCGTCCCGGCACCAATACCGCCATTGGTAATCGTGCCCTGATTGTTAATGGCATTGGTCGATAAGGTGATTGCTCCGGCGCCGTTCGCATCAATAACCAAATTCCCCCCCGAGATCGTGCTCGTGATTCCGCCCGTAAGGGTGAAGGTATGGGCTGAGGCGTTGCTGATCGTCAAAGCCGTCGTGGTATTCGTGTCCGCCATGCTGATAGCGGAGCCAATGCTATCGGTGTTGGCGGTGGACAATTCATTGATCTGCGCACCGCTTCCACTGTTATCGAACGTCAGCGTGCCCCCCGTAATATTGTACGCATGAGCGTTGCTGGCTGCACCGAGGTTGATAATTCCCACGGTATCCGCAATTACACTAATACCTTCGGTAGCGGTGTTGAGGGCGGTGATATTGGCAACGGCGCCCGCGCTGTTTGGAACTCCCCCCGACCAGTTACCAGAAACCGACCAGGAATTATTTCCAGTAGTCGGAAGCCATGTCGATTGCGCTTGCGCGGACTGGGCGGCAAGCAATGCAATGAAGGCGGCGCCGAGGATAAATAATGTTTTCATAGATTTTTGCTGTACCGGGAACGGACTAGTTTCTATCGGATTCCACTTGTTTATAGTTTAGGAGCCACCAGAAGGCAACATCTACTTCGAAGCAGAGTATCCAAAACGGTCATTAAGTGCAACTGTTTTTTAATCAAGAGCTGAACTTCTTAGGATTAGGCCTAAAAGACCATAAATTGCGCTTGTCGCGACTCGCTTGGCAGGCTATCTATAATCTTGCTTCAAAGCACCATCGCAAAAGCGAAGTACCCGACCGCGTTAATTTATATGTCTTTCTGAACTATTGCTTATAACCCAATAGAGGCAATCGCTATTTTATTTTCACCTATGAAAACCCAAACATTCCTCACCTGTCTCGCCGCTCTATTGTTCTTTAATTTCACGACTCCTTTCGCACGCGCGGAAGACGTCCTGTGGAATCTTACGTTTAAGGATCTCAAGCCGGGTCAAGCCCTCGCAGAGGTTCCCTATGCGGCGCCCTGTTCCGGTCCACAAAAGGTGACCACGGATGCTCAAAATACGCTCGTGGGAGCAGCAGCCGTGGGACAGCTTGCTCCCGCGTTGCTTTTCGACAAGGAAAGCGGCACCCATTACGCGCCCGCGCTGACGCTAAAAGCGACTTCCCCTTTTACGACAGGAATCATCACGGTGAACCTGGATGTTGTTTTCGATAAAATCATCCCTTCTGCGGCGAACCCAGTCGAAGTCTTGATGGCGATGCCTTTTATCAATGGTGATGGAGGATCGACCTACATTCTCGTGATCGCCAATTCGGGAGCGAACGAGTTGACGCTTGGAGGCGCCGGCTTGAAAAAAGGTTCCGCGCCTGCCGCTTTCTCCGCCGGGAAAATCGCGCATGTGAAAGCTGTCTTGGATTTGAACCAACATACCTTCCAGGCTTTTCTTGACGATGTGCCCATGGCCGAGGCTGAGCATGACGACGCAAAATTTAGCAGCTTTCTTGGATTCACGATCCGGGACGGCACCGCTCTTGGCGGAAATAAGGGCGCCACCTTCACAGCAGGCATCGGCAATCTCGTCATCACCCACAGCTAATCATTTTGGATTAAACAACATGCCCGGGCTCGTATCCGCAAGGATGACAGCATTTTTAAATTGAAAGTTTTTCGGAGAAACACACGCGAGGCAGACTCGCCTATCGACGTCCCTATAACGCAGCCTTGCCCTATGAAGGGTACGCCCTAGCATTCGCCTATGCCCCAAGCCGTGCCCGAAGGTTGGACCCAGACGGACAACTCGCTGACTCGCACGATTCAGCGCGCCGACTTTGTCGAAGCACTGGCTCTCGTCGTGGAAATTGGTCGACTGGCCGAAATCGCCAATCATCATCCGGACATCGACATTCGCTATCGAACGCTCAATCTCAGTCTTTCCACCCATTCTGCCGGCAGCACCGTGACAGAGAAGGATTACGACCTCGCTCAAAAAATAAACGACCTGAAAGAAGATGCCATCCGTCTTACCTGTGACGAACTGCACCGCCGTTTCAAAGCCTGACCCTTTTAATTTCTCATGAACCTCCTCCATAAATCGATTCTTCCGGTCCTTGGCCTCTGTTTTCTTTTTACAGCGCCACTCCAGGCCGATACCACCAGCGACCTGGCTTTCTCTAACTTCCCTAACTTCGATCTCAACGCCCTGGCCGGAGGCACCGTCCTCCAGGTGCGAGGCGGCTTGGTCTTTTTCCAGCGCGGCATCATCACGCAATCGCTTTACATGGTCGAAGCCACTCCCGCGGAAGTCGCGGCCAAGTTGGTTCGCTGGAATCCAGCCAGCCATCCCGAATTAAAGGTCTGGTTCCATCAGAGTATATCTGCCAACCCCAAACCGGCTGATTTCTCCAATCTGAGCGCTCTTCCGGATAACAGCTCCATCAAATACCTGTTTGATGCGACAGCCAAATTCGATGCCAATAATCCCTCCTTGCAAGTCAGCAAGGAAGAGGCGCAATTGCTCGCGACACCCGCCGCACAGGGTCAGGACGCCAAGACGCATTTCATCGACGTGTGGAGTCAGATTTTGGCCGGACGCTTCGCCAGCTTCCTCAGTGGACGCCTTGCTTCCGATTCTTACGTCTCAAGCAGCGGCACTGTCCAGCCTGCAAGCGACATCAGAAGCCTGATTCACTCCGACCCTAACGTCTATATCGAGTTCCAGCGTCTCTTCAATCAGACCCCCATCAGGGCCGGTACCTCATCCGCAAAGGGGCTGCCCGGCAACCTTTATTACCAAAGCTTCGACATCCAGGGAGAAGCGACGCTGGTTGACGGCGCAATGTACCAGGCCGCCAGTGGAACTTCCATCCAGTCGGCCGACATCGATTTTTACGTCAACTCCGGGGTTTACGCTACCATCGAGCTGGAGCAAATGTGGCCGGTCACCGTCAACGGGAAAGCGGAGACGCTTGTCTGGCGCGACGATTTGGTCTCCGCACCGAGCATCGCCTACCTTCACGGCACGGAGCGACTGGCTTCCGGGATGATCATGCTACAGGATGTGAAACAGAATATTGATGCCTTCAAGTCCGAGTTTAAATAGCCCCTTAATTATTCGTCACCCAAACTTTAGTTTGTCATTTGCCCTATTCTGCCTTTTATTGAGCGCGGAGAATTTATGAAACAGAACTTTACGACTGCCCTCCTGATCGCAGGACTGGGCTTGCTGACCGCCACCTGCATCCAGGCAGACACCACGGATGCGAAGGATTCCATTACGCCAGTCGTAGCCCCACCTCCAGCGGACAACGTTCCTGTCTCGCAGGAGTTTTCACTGGTTGGAAGCTATGCGGGCGATGTGAGCACGAAGCAGGGCAACGCCACGCTTGGGAGCGTCACAGACATTCACACCCATGCTAATTACGTCGTTTCTCCCCAAATCAAGGATGGAATTCTTCTCCGCCTCGGTGTGGACTGGGAGCGCAATTCCTTTGGCCTCTTTCCCAACGCTCCACTGCCCAATACGCTTCAGTCGGAAAATGCCATTATCGGCGTCGACTTCACTCTGAGCGATAAGATCATCATGCGTGTTGAGGGGCATCCCGGCATTTTCAACGACGGGACCGGTTTTACCTGGAATGATTTTGACATGCCCGTGCAAATCGGTGGCACCTATCTTTACAGCAAGGATTTTCAGATCATTCTCGGCCTTCAGGTTGACCTGAAATCGAATCTCCCCGTGATCGGTCTGCCCGGCTTTCGCTGGCAGTTTGCCGATCAGTGGGTGCTTTCCGCGATTCCCCCGAAACCCCAGCTCCAGTACCTGCTCAACAACAGCCTGACCCTTTATACCGGCGCCGAGATCATCGGCGGAACTTATCAGCTTAACAACACCTTCGGATCAGACCACGGCCATGGTCCCAATTCGGGCAACAGCCAGCTCAATAACAACGTGGTGGACTTCGCCGAAGTTCGCGTGGGTGCCGGCGTGACCTGGAAGTTTACGCCCAACATGAGCCTCGACGTTTCCGGCGGCTATATTCCCTATCGCGAGTTCGAAATGCACTCCGGCGAAATCGGCTTCGACACCCATTACACCAGTTTCCACAACGACATTGGCAGTGGCGCCCCCTACGGCGAAGTCGGTATCAGCGGCTCGTTCTAGCCGCGAGCCTTAACGCTGCAGAACAGCCAGATAGTGATCCACCATCAGACGGTGTTCACTATCGTTGCGCTTCACATAGCAGTTGCGCAAATTGATCAAGAGGCGATGCATCATCTGTTGCGGAGTGCAGGCTTTGACCAGAAGCGACCTCTGGTTTTGCGGAACCTCCGAAGCAATCATTTCCCATTCTGCATCTGAAATGATGCGGCCCCCGTGGTAGGGATCGAAAAGAATACCATTGAGGCGCGCGAGAAAGTGACCGGGTGCCGCGATGCCCTCGACCGGAATATTCAGGCGCAAGCCCACCAACATGTAAATCAAGGTGAGTGTGATCGGCAAACCATTGCGGAACTCCATCACCCAAGGCAGGTAGGCGTTGCGGGGATGATAATAATCATTGCTGGCGCCCGCCAACCCCTGCTCCCGGTGCAGATAGCGAACCAGACAGCCAATCTTCTCGCGAGTCGTGGCCCCGGAAAGGATCAACTTTCCTGCTCCTGCGGCCCATTGATCGAGCTGACGCTCGTAGGGACCTCCCTTGAAGCCGGGTTGCTCGGTCCGGGCAAACTCCCAGCAAAGCTCCTCCAACTGCCCCAGAGTCCTTAGTTTCGCGAGACCGCGGGAAATATCTCCCAATGTCTTCGAGGCCTCAATCTGCCGGATGACATCGTTCAGGTTTTCCTGTGCCGGACCTTCGGCAACCTGGAGAAGCTCGATATATTCCGGGAGGCGCGCGTGGCCACCCTCGATGAGCTTTCCTTTGACAAGGTCGACGGTGACGGCATCGCCATCCTGCAGAAGCGAGACTAAAGCCTGTTGCTGGGATGCCGTCATCATAATCGTCCTTATCTCTTCAACGTAATCGGGGTTGAAGTTACCTCGCCATGATCGGCGCACGGCGCGTTGATCGGAACATCAACCGGCGCATGGTCCTTGGCTGTGACATTATTTTTGATCAGCCACGCTTCCAGTTCCTCGCCGCTAATGTCGGGGAGCATTTTGTCACCGACCTCGACGCAGGGGGAAAGTTCCTGTCCGCTTTTTTGGATCATCTCCATCCGCTGACGGGGATCGTTCCAGATGTCGCGATCTTCAAAAGGCAGATCGTATTTGCGCAACACGGCGCGGACACCCTGACTCCAACCGCAGTGCGGTTTCAAATAAGCGATAATTTTCGGTTTTTCCATGGCTCAGTTTACAGCGTTGTTGTCTCCGCCGCAACTAGACTTAACGCAAGTAGGATGCCAGCTTTGTCAGGTTTTCGACATCCTCGTGCATGTCTTCGCTTTTCGGCGTCTCGAGCACTTTTGGCGTCGATGCCCACCGTGCGTCCTGCACGATCCACTTGAAGCAATCAATCCCGATTTCACCAAGACCCAGATGCTCATGGCGATCCACACGTTTGCCTAGCGGGACTTTCGAATCGTTTAAATGCAGGCCGAGAACGCGGCGGCTTCCAAATAATTTATCCACCTGATCCATCGTTTCGTCGTAGCCTTCGCGGGTCTTTACGTTGTAACCGGCAGCGTATAAGTGTGCGGTATCCAGACATGTGCCGAACCGCTTTTCATCGGACACATTTTCCAACAGCCAAGCCAAGTGTTCAAGGCGGTAACCCAACGCGTTCCCCTGCCCAGCGGTGATCTCCAGCGCCATGCGACAACGAAAACCTGCAGTCCCTTTTACGATTTCATCGAGGCCCTTTGCAATCCGTTGCAAGCCTGCTTCTTCACCCGCCCCACCGTGGCTGCCCGGATGCATGACGATAAACGGAAGTCCGAGAGCCTCGGCCCGCTCCAATTCGGCGGTCATCGCTTTGATGGAAGTCGCGAACATCTGCGCATCCTGGCTGGCCAGGTTGACCAAATAGGAATTATGCGCGAAGAAATAAATACCTGAGGCCTTCTGCTCTGAGCGGAATTGTTTGATTTCTTCCTCAGCCAAAGCTGGCGCGAACCACTGCTTATTATTCTTCACGAAGATCTGGGCGGCGGTAAAACCAAGCGCCTGAGCGCGCGGAACGGATTGCGAAACTCCGCCACTGATCGATGTATGCGCACCCAACAGTACGCCCGCCGGAAGATGCAGCGCGGGTACTTTATCCGCCTCGTCTTTCTTGACCGAGGGGGACGCAGGCTTGGCTTTGGCTTTTTTGGGGGACGCCACTTTAACTTTGGATGCCTCTGGTTTGGATTTCATTTTGTTTCGGGTTTGGGCAGTACATGCAATTCGTCGTTCGTCTCACTGGGTGGTTCTGCGAGTGCGCGTGGCGTCACGTCCACGGTATCGGCTCCTTCGATCTCGGCCGTGTTGCTGGCCTTGAGATCCCGGAATTTTCGGGCACTGACGAGAACGCGTCTTTCCAGCGAAGCGACCGCGTCGTTATAACTTTCCACTGCTCGCTTCAGGCCGGAACCGACCTTGGCCATGTGATTGTTCATCGTGCTGATTCGGTCATAGAGCTCGCGCCCCAGTTCACTGATGGCCTGCGCATTTTCCGCGAGTGCCTCCTGCCTCCAGCCGTAGGCGAAGGCGTGCAATAGCGCGATGAGAGTCGTTGGCGTGGCGAGGATGACTCGGTTCTTGGCCATCTGTTCCTCCAGCAGGGTCGGCTCTTGTTCCAGCGCGGCGCTATAGAAATTTTCGCCGGGAAGAAAGAGGACGACGAATTCAGGCGCGGGTTGGAACTGTTCCCAATAAGCCTTTTTCCCGAGGGAAATCATGTGCTCACGAATGCTCCGCGCGTGTTCGACCAGCTTCGCCTTGCGCGTCAGTTCGTCCGGAGCTTCGATCGCCTCGAGATAGGCAGCCATCGGCGTCTTCGCATCGACCACGACGCTTTTTCCACCCGGCAATTTCACGACCAAGTCCGGCCTGAGTATCCCATTGTCTCCCTCGACATGCACCTGCTGCTCGAAGTCGCAATGTTCCAGCATCCCTGCGATTTCGACCACGCGCCGGAGTTGCACTTCACCCCAGCGTCCCCTCACCCGCGGCGAGCCGAGCGCCTTGACGAGATTGGAGGTTTCCCTCTGCAGCGTGACGTGCGAGTCCGCCAATCCTCGTACCTGCTGGGTCAGCCCCCCATACGCCTCAATTCGCGATTTCTCAATCTCGCCGATCTTCAGGTCAAATTTGCTCAACGTCTCCTGCACCGGCTTGACCAGTTGGTCGATCGCGATCTGGCGTTTATCGAGATCGCTCCGAGCGCCTTCCTGGAATTTCTCGAGCGTGGCGTGGGCAAGATTAAGAAACGCCGCGTTGTTACTCTTGAGCGCTTCGGACGAGAGGGCTTTAAACGCGTCCGATAATTTCGCCTGCGCTTCGCCCAGCAGCGCCAGCTTTTCCGCCGCCGACTTGCGCTCTTCAACCAACCGCGTTTCCAATGTGGCCGCCTCTTGGCGCAGGATGGCAAGCTCAGCCTGCGCAGCAAGAGCCAGCCGACCTTCCTCCGCTAATCGTATTTCCAGCTCGACAATCTTCGCGTCCCGCGCCACCAACCTTTCCTTCAATGTGGCCGAACCAGCTCGCAGTACGAGCCACGTGCCGGTGCTCGCTAGAATTGCCCCGATCACTACGCCCAGAAGAATGTCTTCCATAAAGCAAATAATGTAGCGCAACTGCAAACAGGACGAGCTTCAATTATTTCATCAACTGAGACCTTTGTCCGATGCTTATCGGTCATCCATCCATTTTCGAGTTGCGCTATCGAATTCTATTAGCCCTTCACCACCGGCCCACTCTGCGGGCTCGTTCAGGTATTCAAATTTAAACGTGGATCCATTTGCGTCGTAACTTCCATAATTGCGTAGAAGTTCAGGTGGTTCTCCCAGGCGATCGACGGGAAGTTCTGGAGGATATGCTCCTTCTTTCTGCTTTATCTGATCCAATAGAGGAACAGCACGAGCGACATAATTTTCAACTGCATCTACCTTCCATCTGTCAATCAAGCCGCCGGTCATTTCAAAGACGACTAGTGAGGCAACGCACGAGCAACTAATGACCAAACTATAACTAAGAATTTTGCCGATTCGGCGCCTGGCCAATACGAAGCCTAAGGCTACAAGGCCGATTAGTAATGAAAGTGGCACAAAGATCGCCAGACCTTCCAGCGTCCACAAATAATCACCGAATAGGTCGTTTTGAAGAATGACTCCCTGGATTACTCCGACGGAAACAATGACGAGTGATAAAACATGTTTTAGGTATTTCACTTTTCCCTTTAGTTATGGGGCTTATCTTCCAACGCCCCGCGGTTCATCCAAGCGCGCAGGCTAAACTCACGCCAGTGGACCGTATCGAACTTGTCTTCATCCACACTCGCGGTATTTAGCGCGCCACGGTTTTCCTCATCGTTCACCACTGGTATGACGGGGTTGATCTCGTGCAGACGATCCAGGGCAGGGCAGGCCTCGGCACCGAGCGAATAGAGATAACCCGTATCCAGAGTCCGGGTCCGGTCCTTTTCCCATCGCGCCACATTGTAGTTGGCCGACCATCCCCCGAGATTAAGGAACTGAGTGATGTAGAAAGTGGCGAAGATCGCCAGCACACAGCCACCGATCAACCAGGCAAGTGATCTTTCTTGAATGATTTTGATTGTGAGGAGCGCGTAACCAGCCGCGACGACCACGAGGAAAATGATGACGCTCAAGCGGAGAACGGTCATGTCGTAGGCCTCGATGTAGAGCTTCAATCGAAGGGCGACGCTTAGGAGTAGAAAGAGATTCTGTGCGATCCAGAATAGGGCGAGCCCTTTCAGTTCGCGTCGTTGTACCACTTGAAGCGCCTGCTGAAAGATCACGGTGAGAACGATGGCGGAGAGAAGGACCGTCCAGGTCAGCGCGTTGGTACCGCTATGAACAAAACCACTATAAGTCACTCCCTTCGGCAAAGCCTGCCCCGTCCAAAGGAAAAGTGCATCGGCAAGATTCGCGACAAGAAATAGGAGGTTGAGCACCACAAGAACCAACCCACTGCTGAAGACTGCCCCGCGAGTCGGAATGATTTCCGGAAGTCGGGCCAGCAAATCGGTGGATCTCCACCACTTGGAGGAAAGAGTGGCGGGCCTCAAAAAAGGCAGAACCAGAAAAGCCACGAGCATCCACATGCCGAATCGGTAGATGTCCAAGTAGAGCCACAATTCCTTCCAGAACCAGTCGAAGAAACTTTTTGTCCAATCACCAAATACCGCGTTGCCCGTGGCCAGCAACGAGCCAAAGATCAATGCCAGCACCAAGGTAGGCACAACTAGTAAGCATCCGCCGATGAGTCCTCCCGTCCAGCCCAAGCCTCGTCCGAAAGCGACTTCAATCAGCCGTGCGGCCAGCCAGAAAATGCGACCGGGAGCGAAGATGAGTGCGACAATCTGGGAGAGCCAGCGACCCCAGAAAGATTCGATTCCGTCGAAGTAGGTCACACCAGCCAGCGTGATGATCAGGATCACTAGCACAAGAGTGTTCGTGACTCCGGTTTCGATCGCCGCAGCCAACGCCGCTCCGGCCAGAAGCGCCAAAAGCAATCGCGAGATTCGCATGGCTTTCGAAGACTCCCGATTTGCCATGATGATCCCCGCCAATACCAGTACAAAAATCGACATGGAAAATCCCATGGTATTCACACGCCAAAAACATGAATCGAACGCCGCGATGGCTACTGCCAATCCCAATAGTAAGCGCGAAAGCCTCAGCGGTGGTTCTGTGGAAGTCTTGGCAGTAGAAGCGGTGGTAGCAGCCACAAACGGTGGTGGAAGATTCTCGTTCATTGTGCCACTCCTTCCAGCATCCCGTGGGCTTGCGCGGCAGCGAATTGGTTCAGCCGGTCCATCACGGCCCGGACGATGGAATCGAGACCGGCGGCACCCACGACGATGCCAACTTCCTCCTCGCCTGCGAACCAGCGGGGCTGCAATTCTGCCGCGGTCTCGATCCGATAGGCGGCGCGCCCTTTGAATTCGGCGATGCGGACGAGTTCGCGCAAATGGTCGCTGGTTCGACTACCGATCAGCACCACCGTGCGCGTTTTCAGTGGGAGATCGGACAACATTCCGATGTGGATATTCATAACAGGTTATCGCCCTTCATTAGCTTTGTCTTACAAAGTGTGCGATCAAAAAATTGTCATCGCTTGGCACTGCGGACCATTTCTTCCAAGACATCGATGTAATTCTGAAAGGCTTTTTTTCCTCGCGAGGTCAATTCGTAGCGGGTCTGCGGGCGAGTCAGGATTTCCTTCCGGTAAGCGACGTAGCCCGCCTGATGCAGTGCGCGCAAATGGGTGATGAGATTGCCGTCACTCATTTTGAGCTCGGCCTTGAGATCCTGAAATGGCCAGGAGGCACGCGCGGCCAGCAGGGTCATGATGGCAAGCCTTCCCTTTTCATGGATCAGTTTATCGAGCCGGTCGAAGTCAAACATTCGCGGTGATTTCTAGGATCCCGTTGCAGGCGGTGCTGATTCAGTTCGATCCTCGCCCATGGCCCAAACCGCTGCGGCGTAGACCAAATGATATCCGCCGAAAGTGGCAGCCATGATGCCGGAAACAACAAGGGCGGAAGGTTCGCCGTGCCCGGGCGGCATGAACAAATGTTTCCAGCTTACGAGGAGTCCGCACCCGGTAAGAAAAAAAGTCACCCCCAGAACGATAAGGGAACGCGGCGCGAAATGTTGGGTTGCCAGCAAACCGATGCCGTAAAAAGCGATCCAAAGCATGGCCAGATGAATCGGACGATGAATCACGAACGAAAGAATGGCTGCGGAAACAAAGGCCGGGGCGACGCTCAGCAGCGCCGACTTCATGCCGGAAGAGAAAAAAGGATCGCCGCGATGCTCGGAACCGCGCCAGAGAAAAATCGTATTGGCAAAGCAGGTAAGAGCCAAAATCACGAGCCAGACGATTAGAAACTCCCTGGGAGAAAGCGGCTGCTGAAGATACTGGTCAGCGTAGTAAGCGGTGGCAAAACCACCAAAACTGAGAAGTCCGCCGACAAGCGCAGTGGGAGCCGAAAGGGAGCGATAAATGGTGGCGCGCTCCATCAGGGAACGGATAACCCGGAGTTGCTGGCTGGCGTAATCGGATTCGGTCATTTCATGCTTTGTAATGCAAAGCTAGGTTGAGCGCAACGCTTTATTTTGGAGGGACAACCTCCGGCGTGGCCCTGAATGGGGCAGACCGGAGGCCGCCCCTCCAACAAATCTTACCTCCGGTTGGCGCGGTAAAAGAGCCAAAAGCCGATGGCTTGGAATAAAATATTCGGCATCCAAATGATGAGTTCGGGATAGAACCCGGCGTAGTCTTTTAATCCGCGTCCAATCGCCCCCATAAAATAATAGAGCCCCACGATGACCAGGGCCAATACGACGCCCCATGACGTTTCACGTCGCTGTGTCTGGATGGCCAGCGGAATGCCCACAACAATGAAGGTGAACGCCGCGATCGAAAACGAGATGCGCGCCTGCAATTCCGTCAAATACGGCGAGGCAACAAACCCAGGTGGAGCGCTTTGCATCGACATGATAACGTCCTCGATTTCCGGCAACGTCATGAACGGGATGCGCCGTGTCGCCTTCTCATAAAAACTATTGAGTGAAACGGTTTCCACCAACTGTTCGCCGTGGCCGCCTGGTTGCACTTTCATCGCGTCGCCATCGGGCGGATATTGTTCCTGGCGTCCACCCAGCAGCGTCATGACCAATTGCTGATGTTCGAGGTCGAGATCGATGCGGGCCTGTTCCGCCCGCAAGGACGTGGTCAACTTGCCCGAATCGCTCAGCCGCCACAGGATGACATCGTTGAGCGTTGATCCTTCCTTAGTCGAAAAATAGATGCGCCAGCCTGGGATTTTATCGACCACCACCTCGGAGTTGAAAAGCGCGAGCGGATTGTTGGTCACGATCTCGTGCTTCATGTTGACGTATTCCATTTGCGATTCCGGCACGACGTAAGCCACCAGCCAGTAATCGATCAAGCTCAGCCCCATCGCCATCAGGATGACCGGCGCCACGATGGGAGCCAGGCCGATACCCGAGGCCTTAAGCGCGAGGAGTTCCCGGTCCGATGACATCCGCCCAAAGACGATGAGAACCGCTGAGAGCAGTCCCGCTGGAATCGTTAACGTCAGGGTCAACGGCATGGCCAGGAGAACGAACTTCGCCGTCACCCACATCGGCAGATCCGTGTACATGATCAACTGTATGACCCGGAACAGATTCACCGCGACCAGTAGAAAAGTCAGTACTGCGATGATCGCCCCCGTCAGCAGGATGATTTCCCGGTAGATATAATTATGGATCAACGTCACAGTTTTTTATCTCAACGGACACACGGTCCGCCTCCCCGCCATTTCACCCCATTTCGCCCTCACCGTGAATCCCTTTTTCTTCACCGCACCTCGAACTGAGGTCAAGACAGCGAACCAAGTCGCTGGACTTCAATACTGACGAGGCAGACGTCATCCTGAAAGTGCTCCTGACCGGAAAACTGCCGGGCCTGCGTCAGCACGGCATCGAGAAAAGCTTCCCCATGCTGGCGGGCGCAGTTTTGCACGAGCGCGAGAAACCGGGGATCGTCCGCCGTCAAATCCTTCCCCTCCCCGAGATCGCAAAGTCCGTCGGTATAAAGAAGGAGAACATCGCCCGCCTTGATCGCATCCTGCTCTTCCGGATAAACGGAATCCTTCGCCACACCCAAGGCGAACGGCGGCTCCGACGGATTGCCACCCATGGTGCGCACCTGATGTTGAGCCCGATTGACGTGAAGCGGATGAGGATGGCCCGCATTGGCGAATCGCACCACACCCGTGGTGGTATCGAGAACCAGATAAAAGGCGGTCACGAACATGGAGGAGGGCAACGGCTCAAAGAAATGGTGCAGCCGCCGGTTGAGCTCGCCGAGAAAAGCGCCCGGGTCGCCCGCCAAATATTGGACTTCCTCCACGAGCACGCGCTGCACGGCGGTCACCAATGCGGCGTGAACGCCATGTCCCATGACATCGCAAATCAACACCCCGGCCTGCGTATCGGAAACCTGGGTGACGGTGAAAAAGTCGCCACCAAGCCGGGCTTCCGGCAGGTAACGATGGGCAAAGCGCAAGGCACTGGTGGTCTCGGTTGCGCTTCGCGGGAAGGACGGATAACTTTGCGGAAGCAGTGCCAGTTGCACTTCCCTCGCGAGGGCAAGCTCCCGCTCCATCTGCTCCTGCTTGTCGGCGAGCGCATCGGTGTATTCCTTGAGCTGTTCCGCCTTTTTATGTTCCTCCGTCACGTCGCGAGAGATTCCACAGGTGCCGATGATATTTCCCTTTTCATCACGAAGGGGAACCTTGGTCGTGGACGCCCAGGTAATGCGGCCATCGGGTAAATTTTCCCGTTCCACTTTTCCCACCATGGGCAGACCGGTGGCCAGGACTCGCTGCTCATCCGCAAAAGCATCCTGGGCATGCTCGGGCAGGAACAAATCAAAATCGGTCTTGCCGAGAATTTCCGATACGTCGGCCAGCTTATGAAATTCACTAAGGGCCTTGTTGATGCGAAGAAAACGTCCCTCGCGATCCTTGAAGTAAATACGATCCGGCGTGGTGTCCATGAGAGCCATGAGCAATTGATGATCAATTTGGGCCATAGACGATGTGTAGCGGAATAAGGCAAATCAGAGTCGACGGGAGCCGACGAAACGAATGAATGCCAACCAATCGTAATAGTGTCCTTTGTGATTTTGGCGATGAAAATATTTTAAAGCCATGCATGATGGCGGGCACGTGCCTATTTTCGTCGATAAGCAGAAGCGCCGAATTACTAGGCGCGGAACTTGGACGAGGACGCTGCGTCTGCTGGGGCTTTTGATCCTGGCAGGCTTTTCTATTGGGCGCGCCCAAGACCGGCATTTTCCGCCCGATGCAGTCGTGAATGTGACGCTGCCACCCTACCATGTGCGCCCCGGTAACGATGTCGATAATACGGCTGAGATTCAACGGGCCATTACGGAAAATGTGGGGACTGGGCGGATCCTCTATTTTCCGGCGGGGACTTATGCCATTAGCGATACACTGATGGCCAAGGGTCCAGATGATCTCTGGAAGGCGCAATTGACCCTCCAAGGTGAAAGCCGCGAAAAGGTTATCCCAAAAATTAGAGGACTATTCCACACACTTTAACGATAAAAATCATAAAAAAGTACTTATGGCCTTACCTATTGAGGAAAATGGAGACTCGTCCGATCATTCGGTGGCTTTCATCAATGCCTGCGTCGGTGAAATAAAAAAGAGACAACCGCATGCGCAAATCCTTCTGTTCAGCCCGCCTCATGTCAGCGTTTCCTTCCCAGCAGGGAAGTAAAGTCCCTCGACAAAATCGAGACGTGAGAGTTATTTAAACCTTACATGTCTCAGCTCCGCTCCCACGAACTCTTCGCCGAAGCGCTCCGTTATATACCCGGTGGCGTCAACTCGCCTGTCCGCGCGTTTCGCGCCGTGGGCGGCGAACCCTTCTTTGCACAAAAGGCACATGGCGCGCGCGTTGAGGACATCGACGGCAACTCCTACATCGATTACGTGTGCACATGGGGCCCTTCCATTCTTGGACATGCCCATCCTGAAGTCATCGCGGCGGTGAAGGCCGCCGCTGATCGTGGAACCAGCTTCGGCATTCCGAATCCCCTTGAAGTGGAACTCGCGCGGAAAATTTGCGCTTGGGTTCCCTCCGTCCAAAAAGTACGCATGACCAACAGCGGCACTGAGGCGACGATGACCGCGGTCCGTCTCGCACGCGGATTTACTCGCCGGGACAAGATCATCAAATTCGACGGCTGCTATCACGGGCACGTGGATTCGCTTTTGGTCAAGGCTGGCTCCGGGGCATTGACCCTTGGTCAACCTGATAGCGCGGGGATTCCGGCAGCCTTGGCGGCGCTTACGCTGGCACTGCCGTTTAACGATGTCGAAGCTCTCCGGTTCGCCTTCGAGCAAAACAAGGACGAAATCGCAGCGGTCATCGTCGAACCCATCCCCGCTAACGCGGGACTGATTTTGCCCGCGCCCGGATTTCTGGAAGCGCTGAGAGACCTTTGCACAGCACATGGGGCGCTGTTGATTTTTGATGAGGTGATGACGGGCTTTCGCCTCGGTCGCGGCGGCGCGCAGGAATTACTCGGCGTCCGGCCCGATCTCTCCTGCTTCGGCAAAGTGATTGGCGGAGGCCTGCCAGTGGGCGCACTGGGCGGACGCGCCGACATCATGGATTATCTCGCGCCCCTCGGGCCGGTTTATCAGGCGGGCACTCTTTCCGGCAATCCACTCGCGATGGCGGCGGGTCTGGCGCAACTCAAGGTCCTGGAAGAACAGGACATTTTTGCCAAGCTCGAAAAGTTAGGCGCGCAACTGGAAGCGGAAACACGCTCTGTACTCAAAGCCTCGGGTCTCGATTATGTCTTTTACCGGGTCGGCTCGATGTTCTGTCTTTTCTTCACCAAATCATCCGTTCAAAATCTGGACGACGCCAAGACATCTGATCTCAAACATTTCGCGCGATTCTTTCATGCCATGATGGACCGGGGAATTTATCTGGCGCCATCGCAATTTGAAACGGGATTCATCAGCGCCGCCCATACAGAGCAGGATCTTGCTCAAACAGCCCATGCGTTGCGTGAAGCATTGCGCATCTAAAACGGCCTTGTCTAAGAGACACCCGCAACAGCCCGCACACCGATCACCTCAAGCGCCTCGGAACTGAGATTGCGAATCGGCTCGATGTCATTTTCGATCCGGGCACGCGTGAGCAATCCCTCGTAATAACTGACGAGATTGCGGGCTTTGAGCGCGGCATCCCGGCCATCCACTTCACCCAAGGCCTGGGCATCCGCAATGGCTCGCTGAAAATAGCCGGTCCCGATCCTCAGAATCTCGTGGATGCGCGCCCGGATCTGCTCGTCCTGGGTGGATATTTCCGAACCGAGCGTAAAAAGCGGGCAACCCAGGACCTGGCCGTTGCTCTCGTAAGCCTTGCATTGGTGCTGGGCAACCAGATCGAGATATGTGCGCAGACGATCCAAAGGTGGCACTTCGGGTCTGAAGATATTTTCGAAAATCACTTGTCGCCCCGCCCACCAATCATTGATTGCCACCAAAGCCAGGTCGGATTTCGAGTCAAAAAAATAATAAAAGCTGCCCTTTTTGACTGCGGCCCGTTCGCAGATCGCGTCAATCGTCACCGCGCCATAGCTGTACTCCCAGATGAGGTCATGAGCCGCATCAATCAGGCGCCGCCGGGCATCGCTCGTTCTTCCCATAGGATTACATAGCTTAAACTGAATTCGGTAAAGGACAAGGGAGGATACACACCCCGTTTAGGGGTATCTAAATCAGGAACTGGTCGCCGACACCGGAATCAAGTTATTAGCGGCATTGTTCAAGGTAAGCCTGTGATCACGAGCCAATTCCACCAATCGATAATTGACCCTCTCTTTGACTTCCAAGTGATGGATCGGATCAACCGGGCGGGTGAAATAGTTAATCACGATCTCATAACCATTGGCCGTAATCTCATGAAAATAAAAATAGGCGCCATCAATAATCACCTGGTCTTGATTCTTTAATTCCTCGCGGATCGCCTGGACAAAAGCCCGAATCTGTTCCGGACTGGTCTGGAAACTGATACCCAGCTTCTGGTTAACGCGGCGTTGGGGCGTGGTCGAAAAATTTTCGATGACGTCCTTGCACAACATATTATTAGGAATCGTCAATTGGGTCCTGGCAAAAGTGCGAATTCGTGTGGAGCGAAAGCCGATCTCTTCCACGATGCCATCCACGCGGTTCAAGCTCTGCCCCATTTGAATCCAATCGCCGACGCGAAAGGACCGGTCCGCAATCAGCGTAAGAGAGCCGAAAAAATTCCCCAACGGATCCTGCAGGGCCAGGGCCACCGCGATGCCTCCCACGCCAAGGCCCGCAAGTAGACTAACCACGTTGATATGGAACGTGGAGAGCAGGGTGAGAAATCCAATGACGATGACGATTACCCTGAGGGTATTCGATAACAGCGGGGTCAGTTGCGGACTCAGCGAATGATCGTGGGCCAGCACAACGTTATCAAAAAATGCGGCGGCCACGTTCACCAGTCGGTAAAAGGTCCAGATCAAGATCACTCCCAAGGCCACCTCAAATGTCGTAGTCACCAGCACATTGACCACCCGGAACCGCTCCAACCCTCCGATGAGAATCTGGGTGGCCATCTCCAGGCCGAAAAGGAGAATGAACGCTCCAAAAGGTTCCCTGGCGGCTTCGAGGATGAGATCCTCGTAGACCACGGTTTTTCGGCTCACGGCACGAAGAAGAACGCGGGCTAAAATCGCCTGCAGCACATTCTTGAAAAACAGACTCAACACGACGACGAACAACGCCAGGGCAATGCGCCAAAGCACAAATCCGGGTACAATTTCGTTTTCCCAAAAAGTACCGGACATAAAATCCGGAGCAGCGGAAGGCGATCCGATTTGCGCCAAAAACTCACGGCTGGATAAATTTATGCCCGGGTACATATGCCACTCATGCCACAGGCATCCTCATTTGACAAATGAACTGCTGCCATGGGCTGTCGATGATTTTGACCGCCGATATGGCTTCCTGAAATTCTTTGGCAATGTCTGGCACAAAATGTCCAAGAATAAAGATCAGAGTCGTGAGAATAATAAGAAACAGAATGAATAGGCCAATCGCGCTGAGCAGGGTTATCGGCTTCATCCGAGCAGAGAGGTTTTGTCCCTTGAGCGACTTTTCCCTGTAATCTACTGGCAAATAGGTGCCGGATTTTTCAGTTTGTTGTGTTCGGCGTGGCGGCGCGATTGTTGTTGAAACGGCGTGAATATTTTTTGCAGGCATTCCCAAAGAACCAAGGGCTTGCCAGTCAGACAGGTCTTCTTTCCTCGATGGCGTTTCAGCCGTAATCGCCCCCGCAGCAAAGAGATCCTGTAATTCGTCATCCGAATAAGGCCCGCGCTGTTCCTCACCGATAAGGAGGTAGGTTTTAGTCATGGCTAAGACTTTAAGGAAGATTAACTCAAGTTGACTCACGTCAGCATGTCGATTTTCGTCTGAAGCCGCGAGTTTTTTTCAACCAGATTGCCTTAAGTCTCAAGGTTCTAGCTCTCTTTCGCGTGCTATAAGCCTTCTTTTAAAAAGAGCTCAAAAAAAGTCACCAAACGGTAACAATTGGGTCGTGGAATCGCCATAGTCCCCTGTCTGACTATCGCCGCACCTGTTGGCTTGAATTGACCGGAATAACTTCGGGAAACTGCGCCAATCAAACTGTCGGAGGAGAAATTTATGGAACTGTTTGGGGAGTCATTAACATTTGCTGCTGGATTCTTTTTGTTGTTGGCGCTTGCACTGGCCTTGGCCTTTGAGTTCGTCAACGGTTTCCACGATACGGCCAACGCAGTTGCAACGGTCATCTATACCAATACGCTGAAACCGGTAGTCGCCGTTGTCTGGGCTGGTTGCTGGAACCTGATTGGAGCGCTCGGTTTCGTGGGTTGGCTCCTGGGTTTCTTTGGTGTGATTGTGGGAGGAAGCGCGGTCGCCTACGGCATCGTTGCCCTCTTGCCAGTGGAACTGGTCTTGCATTCAGGTTCCGGTGCTGGCTTCGCGATGATTTTTGCCCTCCTGGTCTCCGCCATTCTTTGGAATGTCGGCACTTGGTACTTGGGACTGCCCGCCTCAAGCTCGCACACCCTGATCGGCTCGATCATGGGCGTGGGTGTCGCTAATGCGATGATGGCTGGCCATAGCTGGACGGCCGGAATTAATTGGGACCAGGCTTATAAAATCATGATGGCTTTGCTCTGTTCCCCGATTGTCGGTTTTCTCGGTGCGGGCCTCTTGCTTCTCATTCTCAAGGCGCTTGTCCACCGCGAAGATCTCTACAAGGCCCCGGAAGGAAAAACTCCCCCTCCGCTCTGGATTCGCTGCATTCTCGTTCTCACCTGTACGCTGGTCAGCGTTTTTCACGGTTCCAATGACGCCCAAAAAGGCATGGGATTAATCATGCTGATTCTGATCGGCATTGTTCCCGGCGCGTTCGCCCTCAATATGGGTGCCGATCCCAAGGTCGTCCAAAGCGCGGCGATCGAAATGCGCCAAGTGGTAACCGTCTTCACTCCGCTGGCAAATGGCGCAACCATAACCAAGGATGATGCCATCGCCGAACTCTCTGCCTTCGTCAAACCCAATGGCCCCAAGGCAACTGAAAAGACCTTTGCGGCCATCGCCCTCGAAGCCCAGTCCGTGGCCGATGCGCTTGCCCCCATAACCGACTTCGCCACTTTTCCGCATGACCAACGCAATGGCCTGCGCACTGATATCTATCTTCTCGATGAAGGCATCGGCAAGGTTCTCAAAGGTAAAGGCAAGGACGGCAACGCCCTCATCGCGGACAAGGACAGTCTCTCCGCCCTCAAAAAAGCCAAGGGCGATCTCGACTCGATCACCAAATACATTCCGCTATGGGTCAAGGTCATGGTCGCCCTGGCACTCGGTTGCGGCACCATGGTTGGTTGGAAGCGTATCGTGGTCACTGTCGGTGAAAAGATCGGCAAGTCGCACCTGACCTACGCGCAAGGCGCATCGGCCGAGTTCATGGCCGCATCCACCATTGGACTGGCCGATTTCATGGGGCTCCCGGTCAGCACCACGCACGTCCTTTCTTCAGGTATCGCCGGCACGATGGCTGCGAACCGGTCTGGTCTGCAGAAGGACACCCTGATCAGCATCCTGCTGGCCTGGGTGCTGACTCTACCCGTTTGCATCTTCCTCGGTGCAACCCTGTTTGCCGCCGGCCTATTCGTCACGTTCCACGTTTTTGGAATCCAATAATCAAAAACCTGTTTCTGGTCTCTCCATCGACTCTTCAAAGGTCGATGGAGGTTTTTTTACGGTCCATCTGTTCAGGCGACGCCGGAGCGTCGTCCGGGGGAGGAAACAACTTTTGATCGGCGTGTTTGATCCTCAGCAGTACGAGCACACAAATCGTATTGACGATCATGCTCGCAGCGATGATGGCGACATCGTCCACCAGCATGGGAAAACCCATGAGCATTTGATGTCCCCGCTGCAGGGCATAGATTCCCACGGCTGCCGCCATGGAAGAAATGACGCAAACCATCAGCAGGGCCATTGTGAAAAGAAAGACCCGGCTCACTTTCTGCATTCTGGTCATCGACGCGCGCGGCGGCGGATTGACGAGGCTGATCAGCCAGGCCAGGACGGTAGTGGAGCGCTTTCCCATGGGCACCGCGCCATCTTATACTCATTTACGAAGCGCTACCCGAAAAATATTTCGATGACGGGAAGTCCCTCTGTGACGTCTTACCATCGGAGTTTTATCCAACGTAGGCTTGTGTAAGTCATAAAGACGCCGAGCGCCAACCATCGATTTCCGTTTATTAATCTCATGTCTTTTGCTGACTCTTCACAAAACTTTTGGAAAACCCTTCGTCAAGAAGCGTCACCAGAAAAAATCATTCCCAGCCTGATCACTTCGTCAGTTGTGGCGATGATGACGGTCGTTCTCAGCATCTCCTTTGTCGCCCTCATCTTTGTCGATCCCCTCGGTGATTTTGTCGGCAATGGAACCAACCTGATGTTGCTGACAGCCGTGATCATGGGCGTGTTCATGACGATCTTCAGTTCCTACGCGGGCACGATTGCCATTCCGCAGGATCGCGTGGCGCCAATCGTCGCGTTGATGGCAACTTTGATCATCCACCAGATGCCCGGGGCTGACCCGGACAAGATAGGCCTGACCGTGCTGGCCGCGATCGCCTCCAGCACGCTGCTCGTCGGCTTGTCTCTCTTTTTTCTGGGCACTTACAAACTCGGCAACATCGTTCGCTTCACGCCCTATCCGGTCATCGGCGGTTTTTTGGCCGGGTCCGGTTGGCTTCTGGTCACCGGATCGTTTCGCGTGATCACCGGCGAGCCTTTTTCTATTCACAGTCTGGAAAATATGATCTCCTCCGGGCAGATCATGGACTGGCTTCCATGCGCCGTCTTCGGGACGATCGCCTATCTTGCCGTCAGATTTTCCCGGCTTTTTTTCACTCTGCCTGCACTCGTCTTTTCCGCCATCGTGATCTTTTATGTCTGGCTGAACTTCGATCATCACAACTTGAGCGACGCGCGTCAGCATGGCTGGATCCTCGGCGTGCAACCGGACACCGGATTGAAGCATATCCAGACTTTCCCCTCGTTACTGGGAGCCGATTGGAGCGTGATCGTCAACCAGTACAGCACCCTGATCGCGCTTCTTCTCACCAGCATCGTTTCCATTTTGCTCAACACCTCGGCGCTGGAACTGGCCGCCGATGAGGAGATTGACCTGAACAAAGAACTTCGAGCCGCCGGACTGGCCAACCTTCTCGGCGGATTTTCCGGCGGCATGATCGGCTTTCAATCGCTCAGCCTTTCGGCACTCCCCTTGGGCATGGGAGTCCGAAGTCGCCTCGTCGGCCTCTTCTCCGCCTTGGTCTGCCTGTTCTTGCTTTGGTTCGGCACCGGCCTGCTCGGTTACATTCCCAAATTTATTCTTGGCGGCATTCTTTTCTACAACGGGATTTCCTTCCTGGCCGAATGGATCATCGACGCCTATTTTCGCATGATCCGCGAGGATTACTTCCTCGTCGTTCTCATCCTTGCCATTGTCGCAGTTTTTGGATACCTGCAGGGAATCGGAGCAGGAATCATCATCGCCACGGTTCTCTTCGTGCTCAAATACAGCAGCGTGAATGTCATTAGCAGTATCCTCTCGGGAGACAATCATCACAGCACCGTCGATCGCTCGCCACTCGAGGCCCGGCTGCTCGATAAGGAGGGCGGTCAAATCCATATCCTGCGGCTCAAGGGTTTCATCTTCTTTGGCAGCGCCAATAATCTGTTCTATACCATCCGGGATCGTCAGGCTGACCCGAACCTTCCCCGTCTGGCTTACGTCATCCTCGACTTTCAACAAGTCAGCGGACTCGACACTTCTGGCATCGTCAGTATTTCAAAGCTCTCCCGCCTGGCAAAGAAGACGGACTTCATCATCCTTGCCGCCTCGGTACCGGTCGATATTCAAAACAGTTTTCGCAGCGCCGGTTTGTTGAAAGAAGGATCGGGACAAGTACGGATTCTTCGCGACCGCGATTACAGCATCGAATGGTGCGAAAACGATATCCTGAAAAGGGAGCTTGTGGATGAGCGGAACGAAGTTAAAAGCCTGTCTCAAATCCTCGCCGAGTTTCATCCCTGGCGTGTCGATACCGGTGGCCTGCTCGATTACATGGAGCGACTCGAAGTCGACAAAAATTATTATCTGATTCTCCAAGGTGATCCTTCGCATGAACTCTTTTTTATCGAGTCGGGCAAGGTCAAGGTCACGGTCGAGCTCGATAATGGACGCGCCATGCGCATCCGCACCATGGGAGCAGGCACCGTCGTTGGCGAAATCGGCCTCTACCTCAACCAGCAGCGACTTGCTTCCGTCGTAACCGAGGAACCGTGTACGATCTACCGACTCAACGCGGAAACCCTGCAAAGAATGGAACAGGAAAATCCAGCCCTTGCCTCGGCTTTTCATGAATTTATGGTCTGCGTCCTGGCCGAGCGCGTCACGCAACAAAACCGAACGCTCCGTGCACTAGTCGAATAAACGCGCTATGGTGTCCTGCGTACACACCCATGAACACAACCGCCATCGATGACGTTACGGTGCTCGATCTACCGTTCTTTGACGTCCAGGTCAGCGACATGACCCGCGGATCTGAGGTGGCCCGTCTGTTTGAGCAAAATCATTCCGTGCCCGGCATTCTCGTGATGAAGAAAAAGCAGTTTCGCGGCATGGTCGCCCGCAACCAATTTTTTCAAAGGCTTGGGCGCCCCTTTGGCATTGAAGTCTATTCCACCCGGCCTATCACCGCCTTTCTCGACAGCCTTCCCAATCCTCCGCTCGTGGTACCAGCGGAAACGACCATCCAAAATGCCGCCATCATCAGTCTGGCGCGACCGGTTGAATATGTTTACGACCCGTTCGTCGTCGCCATAAAGGACGAGGCACCCCGCCTCATCGACTTTCTGGCTTTGATCATGAAACAAACCGAGTTGCTCACCGCCGCACAAATCGAGACCCATGCGCAGCGGGCTGCCGCCATCTCCGCCAGCAATGCCAAGAGCGATTTTTTGGCCGGCATGAGCCACGAACTGAGAACTCCATTGACCGCCATTATTGGTTACGGAGAAATTTTAATCGAGGATGTAAAGACCGGGCAAATGGACGAGGCGATTCCTCGCCTGGAAAGTATTGTCACAGCCGGCGTGCACCTCTTGGAAATGATCAACGGGATTCTCGATCTCGCCAAGGTTGAGGCACGCAAGATGGATCTTTTCATTGGGAACTTTTCGCTCCCCGGTCTCATTCTCGATATTCGCGCCATTGCCGAACCGTTAATGAAAAAGAACGGCAACGTGTTTAGCATCACCTCGGATCACTCCATTGACAAAATGCACAGTGACGAGTCCAAGGTCAGGCAGAGCCTCACCAATCTCCTCGGCAATGCCGCCAAATTCACCAAGCAAGGGCGCATCCGACTCGATATTCAAAAGGAAACGCGGGAGGATGGAGACTGGGTCATTTTCCACGTCTCGGACACCGGTATCGGCATGACTGAAATCCAGATGGAGCGTCTTTTTGAATCGTTTTATCAGGCCGACTCCTCCATCTCCCGCCGCTTTGGCGGCACCGGACTCGGCTTGAGCCTAACCAAGCAATTCTGCGCAATGCTCGGAGGCAACCTTAGCGTTCAAAGCGCTGAAAATCAGGGAACGACTTTTACCATGAAAATCCCCGTGCAATTAAAAGAGCAGTCCTCCTCCGTTTCTTCTTTGAAGCAAAACCAAACTTGATTCAAACTTATGCTATTGTAAAAGGCTGCTTGATTTGAATCCATTACCAGAATCGCGACCATGAAACGTATTTTATTTGTAGAAGATGATGAGATGAGCCGCGACGTAATCTCCACGCGCTTGATCCGAAATGGGTATGAGGTCGTCATGGCCGAAGACGGATACCAGGCCCTCGACCTTGTCTCTACCCAAGCCTTCGACCTTATCATTCTAGACATGAGCATGCCGGGGCTTTCCGGATGGGAAACGGCCAAAAAACTCAAGGCTTCCGCTGCTTCCTCAATTCCCATTCTCGCCCTTTCCGCCCACGCCATGAGCACAGACCGTAAAAAAGCTCTCGACGCAGGCTGCGGTGATTTTGACAGCAAACCAGTCAATCTCCCCCGGCTTCTGGGCAAGATCGAAGGGTTGCTGGGAAGTGGCCAGCAATCATCGACCTAAATCAAGTCCCTAATGGCTTACGCGACCTTCGATGGCTTGATTCGCTGAGGAATTCTCGGATGCGGCGACGTGACAGAGACCCAAAGCGGCCCGGCATTACGTAAAATTCCAGGGAGCGCATTGCAAGCCGTGATGCGGCGCGATGCGGACAAAGCCCGCGATTACGCCCAACGATATGGGGTGCCCCATTGGTATGGAAATGTTGCTGATCTGCTTGCCGATCCCGAAGTCGATGCGGTTTACGTCGCGAGTCCGCCCGGGGCTCATCTGGAATTAGGACGACTCGTCGCTGAAGCCGGGAAACCCTGTTACGTCGAGAAGCCGATGACTTCTTCATCCTCCGAGGCTCAGGAACTTATCGACATTTTTTCTCAAGCCGAGTTGCCGCTCTTTCCCGCCTTTTACCGCAGAGGTCTGCGGAAATTCAGGAAAGTTGGCGAGCTATTGGCCAGCGGCACTTTGGGGAAATTAGAAAAAGTCCAGTATCTCTACAACTCGGATCATCATCTGACCTGTACCGACTGGCGTCTGGATCCTCGTCTTTCGGGAGGAGGTCTTTTTCTCGATCTGGGGAGTCACGTTCTCGATCTGCTCGATTTTTGGTTCGGAGCGCTTGTGGTGAAATCTTGTGAAACGGGAAATCGAAGCGGTCGAGGGCAAGTAGCCGACTTTGCCCAAGCCCACCTGACGGCGATGAGCCAACCTGACATCGAACTCGATTTCGATTTTGCCCGTACAGACGAACATCGCGAACAATTGCAGATCGTGGGAGAAAAAGGCCGCCTCTCTTTTGCGGTCTTCAATTTGGGTCCACTCCAATGTGAGAAACAGGAATCGATTTCGTTATCATTTCCCGACGAGGATTTTTCCAGCGAACATGTGCAGCAAGGCCTGCTGGAAAACGTCATGGACTGCCTGCCCGGAAAATCCGAACCGTGGGCCACTCCTCAAGCCGCCCTGTGCACTTGGAAACTGCTGGAAAGCATTCTGGATCGAAAACCGATCTTCGCGCCCGCCTCGACCGATTGGCCAAAGTAGTTGCTTTGGATCGCTACTCGCAAGAGCGATGCAGCCTAACCCGCTTCGGCTGTTATAAGGCCGCTCTTACGTGTTCCATCGGCACTTGCCATGATACCGTTGTTTGCCAGAGCCCTTTATTTGGACAAAGAAAAACCCCGGAGCAAGGCCCGGGGTTTTTCAAGGATGCGGTGTTTACCGCAGAGCTGTCAGTTTGGCTGACAACTCGTTATTAAGTTTTGTCCAATTAGAACGCACACTTGGCGCCGCCCTCGACCGATTGGCCGAAGAAGCTTTCGCCGCCAGCTTCCGCTTGATAGTCGATGAACAGCGTCAGGTGCTGGTTCAGATCGGCATCCAAGCCGAATCCGACCAGCGCGTTGTTCTTGTCACCCTGCGTCGTGTTCACCGAGAAGCTTCCACCAGGCAATCCAACGAATGTGCTGGTGATCGAATCCGACTTGTCGAGGAACTCGTGCTGCCAGAACGCGTCGATATGTGGGGTCAGGTTGACCGAGCCAATCTTGGCCTTGTAGGAGATCGCGCCACCAACTCGGCTGCGCAGGGAGTCAGACGACTGATTGTTAATAGCCAGGTCAGCTGAATTTGCTCCGCTTTCCGAGAAGGAGTTGATTCCCATGTTGACGTAGGTCAGGCCAGCCGCAGGTCCGAAGGTCCAGTCACCTTTGTGGAACTCGTAGCCACCGTCGAGATCGGCACCGAACTGCAAGCCGCTGGTTGAGCCACTCGCGGTGCGATTGACCCCGGGAATGATGATGTTACGGCTCGTGGAGTAGTCATTCACCGTACCCGTGAAGATACCATTGGCGAAGAACCCGCTGTTGTCGGCGTAGGTGGCGAAGATACCAGGCGTGAAGCTATCCACGCTTGCCTTGCTGCCTTCGTTATCGAGGTCGGCATTGGTGTGGCTGTAACCGAACAGCGCACCAACCCGGAAGTTTTGCGAGACGGCATAGTCACCACCAACCCGGACGCGGCCGGTCGTATACGACGCATTGCTGACATCGCCGTTGCTGTCGATGCTGCCGAGATCGGCGCCACCATCGATGAACCCGTTCCATTTGCTGTACTCACCCATCGGGGCCGTCACGTTCTTGACGTCCTTGGAGTCAGCCATCGTCACGCCACCGAGCATGGACTGGCTGGAATCGCTGAGCAATCCGGGTTCCGTCTGGGGGGACCAAGCGAGCAAGCGGCTCTTAACGTCGGACAACTGGCCGCCGAGACGGCTGTCGTTGAACGCGAAGCCTGAGGTATCAAATCCGCCAGGGCCGTTACGCTCGCGGGCGAATTCGTCATCCAAGGTCTGGACGTCGAACGCGTTGTTGTCGTAGGCGATGTTGCGCAGAACCTCGAAGCGCTGAGGAGACAGCTGATCGAGCGCATAACCCAGGCTGCCACCATTGGCGGCCGTGGTCAGTCCTCCAACAATGTTGTTGAAGAAGTCCTGCTGGGTACCCGTGGGGTTCATCAGCACTCCACCGGTGAGCATGCCCTTGACCGCGTTATCAACACCATTGGCCACACTCGTCTGGTTCGGAGTCAACCCTTGGTTGAAGGTGGTGAAAGGCTGCAACAGGGTGACGACCACGCTGTTCTGCGCAAACTTGCCACCAAACGAGTCGTTGTAGCTCGTAATCGGAGTCAAGGCTGCGTTATTGGTACCCGTCACAGTCACCGCGATCGGATCAGTCGTCACCGCAGTATTGGCGGAGATAACTTGATATTGTTGACCAGTCACAGCGAAGGCAGAACTCTCGAAGTTCAACTGGACCGTTCCTCCCAAGATGGCAGCGCCACCGGAGGAGACCAATGTGTCGTAGTTACCACCGGTACCTGCCTCTGCCTGCGTCATCGAGGCTGGGCTGTTTCCAGTGACTTCGAGGAGCAACGTGCCTCCGTTCTGAGTGTAGTTCGCGCCAGCGTTGTTACCCACGTTGATCGTGAGCGGAGGGAGGAAGCCAGTTTCAGCTTCGGTATCCAGTCGGCCACCATTGAGGGTGACAGAACCGTTACCCAAGGCGTGAGAGTTACCAACTCCGAGCACACCAGCGTTAATCGTGGTGCCACCCGTGTAGGTGCTCGCTCCAATGAGCGCCTCGATACCCACACCATTCTTGGTCAGGCTACCACCCGTACCACCAGAGATACCGCCATCCTGAATCGTTCCGAAGAAGAGCGAGAGTCCCGTATCGTTGAGTGTCAGGTTCTTGCTACCAAGGGCGATCACACCGGAACCAGTCAGATTGCCAATGCTCGTTGAAGCAAGGATATTGGTGATACCCGAGATGTCGAACGTTCCATTGTCAGCCAAGCTGCCAGTGCCATTGAGGCTACCACCCAACACCAAGGCTAGAGTACCGCCAGAGATCGTGGTACCACCCGAATAGGTGTTCGCACCAGCGAATACTTCAGTACCGGTACCGACCTTGGTCAAGCTGCCAGCTCCCGAGATAACACCACTGTAGGAGTCGAGGAGGGGTGACGTTCCGTTGCCCATGCCCAGCACCAAATCTTTGTTGCCGAGGGTAACGTTGCCCGTACCCGCGAGAACTCCAATGGTCGTAGAGGCGGAAGTAATCCCAGAGATATCGAAGGTCGCGTTATCCTGCACAAAGCCCGAGTTAAACAGGCTGCCGCCGCCAGAGAGAGCCAAGGTACCTGTGCTGATCACCGTGCCACCCGTGTAGGTGTTGGCGTTGGTCAGCGTGAAGACGCCCGTACCGCTCTTGGTCAGGGTACCTGATCCGGAGATCACACCATTGAAGGTCGAGCTGGTGTTATCACCACCGGTATTCAGGTTCTTGCTGCCGAGGACGACCGACGCGCCGCTGACGAAACCATGAAGGTCACCGATTGTCGTGGTTTGGCCAGTAATACCAGAGATGTCGAACACTGATTCGTCATGCACGCTGTCCAAGGCGTTGAGAGCACCCGCACCCTGGAGGGCCAAGGTACCTGAATTGATGCGGGTCTCACCCGTGAAGGTGTTAGCGCCGCTCAGGATCAAAGTACCCGATCCCGAGGTATGCAAACCACCCGTTCCACTGATCGTGCCCTGGAAGTCGGTGCTCGCGATATCCGTGAGGACATGCAAGTCATTCACACCCAGAACAACGGCTGATCCCGTATCGCCAGACAAGTTTTTGACATGCTCGGCACCACCGGCACCCGAGATATCAAATGTACCCGTACCATTAACGATGAGCGCGCTGCTGTTGAAGATGCTGGGAACTGAGTTACCGATCGACACGAGAGCGAGCGTGCTGCCCGAACCAATCGTGGTAGTACCGGTGTACGTCTGCGTGTTGGAGAGAGTGAAGGTGGATGTACCTTCAGTCGTTACACCGCCGTTACCGGTGATGACACCTTGGAAGGTTCCCGAGGGGGTCACCGTGCTCGTCGTGTTCACCAGCAAAGTGTTGTTACCGAGAATCACTGTGGAGGCGGCGGACGTGCTGGTCAGGTTATTGACCGTCTGAACGCTTGTTCCATCTACAGTGGGCGTGACACCCGCAATGCTGAATGTTCCGGTCCCATCGATCTCGAGTTCATTGCTGTTCGAGACACCGTTGCTGCTACCGATAATGGCGAGGACACCTTGATTAACATCGGTGAGACCCGTGTAGGTATTTAGACCGCCCAAGCTTTGCGTGCCGGTTCCTGTCTTGGTCAGGCCGCCACCCGTGCCAGTAATCGCACCGAGGAAGGTTGTGTTGGTGTTATCATTACCCGTGGTCAAGGTTGCAGTACCGAGAGACACCGTGCCACTAGCCGAACCGGCAAGCGATCCGATGGTGTTATTGTTTCCACCGAGTTGATTAGAGAAGGTAGCAAGATCGAGAGTACCGTTAACTACGAAGGCCGAATTCGCACTAAGGGCCTCATTCCCGTTGAAGTTCTCAGCAACCAAGGTGTTGTTGGCGAATATCGTCGTAGAGCCGGTATAGGTGTTCTCGCCGAAGGTGGGCGACAAGGTAAAGTTTGTTCCCGCTACGCCATCCAACACGATTCCCAAGTTGCCGGTAATGGTACCACCGAATCCAGTGGTCGTCCGATCCTGGCCAGCGGCCGTGCCAAACGTATTACCTGAACCAATCGCCGTGCCGGGTCCATTGGCGGGCGTGAGGACGGAGGAAGCCAAGCTCGAGTTGGCCACCGGAGTAATAGTCAGAATGGCCGTAGTCGTCGCGTCGGAATTCGTGACGACGCCATTGAAGCTGGCACTGCCATTGGTCAAGGCGCCAATCGTGCCCGACACGCCATTGAGGTCCAAGGTACCATTGACGATGTAAGCGGAATTTTGGCTCAGAGGACTTCCACCATTGAGTTGGATTTCCGCACCGGCCGCAATTTTTGTATCACCGGTATAGGTATTGGTACCACCGAGACTGAGGACACCACCCGTAACCGTCACGGCGAGCGTTCCGGCTCCTGTGTCACCATGGTAATCGACGATGTTTCCGTTAAACACCGATCCGTTCAAAGCACCGACAGTAATGGGACTGGCAATATTCGACGAAGGGGTTCCAATGTTCAGCGAATTTGCGTAGTTAACCGTCAGAGTCGCGTAGTCAGCAGCGCCGGACGTGTTAATTCCCTTGGAAGTGACGAAGACATTCGCCGCATCACCACCGGAGGAAAGAGAGGCAATGGTTTCGTTATTGCCATTCAGGTCGAGTTTCGTCGTGCCTGAACCAGCATTGGTGACGTTGAAGTCGGAATTCGCACTGAAGGCGTTACCTACGAGGTTGGTCGACACTGTGTTCGAGTTGGTCGCGGCTTCAAGCGTACCATTGAAAACTGTGGTCGGACCCGAATAGTTGTTGGCAGCAACAGGAGACGGCAAGTTCGTCGGGTTGTTGGCCGTTCCCAAGATTAACGTACCACCGAAGGCGGGGCCACCCGAATTCACATTGATGCCGTCCGTTCCGCTGATGTTACCAGCCAGGTTAAGGCTGGTACCGCTCGCGACGTTGACGATCATCGGCGGGGCGAGGACGAAGTTGTTATTAATGATGTAGCTATTCGTGATTCCAGAAACGAAGGTATTCGTGCTGGCATCGGTGGTCAGGGTCGTAACGCCATTGACATAAACCGTTCCCGTACCGAAGGGAGTGATCACTGTCGCGTTACCAGGCGTGTTACCGACAATATTAGATCCCGTTCCGACGATTACCGTGGCACCAGGAGTATTCGCACCGAAGATGGTGTCGCCCGTGTAAGTATTGTCATTTCCAATCGTCGACTTGATATAGAGCGAACCATGCGAAGTCGTACCAGAAACCGTGGCATCAACCGAGAGCGTGCCGCTGCCGGTGATTTTGCCGCTGAGTTCGAGCGGGCTGTCGGGAATGACATCAACGTTGCTGATCAAGTCAATCGCATTCGCGAGATTGTAACCAGGAGTCGAGAGAGAATCAGTCGTCAGGGTGTTCGAACCAGTACCATTGAAGGTAACCGTGCCGGTACCGAGAGGTCCCGTGCCGTTAACCGTATTAGAGCTCGCACCGATGACAACAGTGCCACCAGCACCGACAAAGGTAGTGCCACCGCTATAGTTGCTCTGACCAGTGAAGGCCTGGGTGCCAGTGAGGTTCAGAACCACCGAGCCGTTGCCATTGATCTGACCAGTGAAGGTGTTATCGCCAGAACCAGTAAAGGTCAACGCGGCGCCAGCATTGGCACCAAAGCTCGTATTGACAATACCACTGCCGGAGAGCGCGGAAATCGTCTGGTTATGCGAAACGTTATTTATGTCGTAGAGATCAAGCACGCCGTTCGCGCCAACTACAACAGTTCCCGAGGTAGAGCTACCAAGTCCAAGGACATTGCCGTTCCCCGTTTTCACCGTACCGGCAATGATTTCAGTCTGACCCGTGTAGCTGTTGAGGAAATTAGTAAGATAGAGAACCGATCCAGCACCGTTAAGGAGACCGGTGTTTTCAACCACATCGGTCGTGCCAGTGATATTGGCATTGACCGTGGTGATTCCCAGGCCTTGACCAACATTGGAGAGGGTACCAGTGATGCCAATAGTACTAGTGAGATTGGAATTACCCAAGGTCGTCGCACCAGAAGAGGTGTTGTTGACGGTCAGGCTTTGCGTACCCGTGATGTTGCCTTCCTGCTGGAGCGTGGCCGCAGTGGCATTGTTGGTGATGGTCGTATCCGTCGCCAACGTGACTGCGCCAGAACCCAAATCAAGGTTCTGCGTTCCCTGGAAGGTGAAGTTGTTCCAGACCTGGCTGGAATTACCCAAAGTGTGAGCAATGCCGACGCTGTCAATGGTCACACCGCTATTAACAATGAGCGCACCCGTACCCAAGGCGCTATTAGCAGCCGTGCTGCCAGTAATATGGACAACACCGCCATTGGCAACCGTGTTGCCGATTGTGGCCGTTCCCGTGAAGGTATTGACATTCGAACCACCAATGTTGAAGGCACCCGTTCCGTTCAAAGTCAGATTGCCCGAACCACTGATAGTACCGTTGTAAGTATCCAATGCCGAGTTTGTGATCGTCAGCGTATTCGCACCACCAAGCTTGATGAAGCCATTATTGATGGTGTTATTCTGAACGCTGAGAAGCGTGTTGTTGCCATTCACCGCGAGAATGCCACCCGTGACTTGCGTGATAGCAGTTTGCGCCGCACCAGCCGTGCTGCTGAGAACATTGTTGGCAGCAAGATTCAAGGTGGAATTTTGTCCGATACCAATGGTCGTTCCCGCACCGATGGAGGTCGCAGAAGAAGTAAGGGTCAGAGTTCCCGTCGAAGCCGTCGAGGTGATTCCGATCGAGCTAGCAGCCGCAGTCGTCAGCGTTCCGAGCGAGAGATTAGTCGTTCCGCCGTTAGTCGGGGCGGTGATGTTGAAAATCGCATTGCCCGTAATGCTCGTGGCGCCATAGGTGACAGCCGCAACACCGCTATTAACGTTCGCGCCACCAGCAATGTTCAGGGTGTTGGCCCCGATAGTCAAAGTTCCGAAGGTGTAATTGTTACCCGCACCCGCAGACGACGCGTCCGAAGTAATCGTCACAGTACCGTTGACGAGCGAGTTATTGCCGTAAGCAACCGTTCCGCTGCCAGGAGCGGACTGGAGATCAAGATTACCCTGCGTGAGCGTCAAAGCGTTCGCGACGCCACCCAAGGCGGAGCCGTTAGTCGTAACCAACTTCCCGCCATTTGCATTAAGAGTCATCCCGCCCGTGAAGCTGTTAGAGCCGGAGAGAGTCAGCGTGCCAGCAGTCGCCTGATAGGACAGCCCCGATGGAGTCGCGCTGCCGTTGACGATCGTGCCCGTGATGGCGATATTACCCGTCCCATTGATGATATCAGTAATCGTTCCGTTCTGGCCATTGCTCAGGGCGAGTCCCGCGCTACCGAGCGTGGTCAAGCCTGCGCCTGCAGTGGTGATGGTCAACGCCGCATTGGCCGTATTGGTCAAGCCGCTAGTGAGAATGATCTGACCGTTCGCATTGGAGTTAGTGAAGGTCAAGGTTCCGCCATTAACGGTGAGAGGTCCGTTGGAAGGGCTGAACGTTTGAGTGGCGTTGTTTTGATTATTGATACCGCCACCGCTCAAGAGCGTGAAGGTGTTACCCGTGACAGTGAAGCTTTGGTTGTTGTTTCCTTGAAAAGTGAGCAGGCCGAACGTTTGGTTCTGCAAATCAACAAACGGATTGGTACGAGTAGAGTTTACGAAAGTGATGGGATCCGTCGTACCATTGGGTGCGTTATTGCCCTGATAGTTGAATCCGTTGCTTACATTACTATTGGCGTTGCTGCCGCCGTCCCAATTAACCGCCCGAGCGGATTGGCCGAGGATTAAGAGAGCTGCACCTGCTAGGGCGAGCGTGGATCGTGTGATTTTAGCAAGCATAGTGGTCGTGGTATGGTTTTTCATTTTCATTTCTCCCGAATTTGATTTTTTCATTCCCGCTGATGTTTGACTAAGTCTTCCTCTATTGAAGCTTACGACAAACATTTCCTCGACATTTTTATTACGTTCCGTGAATTTCTACGTCTTTTTCAAGATATGACAAGAATTATTTTCAAAAAAGTAATGGTTAATTCATTTCTCAGAGGTAAGCAGGTATTTTTTTTGTAATAATTACAAGGTATCTTGCCTTCCTTAATATGAGTTTTTACATAATATTTATGAAAAAGTCTCTTCTAATTCAGTTTTGGCTACGAAGGAGATTGGACGGGCGCACGAGGGAGGAAGGCATCGTCGCCCGGAGGTCGATGGCTACCTTGGAGAGTGGGTCAGGCCGGAGGTTGACCCTCGCAGGGGCGCTCCCAGTTGGAATCGAACCAACACTCTACGGTTTAGAAGACCGTTGCTTTATCCGTTAAGCTATGGGAGCTGATGAGCGAAAGGTCACTATGCTTGAGTCAGAGTGAGGGGCAAGCAAATCACGCGGGGCGCGGAGGGGATCGACGGTCACAGACCACCGCTACAAGGGATCATTGGCTGATTTGTTGAATCTTGGGAGCGGAGGGCATGAAGCTCTGGTTGATGGTGAGGAGGTAGCTGGTGGGGACGATGATGCCGTTGTCCTTGAGAGTGAGTTCCATGGCGTCCTCGACTTGCAGGACGGGGTGCCGGTTGTTGGGGTTGATGGCGTTTCTTCGGTTCTGGGCGTCGACCAATTTCAAATTGGCCACGAATTGATTTATTCCGCCGTTCTTGCCGGCGTCCCCGAAGAGATCGAGCGTTTTCTGGGACTGAGCGGCTTGGCCTTGGTCTTTGAGCATTTTGGCGGCGCCCTCGACCATTGAGGTGATGTAGGTGGCCTGGTCGTCGTTCTTCATTTTCGCGAAGAGGTAGATGGACATGGCCGGAGCTGGGGCTGTGCCGAGGAGGCTTAATAATAGGAGGACGAGGATCAACCTTAGCTTCATCGAGTCATTTTAACACTGGGGAGAGGTTGAGGGCCATGGCAAAGTTCTCGTTAGACGGAGAAGATTGAGGTATAAGACTTCGAATGGTGAGCCGTAGAGCGCCCCGGAAAGACCCTCATGAGCAAGCAGCATGAAAATATCGAACCGGAACTGGCCGAGTGGATCGGTCAGCAGCACGTGTTTTTTGTCGCGACGGCGCCTCTTTCTCCTGACGGCCACGTCAACACCTCGCCCAAGGGCGGTGAGGCGTTTCGAGTCCTGGGGCCGATGGAGGTGGCTTATCAGGATTATACGGGCAGCGGCGCGGAGACGGCCGCGCATCTTCAGGAGAATGGACGAGTCGTCATCATGTTTTGCGCTTTTGTCGGAGCGCCCAAGATCGTCCGGCTGCACGGGCGTGGGACGGTGGTTGGACCGGGGCATGAGCGATACGCGGATCTCGCGGCCAAGTTTCCGCCGAATCCCGGCACGAGGGCTTATATCCATATTACGGTGACGCGGGTCAGTGATTCGTGCGGGCTATCCGTTCCCCTGCTGGAGTTTCAGGGACCGCGCGACCTGCTGACGCATTGGGCGGAAAAGCAGGGGCCGGAGAAGCTCGATGAGTATCGCGCCAAGAAAAACGTGAATAGTATCGACGGTCTGCCCGCTTTTGCGCCCAAAGACAAGGCTGCCTGATATATATGCGTTACCTGCTTTTTTACGAGAAGGTGCCGGACTACGCCGAGCGCCAGAAGCCGTGGCATTCGCTCCATCTCGATTATTTTGAGAAACGTGCTGCACAAGGTGACATGATCCTGGGCGGATCGCTGGAAGGCGGTGCGGATGGGGCGGCGGTCATTCTTTTCAAAGCGGACACAGCCGCGGTGGTGGAGGCCTTCGCGGAAGAGGATCCTTATGTGAAGCACGGTATCGTTACTAAGTGGTGGGTGCGGAAATGGGATGTGGTGGTGGGGAGTGCGCTGTAGCAAGCTCTAAGAGACCTGCGTCATATGCACGGAGAAACCTCCGTGGTAGCCGCCGCACGCTGGGCGGCGGTCGACAAGGAGACCGATGGTGGAAGGCAAAAGGCACCGCCGCCCAGCGTGCGGCGGCTACCACCGAAAACCAAACCGTTTTTTAGAGATCGAGGATATTTCCGCGGGTGGTGGTGTTTGGAAATTGTCGGCGCCAGAAGTAGCGGACGGAGGGGGTGGCGTTGGGGGGAAGCTCGGAAACGAAGGCGGCTTGCGTGATTTCGTTTTTACCGAGCTTGAGCTTGCCCTTGCGCAGGGTGGTGCGGAAGAGAACGGCCAGGCCGGAGCGTTGCGGGCGATCGAAGAGGTCGATCACTTTTGCGGAGACCACGGTCAGGCCGATCTCCTCTTTCAACTCGCGGCGCAGGGCCGCTTTGAGCGCTTCCCCTCCCCGGACCTTGCCGCCGGGTAGTGACCAGAGTTGGAGTCCGGCAGTCTGCTGGATGAGGAGAACATTTCCGTAGGCATCCTGAATCCAAGCGAGAACGGAGACTTCTTTAGCGCAAGTAGGTTTGACCTTGTTGGGACCTGGTTTGCGCTTCCTAATGGGCATAAGCACCTTTAGGCGAAATGCTTCGAATTGTCACCTAATTGCGACAATTCATTTTTCATCAATGTTTGGATTAATTTTTTGGAGTGAGCCGGGCCTTGAGCAGGTCGATCGATTTCTTGGGATTGAGCAGGAGAATCTTGGGATTGGTCGTGCTCGGGTCCAAACCGCCCTTGATGAGTTCGATGACATCGGCGGGTTTGAGGGAGGGATCCATGGCGAATAGCTTGGCGGCGAGATTGGTGACCTCGGGCGAGGCCATGGATGTGCCGGAAAGTTTCAGGCGGCTGCCGCCGGGGATGTAGCTTTCCACTTCGAAGCCGTCGGCATAGGCGATGACGTTTTTGCCGAAGCTGGTGAAGGAGGTTTCGTCGCCCGCCTGATCGACCGCACCGACGGTGACGAAGTTGGGCAGGTCGAAGGAGGACGGGACCATCTCGTCGAAGTTGACGTCGTTGTCGCTGTTCCCGGCTGAGGCGATGAAGAGGATGTCGGGGGCGTTTTTGAGGGCGTCGTAGAGGCCGTTTTTGCCGATGTCAAAAATCTCGCGGGCTTCCTTCTTGCGTTCATCGGCGTTGCCCACGCCGTTTTTCTCGAGAGCGCCTTCGACGTCCTTGAGCGATCCGCCCCAGCTCATGTTGACGACGCGGACGCCGTGCTGCTTGAAGTAATCGACGTAGGTCTGGTCGGCGATGACGTCCTTCTTCGCCTGCTCGACGGTCGGTTTTTCGGGGATGATGCGGTAATCGAACGTGAGGCGGGCGATGAGGATACGCGCGTAGGGGTTGCCCTCCGTGGCGATGCCGGCGACGTGGGTGCCGTGGGCGTAGTTGCCGAAGAGTTCCAAGTCTTCGAGGAACGGTTTGACCTGATCGGGGGAAAGCGCGGCCAGTTGCTTTTTCAGAGCGGTGGCTTCGGGGCTATCGACGGAGGCCTGGATATCGAGGATGCCTTTGATTTGTGATTTGAGTTCGGGGAGACGCTTGGCGTTGTCGCCCATGGGATAGAGTTCGCCGTGGACGCGGTTGGAGTGGAGGTCGAAGGCGAGGCCGTGGGGGTCGGTATTTTCCATGGCTTTCGCGACGGCTTCGGGCGTCAAGGTCACGTCGCTTGCGGTGCCATCGGTGTTGACCTGGGGCTTTACCACCATCTTGACAGAGGAATCCGTGAAAAGCTGCTTGGGATAGACCTTGGGATCGACGCCCGAGTCCCAAATGCCGATGACGACGGGTGTGAGTTTCTGGTCCTCGGTCAGCACAACGGCGCGATCTTTCCAGATGTCGGCCTTGGCCACGGTATGGGGCTGGATGACGGCGGTGAGCGCGGCGACGACGGCGGGCTTGATCGGGATCGAAATCTCGAGGCTGGAACGGATGCCGATGACGGCGGCGGCCAACTCGTCGCTGAGCGAACCGGTCTGCTTCACGGCGGGATCGATCTCGCTTTGGATTTCGCCGATGAGGAGATTCTTGCTGACGATCTCGAAGCCGCCCTTCATGTGCTTGAGTTCGTCCTGAACGACATCCCAGGGCAAGGCGTTGGCGCGGGCGGTCAGCTCCTTTTGGAAGGCGGCCTGGAAATCGGGATTGGAGAGATCGGTCTGCTTGCTCTGGTCCTGCACATCGAGCCGGACTTCGGCGAGGAATCCGGTGGTCAGTTTCAGGGCGGGCTTGTCCTCGAGATCGCGCAGCTCGGTGATTAGCTTGCGGGCCTCATCGTTTTTGCCTTCGAGCAGGTCGAGTTTGAGGAGGGTGCCTTTGAGGTTCTTGAGCGTGGTTTTGTCTTCGATGTCGTAATCGGCGAGGTCCTTTTCGACATCGGCGCGGACTTGCGCGGCGAGTGGGGCGAATTTGTCCGCCGAGGTGACGATATCGACGACGCTGCCTTGTACGGGATAGGTGTGGCGCGGGAGATCGTCCAGTTTGGTGATTTTGGGTTTGGCTGGCGCAGATTGCGCGTGAATGGGGAGGCTGATGGCCGCGCTGAAGATGAGAGCCCAAGCGAAAAATCGAAACGGGGAGACGAACGAAATCATAGGTCTCGCAGAGTAGCACGGGATGGCGCTTTGGCGAGCGCGTGGATGCGGGGTGACAGGAATGTAAGCGTGATTTATGAATACCTCCGCGAAGGTTACCTTTTAGAGTTTTGTCATCCTGAGCGAAGGCGAGGCAACCGACCTTCTATACTCAAAAGATTTTCCCGAGCCGCAGTCGAAGGACCCAGCCTGATGAGGCAATCGGCGCGAGTGGCGTCAAAAAATTCCGAACCAAAAGGCAAGCCTCTCGCAGGTTCGACGAGGGAGGACTCGCCTTTGGAATCGAAACCACCTTGCCAACGGTCAAATATTTCCTTGAGGCGGGAACAGGTCCTTCGACTGCGGCTCGAGTGGATCTTGGGATTAAACCATGTCCTTAGGCTCGCCTTCGCTCAGGATGACACCGGTTTTAAAATCGAATGTCCGCGGAGATTCTTACGCGCTGAAACTTTCGCCGCAGGAGCAGTGGGCGGCGGCCTTGGGATTGGTGACTTTGAAGCCGCCTTTTTGGAGGTCGTCGCTGAAATCGATGAGGGAACCGGAAACGAAGAGGGCACTCTTGGGATCCATGACGACGTTGACGTTGCTGGAGCGGACGAGGAAGTCGCGATTGGCGGGGCCGTCGACGAGGTCCATTTTGTATTGGAGTCCGGAGCAACCGCCGCCGATGACGGCCAGGCGCAGGGCGCCGTTGGGACGACCCTGGCGGGTGAGGAGGGAGTTGAGCTTTTCCGAGGCTTTCTCGGTGATTTGGCAAAGCTTCTCGTTGCCGATCTTGTAATTGACGGCGGGTTTTGGGGCTTCGATCACTTCCATGGGTCTAATATGGTGCTTATGGGCGAAAGACGCAAGTGTCGCGCGGAGGGGGAGGGTTTCGCGCAACGACTGCAGGGGAATCGATTAATTATCGGAAGATCGCTTTAGGAGTCGAAATGCGATGGAGAGATAGGAGCAGATCAGGGGGAAGAGGAGGAGGTGGTTGAATATCATGTAGCGGGGCAGGACGGGCATGCCAGAGGCGTCGAAGAGCGCGTACCAGAAAAAGAATATGATGAAGATGATCGTGAAGAAGAGCGGCGCGATGAGGGAGATGGGGAATTCTGGAAGTTGTTTCCACTTTGAAATTAAAGTGATGATAAAAGCAAACAGGGTGGCGACGTAGAGAATGAAGGTTGCCGGTGTGTAAATCCACGAATAGAGGTGGTCCAGAAATAGCCAGACGTGGTTGCGTGTCGGGCTTTCCGTGACTATTCGTCGGGTGAGGCCCTTGGTGAATTCGGGATTTGTGTAGAGGAGCTTTCCTTCGACTGTGATGAATGCATCCAGAGGAGGCTCATAGATAGTTTTGGAAACAACCTCGTGCAAGCCTTCGGGGAACACGGACATCACGATGGGGATCCGGCTGTCTGGTAGTGAGGCGATGGGCCGGACTTTTACGATGCCCATTTGATTTGCGGCATCGATTTCGTCCTCGATGTTGTGGAAGAGGGAGAAGGCGTCGAGGTAGTTGCCTTTGGCGGGGTCCATGGCGGCGGTGAAGGCGGCCCAATGGAACCAGCCGGCGGGGATGTCGTATTTACCGTAGTGATCGAGGCCGGCCTGTTTGTAGACGCTGTTTGATTCGAGCTGTTCGATAAACCAATGCGAATCGGGTCCGGCTTGCGCGATGAGCTTTCTCCGGTTTTCGTCGATGGGGAAATAGGGATCGCCGGTGGGATCGCCGACCGATTGGAGGCAGAGGTAGAATTTTTTGTATTGGGCGCTGTCGAGGTAGGAAATGCCAGAGTAGCCGTGATGGGAAAAGTTATAAATGCTGGTTCCTGCGTAGATCATGCTGATGCTGAAGATGAGGGTCGGGACTGAAAGTGCGACGAGATCGAGATGGGACTTGAGCGACTTGGAGCGGAACTTCGAGAGCACCAGTACCAGGGCGAGAAGGGCGAAGAGGATGATGCTCACGAGCAGAGGAACAAGCACGCTGCGGGTGATGGTAGAAAGGCCGAGGAAAAGAACGGAGAGGATGAGGAGGCTCCAGCGGGGTTTGGGGCCGATTCCGATGGCGAGGATGAAGCAGGAGAGGCCCAGCATGGTTTCGACGAGCCAGACGTTGTCGGAATAGAGATGGGAGAAGAGTTCGGCTACTGATGGGTCGAAGATGAGGAGGACGAAGAGGCCGAGGGAGAGTCCGCTTTTCCATGGCCAGGCGATGAGGGCCCTTATTATAAGAGCGGCGGCGAGAAGGAATGCGGTTTCGAGGCCGAGGCGAAAGGGTATACCGAGATTATAGAAGAGTTGCCCGACCAGGCCGGTGCCGGGTGGATAGGCGAGGCCTCCGTTGGCGGGGTAGAGAATCTGGAGGAGATATTCGTGCGGATCGTCGAGGGCGTCGGCGATTTCGGATTCCCAGATGAGCCAGAATTTCGCGATGAGTGCAACGAGAAAGCCGAGGAGGAGGAAGCGGGCTTTGAGGGACGAGGCGTTCACGGGGTGAAGCCATTTTTGACGGGATTGGGGAATTACGGAATTACCAAATTTACTAAATTAACGGAATGGGAAGGCGGACTGATTTTTGACATGAAGGGGATGAAGGGAAACAGGGGAGGTTTCGCGCAACGACGCTACGGACGCAACGGGGGACAGGCTGAAGAATTAAAAGACCTCGCAGCGGCGAGCAGCGGGGTATCGGGAGAGTCGCTTCCTGCGCGCTTCGCGCGTCCAGGCAACAAGTAGCCCGGGCCACCCGAAGCTGCACGCCGCAAGCGGCGGAGAGTTTATCCCGAGAGGTTAATGCTGGACCAGGGCGACCGTCGTTGTGGCGGAGGCGCTGCTTTGCGCGAGGGTGGCGCCGTTGATGAGGGGGGCCATGGAATTCGCCCAGAATCCAGTGAGGAGGAGCAGGAAGATGAGCACGATGAGGACGGCGCTGGTGACGCGGTTGACGCGGATGGGCGTTTCGTCGAGCGGCTCAGACCAGTACATCGCCTTGATCGGGCCGAGATAATAGTAGAGAGCGGCAACCGCAGCGAAAATGGTAAAGCCAAGAAGGGTATAGAGTCCGCGATTCCATGCGACGAGGATGACCATCATCTTGGCGATGAAGCCGCTTAACGGCGGCACGCCGGCCATCGAGACGAGGGAAAGCGCAAGGGCGGCGGAGAGGAGGGGCGAGCGTTGGGAGAGCCCGGCGAGGTGATGGATTTCGAGACCGGGTAAGCGGCGCTCGAGAACGGCGAGGACGATGAAGGCCGTGAAGGTCGCGAGGAGATAGGTGACGAGATAGACCATGACGGCGGTCTGGCCGGTTTGCGCGTCGTTGTTGAAGGGCAGGACTTTTCCGGTGAGGACCGTGGCCGCGCCGACAATGGCAACGAGGATGAATCCCGTGTGGCCGATGCTGGAATAGCCGAGCATGCGCTTGAGATTGCGCTGGGGGATGGCAGCAAGATTGCCCAGAAGCAGTGACGCGATGGCGCCGACGGAAAGAACCGGTATCCAGATGGCAGCGGCAGCCTGCGTGTTGAAGAGGCCGAGAACCACGCGCATGAGGATGATAAATCCACCGGCCTTCGAGCCGACGGAGAGGAAGGCGGTGATCGAATTGGGCGCGCCTTCATAGACGTCGGGCGCCCAGCTCTGGAAGGGCACCATGGCGATCTTGAAGCCGATACCGGTAATGACGAGGAGCAGTCCGAAAGCGACGCCGGGAGGCAACGGCTGATCGTGAAGCCGCGCGCCGATGAGATCGAACCGGGTGCAGCCGGTGAGTCCGAAGATGTAGGCGACTCCCATGACCAAAAAGGCGGAGGAGAGTCCGCCGAGGATGAGATATTTGACACCGGCCTCAAGGGCCACAAGGCTGCGGCGGTGATAGGCGACGAGAATGTAGAAAGAGATGGTAACGAGTTCGAGCGCGATGAAGAGCAGGATGAAATCGTTGGCCGAGGCGAGGAGCATCAGCCCGGCGGTGGTGAAGAGAGGGAGAACGACAAACTCGCCGCCGCCGTGAGGGACCGGTTCCTGGACTTCGTCGCCCATCCAGATGACCAGGGCGGCGACGACTAGAAAGAAGAGATGGAAGAATTTGGCCGCGCCGTCCCACTTGCTTACACCGCCCCAGAAAAGAATGGGCGTGCTGTCCAGGCACAACGTGATGATCGCGGCGATGGCGAGACCGCCCAGTGCCCATGCGGCGACGACGCGGGGCGAGAGCGACAGGAACGCCTCGGCCAAAAGAAGTCCCATCGCCCAAATAGTGAGCAGGATTTCAGGCGCAAAGTAGGCGACGTAGGTGTTGGGAATCATCGGGAACTACCTTAGAGATGGCATGAAGGGTAAGAGCGAGACGCTGGGCTCGACGATGTGAATGAGAAGGAAGGGCATGAAGCCGATGATCAGCGAGGCGAGAATGAGCAGGATGTAGGGCACGTTTTCGGCGAGAGTCGATACATCGGTCATGCCGGGAGATGCTAGGGTCTCCCCAGAGGCGGCGTGTGGGTCATAGCGGGCGGGCATTGCGCCATAGAAGACGTGCTTGATGGCGCGGAGTTGGAAGATGGCGGTGAGAACCGTGCCGTAGATGGCGATGACGGTGAAGATAGCACCTGGAATCCCGTGACCTTCGGACATGATGGGTATCCACAGCTTGGCGGTGATCGAGCCGAAGAAGACCATCAACTCGCCGGCGAAATTGGCGAGGCCGGGCACGCCCATCGAGGCCATCGAGGCGAAACTGAAAAGCACGGCGAGCAGAGGCGCGCGTTGAGCGAGACCACCGAGCTCGGCGAAGCGGTTTTCGCCGGAGCGGTGGGTGATTTCACCGCTAAGACCGAAGAGAAGCGCGGCGGAAAGTCCATGACCGACCATGAGGACAACCGCACCCGTGACGCCGATGATGTTCCAGCACGCAATTCCGAGAAAGAGATAGCCCATGTGCATGACGCTGGAAAAACCAATCATGGTCGGCAGTTCCTTTTGGGCGAGCGTGACAAATCCAGCGTAGAGGAAGTTCAGGGAGAGCAACGTGAGGATGAGCGGGAGGCAGGTCTCGAAGCCGTCATGGAGCATCGGAATGGCGATCCGAATCATGCCGTAAATGGCGAACTTTTTCAGGATGCCAGCGTGCAGCATTGCGGTGGCAGGCGGAGCGGAGGCATAGCCGGGCGGTGCCCAGGAATGGAAGGGAAAGAGTCCAACCAGAATGCCAAAACCAATGAGCAGGAGGAAAAAGATGACGTCTTGCGCGGCGGGAGCGATGGGATGCACTGTGACGTAGGCCTGGAGCGCGACGATGTCGAAGGTGCGCGCCGGGGCAGGCAACGCCATGACGAGCGCGATGAGACCAGCGAGAAGAATGAGGCTGCCCGCCATGAGATAGATCGTCACTTGGAAGGAGGCGAACTGGCGGTTCTGCGCGCCCCAGATGCCGATAAGCAGGAAGGTGGGGATGAGCGCGAACTCGTGGAAGATGAAGAAGAAGAACAGATCGAGCGAGATGAACGCGCCCATTGCACCGAGCGACATGAGGAGAAGATAGCAGTAGTACTCGGACGTGCGGCGAATGAAGCCGGGAGAGATCGCGACCGCAGCGAACGTGACGATGGCGGTGAGAAAGACGAGCGGCAGGCTGATGCCATCCACGCCGACATGCAGATTGATTGGCGGCAGGCCGGGGAGATTGACCCAGGGCACATTCATTTCCCATTCATATCCGCCCTGGGCAGCCGGGTATATGAAGAGCAGGCCGATGGATAGAGCCAAATTGAATAAGGCGGCGATGCCTGCCGTCATCTGCGCGGGCGCCTTCAACAAAATAAAGACAATGGCGATGAGCGGCGCCAGAAGCAGAAGGAGAAGCGGAGAAAAATTCACGGTGGGTTAGTGGGTGAAGAGGGTGAAATAAATCAGCAGGACGCCACCGATACTGAAGATAAACGCGTAGGTTTGCAGACTGCCGGTTTGAAAGAGCCGGAACACTTCGCCGACGCCGACGCTGATGTAGGCCGCGCCGCGAATGATCAGGCCCTCGAGGATCCAGCTGTCCATCCAGTTGAGAACCCGGGCAGTCCGCTGTTGTCCACCGACGAGATTACGGTCGTAGAACTCGTCGCAATAGAATTTATGGGCGAGGAGCTTGATGTTCAGCGGATCGCGATCACGTCCGCGATAAAGGAAAAAGGCTGAAACAGCGCCCGCCGAGACAGTCATAAGAGGCACAAGCCAATCAGGAAAAATGCCGCTTTCCGCCAAGGGAATTGCGGACTCGACGCCCGTGGGAACGAGGCCAACGGCGTTAAGGACGCTGACAAACCAGTCATGATAGTGCGCTTTGATACCGACAATGCTCCAACCACCGACAAGAGAAAGGATGGCAAGCAGGACCAGGGGAATGGTCATCACTGGCGGTGACTCATGGGGATGCTCGGCGGCAGGAGTGCGGGCCGGCCCAAGGAAAGCGACGACAACCAAGCGAGTCATATAAAACGCGGTGAAAAATGCGGCAGCCACGCCAACCCAGTAGAAAATGGGATTACGGTCGTAAGCAACGGAAAGGATGTAATCCTTGCTGAAGAAACCAGCGAAGGGCGGGAAGCCGCTCAAGGCCAGCATGCCGATGAGGAAAGTCCAATAGGTCAGCGGAATTTTCTTGGAGAGGCCGCCCATCTTCCAGATGTCCTGCTCGTCGTGCAGCGCGTGGATGACCGATCCCGCCGCGAGGAAGAGGAGCGCCTTGAAGAACGCATGCGTGCTGAGATGGAACATCGCGGCATCCGGACCGCCGCAACCGACGGCCATGACCATGTAACCGAGTTGCGAGAGCGTGGAATAGGCGAGGATGCGCTTGATGTCGTTTTGCTGGACGGCGATGAGCGCGGCAAAGATGGCGGTGAAGCAACCGATCGAGGCGATGACCGTCATGCCGGTGGAGGAAAGGATCAGAAGTGGATAGACGCGACAAAGCATGTAGACGCCGGCGGCGACCATGGTGGCGGCGTGGATGAGCGCGGAGACCGGGGTCGGGCCTTCCATGGCATCGGGTAGCCAGACGTGGAACGGGAACATGGCCGATTTTCCCACGCAACCCAGAAAAAGGCCGAGGACCATGATGGTCAGCAGAAACGATGTGGCTTCAATGCCGCCGATATGGCGAACATTGATGGAGGGCCCGTGATGCAAGCTCTGCTCCATGGGCGTCAGGGTGGTTTGAACCTGCGCGAGAGAAATGGCCGGATGATAATTAGCGACTACGGCGGGCTCGATCGAAACGCTGCCGGAGAGAAGCCAGTAGGTCAGGATGCCGATCATGAAACCGAAGTCGGCGAGACGATTGCAGACAAAGGCCTTGTTGGCGGCGGCAGCGGCGCTTTCCTTCGTGAACCAGAAACCGATGAGAAGATAGGAACTGAGCCCGACGCCCTCCCAGAAGAAGAAGAGCTCGATGAGGTTGGTCGAAAGGACAATGCCCGTCATCGAAAACATGAAGATGGAAAGTCCGCCGAAGAAACGTCCACGACCTGGATCGTTCTTCATGTACCCGTAGGAATAGATGTGCACCAACATGCCGACACCCGTGACAATCAGGAGCATGCCCTTGGAAAGAGCGTCGAAGATCATGCCGATCTCGATGTTGACGCTGGGAGACTCGCTTGAGCCGGGAAGGGAAATCCAAGTCCACGGTTCAGGCGCGGGCAGGTTGCCGAAAGCGACGTCCAGGGCGATCAGAAAGCAAATCACGGCCGAGCCGATGGACGCAAAGATCGCCATGTCATGCTTCTTATAGAGATGAAGCAGGATCGCAACCGACGCGGCCAGCGGCGTAATCAGCAAGAACCAGCCGATGTAGGAGTGTTCGGTGCCCATGGTCTCTAGAATTTGAGGGAGGTGAGGTCCTGCACCTGGGTGGTTTGGCGCAGCCGGTAAAGAGCGACGATCAGGGCCAAGCCGACGGCGACCTCCGCGGCGGCGACGGTGATGACGAAGAAAACGAAGACCTGTCCATCGAGGGAGCCGTTGAAGCGGCTGAAGGCGACAAGCGTGAGGTTGGCGGCCTGCAACATCATTTCGAGCGACATATAGATGATGATGAGATTGCGCCGGGTGATCACCCCGATGAGCCCGATGACGAAGAGAATCGCGCCGACTGCCAGATAATGATTGAGCGTGATGTCCATGGCGGTTTACCGGGTGGAGACGGTCTCAGGCTTGGTGGATTTGGGCGGCGCCTCACGGATGATTTCCTCGCGCGAGGCGGGACGGCGAGGTTCGTCTTGTTTGCAGATGACGATCACGCCGATGGCGGCGACGAGGATAAGAAGGCTGGTGACTTCAAAGGGCGCGATGTAGGTGGTGGTCTCCCTGTTGGTGTAGAGGAGGAAGCCAATCCGGTGTGTGTCGTCGAAGATGTCTTCCAAGAAACCCGGGGTAGCGCCCGGATGAGTCCCTGTACGCATGGCCACAACTCTAGGAGATGGAACGTGCAGCGGAGCCTGCTCAATGGTGACCGCGCCCTCCGGTGTGGCATTGAGCGTGAGGGCAACGACGTACAGAAAGCCGAGGGCCAGCAACAGCGCGCAGCCCATCCAGACTTTCTGGCGCGGGATTTTTTCGGCTGCGTTGAGGTCGAGCAGCATGATGATGAAAAGGAAGAGGACCATGACCGCGCCAGCGGTGACGAGAATCTGCACCGCCGCGAGGAAAAAGGCGTTGAGCATGACGAAGAGGCCCGACATGAAAAAGATGGTGAACGCGAAGCAGATCGCGCTGGTGACCGGACTGCGACCGAGAACGACGGTGAGCGCACAGACAATCATCGCGATGGAAAAGAGCCAGAAAAAGAGGGCGTTCATGGCGCGATCAATTCCTTAAGCTGGAACAGGCCGCGAAACTGCAGGGGTGGTGTTCGGCGTGTCATGGTTCATTCTCCAGTCATTCCCCGAAATACGAATCTACTCTTACTTATTCTCGTCCCATTTATGAATCGGCTTGGGCAGCATGCCACCCAGTTCGTAAAGCTTGGCTTTGTCGTGGACCATCTCGGCGCGCGTGAGACCGGTGATCGCGTAATCTTTCAGGAGGAAGATGGCTTCCTCAGGGCAAACTTCCTCGCAGAGGCCGCAGTAGATGCAGCGGATCATGTCGATGTCGAACGCCTTCGGGGCCTTCTCGACTTTGGCGTGGGGAGAATCGAGAGGGATTTCGCCCGGATGAATGCGGATCGCGCGGGGCGGGCAGATGAATTCACAGAGCTGGCAACTGACGCATTTTTCGCGGCCCTCTTCGTCGCGGACCAAAGTGGGCGCACCTCGATAGCCATCGGGCATGGGCCATTTCTCTTCGGGGTATTGCATGGTCGTCTTGCGGCGACCGCGTAATTGATCGATGAAATGGCGCGCAGTAATCACCATGCCCTGGAAGATGCCGGGCAAATAAAGATTCTCGAACCAAGAGAGTTTCGGACGAGAAACAATCATTACGCCGCCATCGTAACGCAAGAAACTCAGGAGACAACGAGATTGTTTGAAAAAATTTCAGGTCTTTTTTCCTCTTAATTATGTCATTCCGGTTAAAAAATTTGCAGACTGAAGCCGTGCGCATCCTGCTGCTCAATCAGGTTTTTTATCCCGATCCGCAGGCGTCCAGCCAGTACCTGAGCCGCTTGGCGGACGAACTGGCGCAACTGGGACATCAAGTAACCGTGCTGACCGCGCGGCGCGATTACGACAACCCCACCCGCCAATACCCTCCCCGCGAAACGTGGCGCGACGTAGAGATCATCCGGGTCTGGAATACGGGGTGGGGTCATGGCTCCAAGATGGGGCTCGCTGTCGATTACCTGACCTTTCTCATGGCGGCGTTGCTGCGCGGACTTCTGCTGAAGCGGGTCGATGAGGTGGTGGCGCTGACTTCCCCTCCCCTGGTTTCGGTGGTGGGCGCGATTCTTGCCGGGATCTGGCGGGCCCGATTTGTCTACTGGTTGATGGATATGAATCCGGACGAGGCGATCGCGGTGGGTTGGTTGCGGGCTGGATCATTCTTGGCGCGGATGCTGGAGATGGCTTCCAGGTGGAGTCTGCGGCAGGCGGATAAGATTATCGTTCTGGATCGTTACATGCGCGATCGACTGGAGACGAAGGGTATCGCCTCGGAAAAGGTTGAGGTGATTCCCCTCTGGACACAGGAGAAGGCTAAGTTCTATCCGGACAAGCGGCTTCAATTTCGGCAGGAGCACGGCCTCTCGGACAAATATTTTGTTCTCTATGCGGGCAATCATACGCCGTGTCATCCGCTGGATACGCTCGTCGCGGCGGCAAGGCTTTTACAGGACGAGCCCCGGATTTGCTTTGGTTTTGTCGGATTCGGTATCGACTGGAATCGGCTGCGGGAGCAGGCCCGGATTGAAAAGTGGTCGAATACGCTTTTCCTGGGTTTTCAACCACTCGAGACGGGGCTGCTCTCGGCAGCGGACGTGCAGGTGGTCGTGATGGGGGATCCCTTTGTGGGCATCATTCATCCGTGCAAGGCCTATAACTTCCTGGCGGCGCGGCGTCCCTTTATATATGTAGGACCGGAACAAAGTCACGTGACCGACTTGATCAAGGACGCCGGGCTGGAAGGCGTGACCGCCGCCTTCCGGCATGGAGAGAGCCGTGACTTGGCCGATGAGCTCCGGCGACGAGTGGGAGAAGCCGCCGCTCCTTGGCCGGACAAGAGCCGGACGCTGCCTTGGACAGAAGCCGTTGTCCTGGAAAAAATGCTCGCGGCGCTGTGACCTAAAGTTATTCATCTAAGCAGATAAATAATTACCTCAGAATTTTCTTGCGCACTGTCGGTCTGATCTTACCATGCGGCTTTAAGGTAAGTTGACGTTCGGTGCTAGGTGAGTTTTAGCTCAGTGGCAGCGTAGATCCGATCCCGGAGACATCAGCAAGCCATCCAAAAGGAAAAAATGAGCGTAAAACTCTATGTGGGCAATCTGCCCTTCAGCATGACGGAAAACGACCTGACCGATCTCTTTGCCCAGGCGGGCAATGTCGCCCGGGTTCAAATGATCAACGACCGCGTGACAGGACGTCCCCGTGGTTTTGGTTTCGTGGAAATGGGCACTGCCGATGAAGCGCAAGCGGCCATCGCGAAATTCCATGGCCAGGAAATCAATGGCCGGGCCCTGACCGTTAACGAAGCGCGTCCGATGGAACAGCGCGAAGGTGGCGGCGGCGGCGGTGGCGGCGGCGGCGGATATCGTGGCGGCGGCGGTGGTGGTCGCGGTGGAGACCGTGGCGATCGTCGTGGCGGTGGTGGTCGCGGCGGAGACCGTGGCGATCGCGGCGGCCGTTACTAATCGTAACTAATTTCAAAAAACCGGCTCAAGGAATTGAGCCGGTTTTTTTTGTGTCCCTTATGCCAACGCTCACCTTAAAACGTTCAAATCGATACTTTGGTATGATGCGAACTCTCAAGATTGAGCTTAATCAAACTAAAATTATTCCGCTTAGGTATGCCAGCGAACATCAGGTGGATCTTTCTGCGGGACATTACACTCTAGTTGCTCGAATGGACTGGACGAGCAGCGAACCCTTACGGATCGACTTGGTCGAAGGTGATCATAAAACTGTCTTCGCAGACAGCCTTCCCTATCCGGCGGTATTGCTCGGATGTTTTATACCACCTTTTAAGATTTTCACTCTTGAGGAAATAGAATAAAGAGCTCGTATTACGTCGCGTGGACGCGATGGGAGAGAAATGACACGATGGCGGGCGCGCGTTCCATGACGCGAAGGATGCGCACGGTATAGCTGGGCGTGGTGAGGCCCCAGCGGACGAAGGCGTTGACCCAGACCTTGCGGCGATAGAGGCGGCGGTGGGAGCGATCGTATGACTTGAAGGCAGAGGCGATATCGCTTCGCGCCAGGGCCTTGATTGCGGCCTGGGCGGCAAGATGCCCCGTGGAAAGCGCGAAGGAAATCCCCTCCCCGGTGAACGGCTCGACGACGCGCGCGGCATCGCCGATGAGCCATACGCGACCGGTGCCGTTGCGGGCCGGGGCGCGCGTGATCGGGTTCATGCGAAGCCAGTCCTGCTCCATGAACCGCGGGAAAATGCGGCGCGCGAGCAGAAACGGATCCTGCGTGCGGCGCGAATCGAGCACCATGCTGATGACTGCGTGCGTGGGGCTGTAGCGGCAGTAACCGAAGTAGCCCTCCTCGAAAAGGTGCATGTGAACTTGGTTGTCCAGATCGGCCGGAGCCGGAATCGATGTCTGCCATGCAACGCGATGACAACGACGCGGCGGCGGCATGAGGCCGCTTTGTCGCGCAACGAGGGAGTTGCGTCCATCCGCGCCGAAGATGAGTTTTCCGGTGAATTCACCGCGCGAAGTTTGCACCGTGCCTCGATTGGGATCGACACCGGTGACTGTCGTCTCGGGAAAGAATTCTGCCCCGGCGGCTTGGGCTTCGCGGCAGAGCCAGTCGTCCAGGACCTCACGGGCGATAGCGCGGGGAGCGCGACGACGGGAATGAAAAGTTTGTTCGAAAACAAAACGGCCCTCGCAATTCACCGTGAATCCAGTGACCTCATGGTGCGGCAATGCCTCGTATGATTCGGTCAGGCCCAATTGCTGCCAAATGTCCCAGGCAACGGGATTGACGCAGTTGCCGCAGACCTTCGTGCGGGGAAATGCCGCGCGGTCCAGCAACGCCACGCGATGCCCTGCCCGCGCCAGGACCAGCGCGGCCAGCGACCCGGCCGGCGCGGCGCCAACGATGACTACGTCGTGGGAGGACATGCGTCAATTTACGCAGCAAGATGTCATTTGCGCCAGTGAATCAGTTATGCCGAAACCTTCCAAAAACAATCCGTCATCATGAGGGAAATCAGAACACCCTTTCCGGAACGCTGATGCTGTCGTCGGGTTGCACCTCAAAAGCATCGGTACTTGAATCTTTTGCCAGCTTCTTGGCGTTAACGGGTAAAATAACATTCTTTCCATCCACGATCCGGCGGACAGTGATATGGGCAGTGTCGGCTTCCTCGGTAAATCCACCAGCCAAGGCAATGGCCCCGAGCAAGTCCAATCCGCCCTCTGGCGGTATTTTGACTTTCCCTGGAGTTTTAACTTGTCCCAAAATGGTGATCAATTGTTTGGCAAATTTGACCGTAATCGTATCGCCCGCCAGAACCATGAAGGCTTTGACATCGGTATCTCTTGCGAGTTGCTTCGCGTTCACCGTAAGCATGGTGTCCCGCCCGTTAACAGTACGGCGAATGTCGATATGGTCCGTATCGGCATCCGGTGTATAACCGCCAGCCAGCGCGATGGCTCCCAGCAAATCGAGTTCCCCTTCTGTGGGCAGGTTGACTTTGCCGGGGGTCTTTACTTCTCCCAGGATCGTCAGCCACCGCTTCACGTAGGGAACGGTGATGGCATCTCCCGGCAGGATGATGCAGGGTTTTGCGCCCGGGTTTCGGGAGAGATCCGTTGCGTTGACATTTACAATAGTCTCCTGGCCCTTGACCATGCGTCGAATTTGAATGTTGGTGGCCTCCGAGTTGGGAGTGAAACCTCCGGAGAGTGCGATGACGGAAAGCAGGTCCAATCCGCTATCTGAGGGAAGCTCGACATTTCCCGGTTTTTGCACCTCGCCCAAAACGGTTACCCACAGCTTGGAATAGTCGATAACCGCCACCGTGACTTCCGGATCTTTGATATATTTTTGGGCCAGCAGTGAACGGATTTGCGCCTGGGCTTCGGCGACAGTTTTGTCCTTCACCTGAATCGAGCCGATCAGGGGAAACATAATGGCTCCCCCTTCGGGGATGCGAACTTCCGTCTTCAAGTCCTCCTCTTGGAAGACGGTAATTTGGATAAGGTCGCCGCTACGCAAATGATAATTTTCTGTCCGTAGCGGCGTGTTTTGAGAAGGCGTGGGTTCCGTTGGGGCTGGAGCTGCAGGTGGCGTGGTGCTATCCACGGGAGTGGGAATGGAAGTGAGAGCAGAGGCCGTGCTTTCCTGTCCGAGACTGCTTTGGGTAATGGCGCAGGTCAGTATTACCAACACAAAGAGCTGCCAACAAACCCTGCCGAAAATCCCGAACGATGGGATTTTCGGCCTATTTATCGACCCAATTTCCTTAGTGAGATTAAAAACAATCATCGGTAACACCTTAAATCTCCAAGTTCTTCCCACAGATTGACGTTTTCTGCGATCTTTCTTTTCGTGGGCGTTCTACCTCTCGTATGAAAGCAGGCCGGGCCATGAATGCGGGCCTCTCCGACCTCAAAAATTCGCGGGATTCTTCAGGAGCTTCGGAGCAAGCTTGGAAAACTGGGTTTTATTAAGGGTTTCACAGACGATTCCGAATTGCTTGCGGACTTCATCCGTTCCCTTGTAAGGCGGGATGTTTTGGGCGGCGAAATCCGCATCGATCTCGATCCACAACGTCTGAATGGGGCCGAAATTGAGTTCGCGCCCCTTGGCGGCCAATTCCGCGCCGTTCAGCAAGAGCACGCGGGTTTGTTCATCGGCATGCAGGGTCATGAAACGCTGGAGATACCAATCTTTCTGGCCGGGCGCACCCCAACCGTCGAGCGCACTGGTGGTCCGGATCAGGGCGGCAAAACACCTTCGGGCTCAGGAGCTTTGCAGAATTCGAGTCAGGCGAATTACGGATTTATTCCTTTTTCAACAAAAACACCTTCGCTGATTTTTTTTCCAAGGATGATTCCACGTTCAATAGTGCGGGATAATCTTGCGGAGGAATGATGGCAGGAGACGTCTCGAAATTGTCCGTCATGACGAATTTCCCGGTCGTGGTTGACGACGTCGTCTGCGCTTTTCCCGCGCCAGCGGGAGCATCCAGACTTTCACTCTTGGGCGTGACAACCACGTCTTGGAATCCAGGTGGCAATTCGATCTCGGTGCGAACGCTACTTTTTTTCGACCCTGAAAGCATGAGCGGCAGACTGCGCTGATCGCCTCCCGGCAATTGAAAGAGCGATGGCGTGAACGGTAAATCGAAGTAGAGATAATTGCCGTCCACCACCGCATAGTTATCGAGGTCCACTGTGAACTGCTCGGTGCCTGGATAGGTGTCGAATTGAGTGGTCAAATCCCCCACCGGTCGCGCGCCCTGGGCGACGTTTGAAACCAATTCCTGATAGTACCGTTTCCGTTCTTCCGGGCGCAGTTCTGAAAAATAGCGGTTCTTCGTGTTATACCCAGTTCCGAAAAAATGCTCCGTGATTCCCATCCGCAGATTGCCGCTGTCCGCGAGCGAGAGCGTGTAAACCGTTTCCGTCCTGTCCTGGTCATTCGGGGCGGCGGCAATCACCTCGTAAGCCTGGGTGGAGAGGTCGACTCCCATCCTGTCGTCGTGCGTGGTCGAACCCAGCACGGCGTACTCATCGGTATCGTTGAGATAATAGGTGGTTCCATCCTGCGTGACTTTCACGAGAGGCGCATCAAAACTTTCGGGCAACGGAAACGACGAGGCGGTTTTTTGGATTCCATCGACTGGCGGCAGGTTCGAGGCCAGCACAAGTTCGGGTTGAAATCCCGCCGCGGTGAGCATGGCGTGGAGCAGGATGGCGCGGTCGGCTGCATGGCCATAACCGTCCGCCAGCGTGGTATCAGCCGCCGATAATTCGCTCAAAGGAAGTTCCGTGAAGGAAGGTCCCGCCAGCCTGATGGACTTGGCCACGAAATCGCGAATCGCCTTGATCGAATCGAGTTTGCTCTTGCTCGCGGCGGTGATCTGCCGGGTCAGTTCGTCGACCTTTGTGCGGGACTGCGACCGGGCCTGCATCGCGTCGTTCAGGTCCTTGAGATAGGCTTTGAAATCGCCTGCGAAGTAAGCGACGCCGGGCGTGTAAGTCCAATCGGGCGGCACTTGCGTTTCGGCGGGAAGCGCCTTCATCTTTTCCGCTTTCCAAAGATAGATTTGCGACATCTTATCGTGCGTCGGAGGTTCAGCTTGAAGCGGGCTGCTTCCGGTGGCCAATGTCTGCATCGTGAAGCCAGCCGGGGTGGTGATTCGAAATGATTTCTGCTGGAGTTCATCGACGAGTTGGAACGGTTCAAATCCGGCGACGAAGAGCGTGCCCTTCATCTTGATTTCAAACTCCACCTCGATGGTCGATCCGATGTCGACACCAGGCAGATTGGCGACGAGAATTTTTCCGCCGGTGTATCGTTTCGCCGAGGCGCTCCAGTCCGCGTCCATGACGTTCATCTCAACCTTGGATATTTCCTGGCGCTGGCCTGTTTTTGAGGTCACCACGCCGCGAATGAACGTGGCTTCTTCGCAAGACGGATTGTAACTCATCTTGACCTCGGCCTCCCTGATTTTGCCGGCATAAGTAAGAATGCGCTTCGAGTATTTCACCTTGTAGACGGCGTTATGCGCGTCAGTCACGTCCAGTTCCTTTTGACTGTCCAGGATGATCGCATTGGATTCGACGGGAGGTGTCGAGGACGGAGCAGTTTCCACTTCGGGCGTCGCCGCTGCGTTAGGCGCCAGGGCCAGTACCGGCGATTTTCTGGCGTCATATTCCAAGTCTTTGAGCGTCTTTTTCAGTTCCGCATATTGTGCGGGCGCGAACTCGACCACTTTGAGTTTCAAGACGCGTGAGCACTCCAGCGTTCCATCTTTCACCTCGAAATTCTCGTGATAGCTCACGCCCTCGTCTTCGACCGGCGCGCAGATCGGCATCGCATCGGACCCGGCAAACCCATCGCCCAATTTGAGCGAGATTTGCTCGTCAAGACCACAGGCGACCTGTGTCTGCAGCGGGTACTTTCGTTGATCCAGGCCGGTGCCCTTGAGAATAAAATTCACCACGCCCATGTCGTTGCCAATCCATGGCACGCTTACCACGGCTTTCCCGTTGCCAGTCGCTGTCATGCCGCTTACGGAAAACTCGATTTCGGCGTGGAGTTCCGTCGAGACGTCGAGCATGTTCTCCGGCGTCACTTTCAGGGACGTGAGCCGGGCTCCCGGCATCGCCCGTTTCAGGCAAAGTTCAAAGTAGCGGCGCAGGTCATCCGCCTTCATGTGGGAAAATCCGTTCCGGTAAATATCGTCGTTGGATCCGTCGAACCAGAGTTCTGACTTGGCATCCAGTTCCCCCGAAGCCGACAGCGTCCCGGTCGTCTTGATCCGCATCATATTCTCTTCCGGCGGAATGATTGCGCTGACTTGAAGATCCTCCCCTTCCGGTCGTGCGACCAGGAAGCTTTGGTCGCGATCGTGCAGCGGCAGGAAATCGCGGGCATGCTCGTCGGTCGGGTCCATGAGGATGTATTCACCTTTTTTCAACTCCACTCCAACGATGGCATGGTTGAAACCGGCATCCGGGACGTCTTTATCTTTCTTCGATCCAACACTGACCAGCACCGGGTAGGCATTCAGGCCAGCGGTTCGCAACATCGCGACGAGCAGACCCGCTTTGTCCCGGCAAACGCCATATTTTTTTCCGAAGGTCAGGCAGACATCGTGCGGCTCATAGCCGGGACGATCCTTCTCCGGGGTCAGTCCCATGTAACGGATTTTCTGCGACACGTAGTAGAACAACGCTTTCATTTTATCCATGTCGGTCTTTGCACCGGCGGTGAGATCGGCCACGGTCTTCTTCAATTCGGGCGAGGTCGCATCGAGATGCGGCTTGCTCAAGACCCAATACCATTTGGATACGTCGCGCCAATCAGGCGTGGTGCTGACCAAAACCCGTTGCAGAACGTTCTCATACGGCGGCATCGATGGCTCCGCGTACATGCGCGAGACGTTGTTCACCTCCCAGCGATGCACCAAAGTCTGGTTCTCGCCGGGTTGCGTGGTGTAGTGCACCGTTCCGGGGACCTCGTCCCGCAGGACGATTTTCTTGAGCGGTTTGTCGAGCGGCGCGTGCACTTCGTAGACCAGATGCCGGATGTAGCCGTCTCCTTCAAAAACATTTTCATCGGCAAACTCGCCCGGGATAATCGGGCGCAGGGTGGTGGTGCGCGTCACATAGTGCACAACGTCGCCGATCTCGAGATCCGGGATATTCACCTGGAGAATCTTGCTGTTCGGGTCGTAGATGTTCTCCTCCATCTGACTCGTATCGATTGTCACCTTGGAGTTGGCCGCCACGTTCACCGGCACCACTTCGCCCGTGGCCTTGATCACTTCCAGCTTTGTCATTTCCGCCGTGGAATAGGGCAGCATAAATCCCAACGAAAGCGTGCGGCGGTCCCGTTTCCCTTTTTCGGTCAGTACCTTGACGAATCCTTCGTCCTGATTTTCCCCCGTGCCGTCCTTCCGATAATCCTCCACGATTTTTTCCTCTACCGTCGCCTCGTCGGAATCCGGGTACATGGTCGGCGTGATGCCAGCAGCCGCCTCCATTACTTTCTTCTCGTCGACGAGCGCCCAGATACTCCCCGCATAGCGGTCCGTGTCTCCACGCGCCGGACATATAACCAGCGCCAGGGACAGAAAAATATATAACCGAAAAAATCGAATCTTCATCGATCCTGAGAATGGCAACGCGTGGCCACACGTAAAGACCACAGACCGGCATTTCTGATACGTAATCTCATTTCTGCTTTCCCGCGAGAACATCCGCCAGGGCTTGCGCAACTACAGCGCAAGACCGTGTGTTGTCACGATCTGCGCTTCAGGGTTATGCAGAAAAGCTATGCGTAAATCGGCGGAAAAATCAGAACCCAATCTTCGCTCCGGCCTGGACCGACTGGCCGAAGTAGTTGGATTGTCCCGCTTGAGCCATGTAGTCCGTGAACACCGTAATGGTGTCGGTAACATCAATATTGATGCCGGCGTCCACCAGAGCTGATTCACGGCTTGGGTTATTGGTCTGCACGATGAACGAGCCGCCGCCGAAGCCATTGAACTGACTGGTGATCCCACGGGACTGGTCCATGAACTCGTGCTGCCACGAGGCGTCGAGGTGCGGATTAACATTGATACCGAACATCTTCGTGTTGAAGTCGACACGTCCGCCGAGACGGCTGCGCAACGAATCCGACTGGTCCTGGTTGACATTCAACGAAGCAGCCGAGCCACCTTCGTTGAAACCGTTCACTGTGAGATGAGTGTACTGCAACCCGATCAGCGGGCCGAAGGTCATCCCGCCACTGTGGAAGTCATAGCCGCCGTCCAGGTTGACCACGCCCTCGTTACCTTCCGAGGAACCCGTGGAGTTCTGACCGAGAAACGCAATGTTGCGGGTCTCACTGTAGGAATTGTAGGTGTAGGCACCCGAGAAGTTCGCGTACCAGCCTTTGTTGGCCCATGCGGCGTAGACTCCGGGAGAGTAACTATCGACATTCGCCGAACTGCCGTTGTTGTCGAGAGTCGCGGAAGTATTGGCGTAGCCCAACGTCGCGCCGATGAGGAAGTTCGGGCAAAGGCGATAATCGGTCCCGATCACCACGGACTCGGTGTTGTCATTGAAGTGCCCCACATCGGTTTGCGAGAAACCCTGGGCGAGGATGACATTGCCACGGACGAAGACGTTCCACGGATTGGTGTAGGCCGGTGCAGCCATCGACTTCATGTCCTTTTGGTCCTTCATTTCGACGCCACCGAGTACCGCATCACCGCTGTCGCTGAGGAGGCCGGATTGGGGAGTGGGGCTCCAGGCCAGCAGTCGGCTGTGGACCTGAGCAAGAGCCGGATCATAGCTCGGATCATTCACCGTCAACCCGCTGGAATCGATGGTACCGTTACTGCCGACGAAGGTGCCGTTGGCTCCATGGCGCAGGCTATTCAGGTAGTTGTCCATCGCCTGGGTCTCGAAGCTCGCGTTGTTGAATGCCGTCACGCTGGTGAACTTGGCGAACTGTTCCGGTGAGAGCTGATCCAGATTGCCGGGGAGTCCTGCAGGGCCACCATTATAGAGACCATCGACAACCTTGCCGAAGTTACCCGCCGTGTTGATCCCTTCCATGCGATCAAGGAAATTGGCGATCGTCTGTTGGTTGGGCGTCAGTCCCGGAGTTAAACCGAGGTACTGGCGGAACACCAATGTCACATCCGTAGGCGTGTAATCGAGGGTCCCAAAGAGGCCAGTAGGAATGACGAAATTACTCAGGCCAGTGACCGTTCCGAACGTTCCCATGATATTACCTGCGTTGTTGTGGATCAGGTCATAGGAAAGATCCGTGGAAGCCACTACACCACCATTGAGAGAAAACAGATGCAGGGTCGAGGCTTGGTTCAACGACACAAAGTTACCTGAAACGACCAGGGCATCGTTGTCGTTGGTAGCGCCACCAAAGACGGCCAGTTGCAAAGCACCGCCGAACTGAGCATAACTGCCACCCACATTAATATCCATCGGCGAACCGGTGTGGCCCAGACGAAGAGTGCCGCCCGTGACCACAACGTCACCTGAGCCCAGGGCGGTCGGACTGCCGACGATCAGTTCGCCGTTGTCCAGCGTCGTTCCAGCACTGTAGGTGTTATTGCCTTTAAGGTACAAGGCACCGTTGCCGATCTTGGTCAAGTAAAGGGCACCGCCGCCGTCGCCGTCCTGAATGGTGCCACGGAATTGGGTGCTGGTGTTGTCAGCGCCAACGGTGATGCCGGCAACGCTTGCGCCTCCATTTTCAACCACGCCGTTGCCGGTAAGGCTCCCGATGGAATTGTTCTTTCCCATGATAGCCAGTGTACCGGTGGAATTGACCACATAGCGGGAATTAGCATCGAGCACGAAGAAAGCGCCCGCGGCAAAGACGCCTTCGTTAATCGTGGTGTTGCCTGAGTAGTCACTGGCCCCGTAGAGGGTAAATGTGCCTGCGCCGTTCTTGACCACCTGGCCGCCCGGGATATCCAAACCATCGGTCAGGGCAGTGACGCCGACGCCACCGAAGTTGCCGCTATTGAACGTCAACTGGCCGCCAGCCCCGATGGTTACGGTGCCCTCACCTGTAAGGCTATCGATCGTTTCCTGATGGCCATTCATTTCGAACCCTCCGTCCACATTAAGATTCGCCGTGGTCGTGAGCTGATTGGATTGATCGAGTGTCACCACGGATCCTTGGGTGATCGACAAATCACCGGTGATCGCGCTGTGCGCCGGGGTGACGTTCAACTCGAGGTTGGCTTCGTTATCGACAATCATCGTGCCTACGTAAGTGCTGGCCGTATTGCCCGAAATAATGAAGTGGGACAGATCAGATGAGTTGCCGATGCCCTGCAGGACAATTGAATTTCCGACGCCACCACCGGTGACCCCGCCGTTGAATTGGATTGAGCCCTGACTACCGGCCGTGCCATTGGTAACGACGATTGAAGTGGCAGAGTCGACGGGAGTCAGATTGACTGCGCCGTTTATCTGCAGATTTTCCGTGGGCAGAACGGTAAAGCTGATGTTGGCCGTGATGCCATTGGCGATGGAATAGGCGGCGTTGCTGGCCAGGACGTTGTTGGTGGTGCCGTTGATCAGGAGATTACCCGTTCCGAGCGCATTGGTGTTGCCGATCGTCAGGCTTCCATTCTGCAAGTTCACCGAATAACCAGAGGAATTAGGCAGCAGATTGACGTTGTTTCCAGCCAGGAGGACATTGCCTGAAGTTGAAGTTGAAAAGTCGCCGATGACAAGCGTGGCGGCCCGGCTATTTGTACCGGCACCGGTGATCTGGCCATTCACAGTGATAAGACCTGGTCCCTCAAAACCGAGAGAGGCTGAGAGAAGAAGGATGTTCGAGTTGATGGTAAGAGATGACTCGCCGGTGACGATATGCAGAAGTGACGTGCTGGGGAGCACCCCAAAATTCAATGAGACTGTCTGGGCAGCCGAGGAAGCGCTGCTGTCGATGATGACATTATTGGCACCTTTGCCCGTTCCAAGGACAACGGCGCTGCCCGTGATATTGAAGCTTTGCGCAGTACCTATGGTGGGATCGACAAAGGTGATCGAATTAATCGCAAATGTTGCGGTGTTGTTATTTGCCGTCAACTGTGTGGCCGTAACGCTACCAAAGACCAAATCATCGTGGCTGAAAATTCCCGGCTTTGTGCCCTGCCAGTTGTTACTATTCGAGAAATTACCGTTGGTGGCGTTCTGGCCCGTGTAAATGTCCGTGGCTCCAAACACTGCAGATGAACCCAGCACCAGAGAGGCGAGCGGAAGTATTAACGTGCAAAGACGCGCGAAATATTTAGTGGTTAAGCAAGTAGGTGTTTTCATTCAAATTCCTTGTTGGATACTATCGCGAAGAATGGAGAGTTTATTTGGAGTGTCGATAGTTTTTTGGGCTAAATAAATACAATTTGTTAATATAACTTAAAAACGCGTTCTTATCATTTATCCACAAGTACTTATGAACATTACACATGGAGACTCGAATAGAATCAGGCTCAAAAGAGGCCATGCAATCTTGTTACTACGTCAATCAGATTGTGGCATTCCGAAGACTCTCAAACTTGAAAACAGGCCCTTATGAGACCTCTGCGAAAGTCGTCTTTTCGTTACCGCAAGCCGAAGGCTTGTCACAATCCTAGCCGGTGGTAAGACCGCACCAGACCTCGCTTCACCTATTCCTGGACAGGTTCCAAAAAGCGATCGACGACTTTACCCGTGTAGCGGTCGATGGCGATGTGAAGCCAGTAGCGCTTTTCTCCATCTGGAACAAAGCTGTCGAATGAAGCGCCGGGAGCAAGCGATTGAGAATAACGCCCCGATTGGGCGATGATATCGATTAGTAAATTCCACGTTCGAGCGTTGCCAACTTCAGAGAGCGCGCGGATCGCAGCTTCGCGCTGAATTTTTGCGCTCTGGGCGGTAAAGCCGTCCGTGGTAAGAATCGTTTCTCCGGAGGTGGGATCGAGCGCACTCGTCACCATTTCGGCCCGGGACCGCAACGGTAACGTCCCGGTGGCCGTGATTAAGGCGTCAGCCAAGGTATCGGCCTGGGCCGTGGTTAAAGGACTGGCAACCGTATCGGTCACATGGTTCGGATTGATGGCCCCGCCGCCAAGGACTTCGGCCAGGGCCTGGGCGTTGCGAGTGTTGAGATCAATCGTGCCCGCAACGACGTCGGCGTCACTCACGCTGAAAAGATCGAGCAGTCCGGCATCTCCGCTGTCCTTGGTGAAAAAATCGAGGGTCTTCCAAGGCAGGTCCCGCCCAACATAACCAAGTTCCCCCACCGAGCGGAAAGGACGATTGAGGAAAACCGGCCGCGCGAGATTGGGTTGAGAGATCGTACTTTGGATTCCCGGATGACCGTCATTGGTCGAGGAATTATTATAGGCGGAATCCCCTCGCCGCAGTGTCCCGTCAGGATCCTTATAGTAGACGGTGGAGCTTGTGGTATTTTCCATAAGCCCACCCAGATAATAAAAAGGCTGGAGCGCTGTCGGAGGTTGAGGCGGAGCATTGGCAGCGGTGTTTCCAAACCAGGTACTCGCGCCATAAGGAATGCACGCGTCGGAGGAATGGCCTATCCCGGTGTCGGGTCGGATCGTGTCGTCGATCAGAGGAGGAGTATCCAACAGATTGACACCGGTATCGCCACCGCGACCTTTGCTCGTGGAAAATCGGTCTGTGCGAGGATCGATTTTCTGGTCGAAACGGGCATTTGAATTTGAACTGATGACCGTCCAGGTGGAAATCCGCGTAACAACAGTGCCGGAAATGGTCACGGTGGAGGGAGAGAAATTGCTATCAGCCTCCAAGTTCTGGTTTTTTACGAGACTGTAGATCCGGTAGGTATTACTGGCAGGATCGAGATATTGCAACTCATAGGTAACTCCGGGAGTCGTGTCGGTGGGGGTTGAGACAAAAGGATTAATGCGCAAGGTATTGTAGGTCGTACAAGCGGGATCGAATGTGCCCGTGGCGGTAGTCGTCCCGGTAGGATAGCTTGTAACTGGCACCGTATTTGTAGCGCAATAGGCCCAGTCCGGCGCGTAAGCACTCCCTACATAAAGCCCGACAAAGGGCGTTCCACCTCCTCCGTTCGCCAGCGATCCCGTGGTCAATGACCCATCTTGCACACAATTCGCGGTGGCCGTCGTTATGTCGCCGCTGGAAACCAATTTAGGCTCTGGGAAATTTTTTTGGATGCCCGTTGAACTCAATTGAATATAGGTGGTACTTGGTGCCCAAGTCGTTTCCGCCGGACTCGACCCGTTGGCACCGGTGCCTGGCTTGAAGGTAAACGCCTCATATTTAAAAGTGGTGGTGGGAGTCTTACGGGAATAGACATCCCCGTGGATCGTACCGACGGCCGTAATCCGCAGAGCTGCGGGATAATTGGTGGCGGATGTATCGGGAGTTGAGGTCGCAGATTGATGCGGATTCCAAAGTTCAACTTGTTCCCAGCATCCAACATAAGGTTGATAGTAGTTTGTACTGCCGGGGAATGGAGGGTTGGCGGTCGATTTGTCGGTGTTAGCCAAGGGTGACGGCGGAGTAACCCAACGCACGCCGGTATCCACAATGCGGCTGATATAGGGAAGATTTTTGACACCATAAAAAGTGCGAGCCCCTGAGAATGCCGTTGAACTTGAAACGAACACATCTCGCGAATCGGGCCCGAACTCAATCGCGGTGGGGAAACTGTCCACGCGGGCCTGATCAATGATGTTCACACCGATCTGGATGATGTGATAGGACTGGACGCTGTCATACCCGGAAGTATCGCCACTGCCGCCATACAGACTAAGACCGCCGCTGCTTCCGGTGAACGAATTCTGCGCGCCCGCCGTCTGCCCGAGCGAGCCATTCAGAATACCGGCCTGGAGCAGTTCAAAGAAATCGGGATCGCGCGCCGGGTTTTCCTGGGAGACGGTCGAGAGGGTCTCGATCGAAGTTTTGACCGAACTTACAGTAGGCAACGAAGTGCCGTGGACGCCGACATACGCCCAACAGTTATTGTTAGTGTCCCAGATCAATCCGAAGGCGCGCCAGACATCATAAGCACTCGCGCCACTGGCGGGTGCATTATATCCCACCCAAGAAAGGCGGCTGAGAGGAAAACGGCGGGTGAGCAGAAAATCGCCCGCTTGAACGGTGTGAGATTTGAGGAGAGTTCCTCCGGGACTGATTGTCCCTCCTTGTGCGTAACGGAGAGTGAGGAGATCCGGATTTTGCGCTGTAACAGTGGCCGGAGTATAGGCCGGTGCATTGACGGCCCGGTTGAATGTACCGAGATAGGGCAGTGAAGATGCGATACCCGCGTAATTGGCATAAGCGATCAAATCCTGGCGACTTAGAAACGTGTTGTCGCCCGACTGGACCTGGAGAAAGCCATTCGTCGCCTGTATGTTATAAACATAGTTGGTGTAACCGCTTTCACTCGTATCCGTCGCCACGTTCCGCCAGCCGGAAAGAGCGGTCATTTGTGCGGGAGTGAAAACGCTGTTCGTCAAGGCAGCCATCGCGAGGCTGCCCCGGTTGCCAATGTCGTCGGCACTCGGCGCGCCGGTTCCACTGTTGGGTGCACCCGCCACCGTTGTATCGAGCAAGCCGCCTTCGTTGTAAACGATATAGGCATAGCGTCCCACCACGTAATTCGGATTGGAGGAAGCCCCGTTGTTGAGCGTGTTTCCCGTGCTTCCGAAAGCCAAACCTGCCGCATTGGTTGGGCCGCTCCGGGTCATCAGAATCCAGTCGGGCACCGGCATGATTCCGGCGTTGGTTTCCGTTGGCAGCAAAAGTTGAGGTGCCTGCCAGCGGGTGGCCGAAAGGTAACGGCCATCGGGACTCGTATTTGTGGTCGAACTGGCCACCGCCAGATTCACGGGAATCTGTCCTGCATAAGCTGCCACTGGATAGGCATCCTGATAATAAGTGGCATTCGCCGAACTGACGCGAACGACATTAGTGTAGTCGTACCCCGTATCGTTGTAGCGGGCCGGGACCATCGTGATGTTGGTAAGGGGCTTGTAATAAGTGGGAGAAGTCGCCGTCGGCCCTGCCACGGCGGTCGATCCGGCAGTGATTTCCTGGTCAAGATCAGCAACCTGACGATCCAGACCTCCCATCGCTATCTGGTCTGCGGAAAGCTCTCCGCCATAATTTTGTGTCGCAGTCCGTTCAAACTGCACCGTTCCCAAGTAGGCAATCAGCAGGATCGAAACAATCGTGACCAGCGCAAGGACTATAATCAGGGTCGCGCCCTCACGCCGATAACGCCCAACGGCCCGGTGTGTCATAAAATCGGCTTCGGCAAGTCGACGGTCCGTTCAAAAAAACGCAGCCCGGTTTTGACTTGCTGCGGGTACGCGCTGATTCCTGGAGAGGAATTGATGGCGTTTTCCCAGTCCATCTTGGGGCTCGTGGCGCTTCCGCCGGAAGTTTCTGTGCCGGTGCTTCCAGCCGAAGCCTGGGTCAGCAACGTCAAAAGAGTCTGCCCCTTCGTGGAATTAACCAGCGTCTTCAAAGAACCCGGATCGAGCAGGGCCAGGGATACCGTGGCCGCAAGGGTGCTCGTGCTTGAGTAACCGGCTGAAAAGGTGCCGTCCTGTTGTAGAAAGGTCACTTGGAAGGCAACCACCCCGTCCAGTACGTCGCTGACGACGGGGTCCGTGCGAGTCGCCGCAGGATAGCCCAAGGGAATGCTGGTAAGAGGTGGATCCGACCAAAGGACCGCTTGATCGCCTCTCGCGAGATATGAACTGGCTCCGTTCTGGTTCCAAGTGTATTCGATATAAGAAAGCGGTCGATAGGTAGTGGCGGCGGTCGCGGTCGCACTCGCGGTGGCCGAACCCGTGTTTCGCGAATAAAACGACAGGGTCGTGCCGGAATCGGTCACTGCGATCCAATTTGTCTGGTTCAAGTCGGGCCGGTTCACGCCCACCGCTAATTCCCGGCACAACAAATCGAGAATCGCGCGGGCATTGCCGGAGTTCTCGGCATTCTGTAAGGCTCCGTGGGAAACCGTGCCGACAGAAGTGGCCATCGTGCCGAGAAACAAGAGCATGATCGACAAGACGGCCATCGCCACGAGCACCTCGACCAACGAGAACGCCATCCGACACTCATGACCAGAAGGAGGAGCTTTCATTGCGGCATCAAGACCTGGGTAGTCATCTCATATCGACCCGGGGCCGTGCTTGGATCGGCACCCGGAGGCCAGGTCAGGAGTACATGGATCAGTCCAATGCTGGAGTTCACCGAGTTCGTTCCCACCTGATAACTCAATCGAAAAGCCGCTGCGGATTCGGGACTGGAAGAACCCGCAAAATCGACCCAGGTCGTCACTGGAGACGTGGGATAGGTTTGATCCAATGACGGCAGAATGGCGCTGGTCAGGGTGTTCGTCGGGGCATCGCGTCGCTCGGTAACCAGCAGCGTCGCCAAGTCGGCCGCCTGCATTTGCTGTCGCGAATCCAAGTCAAGGCGCAACCCGTTCGAAAGCAAACTCATCATTGGAAACAAGGCGAGCATACAAACGCCGAGCGCAATCACCACTTCAATCAGGGAGAAGGCCCGGCAACCTGCGGCGCGGGAAAAGAGTTTGCCTCTTTTCAATGACGGCTTTTTCTTCATGGTCGATAAAGCAAAGTCTTGCCCGTAATGAAGGGCAAGCGGAAGCAGGCCACATTTTGATTCGTTACCGTGGTGGCAGGAACCGATCCCGGCTGCACTCCGAATTCGACGAAAGCGACTGGATTCGTGCCGTTATAAACCAGTCCCGTGGGGGCATACTCCAGAACTCGATTGTAGGTTGCCTGCCCGGTCGGCGTGCTGATCGTAAAGGAAAGACCCGAGGCCAGGCCGTTGAGGCTGGCACCGAGGGGAAGCGGCAATTTGGGAATTTGCGCCGTCGTTAGCGTGCCCGAATCGAGGAATTGGCACTGCGCGTAGTTCGCGCGTTTGGCTACGACAAGGAAACGAGAATCTGGCAGAGTGATGGAGGACGACCAACTTGCAGAGAAGGGATTCGTCCCATCGGTCGAGGCCACCACCACTGTCCCCAGGGGAGGATCGGACGGAGAAGCGGGTATCGCGAACGCCACCCAAACGTAGGTGTTGTGCGCCACGGCAGTCTGACGGGCCAGGCTCAGGGTTTCACTAAGACCGCTCACCGCCGTGTTGAACTTACCAGAGCGGCTCAGACCTGTGAGTGAAGGAAGCGCCAAAGCCGTTAAAATGCCCATGATAGAGATCACGACTAGAAGTTCTATCAAAGTGAACCCCTTGGTTGAACGCGTATATCTTATAGAAGAGTTATCGGCGTTGCGGAGGGAGAAGTTTATTAGCAAGAAGCACATGGCATTTAGTTTTATCTGCTATCTAGTAATATACCTGCTTCAACGTCATTCGGTATATATGTATCTATATATCTTCGCCATTTTGGGAAATAACTATGCTGCCCGATCATTCGCCCTAGGTAAAAAACCGGGCGTCTCTCGAGCCTCGCGCCAAAAGGAATGATGACCGACTGTCGAAACGTTCTACTTGAGAAAGTTGTCCTGACGAGCCCTTTTACGAAGCAAGATCAAGCACAGCAATCCCAAACCAAGAGCGAGCATAGCATCCGTGCCAGGTTCAGGAACGGACTCGACCGCAGCGATTCCTGAGAAAAATTCAGATCCAGTACTAGTCCCCAGAACATCCACGGCTCCAAATCCTGTCGTGCTGTTAAAGGAGACTTCGTCGAACGTGTTGGTACTTGTTCCAGTCAGACTAGCCGATCCCGACAAGGTGGTGGTCGTAAAGAAGATAAGAGCATCGGTCGAATCGACTTGATCGACCGACAGCTGAAGGGGCGCCGCAGAGAGGGTAAGCGTTTGTGCAATATTCCAACTGTTAAGTGTGGCTGGAGTTGAGCTCCCAAAAATTTGAATCTGGTCTACGGAAGAATCGGCGACAATAAGGGTATTGGAACCAAGAACGCCCAAACCGTCGTAGACGTCGCTTCTGACCCAACCTGTACCGCTTAGCTCAGTGAAGGCCACGGGTGTCGTAACCAATCCCTGCCCGCCCGTGGTGGGGGTTTCAACTCCTCCATTGGAACCTGATAACCGGGTAACATACAAATTGCTAGTCGCACTATTGTAGGTGACGGTTTGCGCAGAGAAACCTGTGGTTGCAACGCTAGTAGTCGCTGTGCCGCCAGCGGCAACAAATCCGGGCGCTGTTGAGCCACCGGTCGCCAGATAAAAGGCGGTTCCATCCTGAGTATAGTTAGATCGAGATGTAGCAGTACCGGTATTCGCAGCCACAGAGAAAGTACCCGTGGCAGTAGTAAAGAGAATCTCACTATTTTTACTATTTGAAGTTGTAAAACCCGCGTAACTAAGAAGTGCTCCATTGCCAGACGTTTGAAGAGCGGATCCATTGGTCACACTCGCACCGGTGACTCCAGTCATAGCGTAAGTATTCACTAAGGTTGCCGTGCCAGTCGTACTGAAACTATAATCCAGAAGATTCACCGAAGAGTCTGTCGACGATGTTTCAGAGACATAGAAATTGACGTCTTGTGCCTGGACTTTATTTCCTGCGAACAGCGCCGATACGAGAAGAGCGACGGTAACGCCCGCAAATTTGGTAGCAGAGACAGAACGGAAAGTGAAGTGCTTCATAATTGTTTTCTAATTTTCGAGCCCAAAGAAAGCATCGTTCATGTATTAAAGTCCAGTGTCTTTAGGTGACGTTTTAAAGAACTTTTGCGCGCGCAAGAATGTAGCTAAAACGTCGCTTGTTTGACGCAGTAATGCCGCAATTGATTTATGACTTATAGATGCATATAGATAAAGTTTTCATCCCTGGAGCGAATAATCTATACTTGAAAAGGCGCTTGTTTATCGAGGTGATCACGACCATCTCATCGCCTTTTACATCTCTCTAAAGATCGTTAAGACATCCGACATATCCCAAGCGTATTTTTCGGCCTCCAATTCCACAAAAAAGGGGTATTTGCGATTAACTTCTGCAATAGACAAAAATTCCGCTGGTCAGTGAAGGTTTGTCCACCGAGTTCAAACGCGGAATAACCCTCCCCGGCGTATTTCTCAGGCTGCCGGTGGGGAGATATGTTTGCGGGAGCCTGTCTCCTGCACGGGTTCTGTCTGGCCTTGCGTGGGCACGACCGGAGGCGGGAAATCCCTGCTTACATTCGCCTTCGCGAGCAGTTCCGCTGTATTTGGCAAGGGAGGTGGTCCGGCGACGGTTTCCTCAAACCGGAATGGGGAGGTCAGGTCGCCAAATGTCTGGCGGCGCCAGTCGCTGATGTTGGGCTCGCGGACGCCGGTAAACTTTTCCAGGAATTGCAAAACCGAAGTGTGATCGAAGGGCTGGCTGCTGACCCATCCCCCGGCCGTCCAGGGAGAGACGATAATACAGGGAACGCGGAAACCTCCGCCGATCGGAAGACCATCAAGAAATTCATCCGTCGTGCCGGGGGGAGGCACGGGCGGCGGGACGTGATCGAAAAGGCCGTCGTTCTCATCGTAGTTGAGAATAAAGACTGTCTTGGCCCAGACCTTCGGGTTGGCGGCAATGGCATCGACGATGCTGGCCACAAACGCCGCCCCGGCGGCAGGCATGTGATCGGGATGTTCCGATGCAAAACCGGGAGGATAGATCCACGAAACCGCGGGCAGGTTATCATTGAGCGCGTCCTGCCGGAACTGATCATCGCTCGAAGGCGTCATCGCCTTTTTGAAAAGAGGCGAGTCCGGCGTGGCGTTGTTATACTGTTGGAAACAGGCAAGCACATTGAACCCATAGTTCATGGTGTCCATTTGCCCTTCAGAAGTCTCCTTTTTCGTTTCGTTGTGATAGACCTTCCAGCTGATTCCAGCCTCCTCAAGCCTTTCGGGATAAGTCTTCCACTTAATTCCGTACCCCGGGGGATGATTGTTGATCATCGCCCCCTCGATCGATCCGGGCGGATGGTTTATTCCGGTCATCCAGTACAACCGATTCGGATAGGTCGGCCCCATGACGGAGCAATAATAGTCGTCGCAAATCGTGAACGCCTCCGCCAAGGCAAAGTGAAAAGGAATATCGGCGCGGGTAAAATGCCCCATGACGTAAGGACCGTTCTGCTTGTCCGCCTTGCGATGAGCGGGAATCCAGTTATCCATTTTGCCCCCATTCCAGGACGCATGCTGGGTTTTCCACGTATGACTGGTTGAGGGAAGTTTCTGTGCGTTGCTACTAGTGGTATCCAAATGAAACGGCAAGAGGTAACCATCAGGACTGAGAGCATCCGGCTGATAGAAGACCGATTTACCTGTATCGAGTTTCAACGCGTCGGGATCGTTAAATCCCCTCACCCCGGACAGGGTCCCAAAGTAATGATCAAACGAACGATTTTCCTGCATCAACATCACGACATGCTTGATGTCTTTAAATGAAGCGCTGGTCGGTGGAGGCTCGGCCAACGCCCGGCGCAGATTGGGAGGCAGAAACGCGGAAGCAAAAGTGGTGGCCGCGATACCCGCGCCATATCCGAGCAAACGACGACGGGTCATTTGCATATGCATCAGCTTATTTTCGTCTGGATTCATAGCGTAGGATTAGTTTTCTGCGATTCCCCATGATTTATTGGGCTCGACTCCAAGAACCAAATCGAGCGTCCCACCGGCCGTAATTTCCTGATAGCTCAGCCAGCAGCGGTTGAGAGGTTGGCCATTGAGCGTGGCCGACTGGATATAGATGTTATCCGGGGAATTGTTTTTGGCGGTGATGACAAAGCTCGAGCCCTTGGCGTATTTAGGATCGAATTTCATCGTCACCTTGTCGAAAAGTGGGGTGAAGATTTCGAAACGAGGATCGCCGGGACAGGCCTGATGCAGTCCGCTGGCCGCCAGGACAAACCAAGCCGACATCTGGCCGGCATCTTCATCACCGCATAGCCCATTGGGAGCGGCTCCGTAGGTTTGAGAGGCGACTGTCCGCACCCATTTTTGCGTCAACCAGGGAGCACCCGCCCGGTTAAACAGAAAAGGAATGAGGTGACTGGGCTCATTGGGTTGATTTTCATAGTTGTTCCACTCGATCAAATTGGGCGTGCGCGTAAAGAAATCGGTCAGTTTGGCGATGAAAAGGTCCTTGCCACCATTCAATTTAATCAGGCCGGGAATGTCATACGGTACAAACCATCCGGTTTGATAGACCGAGGCCTGGATGACCGTTTTGATTGAAGTCAGACCTTCCCACGGAAGAAAGGCGCCGGTCGCATCCTTGGCGCGAAACCAACCCTTCCAATCCGCGCGGGCATCGGTGCCTGCTTCGTCATAAGTCCAGGCTTGTGCGGGATCAAAAAGATTTTGATAGGCGAACGCCTCATCGGAATATTTCTTTGCATCATCCGTCTTGCCGAGGGCAGTGGCCAACCGGGAAAGATTCCAGTCATCATTGGTATTTTGAAGCGTACCGGAAAGTTTGCCGGGCTGATAACCCAGCGCGCCGTTGCCGTATTTTTCGCAGGTGTTCACTGCGTATTCATAGGCCTTCGCCACATCATAGCCCCGGATACCTTTCTGGTAGGCATCGTTGATGACCACGACTTCAGGACTGCCGTTCATGCAACCGGTGTAGCAATTCATCAACTCCCAACGGTCATAGTAATGAAGACCGTTTTGCGTGGCCAGTTCCACCACGCTGTTGATTTGATCATTCACGATCTGCGGCGCGATGAGAGTCAGCAATGGGTACTCGCTCCTGAAGACGTCCCAGCCGCTGAAAAGGGTGCGCTTGGTAAAATTCTCGGCGTGGTGAATTTGACCGTCGCCACCAGGATAATCGCCTTTAAGATCGGCGAAGATCCGGGGGTCCAGCAGCGCATGATAAAGCGCGGTGTAAAAGGCCGTTTTTTGGTCCTCGGTTCCACCTTCCACGGACATCCGGTCCAAGGCTGCAGCCCACGAGTCGCGAGCTTGCTTGTGCATGCCATCAAAGTCCCAACCGGGAATTTCCGCGGCAAGATTGGCGCGGGCACCATCGATGCTGACGTAGGAAATGCCCGCCTTGAGGAGAATGGCTTCTTTGTCCTCCGTGGGAAATTCGGCATAGAAACCGAGATGCTGGCCATCTTTCTCCTGGCAACCGGGGATTTGCTGTGCGTTTTGACACGCCGAGATAAATTCGGGCGTCTCCAGCATATCGTTATAGGGGCCCGGAGGGAGCGTCGCACTCCACACGCCCACATTCTTCAACGGTTTGCTGAACTCGGCATGGTAATAGATCGTATAATTGACATGGCCCTTCCCGTGCCCGAAGCCGCCGCCTTCCGGGGTGCAGTCGATTTGCCCCTCAATCGAATTGTCACCCACCACCTTCACCGTTTGATGCAGCGACGTGCCTCCCACCCGCCGGGCCAGATCAATTTGAATCCGCGATTGCGGATTCTTCGGGAACGTAAAACGAAGTATCCCACTGTGCGGCGCAGCAGTCATCTCCGCCCGGACTTTGTAGTCGTCCAACGTCACCGCATAGTATCCCGCCTGGGCGACTTCCGAATCATGGGAATAGGATGAGAGGTAACCGGCACCCGGTTGATCCGTTTCGCCATAATAGGTTTTCAGGGGACCTGTGGTCGGCATGACCATGAAGTTGCCCAATTCTCCAAACCAACCCACGCCGCTCACATGTGTAAAACTGAAACCTTGTATGGTGGAATTCGGATAGGAATAGCCCGCACCATTAGAAAATCCCAAATCCGTACTACCGCCCGTGATGGTATCCGGGCTCAATTGCACCATTCCCCCTGGCGTGGCTGCGCCGGGAAAAGTTTTGCCATAAAACCCCTTGAACCGAGGATCAAGCTTGAGCTTCTGTAGGATAGTGGGGTCTTTCGGAACGCCCGTGCTTCCGGCCCCGATGAACGGATTGATATAATCGACCGGTTCTTTCGCGTAAAGAACCGAAACGGAGAGGGCGCAGAAGACGATGATACCGACGCAGACGCTTGGCTTCATTTCGGCATATATATTAAATCGGTCACTCAACGTCTTAACTGACGCTGCTCGTCCGACCAATTGCAGGGGTTCCTTGGCTTGAGCGTGAATTTTACGGCGTAGGAACTTTGTCCGCCTTGGCTGCTGCGGCTAGCTCAGCTGTGAACTTGGGATTCGCTTCAAGCTGGGCGAAAAGGAGATCGCCCAAATCCATCCCCTCTTTGACGTCACTGGGATAATGGACTCCGGCGACAACCCGGCTGTCGCCAACCTGTTTGGCCCGTTTGAGCAAGAGTGCATCCTGACCGTTCGCATGAAACAACGTCGCCAGGATGCGCGCCTGAAGCTCCACGCCTGAAGCATGCCCGCTGGGATAACTAAGTCCTCCCGTTTTAAACAAAGGCTGCACCTGGGTCGGATACTGTTCGTAAGGCCTTAGACGGGCATTTTCGTTTTTCAACTTCGTCGTGATGAAATAACAATCGTTGTCAGCTTGTTCGAGTACGCCGTAGATATTCGGATATTTTGTTTTGAAGGCCGGGTCGATCACGTCAGTCACCAAGATGATCTGATAATGTTTATCTTTCATCGCCTCATCTTTTTGCTCGGCTGTCCGCGAAGCCTGAACAGAAAGAATTGTCTGCAAATCAGCCTGATCTTCCTTTGAACCTAAAGCCGGCTTTTTCGGAAAGTCGCTCCAGACTTTTTCGTCTCCGGTCACAAAGATCGGTTTGGCGGGAGAGTGGCTAGCGGTAGCAGCCATCGGAGTCTCTGACGATTGTGTCGTCAAGTCCGCCGAAGAAGGCAGACGCGAGAACCCAAATACGACAATAACTCCCAGAAGAATATACAAATGCCTTTTCATAGTTTACCTAGTAACGTGTAGCAGTGCGAAATGCCACTCCATAAGTTTTCGTCATTCAAATGTCACTCAATCGTCGTATCTATATATAATAGAATGTTGAAATCGTCTGTTGATTCGCATTCGGCTGAAGCGACGCTTTTGCATCGCGGAATAATTCAGCGGCATGCGATCGAATGATCAATCATCCGCCCCATTAGCGTTCTCACTGTCTTCGGGCGGCTGATTTTTGGCCGCCTTCGCTTTGTTTTTGCCTTCGAACATTATCCCAGCGGCAGGATTGAGTTGATCGAGTACGGTCTGAAGGCGTTGGCGGGCGGCGAGCGCATCGGCGTCTTTTGTATCGGCGGCAACGAGAGGTTCCGTAAACGGAGCATTCTTCATGTCGAACAATTCGCCGGACTGATTCAATTTCCAGTCTGTCTCGCGATCATACCAGTCCCGACGCAAGAGGACAAAAATCCAGTCTCGCTGCCAGTCGCCGCTGGTCTGCCCATGAAGCAGCGGGGCAAATGACATCCCGTCAATCTTCACATCTGGCGAAGGTTTTGTCCCCGTGATTTCCGCGAACGTTGGGAGAAAATCAACGAAACTGATGAGGCTTTGCGAAACTTGGCCCGCCGGGACTGTCCCCGGCCAACTGAGCACCGAAGGAATAAGAGCGCCGCATTCCAGCATTGTATTCTTGTGACCGGAAAGCGCCTTGCCTCCGTCAATGGTGCAGTATTTAGCCCGCTGGGGAGCCGTCCCGTTGTCGCTAGCGAAAACGATGATCGTCTTGTTGGTCAACTCCAGGCGAGCGACTTCATCCACCAGTTTGCCGACCAATTTGTCCATGTAAGCGACATTGTCCACGTAGAGTTGCATGCCATCGGCGCCAGGCGCGCTGTCGGGCGTGCGCAGGATGGGGTTGTGGACTTCCGACATGGGATAATAGAGAAAGAACGGCTGGTTCTTGTGGCGCGTGATGAAATCCACGGCAAACTCATGCATCTTGTCGGGCATATACTCACCGTCCAGCAACGGTACGAGCTTGCCGTTGACTGTGTAGGTTTTTCCGTCCGGCTGGGTATTCCAATATTTTCCACTGCCCTCAAAGCGCAAATATTCGTCGAAACCCCAATCGCTTGGCTGAAACGGCAACTGATTCCACTTGCCCACCTGTCCTGTGACATAGCCCGCCTGCTTCAACACCCTGGGAATCATGAATTCGTTGGCGGGCGTCATGAGGTCAACGCTGACTTTGGCGTTGCTGGTCATTCCGGTGCGAAAAGCGTAACGCCCGGTCAAGAACAGGGCGCGCGATGGGCCACAGAGCGGTGATGCGTAGCAATGTTCAAAGCGAATGCCGCTCGCTGCCAATTTATCTATATTGGGCGTCTTAAAGTTGTCCGCGCCATAGCTGCTCACGCTACCGATTCCCAAATCATCCGAGAGGATGAAGATAATGTTGGGCTTTTGAGGAGTGCTGTCTGTCGTGGCAGCAGACAGAATTCCCGGGAGTGCTATAAGACCGCTAAGAAAAAGGGACGTTAGGCGCATACGCAGTGACAGACAGAGCTTGGGAAGAAAGGTTACACTCTATTATCTACAGCCCTCATAAAAGAGGGCCGGGTCACAACACTATCTAGATGATGAGCCAAGGCAGCAGGATATACTCACCCTGCTGCCTGAGTTCGCTTTACCCACCGGCCTTAGGTGAGGCAGACGCGGAACAATATTTGTCGACAATGGGCTGGATGGCATCGGCCCAGATTGCGTAACCCTTCGGGGTGGGGTGAAGGAAATCATGCATGATTTCCGTCGTGAGCGTGCCGTCGGGTTGAAGAAATTTTTTCCCGATGTCGAGAAAGGTAACACGCTTGCCATCGTCCAGGGGAGCAATCCCCTTATTGATGGCGATGACCGTGGCCCGTATTTCGTCAGTCGGATTGGCAGAACGCGGGAAAACTCCCAGCAGAAGGAGATGCGAGTCCGGACAGCGCTTAAGGTATTCGGCGACTACGTCCTTGATTCCGTCCACGATCTGTTCGGGAGAACAGTGAGCGATGTTATTCGTCCCGATCATCAGGACAATCAACTTTGGGTCCATGCCATCAACTTGCCCCTGCTGCAGGCGCCAGAGCAGATTTTCGGTCCGGTCGCCGGAGATTCCGAAATCGACTGCGTTTAAAGCGCCAAAATGTTTGGCCCAGACTTCCTTGCCCCGCGTTTGCCAGAAATCGGTGATGGAATCGCCGTCGAAGATGAGGTTGTACTGGTGTCCCTTGGTTTTTTCAAAGTTCGCCTGGACCCGTTGAAACCATTCGTCGCGGGGAGCCGGATAAGTGGGGCAATTGATATCGACGGGCCTCACCGGTATGGGAAAGATCACGGTGTCAGCAGCCGAACCTATTTGGAGCGACAGAAGCAGAAAGCCCAAAACGGGAAGGCAACGACGCGTGAAAATCGGGAGGAATCGCGGTGATTTCATAAACTTTTTAAATATAGATTGGTTGGGTTGCCGTCACAGAATTGTCATAAACCAGGACTTACAGATTTAAGCGCCCGCTAAACTGGCAGCATTTCCGATCTCTGCGAGTTTTAAATCGCGGTTCGTTCGCAAAAAAAGTCGAACGTAAGTTTCCCATCTTTGCTCTGCCTGCTTCGGACAATCTCGAGAAAAATATCTCTATACTGATTTTGGGTGAGCAAAAACAATTCGGAAAAGTGACCCGCATGGATGGCGTGCGGTATAGTTCACCGAACCTCCCATCGACTCCATGAGCTTCTTGACGATGAAGAGTCCCAGCCCCGTGCTCTTTTCGCCACCGGTCGGAAGATTCGATCCGCGATGGAATTTATGAAACAGGCTCCCCTGTTCTTCTTCCGAAATACCGGGCCCCTCATCACCGACTTCTATCGACCAGGTACCCTCCCGTGCCGACAGGCTCACGCTGACGCGCGCGCCCTGCGGGGAGAATTTAACCGCATTGGAAAGAAGATTATCCAGGACGAGATCGAGGGCCGCAGGGTCAAACGTTACTTCTGCCGCGCCTTCGGGCAACTCGCAGGTAATTTCGATCTCCTTGGCCAGTTCCGCAGCCTTGGCGCGCTGGACAGCGGCATCGATTCGACTCCGCAAATCTCCCGGATGAAGTCCAACCACTCCGGCCCGGTGTTCCGCGGCATGGGCATCCAACAGGCGAGTCACCATGGACAGGATGTCTTCGCAGCTTGAAATGGCGGAATCCAGTCCCTTGCGGATCGAGCCATTTTCCCCCGCGAGTCGGTTACGAACCAGCTCCAAAAGATTCCTCTGCCCCTGCAGCGGACTGCGGAGATCATGGGCCGCGATGGCCATCATCTCGTTCATCTCATTGTTGCGTCTTTTTAATTCGGCGTTGGAGGCCGCCAATTGGCGACTGCGCAACGTGATCACCCGCTCCTTGCGGAAGTCGCTCCACTTGGCCGTGTAGAGAAACCGTGAGGCCAGCCCCGCAATCAGCACACCGGACGTGCCATCTGCGATGGGCGGAGCGATGAAAATCATCCCGTGTCCCGAAGTCAGCAAAAGCGCGCAATAAATCACGTGGTTAACCAGTAAGACGGACAAAAAAAAGTCTGTGGGCAACAGGAAAAGCACCCCGGTGATCACCACGCCGAGCACATAACTGGAATTATGTCCAAAGGCAGGCAGGGCCATGAAAAAATAAAAATCCATGATCCCCAACATGAGAATGAAAACGAGCACCACCAAAGCTCGACACCAGAACAAGGGAAAGTTTTTTCGGCGCGCCTGCCAGATCAATATCAACACCACTATCGATAAAAGCAAATCACCCACTTCGGTACCGAGAAGTGGATTTTGCTTCAAATAATATGTGTTCCAAGCGAAGAGCGCCGCGCTCAAGTTGACGCCCGTAAGACTGACCCACCAAATGCGCCTCAGATTGGTCGCGGTGATCTTGCGAAGAAACTCGGCTTTCTCCTCCGGGGAAGCCTTGGTCACAGTGTTCCGGGTTGCGGCAAACGGCCATGCTGAACATAGGCCGACGCACTCTGTTCCAGTGCCTGCGCCGTTTGACAATTCAGCTTGTTTTTCAATCGTTCCCGGTAGGTGCCGATCGTCTTTATGCTCAGGTGCAATTCCGCTGCAATGGCGGCGGAGCCCAGGCCTGATCCCAACAGGCGGAAGATCTGCAACTCCCGGTCTGATAACTCCTCCAAGGGCGAAGCATCCGCCCTTCGCGGATTCCGAGCCAGTTCATGGACCAATGACCGTTGCACCACGGCACTGACATAACATTCCCCTTCAGCCAACGTCTTCAAGGCGAGTTCCACGGCTTCCAACCCGGCGGACTTCATTAAGTAGCCACGGGCTCCGGCCCGCAAGGCCCGGCGTGCATAGAGCATCTCGTCCTGAGATGAGTAGATAAGAATACGGGTATCCGGCTGTAGGTCCATCAGCTCTTCCACCAGCTCCAGGCCATCCCGCCCGCCTAGGACAAGGTCGAGCACGATCAGGTCAGGGCGAAGCTCACTGACCAGCCGCCGTGTTTTAATGACATCATTGGCGTCACCACAAACTTCAAATTGCTCGGAGCCTTCCAATAACAATTTCACTCCCATGCAGACCACGGGATGGTCATCCACCAGAAGCACGGTGAATTTGGCGGCCATAAGGATTAGCGTCGCAATCCTAAATACCAATGCAAGCTAGTTATTGTAGGCGATTAACCTACAAAAATAAAGGTTTATTAATCCGACGTAGCTAAGCGCACATTCTGATAAATCAAAAGCAATAAAAAGTCATGCGAGATATTTATTTCATGAATTTATTCCGCGCGACGCTATTTGTGGCTCTGCTCGCCACCATGGCCATGTTCCCGCGTAGCGCGTCAGCCCAGACCCAGATTTTTGACTGGGGTCCCAATGGTTCTGGAACGCCAACTGGCGGTACAGGAAACTGGAATACCACCTCCTCCAATTGGGTGATCCCGGGTAGCTTAACCTATCAAATCTGGCCCAACGCCATGTCCGATATCGCTGATTTTGCTGGCACGGCCGGAACGGTGACAATTACAGGCACCATTACCGCAGGCGGCCTGACCTTCGATTCCGATGGCTATATTCTCAATGCCGCTTCAAGTAAGTCGCTGATTTTAACGCAGGTTACAAACCAACCCGCAGTCATCACGGTCACCAATAGTGGGCAAACTGCCACCATCAGCGCGCCTTTCAGCGATAATGACGGCCTCAATGTGACAGGATCGGGAACGTTGATCCTGACCGGCACCAGTACCTCGAGTTCCTCAAATGACAATTTCAATATTTATGGCGGAGCCACGGTCAAAGTCATGTCCGCCACGGGCGCGTTGTCTCCCAATAATTCTTTGCTCAGCGGCGTTCAAGCTTCCGTGGTAAACAATAGTTCCGGCGCGGGAGGAGGCACTTTTATTTACGATAATACCGGCGCGACCGGGGCTTCGACTCAATCCCTCGTCAAATATGTCGCGGATGGGGGCGACAATATCGTTGAGACCAATCGCGTCGCCAACCAGAATGTCGCGCTTAGCTTTTCATTCGGTGAGCTAGCGCGCGTGGAGGGGGCAACGGTCAATTTTATCATCAACGGCGGGACGAATGGCACGACGAATGAAATTGTTCTCTCTGGCCAGACAACCGGTTTTATCGACCAGGGCAACTTCTTTGGTGGAAGCAATTATGCCTGGTATGATGCTGGAGGATTTGTCCGGGGTATTGTTTACAGCGGGTCAAGTAAGGACGCCAATACCTTGACGACCAGTGGCACCACCAGCATCGTTGGCACCACAAATTTGTATATCCAAACCACCGGCGCGGTAACCGCTCAAAACACCGCTACTTTTACGACTCTGAATCTGGCCGGAACGGGAACAACCGCTGGCAGCAATGATTTCACTTTGGCCAGCGGCAAGACGCTGACGGTCAATGGCATTCTCCGTTCCGGTAACGTCTCCGGCAGTAGCTCCACAATTAGCGGCGGCACGGGCATCGAAGCCGGTCGTGGCCTGGATTTGGTCATCCGCACCGACCAGGTCAATGACTCATTGACGATCAGCAGCGCCATTTTGGACGACCACACCAGCAGCCTGACCAAAAGCGGCAGCGGCACCCTGACTCTTTCCGGAAACAACACCTATGCGGGAGAAACCTTTATCAATGGCGGCACGCTGATCATCTCCTCGCTTCCCAATTTATCCACCACCGGCTCACCCACCACTGGCCCCCTCGGCGCCCCCACCTCAGCCCCCATCGGCTCAGTTGTGCTCCAAGGTGGCACCCTGGAATACACGGGAGCAACGGCCAGCACCACTCGCGGTTTTGATGTCGCCAACGGCGGAGGCGGCATCGATGTCACCAATTCCGGAACGGCGCTCACGTTTACCGGCGAAGGACTCGGCAATGGTACGAACCTAGCGATCGATACCCTGGTCAAAACCGGCTCAGGCACGCTGATTCTGTCGGGAACGAATGACGACGTTAGCCTTGGCGTTACGGTTAATGCCGGCACGCTGCAATTGGCCAAGACTAGTTCATCGAATGCCCATTCTTTGGGGGCGACTCTCGCCTTAGTGGTAAATAATGGGGGAACAGTTCAGATTACCGGGACAGGTAATGATCAAATTACCGATGGCTCCGATGTCATCGTCAATACCGGCGGCACTTTTGACTTCAATGGAAAAAACGAAACTTGGGATGGTCTCAGTGGTGGGGGCTCTGTCACCAATAACGCCGCTAGCACTGCCAGCACCCTGACGCTCGGCGGCGGCAACAACGCTTCCGGTAACAGCCGGGATGTTTTTAGCGGCGCGATTTCCAACGGCATCCATGGCGCTAAAATCGCTTTGACTAAAATCGGCACCGGCACGCAAACCCTCTCCGGCTCCAATACCTATACGGGCGCAACAACGGTCAGCGCTGGCATCCTGAACATTCAAAGTAACAACGCTCTCGGCACCGGCAGTGGCACATCCACTTCAGGTGTCAGCGTGGCGAGTGGCGCCGCGTTGCAAATCCAGGGAACGATTTCCACCACCACAGCTGTTGGGCTGACCTTGAACGGCACTGGCGTCAACTCGAGCGGCGCTTTGGAAAATGTCAGCGGCACCAATACCTATTCCGGTTTGATCACACTCGGTGCGGCAACGACCATTGGCTCGGATATCGGGACTTTGAATATAACGAATACGGGAACCATCACCGGATCGGGCCTGGCCCTGACTCTCACTGGCACAGGCAACGGCAGCATAACCAGCAACATTGGCACGGGCTCAGGCGGTCTGACCAAAACTGGCAGCGGCACATGGAGCCTCTCTGGAGCAAACACCTTCATCGGCGTAACCGCCATCAACGGTGGCACCTTGAGTGTCTCCCAAATGGCCAATGGAGGCAGCGCTGGCGGAATCGGGAAATCGACCAATGTCGCTGCCAACTTGGTGCTGAATGGCGGCGACCTGCAATATACAGGAGCGGCGGCCAGTACGGACCATGCCTTCACTCTTGGCTCCAACGGGGGCACGCTCGATGCCTCAGGTACCGGCGCGATTAATTTCGCCAGCACAGGATCGGTTGCCTTTAGCGGCAACGGTACCCGCACCCTTACCCTGACCGGAAATAATACGGGAGCCAATACACTTGCAGCCGTCCTCGGCAATGGAACCGGTGGCGCCACGAGCATCACCAAGAACGGGGTTGGGGCCTGGACGCTGACAGGAACAAGCACCTACACCGGGGCAACCACGGTCAGCCAGGGCACTCTTACTGTTTCCGGTACCGGATCCATCAACGGTACCAGCGGCACGAGCATCGCCACGGGCGGGGCCTTCAATTACAGCAGCTCTACCGCGCTGACCGCCGCTGTAACGCTGAATGGCGGGACTTTTGCTTACAATAATAACTCCATTTCTTACAACGCCTCGAAGCTGACTTTTAACTCTGGAACGCTCAAGGGCACCGGCACGATCAGCGGAAATCTCGGACTGCACAGCGCTGCTCAAATCCTTTCTCCCGGTAATAGCCCCGGCATCCAGGTTTTCAGCGGAACGCAAAATTGGTCGGCCTTCACCTATCAATGGGAAACCAATAATTTCACCGGCACCACGGCAGGCACCGACTTTGATCAAATACAGGTCACGGGAGCGTTGAATCTCAGCGACCCAAGCGGAAACTACCTTCTCAATGTAACCTCCCTGACCTCGGGTGATGTCGCTGGCAACGTGCCCAACTTTTCGAATACCGATGAAAGCTGGACCATACTCACTGCCAGCAGCGGCATCACAAACTTCGATCCGAATGAGTGGACGATCAACACCTCTGCCTTTACCTCGACGCCAACTGCCACCGGTACGTGGTCGCTGGCGGTAACCGGCCCCGGCAATGACAATCTGGTCTTAAGCTATGACGTCTCCAGCGTGCCGGAGCCGACCACTTACGCTCTCCTTCTGGCTGGAATGGCTCTTCTCATGCTCGTTCAGCGTCGGTACAAGCATCTTCATTGAGATCTCTACAAAAAAAAACGCCGTCATCCTGAGCGAAGGCGAGCCCGGGCGCATGGTTTAATCACAAGACTCCCCCGAGCCGCAGTCGAAGGACCTACGCCCGTCTCAAGAAAATATTTGGCCGTTGGCAAGCTGGTTTCGATTCTAAAAGAAAGTCCTCCCTCGTCGAACCTGCGGGAGACTTGCCTTTTGGTTTGAGATTTTTTGACGCCACCCACACCGGTTGCTTCATCAGGCTGGGTCCTTCGACTGCGGCTCGAGAAGCTCGTTTGAGGAAAGGAGATCGATTGCCTCGCCTTCGCTCAGGATGACGGCTTCTTTAAGAGGCCCTTTTGCAGAGGCCTCCCATTGGAGTCATTGAGTGTCGTCTGCGCGGAAGTTGATCTTCACGTCCTTTTTAAATATGACATAAGCCCGTTTCCACGGTTGATCGTTGGTCAACCGCCACTTATGACCGCCCCCCGTCGTATCCAGCGCGATCAATACATCCCCCGGTTCAACGGTAAAGATTTCCCCGCCCTCTGTCACAAATTCCAAGACCCCGGCGAGCGTGATCACATACTGGGTGGTCGGCGCAACGTGCCAGTCGAGCGAGGAATGCGCGGGCGTTTCTTCGAAATGAATCGATTCCACATCAACGGCTTGATGCTCCACGATGGTCCCCCGAATCACATGGGATTGGCCATCCGCGCCGGTGGAGAGGTGATATGCCCTGATCATGACTTTATATTATTGAGATTTAAAACGGCGGCGGTATCGGCCCGCACTTTTCGGCAAAGGTCAGCATCATCGATCAGCGATTGGCCGTAGGACGGAATCATTTCCTTCAACTTGGGACTCCACTTGCCCTTCAGTTCAGCGGCAAAGCATTGTTCAATGACCTTGACCATGATCCAGACGGCGGTGGAAGCCCCGGGCGACGCGCCGAGCATCGCAATGATGGAATGGTCGGCAGCGCCGACAAGCTCCGTGCCGAATTGCAGGATGCCGCCGTGCTTGGGGTCCTTCTTGATGATCTGCACGCGCTGGCCTGCGACTTCAACCCTCCAGTCCTCCTTTTTGGCGTCGGGAAAGAATTCGCGGAGAGCAGCGAAGCGTGCCTCCGGGGATTCGATGACCTGGCCGATCAAATATTCCGTCAGGGCCACGTTGTCCCTGCCTACGGCCAGGAGCGGCAGTAAATTTTCCGGATCGATGGAGCTGAAGAGATCGAGATACGATCCATGCTTGAGAAACTTCGTCGAAAAACCCGCATAGGGACCGAAAAGCAGGGAGACCTTTCCTTCGATATGGCGGGTATCCAGATGTGGCACGGACATCGGCGGCGAGCCCACCGAGGCTTTTCCGTAGACTTTGGCATCGTGACGGGAAGAAACGTCGGGATCGTCGCAGCGAAGCCAGACGCCGCTCACCGGAAATCCGGCGTAACCCCGTCCCTCGGGGATCCCGGATTTTTGCAACAACGGCAGCGAGCCGCCGCCCGCGCCGATGAAAACGAATTTGGCGTGGACGTCCCGGTGTTCACCGCTTTTTTCGTTCCTGATCCGTGCACTCCATCGATCCCCATCGCGGCGCAAATCCTGCACTCGATTGGAAAAATGAATGGCGAAACCTTCCTTGCCACTCAGGGAATCGAGGAGATCCCTGGTGAGGGCGCCGTAATCGACGTCCGAACCGGTCACCATTCGAGTGGCCGCAACTTGTTCGAGAGGATCGCGGCCTTCCATGACGAGCGGGAGCCACTCCGCAATCTGCTTCTTGTCATCGGAATATTCCATCCCGTGATAACAGTGATGGGCCGAGAGCGCCTCGAAGCGTTTTTTGAGAAACGCGACATTGTCCAATCCGCGCACAAAACTGAAGTGAGGGACGGGATGAATAAAGGACTGCGGATTCTTGATCGCCCCTTTTTTCACCAAATAGGCCCAGAGCTGCCGGGAAAGATCGAACTCCGTGTTGACCTCCAGCGCCTTGGAAATATCGATGCTTCCATCGCTCCTTGGCGGTGTGTAGTTGAGTTCGCACAAGGCCGCGTGGCCGGTGCCGGCGTTGTTCCAAGCGTTGGAACTTTCCTCGGCAGGATTCTCCAGCGACTCGAAAATCTCGATCTTCAGGTCAGGCTGCAGTTCTTTCAACATGACCGCCAGGGTGGCGCTCATGATTCCGGCTCCGACGAGCACGACATCCGGTTGGCTTGCAGTGGCAGAAGTAGAGGTAGTCATAAGATTCTTTTTCTTTTTAGTGAAGATGAGGCTGTTTAGCGCAGCAGGTTACTGGCGGCCAAGTCGACGAGTTCGTTTCCGCGTCCGTTCAAGACCGCTTTGATGGCCCAAAGATTGAAACCGACCGCCTGTTCCAGTTTGATGGTCGGCGGCATCGAAAGCTCCATTCGATTGACGACTACATCAAGCAGGGCAGGCCCATCATGCTTAAAGGCCTCAATCAGCGCCGGTTTGACGTCCTCCGGGTCTTCCACCCGAATGCCGTGAATGCCCGCCGTCTTCGCCAACTGGGCAAAGTTGGGATTGACCAGCGTCGTGCCATTCTCCAGAAAGCCAGTAGCCTTCATTTCCAACTCCACGAATCCGAGCGCACTGTTGTTGAAGACGATCATTTTTATCGGGGTCTTCAACTGCTTTAGAGAGAGCAGGTCGCCCAAGAGCATGGCGATTCCACCATCGCCGGAGAGCGTCACCACTTGGCGCCCAGGAAATTCCAATTGCGCGCCGATGGCCTGGGGCATGGCATTGGCCATCGAGCCATGGTTGAAGGAGCCGAGCAGCCGACGTTTTCCGTTCATCTTTAAATAGCGCGCGGCCCAGATCGTGGGTGTACCGACATCGCAGGAGAAGATCGCATCTTCCGAGGCCACTTCATCGATCATCTTGGCCACGTACTGCGGATGAATCGGCTTCTTGCCGGGAGTTCCCACGGCCAGATCGTCCAGGCCTTTACGGACATCCTGATAATGGGCGACGAATTTCTTGAGATGGCGATCATCTGATTTCGTCTCGATTTTTCCCAGCACTGCCTTGATCGTTTCCTTCACATCACCGATCAGGCCCAAGTCGAGACGTGTGCGTCGTCCCAGGTTTTCTCCCCGGCGATCCACCTGGATGACAGTGGCCTTTTCCGGGTAAAATTGCGTATAGGGAAAATCGGTGCCGAGCATCAGCAGCGTCTCGCCTTGCATCATGGCGTGAAAACCGGAGGAATAACCGATCAAACCGGTCAGCCCCACGTCATAAGGACTATCGTATTCGACGTGCTCTCGTCCCCTCACCGTCGTGACGATGGGGGCCTTCAACTTTTCCGCCAACTGCATCAATTCCGCATGGGCACCGGCACATCCGGCGCCGCCCAGAATCGTCACGGACTTCGTTTTATTCAGCATCGCCGCGAGCTTGGCGACTTCACTTTCCGAAGGCCGAAGCACAGGCTCGACCCGCTTGATGCTGGCGCTGGGTTTGCGATAGGTGATTTTCTTGAGCGCAATGTCTCCCGGAATGGCCACGACGGTTACGCCTTGTTTGGACAGGGCGGTCGAAATGGCAATTTCCAGGACTCGCGGCATCTGCGCCGGTTGGGAAACGAGTTCGCAGTAGTGACTGCAATCCTTGAAGAGCTGATCGGGATGGGTCTCCTGAAAATAAGAGCTTCCGATTTCGCTGCTGGGAATATGCGCGGCAATGGCCAGAACCGGCACGCGGCTGCGGTGACAATCGTAGAGACCATTGATCAGGTGCATGTTGCCCGGACCGCAACTTCCGGCGCAGACCGCCAACTCGCCCGTCAGGTGCGCTTGTGCTCCAGCGGCAAAGGCCCCGGTTTCTTCATGGCGCACCGGAATCCAGACGATGTCCTTGCGCTTGCCGATTTCCTCAAGAATGCCGTTGAGTGAATCGCCCACGACGCCATAGACGCGTTTGACTCCCGCAGCGACCAGAGTTTCGACAAGAACTTCCGCGATGCTTTTTTGCGACATATATCCTCCTCATTGATGGGTTTGGGATTAAAAGTAGCGACCTCCACCGCACGAAATAGCTAGTGCCAGTCAATGCAAATTCTTGGAAAAATCAAGCCAAAAGCCATCGCCAAAATAATCAGAAGGGCTGTCGTCCCATCGGAGGCTATTTGGGTGACAAGTTCCGGAGTCGAGTGGTCGCCAAGTGTGACGAGATCAACCATTCCTCCCGCCATGCGGAACAGGAAAACACCCGGAATCAACGACACTACCGAAGCGAAAGCGATGCCTGCAAACGGCAGACGCAGACGGTCCGCAATCGGTGCGGTAACCGTCCCCACCAAAAGACAAGCCACCAAGGCACCGATCTCCGCGCTGGTTCCCATCGAGAGGGCGCCCCAGCGTAAGGCATGCGCGAGCATTCCGATTAAAATGGGAATCGGCAGCATTCGCCATGGCATCGCGAAAAAGGAGCCATAAGCTGCCACGGCCACGCCTGCGGCCAAGACGTCATATAGGAACGGCGCTGGAGAAAACGGTCCCGAGGGAGGAAGGTCCACTCCGCCCAGCGCAAGCCCGAGAAGCAGGCCCGTGCAAATCATCAAGGTAATCAGGCCGGCGTAGGCTAGACGCGCCGCACCCAATACGATGCGAGCACGGGCAAGATCGATCATCCCGTTCAAAAAATGGGGGCCCGGCACAAGCACCATGCATGGACAGACCGCGACGAGCAGAAGCGCCGAACTGACCTGCAGCCGGACGACGATTGCACCGATGATACCCGCCAGGATCGCCGCACAAAAGGGTTGTATGAATAAATTACGGCTCTTCCCCGCCAGCCATCGACGCAGGCAGGCCCCGGCCCCGGCGCCAATCGCAATCAAGACCAAGCCAAGTAGATGGCTTACGCCGAAAATCACGCCGAGCGCCGCGGCGCCCGCCGCCGCCATCAAGGCAAAACGTAAAATCGAAACGGGCGGAAAGTGCGTGATCGCCTCAAGAGCCGATCGTGCTGCGCTGGTCTCCATGCGACCGTCGCAAACTTCATCGATCAAGCCCATCGTCGCGACAACTTTGTTCATGTCCACGCCCGCAGGCTCGACCGCAATGATCTCATGACGCCAGCCCGCAACGTCCTCGATGCGCAGGGCCAATTCGCCCCAGCGTGGGAAGACACTGACTCGAAAGCCCAGGGCGGCAGCAAGCCGTTCCACCGCCGCGACCATTCTTTCCGTGGTCTGGCCGTTCGCAAACAGGAGCTTCGCGGCAGTCGAGAGCAGATCGAAGGCTGCCGCCGGTTCCAGCCGCTTACTGTCCGGTGGCGACATAAGGCGTGACCATTTTCTTCGGATCGACCACGCGATCGAATTCAGCCTCCGTCACGAAGCCAAGTTGCAAGGCGGCGGCCTTCAGCGTGAGATCGTGGTCCATCGCGAAGTGCGCGATCTTCGATGATTTGTCGTAGCCAATCACCGGTGCGAGCGCCGTGACGAGCATCAGGGAACGGTCCACATATTCCTGGATCTTTTTAAGATTGGGTTTCGTGCCCTCGACCAGGAACTTCCGAAAATTGACGCTCCCATCCGCGATGATCGTGATCGAGTGGGTCAGGTTGAATATGATCAGGGGCTTGTAGACATTCATCTCGAGATAACCGCCCGCGCCGCCGAAACCGACGGCCACGTCATTTGCCATGACCTGCGCTGCAATCATGGTCAGCGCCTCGCACTGGGTCGGGTTCACTTTACCCGGCATGATGGAAGAACCTGGCTCGTTTTCCGGGATGATTAATTCTGCGAAACCGGCCCGCGGCCCGCACGACATCAACCGGATGTCGTTGCCGATTTTGTAGAGAGAAACGGCCAGTGTGCGCAATGTACCGGAAAGCTGAACCAGTGCGTCGTGAGAACCCTGCACGGTGAATTTATTCGGCGCGGTGATAAAAGGGAGTCCGGTAAGTTTAGCTATTTCCGCTGCAGCCGCTGCAGCAAATCCCGGTGCCGAGTTGATACCGGTGCCTACGGCCGTACCGCCGAGGGCGAGCCGGTAGACGCCTTTTAGCGCATCCTCCAGCCGATCAAGATCATCCGCCACCATGCCTGCATATCCGGACCATTCCTGGCCGAGTGTGAGCGGCGTGGCGTCCTGCATATGCGTGCGACCAATCTTGACGATGTCCTTCCATTCCACTGCCTTCGCTGCGATCGCATCATGCAATGCTTTCACTGCCGGAATCAGCCGTTCTTTCACACTCACGGCTGCCGCAATATACATGGCCGAGGGAAACGAGTCGTTGGACGACTGGGCCATGTTGACATGGTCGTTGGGGTGAACCGGCTTTTTGCTGCCCAAGGGTGTCCCGGCAATTTGACAGCAGCGATTCGAGATGACTTCGTTCACGTTCATGTTGAACTGCGTGCCACTGCCGGTCATCCACACATGCAGTGGAAACATGTCAGAATGCTGCCCTGCCAATATCTCATCGCAGGCCTGGACGATCAACTTGAGGTGAACGTCATCCAATCGGCCACTGGCATGGTTCGCCAGAGCCGCAGCTTTTTTCAGGATGGCGTAAGCGGTAATCATCTCGCGCGGGATCAGATCCTTGCCGATGCTGAAGTGCTCAAGCGATCGCTGGGTCTGGGCCCCCCAGAGCTTGTCGGCAGGGACCCTGACTTCGCCAAGACTGTCCGATTCCGTCCGAAACAATTCGTTTTTGTCAGCCGGTGAGGTGGCCCCGGCAGCCATAGTGGTGTTCATATAAACGAGGTGCCTTTCTTTGAGAAGAGAATCCATCTGTCCGGTCTTTGCGAACCGGATTCTGTCTAAGATAGGATCATCCGCGCCAAGAGGAAAGTGTTACCTCACGATGATTAAAGTGAAGGCGGCGAGGGTCGAACCCGTATCTGCGGCCATGTAAGTTTGCGTTTGATTGCGTAACTACGCAGCAAACCAGCGCGTTATCGCCAATCTCGATTTTACTCGGATTTGCAGAATCGCGCAGGATTACGCAGAAAAGTTATGTGAGTGTGTGTGTGCATACGAAACTGTCAATCCGGGTAAATTCCAAGACTCGACTCGGTGTTATCAAGCGGCTTTAATCATTAGGAGAAGTCTCGAATCAGAGCTTCACGAAGCGTTTTCGACTAATATTTCCCCACAACTGATCGCATGAAAAATCTCAAGGTTTGGCAGAAGCTGGCATTACTTGGCGTCCTTTTCCTGATCCCTTTTGCTGTCGTGACCTACACGATGATCTCTTCGATCAACACGGAAAAAGTCGAGTTTGCCCAACACGAAATCTTGGGCACCGAGTATTACGTCCCACTCTCGGCTTTGTTGAAAGATCTTCAGCAGCATAGCGGCATGGACTGTGCGTTGTTGAATGGGGACCCTTCCTTCAAGGACGGCGTGGCCACGAAGGGGAAGGACATCGAGGCCGATATCACAAAGGTGGACGAAGTCGATCATCGGTTGGGTTCGGCATTGAATACCCAAACATCGGATATCAACAAAAAATGGAGCGACCTGCGCGCCGCGATCAGCGACCTACTGAACAAAACCCCCAATCTCTCCGCGAGCGATAGTTTGGACCAGCACCAGAAGGTGATCAATGGCACCATCCTGTTTATTACCAATATCAGCGATAATTCCCAACTCACCCTGGATCCCGACACCGATACCTATTACCTCATGAATACGGTGATGTTCGCCGGACCAGGCTTGACCGATTGCCTGGCCCAGGCCCGCGAAACTGGCTGTGCCATGGCGGCGCGCAAGAGTGGAACGCCCGACGAATTTGATAACCTCAATACCCAGGCGATCCTGGCGGATAATGCACAGAATTCGTCAGGTCAGGTGGCCGACTCTTTAAATCGGGCGTTCGTCTACAATCCGGCCGTCAAAACGGAGTTGGGCACGGAGGCCCAAGCCAGCGCCGAAGCCGTCAAGGCATCGATCGATACGATCCACAATCTGGTCACGACCCGCAAACCACCTGCGAGCGCCGGCGATTTCAACGCGTCCATGACGAAGAATATCGATCAAGCTTTCGACTTGGAGGGTCACGCCACAGAGTCCCTGAACCGTTTGCTTCATGTTCGCGTCGAGAAATGGCAGGACACCATCGACACTAGGTTGGCCGAGGCGGGCCTAGGCTTGCTGGCCGTTTTCATCGTCGGCTTTTTCATCATGCGGGACATCACCGCGCCGTTAAATCAGGTGGTTGAGACCGCCAACCGAATCGCCAAGGGCGATCTCTCAGTGGAGGTAACCTCGAAGTCGCGCAAAGATGAAATTGGCGCACTCGCACAGTCATTCGAACGAATGGTCACCACTCTCAAGGGAATGGTGGGCGTTGCGGAGCAAATCGCCGCTGGAAATCTCGCTGTGACGGTCAAGCCGCAGTCGGAACGCGATGCCATGGGTAACGCCCTCGCCATGATGATTGGGAAGCTTTCGACGCTGGTCAGCCAAGTGCAAAAATCAGGCATCCAGGTCAACACCTCGGCCATGGAAATCGCCGCCACGGCCAAACAGCAACAAGCCACCGCGAGCGAGATAGCGGCGACCACGACTGAAATCAGCGCCACATCCCGGGAAATCTCGGCCACTTCAAAAACGCTCGTCCGGACGATGGACCAAGTCTCGACGGTGGCGGAACAATCAGCGACGCTGGCGGGCAGCGGCCAGGCTGGCATCGCCCGGATGGACGAAACCATGCAGCACGTCATGGAAGCCGCCAGTTCGATCAATTCCAAACTGGCCGTCCTGAACGAAAAGGCCGGACACATCAACCAGGTCGTCACCACCATCACGAAGGTAGCCGACCAGACCAATCTGCTCTCTCTTAACGCAGCCATTGAGGCCGAAAAAGCAGGCGAACACGGACGCGGCTTTGCCGTCGTCGCGACGGAAATCCGCCGACTCGCCGATCAAACGGCGGTGGCCACCTACGACATCGAATTGATCGTCAAAGAAATCCAGACGGCCGTCTCCGCAGGCGTCATGAGCATGGACAAGTTCCTGGAGGAAGTCCGCAGGGGCATGCAGGAAACGCAGCATATCAGCGGTCAATTGACCCAAATCATCCGGGAGGTGCAGGCACTCGCGCCCCGTTTTGTCGAAGTCAATGAAGGCATGCAGGCCCAGGCCACGGGTGCCGAGCAAATCACCGAGGCGCTGGCCCAACTGACTGGGGCAGTCCAGCAAACCGTTGAATCACTCCGCCAGTCAAACCAGGTCATCGAAGGATTGAACCAAGCCTCCGGCAGCCTGCGCAGTGGTGTTTCCCGTTTCAAGCTGGAGGAAGCCTAGAAACGTGAGGAGTGCGACGAGATCGTGAAAGGACGCCCAACTGAAAATAAGTCCCCCCACTCCCGACAATGCTATTCCTTCTCTTTCAACTGGGTAAAGACACCTACGCACTTGAGGCGAACCAAATCCGCGAAGTCCTGCCACTGGTTGACCTGAAGGCGATTCCCCTTTCCCCGCGCGGCGTGTCGGGTGTGTTCAATTATCACGGAACGCCTGTCCCGGTCATCGACCTTTGCGAACTGATGTTGGACCATCCAGCGCAAAGGCGATTGAGTACGCGGATTATTCTCATCGACTATGCCGATGCCAAAGGCCCCACGCATCTTCTCGGTTTAATCACTGAAAAAGCGACCGAAACGATGCGACGCGAGCCAGCCGATTTTATCGCTTCCGGACTCAACAACGTCAACGCTCCCTACCTTGGCCCCGTGACCACCGACGCTCGCGGCTTTATCCAATGGATCAAGATTGATCAATTGTTGCCGGAATCCGTTCGTGACTTGTTGTTCAATGACCCCGTGGGAAATTCGTCCTGATGACCACCGAGATCGAATCGCTCTTAAAACAACGACTCGGACTTGATGCCGACTCGATTGGCTCCTCCGCGATTGCACGTGCGGTACAGGAGCGCATGTCGGCCTGCCAATCCGTCAACACCGCTGCCTATGAAGAACTTCTCGTCTTCTCTGAAGAGGAATTGCTGCAATTGATTGAATTGGTGGTCGTACCGGAGACTTGGTTTTTCCGGGATACGGAAGCCTTTGCAACGATGGCCCAGTATGCCCTGGAAAAATGGCTGCCGACGCATCCCGAAGGCATGCTTCGGCTGCTAAGCCTGCCCTGCTCGACGGGCGAGGAAGCCTATTCGATGGCGATGGCGCTCCTTGATGCTGGAATGCCGCCGACTCGTTTTTTGGTCGAGGCCCTTGATGTCAGCGCCCGTGCATTGCTTCGTGCCAAGGAAGCGGTTTACGGAAAAAATTCCTTCCGCAGTCGCGATCTGGGTTTTCGCGACCGCTATATGCAGGCGACGACGGAGGGCTACAAGATGGACTCTGCGGTCGTTCGCCAAGTTCACTTCGAGTCCGGGAATCTGATTGATGATTGCCTATTGCCCGGACCGGAAAGTTACGATGTGATCTTTTGTCGCAATCTCCTGATTTACTTCGACCGCCCCACCCAGGATCTTACGGTCGAGAAGCTTTGGCGTCTGCTCAAACCGAACGGCCTCGCCTTCGTGGGGCCGTCGGAAACAGCCTTGATGACCAGCCATCATTTCGTCTCGCTTAAAGCGCCTCTCGCGTTTGCGTTCCGCAAAGCAGATGCCGTCACCCGCGAAGCAAAGACGCTCAAGGCACTTCCACGTCCAGTCAAGGCAATCGCCCCAATGCCCCCGTTTGTCCAATCGCGACCAGTGCCACGTCTCACACCACCAGCGCGGGCCCTTGATCTCGACGAAGCCCTGCGATTGGCTGATCTCGGGCAACTGAAGGAAGCGTCCAAGCACTGCGAAGATTACAACCATGCGCACGGCCCCTCGGCCAAGGCATTTTATCTCCTCGGCCTGATTCGAGATGCCGCAGGGGAACCATCGGAGGCCATCGGTTTTTATCGCAAAGCTCTGTATCTCGATCCGCATCATCGCGAAGCTCTGCTGCATTTGGCCCTCTTGCTTGATCAGCAGGGAGAGACCGAGGCCGCGAAAATTTTAAATGCACGAGCCGCCCGCATCGACCATAAGGCACGAAACTAACATGCTCGATCCGATCAATACCAATCACCCACCTACCCGTTCTGTCCTCAGCGATTGCTGGAACAAAATCGGCGTGCGGGGCGACGGCTCCTGCCCGGAATTAGTCCGGTACATTCACTGCCACAATTGCCCTGTTTATTCCTCTTCCGCCGGGACATTTCTCGACCGAGACCTGCCCCAAGATCATCTCGCCGCATGGACGCGTCACTTTTCGCAGGAAAAGTCCGTCGCCAAACAGACCCCTCTTTCGGTCGTCCTCTTTCGCCTCGGGGTGGAATGGTTTGCCCTGCCCGTCACCGTATTCAAAGAAATCTCGGAATTGAAACCGATCCACTCGCTACCTCACCGGCAAAATCATCTTGTTCTCGGCCTGATCAACTTCAGGGGCGAACTTCTGATCTGCGTTTCCCTCTCCAAAATGCTTGGGACAGAGGACGCGGCGGAAATCAAGCCAGAGGCCCGACACAACGCTCATCCCTATTTGCTGATCGTCAGTCACGGAGGCCATCGATCCTCCTTTCCGGTCGATGAAGTCGGAGGCATTCATCATTTCAACCCCAAAGAGATAAAAAAAGTCCCGGCGACCGTCGCCAACGCCCGTAAAAGTTATACCACAGGCGTGTTGACGTGGCGGGATCACACCGTCGGCTGCCTGGATGCCGAATTATTGTTCTCCGCACTTGGAAAGGGCCTGTCATGAGCGACAACGCCTTCAGTGATTTTTCCATGTTTGAGCTGTTCCGGATCGAGACGGACAACCAGACGAAGATTCTCACCTCAGGCCTTCTGGCCCTGGAACGCGACAATCATGCGCCCGGCCAGACGGAAGCCCTGATGCGTGCGGCCCATTCCTTGAAGGGGGCCGCCAGGATTATTAATCTTAACGCGGCTGTGCGAATCTCACACGCCATGGAGGATTGTTTCGTGGCCGCTCAAAAAGGTAAAATTCTTCTCGGCCAAAAACAGATTGATCTCCTGTTAAGCGGCGTGGATTTACTTCTGGAAATTGCCCAAACACAGGAGACCGAGGTTACCCGCTGGGAAAGCGGACAAAAAAAGCGGGTCGATTCGTTCGTCGCTGCCGCCTCACAATTCCTGGAAGGAAAGATGGCAGACGGATCGGCAGAAGCATCAACACCGCTTCCGGTCAAGCCCATCAAGGCCAAACCAGGGCCCCTCTTAAATAGAGAAGAAACTCCAGCCAAACTCACAACAGATTCCTCTGCCCAAGGAGAAACCGATCGTGTCCTCCGGGTGACAGCGGATAATTTGAACCGCTTGCTGGGACTGGCTGGTGAATCGCTTGTGGAATCACGCCATCTTAATTCCTTTACCGAGTCCTTGCTGCGACTCAAGCGCCATCACGGCGATCTGACCAGGATGCTGGATGCCTGTTGCAGTACTGTCTCCAGCAAGGCTGTGAACGCTGAGACCTTGGAACGCCTGCGCGACATGCAGCATAAGGTCATGGAGTGTCGCCAATTTCTGACCGACCGCCTGGCCGACCTGGAAATGTTCGACCGCCGTTCGGTCAATCTCTCCCATCGCTTGTACGAGGAAGCCCTGGCCTGTCGAATGCGGCCTTTTGCCGATGGCATTCACGGCTTTCCCCGCATGGTGCGCGATGTGGCCCGGTTTCTCGAAAAAGAGGTGAAACTGGAAATCTCCGGCGAAATGACGCAAGTTGATCGCGATGTCCTGGAAAAACTGGAGGCCCCCCTTACTCACCTCTTGCGCAATGCAGTAGATCACGGAATCGAACTTCCCGAACAACGTGCCCTGACAGGCAAGCCTGCCTTGAGCCTTGTTCGACTCGAAGCACGACACTTGGCGGGGATGCTGCAGGTGGTCGTTTCTGACGATGGCCGGGGCATCGACCCCGAAGCTTTGCGCACAGCCATCGTGCAAAAGAATTTCACCACGGCGGAGCTCGCTTCAAAAATGAGCAAGGCCGAATTAATTGAGTTCCTCTTCCTGCCCAGGTTTACCCTAAAAGAAAGCGTCACGGAAATTTCCGGACGGGGAGTGGGCCTGGATGTGGTTCGGAACATGGTCAAGCAACTTCGAGGAACCGTAAATGTTTCGTCCCAACTGGGAAAAGGCACCCACTTCACCCTGCAACTGCCATTGACCCTTTCCGTCGCGCGCATGTTGCTGGTCGAGATCGACCAAGAGCCCTATGCCTTCCCGCTGCCTTTCATCACCCGTACCCTTAAACTACCACCAACCAGCATCGAAATGCTGGAAGGCCGCCAGCATTTTAAATTCGATGGCCAGCACATCGGATTGATTACGTCCCACCAAATTCTCGGACGCGCCAAGGCAAAGCCGACGAGTGATGACCTATCGGTCATCGTCGTGGAGGACAACGACCTCTTTTACGGCGTCGTGGTCGATCGTTTTCTCGGCGAACGCGAGTTGGTCGTCCACGCGCTCGATCCGCGACTGGGCAAGATCAAGGACATCAGCGCAGGCGCCTTGATGGAAGACGGCTCCCCGCTGCTTATCATCGATGTTGAAGACCTTATTCGCTCGATCGGCCAGATAGTCGCCAGGGGGTCACTCAACGTGATCCAGGAAATCGACACAACAACCGCGCCCAAAAAGAAAAAACGCATTCTCATCGTCGAGGATTCCCTGACCGTGCGCGAACTGGAGCGCAAACTGCTCGACAATGCCGGTTACGAGGTCGAGGTGACCGTCAACGGCATGGACGGCTGGAACGCTGTCCGTACCGGAAACTTCGACCTCGTGATCAGCGATGTCGATATGCCGCGCATGGACGGAATCGAATTGGTCAAACACATCCGAAACGATGCTCGAATCAAATCGCTGCCCGTCATCATCGTTTCCTACAAAGATCGTGAGGAAGACCGTCGCCGCGGCCTGGAAGCGGGCGCGGACTATTACATGGCCAAGGAAAATTTTCAACCCGCTGCCCTGCGCGATGCCGTCAGGGATATGATCGGCGATCCTTCCGCATGAAAATTGCCATTGCCAATAGTTTCCCTGCCGCCGTCGAAACCATTCGGCACGCGCTGATGCCGATCTCCCGATACCAGATCATCTGGACGGCCGGCGACGGCGCGGAGGCCATCAGAAAATGTGCGGAGGACAAGCCCGACTTGATTCTGATGGACATGATTCTGCCGGTACTCAACGGCGTGGAAGCTACCCGTCAAATCACGACGAACACGCCTTGTGCCATCCTGATCGTCACTGCCACAGTCAGCGGTTCCAGCTCCAAAGTCTTTGAAGCTCTGGGCGCCGGAGCCATTGACGCGATCAACACTCCAGACCCGACGACCATACCGGAAAGCTCTGAGGCGTTATTGAGTAAAATTGAGATGGTAGAGAAACTGCTTTTTGGCGCCAACCGCAAAAAAACGGCGCACCTCTCCCCTTCACATCCCAAAGCGGTGAATCTCAAAGAAGGGCGTCTGGTCGTCATCGGCGCATCGGCCGGGGGACCGCTGGCCCTGGCCGAGGTACTGGCCCAATTGCCCAAAACTTTTCCCGCCGCGGTCATCATTGTTCAACACATCGATGCCCAGTTTGCGCAGGGCATGGCAGACTGGCTGAGCGGCCAATCTGCCATGCCAGTCCGGGTAGCCCGTGAAGGTGAAAGCCCGTCCAAGGGCGTAGTCCTGCTCGCTGGAAAGAATGACCACCTCGTCTTCGTTGATGCCCATACCTTGGGATATACTCCCAAGCCGGTCGATGACGTCTACCGCCCGTCAGTCGACGTATTTTTTGAAAGCGTCGTCAAGCACTGGAAGGGGGAAACCGTCGGGGTGTTGCTCACGGGCATGGGACGGGATGGCGCACGCGGCCTGAAAATGCTGCAGAGTGCGGGTTCTCACACCATCGCCCAGGATAGCGCTTCCTGCATGGTGTACGGGATGCCCAAAGCCGCTATCGCCCTTGGCGCTGCCGATGAAGTTTTACCGCTGAATCAAATCGGTCTGACTTTAAGGCGTTTGCATGTAGATTAATTTTGATCGGCATCGCCATGAGTAACCTCGTTCCATCCCCGTCTACCGAACCTATAAATCCACCGACTTATCAGATCGTGGTCCTGCTTGTCGACGATCAAGTCATCATCGGCGAGGCCATCCGCCGTCAGTTGGAGGGGCAGCCGGACATCGTGTTCCATCACTGTTCCGATCCCATCAAGGCGCGGGTCATGGCCGCTCAACTCAATCCGACCGTCATTTTGCTGGATTTGATCATGCCCGAGATAGATGGGATGACGTTGGCCCGTCAATTCCACCAAGATCCTGCCACGAAAGACATTCCCATCATCGTGCTTTCAACGAAGGAAGACCCCGCCGTCAAGAGCGAAGCTTTTTCCGCCGGGGCTACCGATTACCTGGTCAAGCTACCGGACAAAATCGAACTCATCGCCCGCATTCGCCATCACTCGCATGCGTATCTTAATCAAATCCAACGAGACGAGGCCTATCGCGCCTTGTACGAAAGCCAGCGTCGCCTGGAGGAAAGCAATGTGTCTCTCCTGTTGACGAATCAAAAGCTGGAGGCCGCGACTCGAGCCAAATCCGAGTTCCTGGCCATGATGAGCCACGAAATTCGAACACCGATGAATGCCGTCATTGGCATGACCTCCTTCGTCCTCGACACGGAAATGACCGAGGAGCAACGCGGTTTTGTCGAGACCATCCGCAGCAGTGGAGAAGCCCTCATGGCGGTCATCAACGATATTCTCGATTTTTCCAAGATCGAATCCGGTCGAATGGACCTGGAGGACCACCCCTTCGATTTACACGCGTGCATCGAGGAAACAATCGACCTGTTCAGCGCACAGGTGTCGAAAAAACAAATCGACCTGGCTTATGTTGTCGATGACGAGATTCCACAGATGGTCTCAGGCGATTCCTCCCGCTTGCGGCAAATCCTCCTCAATCTCGTCGGCAATGCCCTCAAATTTACCTCCCAAGGAGAGGTTGTTGTCCGCGTTAGTCTGGATCGATCTGTCTCGACCGACTCTGCGGAAGCGATGTTCCTGCATTTTGCGGTCAGCGATACCGGCATTGGTATTCCCAAGGAGAAGCAGGACCGCCTGTTCAGGTCGTTTAGCCAGGTTGATCTCTCCACGGCGCGACAGTATGGCGGCACCGGCCTCGGTTTGGCCATCAGCCAGCGGCTCGCCGAGTTGATGAAAGGCCGCATGTGGGTCGAAAGCGAAGAAAAGAAAGGATCGACCTTTCACTTCACCATCCAAGTCAATCCGGCTGACCAGGAAAAAAGGGCGGAGGAAGCCGCCGCTTCCCAATTATCCGGGACAAAAATCCTGATCGTTGAGCACAATACCACTAACAGCCAAATCCTCGCCAATTTCACGGAGAAACTGGGAATGCTGCCTCACCTTGTCGGCCAAGGTAAGGATGCGTATGCGCAATTACAATCCGGCGAGACCTATGGCCTCGCCATTCTCGATCAACAGTTACCTGATAGTAGCGGACTCAAGCTGGCGGAATCGATTCGACGGCTTCCCAATGGCCAGTCATTACCCTTGATCCTGCTTTCCTCCTCCCGCTCGCAAGCCATTGACAAAAACGCCCAGGAGATGGGCATTTCCGTCTTCATTTCCAAACCGATTCGCCGCGCTCAGTTACGCGATGCTTTGATCCGGACCCTGCAAGGCGGTCCATCATCCAAAAAAGCGACGCCTGTTTCCGAAATCGACAAAACCCTGGCAACGCGACTGCCCTTGCGCATTTTAGTATCGGACGACAATCCGGTGAATGTGAGGGTGGCGCGAACTTTCCTCGAGAAGATGGGTTATCGCGCCGATACGGCCACCAATGGAAAGGAAGTGCTTCAAGCGATGCAATTGAACACCTACGATCTCGTCTTTCTTGATGTCCAGATGCCGGAGATGGATGGCTATGGGGCTGCCCGGCGCATTTGTGCCCAATGGAAGGAGCGCCGCCCCCGCCTGATCGCCTTGACGGGAAACGCCATGGGAGGCGACCGGGAAAAGTGCCTGGAAGCAGGAATGGACGATTACCTGACCAAACCCCTTCGAGCCAAAGAACTGGAAGCCATGATTCTTCAGTGGGGAGTGAAGAGGAGCTAAAGCGTTTTCAAAAAAAGCGTAGCCGCAACATTTCCTTCTTTTTGGCCCTCCGGGCTTCGAACTTTTCAGCAGCGGCTACAGTATTTCTGAAAACGTTCTAGGGCGTGGCTGCCTTTTGAGCTGCTTCCAGAAGCGCCTGGATATTCGGCCAGTTGACCGCCAAGCTGCCGTTCTTGTTCGGATGGGTGCCATCCGGAAGCATGACCTGGAAATTGGCGTAATCCTTTTCCTTCATCTCCTCCCATTTCACATAATTATCAACCAAGACGAGCTTATGTTCGGTGGCATAGTTGCGGTAATTGTCATAAAACGCATTGAGCTGAGGCCGACTGGTCGCGGCAGTGGTAAAGCCTTTGGGAGCATCCCAAAAAACATTCATGGTTTGCAGGACTATGGCGACCTGGGGATTCTGCTGTTGGATGGCGGTGACTATTTTATCGAGATTGTCCTTGGCGTGTTCCACCGTCAGCTTGAACCGGACGTGCGCGTCGTTGGCGGCAAACTCGATGAACACCAGGTCGGGATAATGATCGAGTACTTGAGGTTGAAGCTCCTTAAGACCCCAATCTGAATTCTGACCGGGTCCGCCGCTGTTAACGACGGTGACCAAGCCAGGATATTTTTGGTCAAACCACTGCTGCATGGCCGTCACCCAGTAACCGTATTTCGTGACGCTCGTTCCATAAGTCACCACTGTCTGCTTTTGTCCGGATTGCAGGTGCTTAAAAAAAGCAATGAGTGCCGTGTTGGGAGCCGTAACCTTAGTTGACCCGGGACTAGGCGCGGCCTTGGTCGCATCGTCGGCCAGGGCAAGCGGGCAAAAGCTCAATATGAGCATGAGATAGAGCAGTTTTTTCATATGATGATTTTGACCGAGGATAAATCCAATGCGCGGATGGCGGTTCCTTTTCCAGATAGTCGACACAGGGAAGATGCCGAAGACTTCAGACCTCTCTACAGGACACCTGACAAAGTGCTTAGGCGTTTTTGGAACGACGCGCGCGCTGGAAGATGACCAGCAACGCGAATCCACCCAGCATGAGGGCCCAAGTGCCCGGTTCCGGCACCGACGCGACCACCACATCGAGATTGATATTGCTTCCGCTCAGCTGGAGGAATGAACCGCTATACATGGTCTGTGTTACACCATTAACGTCAAAGACCAGGGTCAATCCCGAGATCACACCGCCCGTAACAGAGTAGCCGGTGCCGCTAAAGGGAGACGTTCCGGCTGTATCGGTAAACAGATCATACAACGTCCCATTGGCGATAGTCGTGCCGCCCTGCAGATTAAAGGTCAGGGTATTGGTACCGTTGAAAACGACACTTGAAGTCGCTCCCAAATCCAGGACATTGCTCGCGGTACTGCCCGTGTTCAGGTTGAACGAGAGATTCGCTCCGCTGAAGGTGGTCGAGGTCGAGGCCGTTACATGGAGGATATTGGTCGTGTTGGTATCCGCCGCCGAGGTCTGGCCGATCAATACGTTGCCGTTAATCGTGTTGGTCGTGCTGGTGATCGTTCCCGCACCGGCAAGAGTCGCACCGGTGGCGACCGATACGGCACCAGTGCCTGTCGCCGAGCCGGTGGTGTTGGAAACCACCAACGTACCTCCGGTTATGTTCGTGCCGTTGCTGTAGGTATTCGCGCCGCTTAACGCCCATGTGCTGGACCCAGATTTGGTGACCGCTAATGTATTCGTACCACTATTATTGGCGATGATCCCACTGATGGAATTTTTGGAGGCTGTTCCATCGAGAATGAGTGTTCCTCCCGTAAAGGCGTCAGAGTTGGTGAACGTTCCAATCGTCAAGTTTCCCGTTGTAGGAACCAAGGTATAATTCACACCGGCAGCACCGCCGGTGATCGAAAAGCTTGCGAGGTTAAGGGAATAACCATTGCCGCCCGTGACGTCAATCGTCCCATTACGAATGAGGGTGGTCACACCGGCAACGGAGATCGTCTTGTTTGTGCCGGTTCCTCCATTATTATTCACGTCAAAGGTGTAGGTACCGCCGCCACCTGATTCTGACAGATTCATGCTAGTCTGAGTGGTATAATTTGAAAAGAGGGTCAGCGTTTGGGCGGAGGAATCGTTCTGGCCGTTGAAACGCAGTTGGAGCGTACCGACTCCCGAAGTGAATCCGACCGCCACAGTACCCGTGCCGGGACTACCGAGCCCCCCGTTGCTGCTATTGATATTGGCATTCGTATCCCCTGCTCCATAATTGGTGGTATCCGCCGATGCGGTGATCGTGCCCCCTGTGCCGAAACTGACACCGCCCGTAAAGGTATTCACGCCCGTCAGGGCAACCGAACTGGAGGAACTGTTTTTTTGAAATTTACCCGCGCCAGTAATGTTGTTGGTTATGGTCCCACTTGAGCCTCCACCTTGGTATGCCAGAATAGCACCCGAGCTAATTGCAACGTCTCCCGTACCCAGCGACCCCGTATGACTGCTATCGCCAATAGCGAGTGTCCCACCAGTAATGTTCGTTCCACCCGAATAGGTATTGGCTCCGTCCAAAACCAATACCCCGGTGCCTGCCTTCGTAAGACCGGCTGTGCCGGTTATCGTCAAATTCAAAGTAGCAGTGTCGATTCCCGTGTTGCTATTCACGGTAACAGTCGAAGGCCCCGTAAGTGTCAGGATATTCGCGCCAGTTCCGGTGACTGTAACATTGGAAGCCGTGGAGTTGAGGTTACCAAAGGTCAATGTGGACAGCGTATGGGGCTGATCAAAGGTAATAGTGGCGGTTGCACCCCAGGCAACCTGGCTGAAGTCCGCCCCAAAGCCCGAACCGTCCGCCACCGTTCCGCTGGACCAATTGCCGGTGACACTCCATGTGCCACCCGATGCATTACTCCACTGCCCATTGGCGGCATTAGCCGACAAAGAAGAGACAGAAATCAACGCAATGGCAACGGCGAGCTTAAAGAATGAATTTTTCATTTTGTTCCAGTTTCCGTGAGTTCGCAGCCACGTCTTGTCGGCTGTAGCAACAATCGTCTTTGTTGCATTCGAGTCAACCCAAGCGTGTATTGATAGCGTTCGCACCTCGAAACCATAAAGTATTTGGGGCTCTAGGTGGTAGTACCGTTCTGTTCCGTATTATGTCAATTACCGATCAGTAATGTCAGGGGAAATACCCTGCCAGCAATCACATTCATCGATTATTCCGGTCTTTGGCGGCGCGATTTGGATCGAGCAAGAGCCTTGTTCCGCTCCTATAAGATTATCGACAAAATTGACGTGGCCGTATTACCCTTCTTCTTTGTTACAATTGCCTTCCCAACCGAAGGCTCCGGAGCATATGCAGCTGGAAAGCATTAAAGAATCTGTCCCACCCCTGCTTCAGGAGGTGATGAAAATGCTTGAAAGGGAAACAGGGCTTTTTATGAGCTTCGATGACCAGACCGGCTTTTTGATGGGGGTACATATCGATGTTCCCGCCATGAATCTGGACTATACCCACCTGATTCATGATTGTTCATTCTGCCTTTTTGCCAAAAAAAATCCGAGCCTGGCCAAGGACTGTCACCGTAATAAAGTGGTGAGCAATCGACTGGTGATTCGAAGCCAAAAGGGGCTTGATGGGTTCTGCCATCTTGGCCTGCTCGACCTGGCCGAACCCCTCGTTTACCAAGGGAAAGTTCTGGGCGTTTTCTATTACGGCTCCGTCCTCGTGCGGGAACAGGAGAAGATGACCCATGCGCGCATTCGCCGTTACTGTGCGCGGCGCAAGATTGATTCCAAACCTTACTTCGCGGCCTTGAAAAAAATAACGGTCATTGATGCCGCATCGATTCCGCGACACCAGCAAGCCCTGCGCACCGTCGTGGCGTTGGCACATCATTTATGTGAAAGCGGGGGCGTCCGCGCGGATATCTACAAGACCCGCAAGCTCACGGTGCCCATTACGGATCCGGAAGAGACGCCTTATATCGTGCAGGAGACAATTCGTTACGCCAGCACGCACATGCACGAATCGTTTAACGTCAAAGATCTCGCGATCCACCTGCGCTGCCATCCCGATTTTCTAAGCCGAAAATTCAAGGAGTGTACCGGCCACAACCTGAGCACCTATGTTTTACAAATCCGCATTGATCGCGCCAAGCATCTGCTGGAAAATGCGAAGATCGGAATCAAGGTCGTGGCCGAGCAGTCCGGCTTTCCCGATCGGGCCCACTTCAGCAAAGTCTTCCGCCGCATGACCGGCGTGACTCCGGGGCAGTATCAAAAGAACATAGGCGTCAAGGCAACCTAGTCCCAAGTGATCCGCTGTTATTGTCGTTAGTGACCAACCGCGCTTTCGAGTTGCCGCGAATGATCGAGAAACTTATTACTGGCCGAAGAGGCCTTGGCCGCAGCTGACGGAAGGACAAGATCGGTCGTAGGAGGAGGGCCAAATGCAAAGGTATAAAGTACGCCCGAGGCCGCATACTTGATGGGCATCTTGGTGGCCACATTGATCCAAGCTTCGGCAAAGGTGCTTCCTTCCGCCGGAAAGACATAGTGATAACAGGGAATCTTATCGAGGAAGACCACCTTGTCGTAATATTTCAATTTAACCCAATCGAGTCCGGGAAAGCCGACCGACTGAGCGAGATTGCCTCTCTCCGCTATCGCCTTGACCAACGGGCCATGCGGATCTCCGGAATCGGGAACGAGCATGCCGAGATCAAAGACAACGACGTTCCCGGTACTTTCCACCTGGAGGACAGTGTTGCCTGTGTACCAGAACTCCATCGATGGGTGGGACTTATAGACCAGGATATCCTGCTTGAGCGTACCGGTTTTGACCGATTGAATTTCTGTAAGCGGATTGGCTCCCGGGCTGAACGCGGGAGCAGCATTCGGCGTCAGAGGAGCATTAGGTGCGGGACTAGCGGGATTGAGTCCGCTGTAATCCAGCGTAATGGCCCATTGCGCTTTGTCTGGAACCGGCGCAACGAAGGGAGCTGTCGGAGGGGGAATGTCCGCGAGATTATCCGTTGTCTGGCCAGAAGCGGACAGCATTGCCAAGAGACTGCAACCAAGACCAAGCAAACAGGAATGGAACACTTTTTTCATAAAGTTCATGGCTAGTCGGCTACGGGCTCAAGCTTTTGATCGATGACTTTTCCAGTGAATCGGTCAATGGCGACGTGAAGCCAGTACCGACGCTCACCTTCCACGACGAATTGATCCAGGGTGGTCGCGGACGGCGGATATTTGCCGGTCTGTGCCACCAGATCAATCATCAAGTTCCACGTCCGGGTCTGTCCAACATCGGCCAGCGCACGAACGGTGGCTTCGCGTTGTGATTTGACCATCTGCTCGTCAGTAGTCGTAAAGCTGCTGCCGGGAAAAGAAGCCGTACCGACAAATTTTGTCACCAAGTCTCCCCTGTTTAGGATGCGTGTTCCCGCAGTGACGCTGGTCAAGGCCGTGGCGACAGCGGAAGGATTGCTCATGAGGTTGTCGGTGGTCGTATTTGCAATTGCACCACCAAACACAGCCTGCAAAACGGTGGAATTCGCCGAGTTCAAATTGACGCGACCGTTGCTGAAAGTATTTGAAGTCCCGTAAAGAGAGAAGATATCGAGCAGTCCGGCATCTGCACTCTTACCGGAGAAAAGATCGAGAGTCCGCCACGGATCATCGCGGAAAACATAGCCCAATTCCGCCACGCTGTTAAAGGGACGACGCAGAATGATGGGTTGATCGGCGACGCGACCACCCGTGGCACGATAGAAGGGATTTCCGGTGGCCGCAGTGGCATCGGTGAAATAACCACTATCGCCAATTCGCACGATTCCGTCCAAGTCCGTGTAACTATTCCATGTGGCGTTGCCGGTGGGATTGGTTCCCGAGAGATAGGCGCTGCTATTATTGCTGTTATTCCGCGCCAATTGGGCGGGATAGTACGATGACGTAAACCAGGTAGGCGACTGGCTTTGAACGCTGCTGGCCCCGCCAAATCCTCCCGTCAAATGGCCACCTCCCGCGGTATAAACGGCTCCCGGATAAGGAGCGGTGGTGGTGGTCCCGGTAGAAGGCACCCAAAGATCGGAATGCTCGGCGGCGTATTCCACGGAGTCAGCGGGTGCGTTGTAGTATGTGCTGGCACCTTGTGCCGATGCATCAAACTGCCAACCATTGAACCGCAGGCATCGTGGATCGCCCGAGAAAAGAATGAGGGGATAATCCCAACCACCCCAAACATCCGCATTGCCTGTGCCCGATGGAGTATCCAGCAAGGAATTACCGTTGGCCGGCGAAATAAATTCCCTGCCGTTTGTATAGTCGGGTGCTGCCGGATTTAAAGGTGCCAGATAATTCATGAAGTAGCTGGTCGAGGCGGAGGGCTTATATTGATTTTGCGGATTGGAGACAGTATTTAATTTGCTCTGCTTGAGGGTATTTATCCATGTGCTCGGATCGTTCATTCCGGTGAAAAACTGATAAGGCACCCACCCGCCACTGGGAGTCTGAAATTCCATGTAGGCGTTGAAAGGCTGCGTGCCGGAGCTATTACCGTAAATAAAGACCACTCCTTTGGATGATGGGGTGGCGAAGGCACTGGCTGTACCGGTTGAGAAAGTAAAGTCGGGCAAACGCAGGCCCACGAGATCGGTTCTTCCTTCGGCGCCCATGGCATAAGTTTGGGCCCATACGCCTGCCGGGCTGGGATTGGGATTTGAGACCGATACAACCGGTGTCGTGGCCGCCGTCACTGCTGGCGCCGTCACGTCGGCCGAGGTCAGCACGCCCGAGTTGAGAAAACCATAAACTCCATTTCCGGAAGTTTTCGCTGTGGCGGTGGCAAGAAGGGGAATGGTGGTGTCGAGTTGCGGATTCGTCAGTTCATATCCGGGATAAGTCGTAAGCGCGACATTGGATGAAGGAAGAATTGCCGACCCATAAAAACTGGCGACGGCATAATATCCTTTCACATGAAGACGTATCGGCGGAGGTGATGCCGTGTAGTTGGGAGAATCGGGAGAAACCTGATTCGGATTCCACAAGCCAAACATCAGATAGACAGCTCCCGGAACCGATGTGGGCATATTCGCCGCCGTCATGGTCTTAAGTCGAGGCTCGTTACCATAATCTCCCATCACCGACGTCACCATGCTCACATTGGGCAGATTTTCGACACCACATGCCTGCCAATAGAAGCCCGGCGATTGTTGGAATTCGATGACGGCAGGATAGAACGTGGTGGTTCCTGCAGCCGTATTCGTATAACTGCCATATTGATTGATGATATTGGCTCCAATCCGAAAAATCTGGAGAGTTGAACCAGACGTTCCCGCTTGATGGCCTGACGGAAAGGAAGACCCGCTGGAAATGTTGACGCCCACGGATCCCCGAAGGATTCCGGCCTGAAGCAGTTCAAAGAAATTGGGTTCACGCTTGGTAGTTTCGGCTGCTACTTGATCCAAGGTCTCAATCGAGTTTTGCTCCGTGCTTCCCGTGGGGCCAACGTAGGCCCAGACGGAAGGAGTCGTTGCCGCTACGTTTTCGGCGATAAGGTTGGAGTCGCTCGTGGGTTGCCATGCCAAACCAAAGCAGGCTTGGATACTGGCCGCGGTACCACCGTTCTGCGGACCATTGGGTCCAAGCCATTTCAACCGGGCGAGGGAGAACCGCCGTTGGATCAACGGGTCACCCGCATCAATCGTGTAGATATAGGAGGTGCCATCATCCCGATAACTGGTGAGGCTTCCGGTCACAGTCGCACGCACATGGGGAATCAAGCGGTTAATCGAACCTGAGGTCAGAGATTTGGTTCGATATAGAAAAATACTGCTCGTGCCGTTCGTGCCGCCCAAATCAGTTGAGTCATAGGTCGGCCCCCAACTGGGTGCGGTGGATTCCCGAGTGAAGGTGGCGAGATTGGTCAGCATCGAGGTCGAGAGGCCAGCGGTGCCGTTTTGCGCCGCCTTGATCAGGTCCTGGCGACTGAGAAAGGTGCTGTCTCCGGGATAGACTTGCTGAAAGCCGTTGGTGGACGCGAAATTGGTCACGTAGTTGACATAGGTATTCGTATCGGCGCTGGTGGCTGCATTGCGCCAGGCAATCAGCGCGTCGGCTTGCGCCGTGGTCAGACCCAAGGCGGTCAAATCGGCACCAGCCAGAGTTCCCTTGATCTGGGCCAGGATGGCGGAGTTGGAAGTGCTATTGGTATTCAGGGAACTGGGATGTCCCGCCACCGTGATATCAAGCAGGCTGCCCTCATCGTAAATGGCGTAAGCGATGCGTCCGATGACATAGCTTGTATTGGTGGCGTTGGCATTATTGACGGTAGCTCCCGCGGGACCAAAGACGCCAGTACTGGTCGGGCCGTTTCGACTCATCAACACCCAATACGGTGCGCTCGCCGTGTTGGGGTAGTTTCCCATGTAAGCCGCGCTCCAGCGATTAGTGCCGACCGAACGGCCATTGAACGAAGCCGTGGTCGAACTGGCCGTGGAGGCTTCCAGGGATCCGTTCGGGAATGCAGCAGTAGTCCCGCTCACGCCCGTGTAAAAATTGGTGGCCGCACTGATCTTGAGCAGCGTTGGCATGCTGGAGTTTGTGCTGACGCCCTGAGGTTGGATATTGGCGCTGGTGACGTTGGTATAAATGGGTGAATTGGGGTAAGCACCGTTGCCCGTGTCGGCAGGCGCGTCCTTGCTCATCTCCTGCTGCAACTGGCCGATGATCAATTGTAAACTTCCGAGGCCGAGTTGCTCCGCCTTCATTGACTGGCTGTAGCTGGCGGTGGCCATCCGGTCGAAGCTTACCATGGAGAGAAACGCGAGGATCAGAAGCGTGGCGATCACGACCATGGCCAGGGTGATGATCAGGGCCTGGCTGCGCTCGGATGCTTTCCGACGAGAACGGAAAAGGTTACGTGGCGTTGGGCAGGATGACATAGCGCTCAAAAATCTTGAAGCCCACTCCCAGGCTTTTGGGGTAACTCGTCCAATTCATCGTGGCACCGTTGAGATAATCTTCCCAATTTGCTTTTACATCGCGAGTGGGCGTAGCCGAGTAGGCAGATTCCAATGCCGTTTGCAGCGTAGTCACCTTGTTGGCGGCGGTGAGAAAAACGAGCGTCTGGTCGTCAACCACGGCCAGGGTAAAACCAATGGCCTTCGTGGGATTGGTCGTGCTCGTCGAGTAAGTTGCGGAAAGCGTTCCGTCCTTCTGCATGAAGAGCACCTTAAAATCGATCATGCCAGGTGCGGTGTCTCTCGGCGTCAGTGTCGTCGGAAAAGTCGTGGCTGTGCCGAAGGCTATGCCGTCGGCCCACTGAAAGCTCAGGTCGGATCGTTGCAGGACGCTGGATCCGGCAGGGATTGAATAACTGACGGCCGAGAAACTGCGCACTGGTTGAGTCGTGCTGATACCCGGGCGCATGGTATAAAACTGGACGGGCATGGCGTTGCCATTGGGAAAAGCCGGGAGGTCGCTGCGAAAAAGCCCGAACTGAATGTCGTGGTCCATGATGTCGAGCATGGCCCTGGCCTTGGTGAAATTGTTGACCCGCTTTTGCGCGTCTTGCCATGTGGTGCTCATCGTCAGCAAAGCTGTGGCCATCAGTGCCAGCATGATCGACATCACGGTCACGGCGACCAGGACTTCAACGAGGGTAAAACCTTCGCGAATATATTGCCTGCCACCCCCTGCCCTGCCCTTACCGGGAAAGCCCGGGCTATGGGAAAGGAATATAGGTGGTGACTTCATAAAATTCGGTCGATGGATTGGCGGGATTGGCTTGCGGAGGCCAACTCAATTTGAGGTAAACTTGGGCGACACTTGAACCAGTCAGCATGTTGGTGCCTGCTTGACAGCTAATAAGGTACAACGCGTTTGCCGCGTTGGTTAATTGTCCGTCCTCGCCGATGTAATTGGTCAACTGGGTCCGGATGTTGTAACTGGGATAGGCATTGGTAAAAATGTTGGTCATCGCGTAGGCGGGAATGGCGGCGGTCGAATTCGTCAAAAGAGGTGCAGCGCGGCGTGCGGCAATGAGCATCGAGGCAAAATCAGCCGCTTGAATCTGGGCTTCCGATTCACGGTTGACGCGCAAACCGGTTGTGTAAAGTCCCAAGAGGGCCACGAAAGCGAATACGCAGATTCCGAGAGCCAGAACCACTTCGACCAGACTGAAAGCCTCCATCCCGCGTCTGGCACGGCGCAACGCAGAGACAGATTTCATTGACGATAAATGCGGGTTAATCCGGTCAGGCCATTGACCTGAAAAACGGCTCCATTGTGAATATCGGCGATACCCGGGCCCGCCTGGGGCTGAACATCAAACTCCACCAAATCCACCGGCGTTCCATCCGCGTTGCGGGCTTCACCGGTCGGCGTGAATTGGATCGCGTTATTAAAAGTCTGGGTACTTCCGCCGGGAATGGAAACTTGAAACGCGGCCGAGGAATAAATCGGTTTACCCGAAGATGTCGGAGGCGACGCCGGCGTGATCGTGCCCGCTGATTGCAGGGTGGTCAGCGTGTAGGACTGGACTTTGGTGACCAGGATAAGATTTGAATTTGTTCCCGGCCCGACTTGGCCGCTCCACGGGTCCTGTCCTGCAATCGATTGAGTCAAATCGGTCCCATCCGCCGACGCGATAATCGCCACCGAGAGTTTTGTCCCGGATGAAGGAGTCGAAGCATCCGAATAAAAAGCGACCCACACATAAGTGTTTTGGGCCACGGCATATTGCCGCGCCTGCTCCATAGTCGAACTCAATTGGGAAAAAGTACCGTTGACCTGCCCGCTTTTACTGAGGGACCGAAGCGCGGGAACACTTACCCCCGTGAGGATTGCTATGATCGCGATAACGATCAGTAATTCAACGAGGGTGAATCCTGATTTTCTGGAGTTACGAAAGGTCATACTAAAATCGAAGCTATGAAATAAATGAGCGCGAAACCAATTTCTTGCGCCTCGGATTTACAATGTAAAGTCGCTCAAAACCCGTCGGAAGGATATAGCCCTGACTGACTTGTGATATGTCAGGTTCTGACGATGTCGCGATGGAATTTATCGTTTTCATTTTTGCTTAAAGGGTTCACCTCCCTCTCAAGACGCCATCATAATCCGCTCACCATGAAAAAGTGGAGTCGGAATTAACGGACTGGAGGCTCGATAAAACCTCTTGGGCGGGCCTTTTGCCTTGTGGTAGGTGTGCAGTCACAGGATTTGCCATGGAAGCTTCAGCCTACTTTTTTCTCATCACAATGGCTTCGGAAAACATTGCCGCAATTACCTGTCGTTAAAATTTAGAATCTCCACGCAAACCTTCCATGATCAGACTCCACCACGTCCTCGCCATATCCGTTCTCTTTTCGGTTTTTCATCTGATGCCCGCCTCCGGAACCGACGATCCTGCCGCACCCAAGGTGATTTTTGATCCGAGTTCGCCAGATTCGGTCAAGCTCATCACGCCCTTCAGCGGCAGCGACTCCGATGTCACCTTCGCCGCGACCGGCACGGGCCTCGACGTGAACGTCATAGCTGGCGGTAAAGCGAAATATCCCGGCATCACGATTACTCCTGCCGCGCCGTTGGATGCCAGCGGTTACGGCCATCTCGAATTCAAATGCACCAACAACGGCACCAAAAAAATCAGGATCACCTTCAAGGTCGACAACGCAGGTCCCTGGCAGGAAAATCGCAACAGTGTCGATATCACCGGCCTCAATCCGGGTGAGACCAAGACCGTCACAGCCATTTTTGGCTACCAATTTGGCAAGCCCGGTTACGCACTCGATCCCAAGGACATTTCCAGCATTTCCATCTTCAGCGTGCCGTCCGATTTGGCTGAGAGCTATCATATCGAAGCGATCCAGGCGGCGGGGCCGACCGGAGAAAAACCTTTCGTCGATCCAAACAGAGTCGCTGTGATCCCAGCCGGTGGCGTTTTGCTGGGAGGCGATGCCACAACCGAAGGCAAGTTGCTCGCACCGCGAGGCGGAGCCAAGAGTGCGTTCGCCGCGGATGGCAAGTCGCTCCAGGTCGATTTCGCCGGCGGCAAAGAGGAGTTGGTCATGTTCAAGCCTGCAGCCGGCATGTGGAACCTGAACGAGGACCTGGAAGTGAAAGTGCACGTCAAGAATACCGGCAGTTCGCCGGTAACGCCCGGCGTGCAACTGCAAAGCAAAGCTGGGGATTCCGATCCCGTTTTCGCCGCCGCGCCCATCGCACCGGGAGCGGAAGCTGACATTATCATTCCGTTTGCGGCCGCGACGCCGTGGAAATGCATCGTCGATCCCGACCAGGAAAAACTTGAAGTGAAGAAAGATTGGATCGGAGAGAATCAGACGGGCACGGGCACCAAGTACGCCAGCAACTCGACCGTCAGCGTTACCTTTGTGTCTGACAAAAGCGAAGGCGCCAAGAGCTTTCAAGTCACTTCGATCGTTGGTGACATGCCGACAGCCGATCCCCTGCCCGATTGGCTTGGACAAAAGCCACCGGTCGATGGTGATTGGACGAAGACCTTTGAGGATAACTTCGACGGCAACACCATCGACCTGAAAAAGTGGAATATCTATTTCCCCCAGAATTATTATCTGGGAGTACGCGGCCACTACAGCAAGGACAACGTCATTGTGAAGGACGGTACGGTAACGTTGCGCATCGAAAAGAAAGACGGCCATCAAAACGATGATCCCGCACGGGTGGCGAACAGCTATGCCATGGGCTATCTGGACACCTACGGAAAATGGACGCAACGCTACGGTTATTTCGAGGCGAGGATGAAGCTGACAAAGTCGCCCGAGGTTACGCCCTGCTTTTGGCTGATGCCGGATCGCGGCCTCACCGCCGGGGACTATAATAAACGGGCCAGCACGAAGGATGGCGGCATGGAACTCGACATCATGGAAACGCTTTCCATTTGGGGCCTTTGCCGCCACGACTTTGGATTCCACTGGGACAGCTACCAGAAGTATCACAAGTCGACCGGTGCGGTGACGCTTTACAACCATCCGGACAAGGACGGGTTCATCACCGTGGGCCTGCTCTGGACGCCTGGCTCACTGGTCGAGTACGACAACGGCAAGGAAACGGGACGCTGGGAAAGTCCGCGCATCTCTAATGTCGAAAGCGATTTCATTCTCTATAACATCATCGGTGGCTGGGAAACCGAAGCTTTCGACGACAAGGCGCTGCCCTCCGACTTCGTGATCGATTACGTCCGCGCCTGGCAACGAAAAGACCTCGCCTCACCCGACGACGGTCCCAAGCCGAATGATGGCGCCCCCTATCCTCCAGGAACAACTGCAACAGCAGCAACAACGCCAACTCCATGACGTGTTCCTAAAATTATACTAAATCCTATGATCAAACTCCGCCGCTTCCTCGCCGCATCTCTCCTCTTTCCAACCTTCTATCTGATACCCGCTTCCGGAGCCGATGCACCGGCCACCACAGATACCGTTCTCCCCTCCAAGGCCATTGTTGACGTGACGGCAACCGGAGCCGAATCCAAATTCGTGCCGGATGATCAGGCCAATGGCCAAGTGACCGTTTCAGGCACCACCAATCCCGCAGGCGTCGTGTTGAACATCGCGCCGGGAACATCGAGCTACCCCGGTGTCTGGATAAAACCAGAAGATGGAAAGTCCTGGGACCTTACCGGCCATGGCCATGTCGAGGCAAAGATCACGAATCTTGGGACAGAAAGAATAGTCGTGGTGATCGCACTCGACGATGACTCTACCGGCGCGCAAACCAATACCGATAAATTTGCAATCAAGCCCGGCGAAACCCGTATCTGCAAGACACTCTTCGGTTATTCCTGGGGAGCGCCCTCCTCCACGATCAATACCGGAGCTGTAACGCGGATCACGATTTTTTCAGGAAAGACGGCAACGGTACCAGCCAGCTACCGGATCGAATCTCTGGAGGCGGCGGGCCCGGTCGGAGAGAAGCTTCCCGTCAATCCGGCTCTCGTGGCAACGAAGCCTCCCAACGGCGTGATCTTCGGTCCCGGCGTGACGCTGGATCCCAAGCAAATCGTTCCTACGTCCGGAGCCAAGGCATCGCTAAGCACAGACGGTAGCGGGATCGACCTGACCCTGACCGCCCCCAAGCAGGGAGTGACGGTGAGGCCACTAATCGGGACATGGCGGTTAAACGACAAATTGGAAGTGAAGGTCAAAATCAAGAACACCGGACAGACCGAGGTGACGCCTTCCGTGCGACTGGAAAGCAAGCCCGGTCCTTCCGACGAAATCACGGCATCCACGCCGTTGGCACCGGGAGCAGAAACAGAAATTGTCGTCCCCTTCAGGGCTGCGACACCCTGGAAAGGAACCGTCGATCCTGACCAGCAAAAGCTCGAGGTCAAAAAAATCTGGGGCGGCGATCCAGGCACTGGAACGTTGTACGCCAGTTGCTTTGCCACCGGTGTCACTGTCTCAGCCGACAATCCTCCCGGAAACAAAAGCCTCCAGATCACCTCCATTGTCGCTGACATGCCACCGGTCTCGACGCCCGATTGGCTCGGCAAAAAACCACCCGTGGACGGTGATTGGGTCCAGACCTTTAACGACGAGTTCGACGGAAACTCCATCGACCTGCACAAGTGGAATATCTACACCGAGGGCGCCTACCACGGCGGAGCTCTGACCCACTATACCAAGGACAATGTCATCGTGAAGGACGGCACCCTCACCTTACGGGTCGAGAAAAAGACCGGCTACCACAATGACGATCCGACCATGGTCAAGAATGGCATAGCGACTGGTTATGCCGATACCTACGGCAAGTTCTCCCAACGTTACGGCTATTTTGAAGCGCGAATGAAACTGCCAAGGATACCAAACATGTTTCTCGCCTTTTGGTTGATGCCCGACCGGGGAATCGACACCCCCGCGGGCCAGTGGGGGCAACAAGCCGAACGCACCAGCACCAAGGACGGCGGCATGGAATTTGACATCATGGAAACGCTTTCTCTCTGGGGGCCCTGGCGTCACGACTTCGGCATGCATTGGGATGGCTATGGAAAATATCACAAGTCCAACGGCGTATTCACCTGCTATAGCGAACCGGACAAGGACGGCTTTATCACCGTGGGCATGCTATGGACACCGGGCCTTTGCGTGATGTACGACAACGGCAAGGAAGCGGCACGATGGGAAACTCCCCGCGTCGGCTCTACTCCCGAGTACATGATCCTTGATCATGTCACGGGAGGTTGGGAGGCCGAACCGATGGATTTCACGCAATTGCCCGGCGACTTTGTCATCGACTACGTCCGCGTCTGGCAACGAAAGGACCTCGCTTCAGCGGTGGATGGACCGAAACCCAACGATGGCGGCCCCTATCCCCCGAAAAGCAAGAATGCTGCCCCCGGAACGCCCTAGTTCCCAAACCAAGTTTCAGCGAAATAGTGGAGGCGGCGGGGGTCGAAACCAAGCTAACTCGGCATGCCTTTGCGCGTTCTTAGCGCAACCTACGGAATAATAACGTGATGTCTCCGAACTGGGCGCGGACCAAAAATGTAAGGTTACGCTAGGTTTTGTAAAAAATTTGTGTGCAAACGTGTGCAAGAAGAGCAATCCAGGAATTCAAACTCAGCCCCCCCATGTCGCTCACTTCTTTCTCTCCCCTCCCGCCCTCTCACCTTCCTATTCAAAAAGTCTCCTAATGGATTCTGAAGCGATTGGCGGGCTCTTTTGTGTAGGGGACATCCGAGCTTTAGAGTTATAGGATTCGAACCTAGTTGGCCCTCCTCCTACAGAGGTAAAGACTGATGTACAAAAGCGTATAAAAGTACCTTTTGAGGAACTTATTTTGGCACTTTTTGGCACTTATCTGTCTCAAAGTCTTTCCACATCTCCGGAAGACGGGAAAGGCTAACCTCCCCAGTCGCTTTTACACACTCCACGCACTCTCGTTCAATTATCAGTCGCTGCTCTTCTGGAACATCGCAAAGCCGAGCTGCCAGAAATACCATCGCTGACACTAATACCGATGTCTCATTCAAGACGACCAGAATGCCTGCTTGTTGGAAAAACCCCCCCGCTATACCTCGACCATGTGGATTGAAATTCTGCGGCACTAACGTCGGCACAGGATGCGTAGAAATCTCGCATAGGCGATGATATTCATCTGCGCTCATAAGCAGTACCCCTCCAAGTTTAGAAACCGCGTCTCGAACTGGCCCCGGCCCGAATCTCTTTATGCGTGTACGTTTATCGGCTTCCTGCCATTCACTTTTCGCGGATGGATTAAGACTGAAGAGAGTAAAAAGATTCCCGATCTCACCTAAACTCCTCAATAGATTCAACGCTTCATCGTAAAATCCAAGCCGCGCAAGACGAATAATGGCTCGCCCATAACTTCCCGTCCGTGAAGTAAGGTATTGAATAACGTGCGAACCCGACGCATTTCCGGGGCAACTCCAAAAACAACTGCCAATTCGATCAGCTAAAGAGAGTACGGTGCCTAGTTTTTCCAACGTCACAGGTGCTTTTAGACCCGACTCCTTCGCCAAAAAATCATCGGTCAATTTTTGGCATTTGTCTTCGCCATGATCCGTCAATCGAAAGAAGTCTAGCCCCTCAGGAGATTTAGAGTTATGCATAAAACTAATGTTCCCTGGTGGAACTGGGCTATTTTTCGACTTTCTCACGGTTCGCAGGCTCTTCTAGTTGCCCGGTCGCCTTTGAACGCCATCTTACGTAAGGGAGTGCTCTCCAACTAAAGACAACCTGAAAAGGAGGCACGTAAGGCTTCAAAATGTATCCCTTCTCCTCAGCTTCCTTTTTCAACAAAAAGTCCTGATACGTTTGCACATTTACGTACCAATAGTGGAATCCAGCGAACGACATTAAAGCTCCGACAAAAGCCGAGCCATACATCAGGCTGATTTCAAACCAGAAAAACTTAAGATGCGCCGTTTCTTGCCTAAGAATATATTCGCCGTCCGCGGTACTGTTCTCAAGTAACTCTGTCTGTTCGTTTGTCGCTTGATCTTCTTTAACGAGCAATTCTCGAATGTTGCCTTCGATCTCTTTGATTTTTATCGGGTCGGCTTGATCGCGTTTAAGGTCTGCATTTAAGTCTTCTCTTTCGGCTTTGTAGGAATCAGCTTCACGACCTTTGGCGCTCGCTTTCGCTTTCAAAAGAGCCGTGTCATGCATAGAGGCCATTATCCTCTCTTGTTCGGTCCTGAGCTGAGACATCGGGTAAACGAAGCAGAAAACAGCCAAGACCATTCCCCCTATCGCCATGAACTTATAAAGGTTATCCGTAGGAGGCGTAAGCGGTGATTCCAGCGGCATTAGTCCTCCGTAAGATTGTCAATATGTTGACCAAATTGCTCGATGATCCTTTCGGCCACTCCTTCTGAACTCATCATTTCGTTTACTCCGTCCTGCTCATCCCATCGAACTTCTTGGTCGTCAATCATACGAGGCTTGAACACCATTTCTTCCAGAACCTCATGAGAAGAGGTGCGAGGAATTTCGGAGCTACCTTGTGAAATTTTCACACAAAATTCTGCGTCACCCGCCATGTTCATTGCCATTTTGGTGATGTGCGTGGACACGAAAACTGCGGCAGGCCCCCTCACCATGATTGTTCCAGCAGCTCCTCTGGCAACAACCGCAAATCGCTTTTGCTGTTCTCCTTCATTTACATGCTCAACTTCCGCTGCGAGAGCATCAGCGATCTCATTTACAGCCTTTGAAACCTCTTCTACGCCTGCGAATGAATTGATGCGTTTAAGTTCGTTCTCTTTGCTCGATAGTTTTCTGCTTATCGCCTTAAGCTTGGACTTGGCTTCTACCGGGGCAGCGACTTCCCGCGTTCTACTTGAAACAGATATGGCTTTCCGAATTTCATCGAGGATGTGGGGAACCCCCTTGTCCCCTTTAGGGCTGAGTCGTGCAGCAAGGATAGGAGAGAAGTCAGCTACTTCTTCCTTTGTAACGCCCAGCCAGACCGGGAGAATCAGCTTTCTATTCGCGTCTTCAAGAGCCAGAAGACCCTCGAGTTCGCGCCTTGGCCACTCTTTTGCAAAAAAGGATTTACTCAAGACCACAACCCCATAATCAGCCTTTTTCAATCCATCGTCTATCCTGCGAAGTAAACTGTCTCCCATGGTCAACTCATACTCGTCGTACCACACACCAAAACCTGCTGATTTCAGCGTCTCCGCCAATGGTCGTACAAAATCGTCTTTATCTTCGCTTGCGTGAGAAATGAAGAGCGTAACCTTTTTGGGAATAACCTCGCTGGATCGTTTGAGCTTTTCAAGCATACCGTACTGTCATACAAACACTCTCCCTAGACCATTTATCGAATGGGAAATGCGTAATTTAAGATTTCCGAATTCTTTAATTGACATTACCAGTCGTGATGAAGCTCTAGCCTCTTGCTCAATTTTCTAATTCGATCTAAAGCAGCATTAAAAGTCTCGGATGAAGTTCCCGTAATGGAGGAATCTAAAAATTTTTCCAAATCCATAACACATTCTTTCCAAGCAAGTTTTTGTTTACGCCACTTCCGCCAGAGAATTGCGGTGTACCAAGCAATTTCATCAAGTTGCTTTGGCTCAAAATCTCCCGACTCAAACCAATGCTTTGCCCTTTCGACGGCAATGTTCTGCTCGTTCAGCCAAGGGGAGTATTGTTTCTGTGCTAACGTTACGCAAACGCTGAACCATTCGATATTTTCGTAACTAACCCAATGAACCTTAAAGTCGCAATCCCATCCCAATTCCGATTCGAGTAAAATCGGTTTTATCTTCGCAAGGTCTTCGCGATCCACAGTAATCATCACCGCCGCCGCCGATTTTTTAAGTCCCTCTGTCGGAAGTTCGATAACATACTGAATGGCTTCTCCTGGACCAGATGTTGAAATTAGTCGATCGCTATTTCTACCATTTTTTATTTCTTTTACGACTAAGCTAGGTTTTTTCGGTGTAAGGCAAATTAATCTCATTTAGGCATAATGTTGAACCACTCGTATCCCTGCTCTTTCGTAGCTAGTGCTCTATAGTTGGCAAAGACCATCGCCGGACTATTTCCCATCTCAGCACTAACTTGATGTTCATTTTGAAGGATGGCCATCCGGTAAGTGCAATAGGAATGTCTCAATCCGTTCCGCTTCCAAGGTATTACTGGGTCACATTTTGCCGCTACGACCTCTGCAGCGGTCTTTTCCGGGCGGGCTAGGGGAGTGACAGGGCCGGAAAGCTTCGCAACCTTCTTAAGCCATGCTACGAGGTTTGGCTGCATTTTTATGAGACGACGGCCTTTTGTTTTCGCTTTGCTCTTCTTGATCTCGATATAACCGGTTTCAAAATTGATTTCCTGCCAATCCAAACGTACAATTTCCGCCGTCCGTATCCCCGCGAAAGCACCAAGGGCCAAGTATGGGAGAACATCTTTCCCGGCGGAGTTCAACAAGCGGCTCATTTCGTCTGCCGTAAATACAGCAATCTCCCCTTCACCGTTATCGCCCATCGGTTCGGTTTTCTCTGCTTCTGTGCGGCCTTCCGGTAAGTAGCCCTGTTTTTGGGCGAATCTGAAAAGAAGAACAAGCACTTGCCTAAAATTATCATGGCTCCGGGATGACAAGCCCAGCCCCCGCAACCACAAAGACAGGTCACGCTGGGTGATGTTGGCGATGTAACCAGTAACCTCGCGCTTAAATCGACCGAGCCGAGATTTCAGGTCTTTAACGTGCCTATCTGACTTATGCGCCCGTGCCGCAAACAACTCATCAACGATCTCCGGCACGGTTCGCTGCACGAGGCGCAACCGACGTTCAGCGTAATAGGCGGCGGCATCATCTAATTTTACAGCACCACCTAGAGTGTCCCAAGCATCAACGTACTCGCGTGCCACCTCGTCCAAGCTCTTTCCCACGCCCGCGAGAATTTGCTTGGCCCGCTGATACATGGCACCTTCGTCTGGAGATAGCATAAAGGCAGGGGCCTTTCCCCGGTCGATTTCCTTGGCGCGATTGGTTGCCCAAGTCATGGCCGTACCGACATCGCCAAACTGCTTAAGTTGGCGGCGTCCGCTTTCCTTATGGGCTACCGAATAGAGCGTGCGACTGCCACGATTGATTGGGTAAATCTTGAGTGTGACGGAACCATGGGTGACGGACTGAATGCTTTGCGATGCTTCGCGTGCCATTGCGCTAACTTGTGTGCAAAAGTGTGTGCAAGCAAGTCAAAACTAAATTATTAGAGGTGGAGGCGGCGGGGGTCGAACCCGCGTCCTAGAACAAGGCCTTGACCGCTTCTACAAGTTTGTCTGCGCTGATATTGTCGGGAGTCGGGTTGTGGCGCAGCTCACCCCGATTCCGTAGTCACCACATTGATTCGCCGCGGAAGGTCGGTCACTCACCAGCCGCGTCGCCCCACTAATGTCGTTGTCGTCCCCTAGTGGAGGTCAGGGCGACAACGTCGAGCCGTTATTTATTAGGCAGCGAGAGCCAACGTGTTGTTGTTCTTTGTTTTTGGGCTGGCTTTTTAACGAGGAAGACCTACCCCATCCTCGACTTGCTGCGGGCTCGATCATGCTCCAGTCGAAGCCAATGCGCCCCCGTAGACCCACCAACATACGCGCGCTTGGCAGTCGCGCCAATGATTTCTTTGAAAGAGGTCATCGGGATTATTAATTGAGCGCTTCTTCTGATGGAGCGGAACTGGTATATCTCCCGGTAAGGAAGGCATCTATTTGCATCTCGATTCACGCTCTTTGGCAGTTTTTCGGATAGCGCTGGGCGGATTGGTCTTTGCGTTGGCCTGGCAATTGAGGCCCGATTATTCCGCTTTTTTCC